>Ga0193722_1000161_pt1 | contig 14525 bp, 20 predicted proteins | sample H2m1metaG_FD_143044 | JGI IMG/M metagenome (GOLD analysis project Ga0193722, IMG submission 143044) | Soil microbial communities from a riparian zone of the East river system, Colorado, United States - H2m1 | ecosystem: Environmental > Terrestrial > Soil > Riparian zone | place: USA: East River...
AAGGTGATGATGTTGTGATGTTCGTCTTCGGTCAATTGGTTTGAAAACTGAACGCCCGTTTTATCAGGAGAAAGTAACTCCAGCAAGGGTGGTTTATCGTTTGGGCGGCAGCCGATGACCCAGGGACAGAGCGTTATTAGTAAACAGGGCAAATACTGTCTCATCGGTTGTGAGTTTCTAAAGGAGCCTCTACACTTCAATATTCAAAATTCCTTATTCATTATTCAAAAATTTGAAACAATGTTTTTTCAAGGAAAGAAATATTGCAACTACTGTACCGACTATTAAAGGACAATTTACCGAGACACGTGCTTGTTTTGACAAAAAAAGTTTTAGGCGTACCTTAGCGCCATTAAATGAGCTTTCTATGAGCAGTTTGAATACGAAACTTGAAACCTTGCCAAAGAATTTGAAACAGGAGGTTTTGGATTTTATCGATTTCCTATTGGAAAAGTCTGCCAAGAGTAAAAAGAAAGTCATTCCTCAATTTGGCAGTGCCAAAGGGAAGATCAAAATGTCTGCGGATTTTGATGAACCCCTTGATGATTTTAAAGACTACATGTAATGGAGTACTTGCTCGATACTCATTCTTTTCTTTGGTTCATAAATGGGGATGAGCAACTTTCAGAGAAAGCTAAAATTGCCATCCAAGATCCTGATGCCACAAAATATATTAGCATCGTTTCCTTTTGGGAAATAGCGATAAAAATAAGCCTGGGCAAAATTAAGCTGGATATGGCTTACCGGGACCTGCAGCAACACATTTCAGCAAACGGGTTTGAGATCCTCCCCATAACTTTTGAGCACACCATTGAATTAACAACGCTTGATTTTCACCATCGCGATCCGTTCGATAGAATTATCATCGCGCAGGCACTGATTGAACAATTTGTATTGATAAGCAAAGACGGCAATTTCAATAAGTATAACAATTTGAAATTACTTTGGTAATCGGTGGAGGATTGGTTGCAAATCATTTTTGTCTCACGACCCAGAACCTGCCCTGAAATCTGTCGTTTCGCTTGGGAGGCGAAACCGGACAGTATGATGATCAGAACCCAGAGGTTTCATAATTTTTATTTTGATAGTAACTCCCCCGCTTCTTCATCCAACAGCACCATCGCATCGGGTATAGTTTGGATGACACTGGCAGGAATTTCTGTCGTCGGAGGAAGCGTCAATGCTTTTTGTATAATCGATGTTTTCTTCTGACCATTCGCCATGAGGATCGGAAGGTTGGATTCCCGGAGGTGCCTTAGTCCCAGGGTAAGCCCTTTTGAAAGGATGGTTTTCTTCGAGAAATACTTTTGCCCGACTTCTTTTGTGTTTTCGGAAAGCTCCGTGACGTGGGAATAGAGATCAAAGGACGTCCCGGGTTCATTCATGGCGATGTGACCATTTAATCCGATGCCGACCAGCATGATATCCAGACCACCCCGGGAAGCTATAAAGCGATCGATCCGGTCGCATTCTTGTTTGGGATCAGCCGCCATGGCATCAAAGAAAATAATTCTGGATTCATCGATTCCCAGGGGATGAAAAAAATCCCTGTCCATCATATTCCGGCAAGAGCCCTCGCTGGACTTATCGATTCCAACCCATTCATCCAGACTAACGAAGGTGCAACCCTCTATATTCAGGCGTCCGGCTTTTACATCTTCGACCAGGTAGCGAAAGACCTGGACGGGAGTATTACCGGATGCCAGACAAACAACAGCATTGGGTTTATTGGCAATGTACCGGGCAATCAGGTTGGCAGTCTCGCGGGAGAGCGTTGGATAATCCGGGTAAATCTTAATTTTCACAGTTGGAAGGGATGAATTTGAAAATAATCATGATCTTCATCATACTCTAAAAAAAAAGCCCCTGGGGACTGAATACCGCAAATCTGCAATTATATTTGCATTCTTTTCAGAAAAACTACCAGGAGAGGTGGGTGAGTGGCTGAAACCAATAGTTTGCTAAACTGTCGTACGGGTTATTCTGTACCGGGGGTTCGAATCCCCCCCTCTCCGCCAAACTGCGCCATCCGCGCACATGCCGGCGCTATGGCTTCGTTTGGCAGGCCCGTGTAATTCTTGCCTTGCTGATAGAAGCTGTTGCAAGAAGGCCCGCAGGCAGCATTGGTAAGTCTGAGTATGTGGTATGTGTACGTTCTTAAAAGTGTCAATCATCCATTCATCTATGTTGGGTCGACTAACGATGTAGATAGGAGGTTTGAGGAGCACAATGCGGGATTGAACCAATCGACAAAGCACTGTATTCCGTATGTTTTAGAAGCCTACGTGGCAGTGAGGACAGAAGAAAAGGCCAGGAAATTGGAAAAATACTTTAAGGCTGGTTCCGGCAAGGCAGTTTTGAAGCAAAGAATTTTGATGCTTGACGAAGATTAGAATCAGGCCATCTTCTTCGAAGCCAAAATATTGAAGGCTTGCCGAACGAAGCCATAGCGGTGGCAGGCGGGCGGGAAGGCGTGGTAGAATATTGATGGGCCCGACTTACGAAGCCATAGCGATGGCGGGCGGGAAGGCGTGGTAGAATATTGAAGGGCCTGCCTTACGAAGCCATAGCGATGGCAGGCGGACGGGAAGGCGTGGTAGAATATTGACGGGCCTGCCTTACGAAGCCATAGCGGTGGCACGAGGGTGGAGGGCGCAGTAAGGTCTCGTAGCTCAGCTGGATAGAGCAACTGCCTTCTAAGCAGTAGGTCGCTGGTTCGAATCCAGCCGGGATCACAGTAAATACCTTCGCTACAAGATCGTCATGTCGTTGAATGCGGATCCGCGCAGTTTGTTGAGCGGGCAGGAGATCGCCGAACTTGGGGCTCGAATTGGGTGTTCTGCATTTTAGCTTCAGAATGGTTGCAGACTGGGCCAAATTGCTAGTATATTAGGCCCAGCAGATATGGGGAAGAACCTTATGCACTCCGGACAATACCGTGATGGGAAGAATGCGGTAAATGTAAAATTGAGCCTGATTGAGTTTGAGGAGGACGGCCTGCATTTTGTTTACTCGCCAGCACTGGATCTCACCGGTTATGGAAAAACGGAGGAATCGGCAAGGAATCATACACATTGGCCATGGAAGAATTTATCAAGTACACCACTCACAAAATACACTCCTTGACGAATTGGAGCGATTAAGCTGGACTATATCATCAAAGAAGAATTTAGTTTCAGCGCCTTCCCTTCCTGACTTAATTCAGAACAGGGATTATTTGGTTGAGATTTTTACTGAAAAGGAATACCGGAAAGTGGACCGAACGGTAAGCATTCCGGCGTTTGTGTAGATGTCAACAAAGCATTTAAGAAACATCGCGCTTGACGATTACAGAAAACTCTTAGTACATATCGGGTGTAAGTGCAACCGAACAAAAGGCGGGCATGAACATTATACAAGGAGCGATTTACTTCGCCCTATCACCCCTACAAAGCCATATCGACCCGGTGCCTGAGTTTATCATCAAAAATCACCTTCGACTTCTGAATCTGACCAAGACTCAATTCCTGGATGTGTTTTACACAATGTAATTTCTTTCAGTCTGGATTAAGTGCTTCCTTCCTGGTGCTGACCAATGCCTTGACCAACGCGAGTGAAAATGGCTAAATTGATGCTTGGATCTGATTTCTTGATAATCCAGCAGGGATCACAAAATAAAATCTTGTCAATCAACGGGCTTTTGATAACTTCGCGCCTCATTACTGTTCGGGGTGTAGCGTAGCCCGGTATCGCGTCTGGTTTGGGACCAGAAGATCGTCAGTTCGAATCTGGCCACCCCGACTTCACAGGACAAACTGGAATTTTCTCCATTTGTCCTGTTTTCATTTGCCCAAATTGGTAGCTTAAATCTCACCGGCTTTTAACAAAATTCTCTGCTCTAACTCTTCAGTCAATCGGAAATTGGTTTGTTTGATCTTCTGCAATGCTGGTTTGATAGATTCTGAAAAGCCGTTTAGCTTTGCATTGATCAAAACACCGAATGTTCCCGTGAAACTCAATCCTAACTGCTCAGCGAATTTCCTTCCTTTGAGTTCATCAATGATCAAAAGCACATCAGATTGCTCCATTGCTAACGCAATCGCGCTAGCCTCACCGAGATCCAGCGATGCTTCGAGTATTTTTTGATAGACTTTGTTGATGGGTGACTTGATGTCGAACCAGTCAGGTAGCTTCTGACCGAATTCTCTTGCTATCTCAGGCGTTACGATAATCCTTCCGTATAGCTTATTCAACAAATGAAGCTCGCCAATCTTATCAAGCAGTATTAAGCAGCTTGTATCAGATATTATGGCGCTTTGCATTTTCTACATCCCGATCAAGATCATCGGGTGAGTAATTGAATATCGATACGCCGTAGGAGGCAAGCGCATCCATAAACGACGCCTTCGAAAGCCCAACAAGCTCGGCAGCCTGGCCTGACGTCAACTTGCCCTTTTCATACAGCCTCGCCGCTATCGCCATGACAGCCTCTTTAGGGTCGAAGTCAACGGTTTCCGGAATATTTAAATGCAAAGTTTTCATCCAGTTCAAAGATACAATAAGGTTTTCAAATCGAAATGCTTAATGGGATGGGTACGAGTAAGTCGGATGAGTGCTGATCCGGCTGGGAAAGGCATTAGAATTTGGCAACAGCCTGCAATCTCGCGAAATTCTCGCGAATCCTGGCTCTTTCTGAAGAGCTCACACGGGTCCTATCAGCAAGCTTCATTTGCGTAACAAATGTAGTCGCATCTTTACCTGTTAGAATTGGAGTCTCCTTAATTGGCTTTGCCATAACACTATTTTCAACGACTCCAAAGGTACAAAAGTTCATCAGGAAAACCATACTTTCTTTGTGCCTGCATCCAGAGCAGTACTATTCATTCTAGCACCAATCTGCTAGGAGATTTTCGTAACTTTCGTTAATGAATAAGGCCAAGATCACATCGCCGGCGGCGATGAGCGAAGAACGAGTAAAGGAGGACATTTCTATGACTCCATTAGAACGCCTTACGCTGGCTTTTCAAATCTCGGATTTCGCGATTGAGCTTCATCAAAATCATGAAATAGTTGAAGACGAAACTTCGTCCATTCGGTGGATTGAGTTAAATAAAATCTCCTCTTGACTATATTTGCACAAATAACGTTACTACCCCATGGTGTTGTTCCGTGAATTCGGTTGGTTTCAGGTTTTATTGATCGTACTCTTCGCCCTGTTTTGCACCTTATACGCCATCCGGGTGGCGCGGATCGGTCGGGCCTTAAATACTCCTTACTACAGGATTTTTATCAAACTGGCCCTGCGGACTGCTGCCTTTGGCCTGCTCCTGTTTGCCTTCCTGGGTCCCTCCTTCGGCGATTCAAAAAAAGAGATCAAGTCCATCGGAAAGGACATCATGATCTGTGTAGACCTTTCCAAGTCGATGGATGCCTTTGATATCCAACCGACCCGGCTGGAGAAAATCAAATTTGAAATGAAAAAAATCGTCGAGGCCTTTAGCTCCGACCGCATCGGCATCATTATCTTTTCGTCCGAGGCCTTCATGCAATGTCCCCTGACGTATGATCAAAATGCGCTGAACTTGTTTATTGAAACCATGAACACCAGCCTGGTTCCCGCTTCCGGCACCGATTTCGGTCCGCCGTTGAAAATGGCCCTCAGCAAATTGGACGACCAGAAAGGATTAGAGACGCAGCAGAAATCCAAAGTGATCATCCTCATTAGCGACGGCGAGGATTTCGGAGACCAGACCGGCCAGGCCGACAAGGAAATTGAAGAACGCGACATTAAATTATTTACCCTGGGTGTAGGTACGGAAAAGGGTAGCCAGATCTTTTCGGGCCGGGCCTATAAGGTTGATCAACACGGGGCGCGGGTGCTGTCCAGACTAAACTCCAGCGCACTAAAGTCACTGGCCGCCAAAACCGGTGGTCAATATTTTGAGATCAATGAAAGCAGAAACGACGTTACACGACTTATTAATACCATCAACCGAATCGAAGGAGAAATGCGGGATGCCCGCTTTGTTGACGTGTCGTCCAACCGCTATTTTTATTTTCTATTGGGCGCCTTTCTGCTGTTGATGGTGGATATCCTGGTGAACGTGAAGACCGTGCATATATGAAGCTGGTGGGAGGAATTTTATTGGTTACTTTTCTTTTTATCGATCCCGGAAAGATCGGTAGGATCAACACGCTCAAATCGGAAGCGAAGGAAGCTTTCCAGGCGAAAGACTATAAGACAGCGATTACCAAATACAAATACCTTGTCGATTCCCTCGGAGTGAATGAGGAAGAAGTTACGATGAACCTCGCACACGCCTACTTTCAGGCCCAGGACACGGTCAATGCGCTCAATACGTATTTGCCACTCACACAAAGTAATGATGCGAAGATCAAATCCCTGGCCAATCAGCAACTGGGTGTGTTGAGCAACCGGCAAAGTAAATTGGAGGAAGCCCTCAACTATTTCAAACAAGCCCTCAAAGCCGCTCCCGAAAATGAAGATGCCCGGCTTAATTACGAGATGGTAAAGAAGAAACTCGAGGACCAGAAAAAACAGGATCAGCAGAAGCAGAACCAGGACAAGAACAAAGACAACAAAGACCAGAAGGACAAGCAGGACAAGAAGGAAGACCAGAAGGATAAGAAAGATCAAAACAAAGACCAGAAGGACAAAGATCAGAAGGACCAGAAAGATAAGAAAGACCAGGAGAAGAAGGATCAGGAGGAAAAGGAAAAGAAAGATCAGGAAAAGAAAGACCAGGAGAAAAAAGATCAGGAGAAAAAGAAGCCGGGCGAAGAGAAAAAAGACAATAAGAACAAAGACAAAAAAGAAATCCCTCCTTCCGTGTCCGACAAACTAAAGGACATGCAAATGAGTGAAGAGAAAGCCAAGATGATCCTGGAAGCGATGAAACACCAGGAAATACAATATCTGCAGCAAAATAAACGGAAGGCGACGAAGCCGAAGGATAGGGGTAAGCCGGATTGGTAGGCTACACCGAATCGAAGTTTGAACCGGGATTAAACGGATTAAACGGATTGAACGGATTTAGTGGACATGACATTACATCTTGGAACCGTATTTTTTGTTAAGGAGCCTTTTGAATTGGAGGCTTGTTGCGCCGAAATTGATTAGCAGGCCCGTGGGTAGGTCGAACGCTTCCAGGTAGTTGAGCGCCTGGGCGAGGTCAGCCTCATCTAATTGAATGACTGCCTTCGATTCCACGATCACTTTGTATTCCACAAGGAAGTCCGCGCGACGGGTGCCGACTTGAATACCATGGTAAAAAATTGGCATCTCTCGTTCCCGCTCAAACAGAATGGAATTCCTTTCGAACTCCAGAGAAAGGCAACGCTGATAGATTACTTCCTGGAAACCATTTCCCAGCTCCTTGTGAACCGCCATGGCGCAACCAATAATCTTATAGGTCAATTCCTCATACCTCAGGAGCGCCATTTGAAAGGATTATACCTCAAACCTATACATGGACCTCCTCCCACGCAAATCCCAAGCTCCCGGTTTTCCTGACAATCCGGACCGGGATTAAACAGGTTAAACGGATTGAGCGGATTGGGTTTGACTCTACTTAACTAATCGGTTCAATCCGTTGAATCCGTTTAATCCCAGTTCAAACTTTCTTCAGCATTTTATTTCATATTTTTGCCATTAAAATTGACCCCATGACAGAAGTATATATCGTAGCCGGTGTGCGGACACCGATCGGAAGTTTTGGAGGAGGTCTGGTGAGTGTATCGGCGACGCAACTCGGGTCGATCGCGGTCAAGGGGGCTATCGATAAAATCGGACTGGATCCAAAATTGGTCCAGGAACTGTTTTTTGGAAATGTACTCTCGGCAGGGCTCGGTCAGGCGCCTGCCACCCAGGTTGCGGTAGGGGCCGGACTGGGTTATAACATTCCCAGCACGCTGGTCAATAAGGTTTGTGCTTCGGGTATGAAAGCGATGATGCTCGGAGCGCAATCGATCATGCTCGGGCATAACGATGTCGCGGTGGCGGGGGGCATGGAAAGCATGTCCAATACACCTTACTATCTGACGAAGGCGCGCTATGGGTACCGGTATGGCAACGGGGAACTGGTCGACGGGCTGACCTTCGACGGCCTGACCGACGTTTACAATCATTGCGCCATGGGCGTATGTGCCGATAACACGGCAAAAGAGATGAATATCTCCCGTCACGAGCAGGACGCCTATGCCATTCAGTCCTATCAACGAACCGCAGCGGCATGGTCGGCCGGAAAATTCAATGATGAGATCATTCCCGTTGGCGTCACGGGCAGGAAAGGTGATGTGACTATGTTCAAAGAGGACGAGGAGTATAAGAGTGTGAACTTTGAAAAAATCCCTTCGCTAAAGCCGGCGTTTTCAAAAGAAGGGACCGTCACGGCGGCGAACGCATCCACCCTTAATGACGGAGCGGCGGCAGTGATCTTAATGAGCAAAGAAAAGGCGGTAGCGTTGGGTATAAAACCCATTGCCCGGATCCTGGGCTTCGCCGATGCGGCGCAAGATCCCATGTGGTTTACCACGACTCCCTCCCTGGCCATCCCAAAAGCCTTGAAAGCAGCAGGAGTAGATGCAAAGAGCGTTGATTATTATGAAATCAATGAAGCTTTTTCAGCGGTGGCCATTGCCAACAACAAGAAGCTGGGACTGGATCCCAAAAAAGTGAATGTCAATGGCGGGGCGGTGGCCATGGGTCATCCGCTGGGCGCTTCCGGTGCCAGGATCACCATCACGCTGGCAAACGTGCTGAGGCAAAACAAGGCCTCTGTGGGAGTGGCCGCCATCTGTAATGGCGGTGGTGGTGCGTCCGCGATCGTTATTGAGAATGTTTAATTCTGAGGTGTTACGGACGTCATGACAACATCACAGCGGCATTGGCGTTTTGAATTCCAACCAGGAAGGATGATCCGCTACCCCATTTTTTTAATCGGAATCGTTTTTATTCTCTCATTCTCTGTATCGGCGCAAAAGCAAATCAGGACCTTTTATGATCCGATGCACCGGCACATGAAGGAGGACTATACCGTTTCCGAGGCCGATGCTGAAATGATCCAGGGGAAATACAAGCGGTATTTTCCCAATGGAAAAGTAGAGCTGGAAGGGGACTTCATTGACGGAAAACGCTCCGGGACGTTCCTGGAATATGGCGACAACGGAGTTTTGATAAGGAAGATCAGCTACGTCCATGGTCTCCGGCACGGACCCGTCGAGGTGTACAATGAGGAGGGTAAGCCCATTCAGCATGCCTTCTATTCCAACAACCTCCTGGTCGACAGCATTAAATCCTTTTTTGAAACCGGTATCGTCAAGAATGAAACCTATTTTGTGAAAGGCAAGCCGGAAGGACTCGTGCGCGAGTATTACCCTTCCGGGAAACTTCGCAAAGAGATCACGTACAAGAACAGGAAGCCCAACGGTATCAGTCGAACGTTCTACGAATCCGGTACCATAGAGACGGAGGCCAACTTCAAAGACGGGATGATGTCGGGGTATTTCAAGACGTTTTATCCCAATGCCCAGCTCGAGATTGTGTACGTCATGGCCGAAGGTGAAAAGATGGGAAACTTTAAGTCCTACGACTCCGAAGGCCATCTCCTGCTCGACGGAAACTTCATGAACGGGAAATTGCACGGCGCCAATACAGGATATTATCCCACGGGAGCGCGCCGTCATGAATTTCATTTTAAGGAGGGTGGCAAAGTCGGTACGAACCTGACCTATTTTGCCAACGGAAAGATCAGTTTGAAAGAGCAAGTCGCATTGAATGGGGTCGACATGAAAACCGAGGAGTTTGATGAGACCGGAAAGACCCTATCGGAAAAATCATTCCGGCAACAGCAACCCGAGGGGACCTGGAGGTTCTATGGCAGCGATGGCAAAACGCTGAAGGCGAAAGAACAGTATGAGAAAGGCCTTCTCCACGGCACCCGGATCGCCTACTATCCCAATGGAGAAAAACAGGTAGAAGAAACCTATCTTTATGGAATGGTGACCGGCCTGGTAAAAAATTACTATGAGGACGGTAAATTGCTGTCGGAAAGTTTTTACCGGGGCAACCGCCAGCACGGACTGTATACGAGCTACTATCCCAACGGTCAGATCAAGGAGCAAGGTGAATACGTGGCGAACAAAAAGCACAAGGAGTGGAAGGAGTTTGATGAGCAGGGGAAATTGCAAAAAACGTACGTGTTCAATGCAGGCATATTGGTGGAAGAGAAATAGAATTTCCACCTCAGAGGCGCGGAGGCGCAAGGAAGGCGCAGAGGCAACTGGGTTTTAAATATATGTATTGATGAACAGCTTGAATTGGATTTCAACCAGAGATTGGAGATCAAAAAACCAGGCAAATATTTTATATTCACTGCGCCTTCTTTGCGTCCCTGCGCCTCTGCGGTAGAAATTCCGGATCAATCTATAACCCCTTCCCATGCACGCCATAAAAGAGACTCACTTTAAATTCAAAGGTCAAACAGGATTCTACAAAGGCAAAGTCAGGGACGTCTACTATTTTGCCGACAAAATGGCTTCGATGTTGTTTTGCCGCGTGCGATCCCCGACAAGGGAAGAGTGTTGAATCAGATCGCGGCCAATAATCTTACGGCTACCCGGGAACTGGTCCCCAACTGGGTAATCGCCACACCCGATCCCAATGTGACCATCGGCTTTAAATGCGAACCGTTTCCCGTGGAAATGGTCGTGCGCGGTTATCTCGCAGGTCATGCCTGGCGCGAGTACCGCTCCGGCAAACGCCTTCTCTGCGGCGTGCCGCTCCCGGAAGGCCTGAAGGAAAACGATCCCCTCCCTGCGCCGATCATTACTCCGTCGACCAAAGCGAAAGTCGGCCACGATGAAGATATTTCAAGGCAGGAAATCATAAAGCGAGGATTGGTCACCGGCACCGATTACAATGTCCTGGAAGAATATACCTATGCCCTCTATCGGAAAGGCACTGAATTGGCTGCCCTCCGGGGCCTGATCCTGGTGGACACCAAGTATGAATTCGGCAAAAACAACGGCACGATCTATTTGATTGACGAAATCCACACACCTGATTCCTCACGGTATTTCTATAAAGAAGGCTATGAAAAGAGACAGCAGGCCGGTGAACCACAAAAACAATTATCCAAGGAATTTGTGCGGCAATGGCTGATTGAAAACGGCTTTCAAGGCAAAGAGGGACAACATGTGCCCGAAATGACAGACGCCGTCGTGACCTCGATCGCCGACCGCTACCGGGAACTGTACACACAAATGACCGGCACCCCCCTCACTCCGGTCGATTATGAGCATCTGCCAGAACGAATTGAACGCAGCATCGTTAATTCAATAAATTAACTTAATTTTAAGGCTCCCGAAATCTACCCCTGATGAAGTATACGATTGACAAGCAAGAGAAATACGCTCTCCTCCGGCTGCATGAAGAGAAACTGGATTCCAATATTGCCCCGAACCTCAAATCAGAAATGATTACCCTCCATGCCGAGGGGGTCCGCAACGTTATACTTGATCTTTCGGAAGTAAAATATACAGACTCTTCAGGCCTGAGCGCCCTCCTGGTGGGCAACCGGATTTTGCAGGAGGATGGTGGTATCTTTATCCTCTCCAAATTATCCGATCATACCTTAAAACTGATCAGGATTTCTCAGCTCGACAGTGTATTGAACATCCTCCAGACTGTGGAAGAAGCGATCGACGCGGTGTTTATGCATGAGATTGAGAAGGATATGAAGGACGAGGAGTAGAAGTGACGAAGTGTAGAAGCAAGAAGTAGGAAGCAAGAAGCAACAATCCAGACCGGCAACTCGTACCTGGCCGGTAGCCAACAGGCAACCGATTAAATCTCAAACACGATCAGCACCCAATCACAATTCAAACTCACTGTCCTCGGCTCCAGCGCCGCCCTCCCCGCTTACGGACGGTTTCCTTCTGCACACTGGGTAGAAATACAAAACCAACACTTTCTCATCGACTGCGGGGAAGGGACTCAAATGCAAATCATGCGATTTCAGCTTCCCTATCACAAGCTTAATCATATTTTTATAAGTCATTTGCATGGCGACCACTACCTTGGGCTGACAGGGCTGCTCTTCACGATGCACCTGCAGCAAAGAACAAATGATCTGCACCTGTACAGTCAGCGCGGGCTGGATGAGATCCTCCTGCTCCAACTAAAATATTCATCGTCCGTGCTCCATTTCAAGATCATTTTCCACCTGATCGAACCCGATCAAAGGAAACTCATCTTTGAAGACGCCTCCGTGACGGTTGAAACGATCCCGTTGATTCATAAAATCAGTTGCACCGGGTTTCTATTCCGGGAAAAAGCAAAGCCCAGACGGATCGACAAAGGAAGACTTCAGGAGGGCATGCTGTTGCAGCACATTGCCCTGCTTAAAACAGGCGTGGATATTATGAGCCCATCCGGAAACGTGCTGTATAGGAATACGGATTTCACCCTGCCGCCGAAACATTCCTATTCCTATGCCTATTGTTCGGATACAGCTTATTCCGAAAAAATAATCGATCAAATCCGGGGCATTGATCTCTTATATCATGAGGCGACGTTCCTGGAAGGCGAAAAAGATAACGCCCTTGAAACAAAACACAGCACGGCCACTCAGGCGGCGGCGATCGCCAAAGCGGCTGAAGTCAACACACTTATGATCGGTCATTTTTCGGCGCGTTATCGCGAATTGGAAACGGCCTTGTCGGAAGCACAATCCATTTTTCCAAATACGGTATTGGCAATCGAGGGTAAAATTCTTGAACTTGACGTTTGATGCACACCCTTGAGCAAAAAAAACACAGTCTGTTTATTCTCCTGAGCGGGATCTTTCTCACCAATGCGATTGTTGCAGAAATGATCGGTGTAAAAATATTTTCAGGAGAAGGGACGCTGGGCCTTGCCCCTGCTGATCTCCACATCCTCGGCTACACCATGGATTTCAATTTGACCGCCGGAGCGGTGATCTGGCCGGTGGTCTTCATCACGTCGGACCTGATCAATGAATATTTTGGGAAACCGGGTGTCAAACGGATCAGCTACCTCACCGCCGGCCTGATTGCCTACGCATTCCTCGTCATTTTTATTACCATTAGACTTCCCCCTGCCTCCTGGTGGCTGGAGGCCTACAGCAAAGATGGAGACGGCAACTACTTCAACATGGATTTTGCATTCAACCGGATCTTCGGTCAGGGTCAACGTATTATCCTCGGTTCGTTATCCGCGTTTCTTTTAGGACAATTGGTAGATGTTTTCGTTTTCCACCGGATGAAAAAAATAACGGGAAACAAAAAACTGTGGCTCCGCGCAACCGGGTCAACGATCGTTTCGCAGTTCGTCGATAGTTTTGTGGTCCTGTACATTGCTTTTGCCGGCACGCTTTCCAATGAGCAAATCATCGCCATCGGGATCACGAACTATATTTATAAATTCTCCGTGGCCATCCTTCTGACGCCGCTGATCTACTTTGGTCATTATTTTATTGACAAATACTTAGGCAAAGAAAACGCACTCCGCATTTCGGAGGAAGCGGCCAGCCAGAGCAATTCATTTCTTTGAACGGCGAAGGTTGTCGAGCACCACCGCGGCAGCCACTCCGGCATTCAGGGATTCTGCCGCTCCGTACCGGGGGATCATGATCCGTTCATGAATAAGTCCCTCCACAGCAGCCGAGATCCCATTGGATTCATTGCCGATCACGATGAAGCCCTCTTTTGCAAAAGGGATGGTGTGTACATCCGTTCCTTTCAGGAAGGTTCCATAAAGTTTTGGCGCGTCCCGGAGATAATCGGTCAGTACCGTGTAAAACAGGCGGACGCGTAAAAAAGAACCCATCGAAGCGCCGATGGTCTTGGGATTGTAAACATCCGCCGTCTCTCCGGAGGCGATAATGTTATAAATTCCGTACCAGTCTGCAGTCCGGATTATGGTGCCCAGGTTGCCGGGGTCGCGGATATCGTCCAATACGAGGGTAAACTCATTCGCAGGCAACCGGGGAGGCTCATTGGGTTTCATTTGGACGACGGCAATGGCCGACTCGTTGGTCTCGAGCGACCCCGCCGCGGCCAGTTGCTGCTCGCTGGATTCGATTGTCTCCATGTCTCTCTTTGCCAACCTTTTCACCTGCTGATGGAGGAAGTCAGGGGTAGCGGCGAGCATCGTTATCTGAAAATCGGAGTCGAGAAGTTCTGCCACACTCCTGGCCCCTTCCACGATAAAGCGTTGTTCCTCCTTACGGTATTTCTTTAATTGCAGGGATTTAATGTATTTGAGTTTGGCTTTTGAGAGCATACAGGCTTGTTAAAGAAGAAATATAAATATTTTCTGGTCATTGCGGTACTGCCGGGGCTGCTTTCCGGATGCCTGGGCACACGATACCTGAAGGAAAAGGAAAAATTTCTATACAGGCAAAGTATCGTCGCACCCAAAGGGTTTAGTACCGAAGGGCTTTCGGAAATCTATGCCCAAAAAGCAAACCGCAGAGTGCTGGGGCTACCCATCAATAGTTTGG
>Ga0193722_1000162_pt1 | contig 14471 bp, 15 predicted proteins | sample H2m1metaG_FD_143044 | JGI IMG/M metagenome (GOLD analysis project Ga0193722, IMG submission 143044) | Soil microbial communities from a riparian zone of the East river system, Colorado, United States - H2m1 | ecosystem: Environmental > Terrestrial > Soil > Riparian zone | place: USA: East River...
TCTCGTTCCGAGAAATGCGTCGCGAAGGGCACTCGCCGTAGCAGCGCAAATCGAAGCTCGAACGGACTCGATGCCGACAGTTGCGGCGAGAGATCGATCCCTGGCAGAGCTCACTGCGATTGATTCCGTGTTGAATGCCACACGGATCGCCATGACCCCGGTGCCAGCGGCCGTCATCGATACCTTTCCCCCCGCAGTTCGCGCGCAACGGGATTCCCTCAGCGCCGAGCTCGCAACGCTCAATCGCTTGATCGACAGGGCCGAGAACGCTCCCCTTCCCACCTCATATCGTGCGTTGGCTGCGTCACCGGTCGTAGCAGCCGATCCGAGAGTCCGCGTACTGCTCGACTCCCTGGCTGACATCGAACGTGACCGGAGTGCTTTCGGAGCGGTGGGGAATGTGGATCCGGTCTATCTGTCTCTGACATCGAGAGCAAACGCGATCGGTCGTCAGATACAGGGGATCGCCGATGCAAAGCGCGGCGAAGTCCGAGGAAAGCTGGCGTTGATTCGCCCAACTCCTGCCCCTGTAGTCAAACCCGTACTGACCGTCGACACGTTGAAGCTCGTGGCACAACGCGCGACCGCCCAACAGAACTTCACGGCTGCGGGCAAGCAGGTGGAGCAGATAAAGCAGAAGAACTCCCGCATCGATCGTGAGTCAGCGCATGCACGGGAGCTTGCAAACGTAGGTGCTCCGCCCTGGGCGATGCTGGCCGCCGCGGTCGTGCTCGCACTTGCGGTTGGCTTTGCGGCATCGTTCGGAACGGAGCTGAAGCGTCCGCATATCGCTGACCCCCGGGAGGCGGAGCAGATAAGCGGCGCGCGCGTTCTCACCGTAATCAAACCGCCCGAGGTCGTCGTGGAGCGGAGTCGACGACAGGCGGATGTCGAAGCACCGCCACTGATTGACGTCGTGTCCGAGAGCTATAGAACTCTCTATCTCCACATCGCGTCGGTCGAAGCGAGCGTCCCCATCGTCACGATTACCGGTGACGATCCTGGTATTGTTGCCACTGTCGCCGCGAACCTCGCTGCCTCGGCGGCATATGAGGCGAGGAGCACTCTACTCGTAGATGTCGATCCGACTACTTGCAGTGTCGCAAGTGTTCTGCGGATTCGCCCCGACCCCGGGCTCTCCGGAATCATCACTGGCACCGCGGCCTGGCCCGAAGCAATAGTTCCAACGACTATCGGTAGAGATCGCCCGCTCGATGTGCTTCCAAGCGGTACCCGCCGCTCGGGGTTCCCCGAGCCGGATGTCGTCGAAGAAGTCCGCAAAGAGCTGGCTCGAATGCAGCGACGCTATGACTTCATCATTATCGCAGCTCCAACCAGCTACGTTCAGCGGAGCGCCAGCAGCATCATTCCAGCTCCGGACGTAATACTCTGTGCGAGAATCGCCCACACCACTGCGGAGGGGCTCAAGTCCGCTGCAGCCAGTCTCCGCGGAGCTGACATGCGCATTCACGGACTCGTTCTCTGGGATGCGGAAATGCCACAGCTGGAAACGCGCGAAGAAATGCTTGGCGCCACGCGACAGTCAGGAGCTTTTCAGCCGGAGCTCGCCACAGCTCGGTAGCAGGTAATGGCAGAAACAATACCCGATCTGAGGAACGTCCCGAAGGCTCGGGCTTATGCCGAGTTGAAGGGACACAGCGATGCCATTCTCGAAGGCGTCAACGACGAGGTCACCGCGATGGCCACGATGGCGGCCTTGATTCATCACGCGTTCGGCCATCTCTGGACGGGTTTTTACCGCGTGATCGTTCCTGGCCAACTTCTTCGCGTCGGGCCGTATCAGGGAAGTCTCGGCTGCCTGGATATCGCATTTGGTCGAGGCGTGTGCGGGACAGCTGCCGCAGAGATGAACACAGTCATTGTTCCGGATGTTGCCAAGTTTTCCGGTCACATCGCGTGCGATGCCCGAGCCCGATCCGAGATCGTCGTCCCTGTTCTCGGCCCGCGGGGTGATTTAATCGCAGTCCTCGACGTAGATTCTGACAGGCTGGATGCGTTCAAGACGGAAGACCAACAGGGGCTTGAGCGTATCGTGTCCTGGTTTGCGACGATGCAAGAATGACAGTCAACGGCTACTCCGACGTGATCAATCACGCACTGGCGTTCGCGGCCAAGCATCACGACCGCCAGGTGCGAAAGGGAACAAGACTTCCCTATCTCACGCACCCCGCCAACGTCGCCCTGATTCTCACTCGATATGGCCGCGACACCGATACAGTCGTCGCGGGAATCCTTCACGATGTGATCGAGGACTGCGTTCGCGATGGATATTCGCGCGAGATGCTGGAACAACGCATCGGTGACAAGTTCGGCGCAAAGGTCCTGGACACCGTGCTGGCCGTCACCTATCGCCGAAATGACGATGACGGAGTGGAGCTATCTGGCGATGATCGCAAGACCGATTATCTGGAGCGGTTGTCAGGCGCGAGCGAAGAAGCGCGCTGGGTCTGCGCCGCCGACAAGATTCATAATGCGTCGTCGATTGTCGCGGATCTGAGGAGAACAGTCGACACCGAGACGATCTGGAGTCGTTTTGGTGGAGGCAGAGCTGGAACAGGGCGATGGTACCGCCAGGTCTACGAAAGACTTCGCGAAGTCGGATTCGACGCGCCAATTATGGCCGAACTCGACAAAGCTTCGGGCGAGCTCCAGGAACTCGCCGGCTAACGCACTAAGCGACCGTAGCTGGCGCAGCGACGCGGTAGGTTTTCCTCACGTACTCCTCGAGTATGCTCAGGAATTCCGGAACGATTGCTTCACCCTTGAGGGTGACACTCAGCTTGCCGTCGATGTAAACCGGCGCCCTGGGGTCCTCCGCAGTTCCCGGCAACGAGATTCCGATATTGGCGTGCTTTGACTCTCCTGGTCCGTTCACGACGCACCCCATCACCGCAACCTTCATCTCTATCACGTCGGGGTACTGCTCGCGCCACGTCGGCATCTGCTTGCGCAAATAGGACTGAATGTCCTCCGCCATGTGCTGAAAGAATGTAGACGTAGTGCGACCACATCCCGGACACGCCGTGACCTGCGGATTGAAGCTCTGAAGCTCGAGCGACTGAAGAATTTGCTGCGCGACGCTGACCTCTTCGGTGCGATCCCCGCCGGGACGAGGGGTGAGGGATACGCGAATCGTGTCTCCAATTCCTTCGGAAAGCAGAATCGATAGTGCGGCAGTGCTGGCGATGATGCCTTTTGCGCCGAGCCCTGCTTCCGTGAGGCCGAGGTGCAGCGGGTAGTCGCACCGAGCCGCCAGCTGTCGATACACTTCCAGCAGATCCTGCACGCCCGACACCTTTGCCGAGATGATGATGCGGTCGTGGCCGAGTCCCATTTCTTCGGCAACAAATGCCGAGCGTAGCGCGCTCTGGATCATCGCTTCGATGTAGACTTCCTTCGCGGCACGCGGCTCGGAGCTTCGCGCATTATCGTCCATCAGCGTCGTAAGGAGGTCCTGATCGAGCGAGCCCCAGTTCACGCCGATTCTGACGGGCTTGTCGTTGTCGAGTGCTACTTGGATGATCGTTCGAAAATTCTCGTCGCGTCGCTTTCCACCCACATTTCCCGGATTGATTCGGTATTTCGCGAGGGTCTTCGCCATTTCCGGATACTTCACAAGCAGCAAATGACCGTTGTAGTGGAAGTCGCCGATCACCGGAACCGCGACGCCCATGTCAGCAAGCCGGCTCGCGATCTCTGGCACAGCGCGGGCTGCGTCGTCGTTGTTGACCGTTACGCGCACCAGCCGGCTTCCAGCCCTCGCCAAGTCAGCCACTTGGAGGGCCGTACCCGAGGCATCGGCCGTATCCGTATTCGTCATGGACTGCACAACGATCGGATAGGCGGACCCGACAAGTACGCTTCCTACCATTGCAGTCGCGGTTTTTCTGCGGGCGATTATGGTCAATGGTTCTTGCGTGTGTTGAATTTGAAAGCTAATTCCCCCTCTCGGGCGGTGCATGGACCACCGTACCGCTTTCCTTCACTGGAGCTCTGATGGCTGATACCCCGGAAACTCCGCATGACGCGGAAACTGCGAATGCCTCGGCAGCACCCATCCGGGCGCACAAGACGCGAAACAAGCTGCTGATCGCGCTGCTCCTTCTTATTCTCGTCCCCGTGGTCATCGCAGCTCTCTGGGTGTGGATTGCCCTTGGGTACACCTACGCGTCGGGCGAACGCGCAGGCTATATCCAGAAGATTTCCAAAAAAGGTTGGCTCTGTAAGACCTGGGAAGGCGAGCTGGCGATGGCAAATCTGCCCGGAACAATGCCTCAGATCTTCACTTTTACGGTCCGGAACGACTCCATCGCTCATGTGATCGAGCAAAACGCCGGCAAACAGGTGTCACTCACATACCAACAGCATCGGGGGGTCCCAACTTCCTGTTTTGGGGAGACCGAGTATTTCGTGACCGGGGTGCATAAGGTAGGGCTCTGAATTCTCTATTGTCTGCTCAGCCGGTCCTTGCTATTTTTCCGCCAAGTCGAGCCATAAGCACGGGCGAAAGCCCTTGTTTCGAGCTCAAGTCCAATGCGGGGTTTAAGAGACCCGCGTATCAGATTGTCGAGGGTCGGGCGTGTTTCAGCTCCCCAAGACACAATTTTCCAGGAGTAGGGAATGCGTACGACCGGCAAAGTGAAGTGGTTCAACGACGCGAAGGGCTTTGGATTCATCACACCTGACAACGGGCAGAAGGATTGCTTCGTTCACTACAGCGCGATCTCCGGCTCGGGATTCAAGTCCCTTGCAGAGGGTGACGCCGTGGAGTTCGACATCGTTGAAGGACAAAAGGGTCCAGCTGCCGAGAACGTGACGAAGGCTGGTTAAGCCACGTCCGCTTCACTGGCACAATCTGGCGGGGCGTCTCAATCGAGGCGCCCCGTTTTGTTTTTGGGTGGGCGTCCCCGTTTGGGAATAGGCGCGACTTCCACAGCATGCTCGAGTCGTTTGAGCAGCTTGAATCTCAACCCCTCGAGGTCCAGCTGAATGCCGACACCTCCGGGTGATGCGTACACGCCGTTGTTACTGGCCAATGTTTCAGCCATCCTGGCGGCCCGTGAAAGCGAAAGTCCAAGCTCGTTGATGAGAAGAGCGGCAATCGAGAGGACCAGCAAACCTTCGATCGTGATGCGACGGGCTACGCCCTGCTTCTCCTGGCGCACTCCAGGGATCTTGATGTGGGAAAGTGTGTTATCAAGCCACTTGACTGGTATCTCAAGCGTAAGTGCAGCCGTGGCAATGGTATAAGCGCGAGCCATTTCAATTATCCTACAGGCCAAGGATAATTAATGCAAGCCCCTCCCATCATCGTCCTTTTGGTTGACGCCTTCGGAGCCGGAACCTCAACAGTCCGTTCGCTCTTACCACGAATTTTCCCAAGCGCTTTCTCGTTCAAACTCCGAGGTGCGGGATTATATTGCCCACCCTGAACGATCCCGATTGACCCAACAATTCGCATTCGACAACATGAAACAGATCCTTCGGGCAATTCCGATTTCTCTTTGCTTTTCCTTCATGGCATCGTCCCATGTGTTAGCGCAAAAGACGTATGCAATCGGCTTGGGCGGCGGAACAGCAATCCCGGTCGGCAAGCTCAACGATGCTCAAAAGGCTGGCTATAACGGAATCGCAATGCTTGCGATGGGAGTTGCGGACTTGCCGTTTGGAGTCCGATTCGACGCCATCTACAACACGCTCACCCGCCGCGCGGATACTATCGCGCAAGGAAGCAGCGCGAGTACTTCCGACTTTCGCGTAATGGGCGCCCTGGCGAATCTGATATACGCCTTTCCAGGAACGAGCGCGAAGGCTTACATACTCGCGGGCGCCGGCCTCTACAATTCAAAGGTTGAGCCTAACGGAAAGTCCCAGAACCATCTCGGCTTCAACGCGGGATTGGGAGCTACCTTCGGCGTCGGTCCGCTCGCAACGTTCATCGAGTCACGATATCACAGCATTTCGAGAAGCACCGCCGACGGCGGCGTATATCAATTCGTTCCGATTACCGTGGGATTGATGTTTTAGAGACCTGGGATCGGCGAGCTGCCGATTCTGTTTTCCTCTCGATAGACACGCACAAAAAAGGGGCGCCTTCTGCGCCCCTTTCGGCTTCACCGGATGACTACACTGCGCGAAGGACCAGCTCGTTCCCGCGGGCAGCCTCTGTGACTGGGCGAAGCGCCTCACGCGCCGAGCGAAGCTGCTCGGTGAGTGCAACGGGACCAGTGCCACCAGGAACATCGCGTCGGGCCACTGATCGCGCGGGCTCGAGCCACTCGAGAACATCGTCATCGAATGACGAGTGCGCGGCCTTGAACGAGGAAAGAGGCAGTGCGTCCAGCTCGCATCCTTCGCGCTCACTCTCGCGAATCAGTGAGCCTATGGCGGAATGCGCGTCGCGAAACGTCGCCCCCTTTTCTACCAGATAGTCGGCAAGATCAGTGGCCATCATGCTGCTCGACAGCGCCGCGCGCATTCGCCTTGGGTTAAAGCGAATTTCCTGGAGGGCGCCGGCAACAGCGGGAAGTACGAGCAGAATCGTGTCTACGGCGTCGAACAAAACGCGCTTGTCGTCCTGGAGATCCTTGTTGTAGCCGCTTGGCAATCCCTTGAGCGTGGCAAGGAGTGTCGTGAGATCGCCAATAGCGCGGGCGCCCGATCCACGTGCAAGCTCCAGCGCATCGGGATTGCGTTTCTGCGGCATCATGCTCGAACCGGTCGTAAACGCGTCGCCAAATTGAACAAACCCGAATTCACTCGAGCCGTAGATGATCAAATCTTCCGCAAGCCGAGAGAGGTGCGTGGCCGTCATCGCTACCGCGAACAACAACTCGGCAACGAAATCTCTGTCGCCAACGGCATCGATGCTGTTCTGCGAGATGGAGCTGAAACCAAGGCTGCCCTGAAGGAGCACTCGTGATATTGGGAACGCGCACCCGGCAATTGCTCCGGATCCAAGCGGTAAAACCGCCGCAGCACGTGACGCCGAAGCAATCCGTGCTCGATCCCGCTCGAGCGGCCAGAAATGCGACAACATCCAATGTGCGGCGGACACGGGTTGAGCGCGCTGAAGGTGTGTGTATGCTGGCATGAGCACGTCGCCGAGTGTCGCGGCGTGATCGAACATCACTTGCTGGAGGGTGCGAACGGCGGTATCGAGCTTGACACTCGCATCCATGGACCAGAGACGGGTCGCGGTCGCGACCTGGTCATTTCGGCTGCGACCGGTGTGAAGCTTCGACGCCACGTCGCCAACCTCGCCGTGGAGCATCCGATCGATCAGCGTGTGTACGTCTTCGTCCGAGGCGATCGGTTGGGCACCAGCAGCGAGCTTCTGCCCAACCTGTGCAAGTCCGCGCTCGATCTTTTTGCTCTCTTCGAGCGTGAGAACTCCCGCTCCCCAGAGGGCGACCGCCCAAGCCTGAGATAGATTGATATCGAACGGCCAGAGACGATAATCAGTGCCGATCGAGCGGTTGAGCGCTTCCAGTGCGGCCGCAGTGGGGATCGAAAACCGTCCGCCCCATAGTTTGTGAGATTCGTGGTCCGACATGCTGACCTCCTTCCCGGTCAAGCCATGGCCAGCGACGCAGGCTTCTCGGCTTTCGTCTCGCTCTTACGCTTTTCGGCCGCCGCGAGCTCCTGATCGCGAATCGCTCGTACGCGCGCAGAAAGTCCGTAAAGGCGGATGAAACCGGCGGCGTCGCTCTGTTCATACACGTCGTCCTCACCAAAGGTGACGAAGCGCTCGTCGTAGAGAGCGTAGTCGCTTTCGCGACCAATGACCGAGGCGCTTCCCTTGAAGAGTTTGAGCGTAACTGTTCCGGTTACGCGCTCCTGAGTGACGTTCACAAACGCATCATACGCTTCGCGCTCGGTCGTCCACCAGCGGCCTTCGTATACCAGATCCGCGTAACGCGGGGCGATGTTGTCCTTGGCGGCAAGGGTGCGGCGGTCGAGCACGAGCTGCTCCAGCTCGCTATGCGCTGAGTATAGCAGAGTACCGCCAGGGGTTTCGTAAATGCCGCGCGACTTCATTCCGACGAGCCGATCCTCGACGAGATCGATTCTGCCGACACCGTGACGTCCGCCAATCGTGTTGAGAGCGCCAACGAGGTCCACGGCATCAAGCTCGGCGCCGTTGACGGAGACCGGAGTCCCATTGAGGAACCCGATCGTGACTTCTTCGGGCTCGTTAGGAGCATTCTCGGGTGCGGTTGTGAGCATGAACACGTCTGCCGGTGGTGCAACCGCCGGCTGCTCGAGGACGCCCCCTTCATGGGAAATGTGCCAGATATTCCGATCGCGGGAATAGATCTTTTCCTTCGTTGCCGCGACGGGAATCTTGTGGGACGCGGCATATGCAATCGCGTCCTCGCGACTCCGGATGTCCCACTCTCGCCAGGGTGCAATAATCGGGAGATCAGGGGCGAAGGCGGCATAGGTCAGCTCGAAGCGAACCTGGTCGTTTCCCTTGCCGGTACACCCATGCGCGAGCGCATCGGCTCCCACCTGGCGCGCGATTTCGACCTGCCGGCGCGCAATGAGCGGGCGCCCCATCGAGGTGCCGAGGAGGTACTTCCGACCGTAGATAGCACCAGCGCGGAGGGTGGGCCACACGAACTTTTCCACGAATTCCTGGCGCAGATCTTCGACGTAGCACTCGTCGGCACCCGATGCGATGGCTTTTGCCCGCACGCCCTCCAGCTCGTTTCCCTGGCCGATGTCTGCCGCGATGCAGATAACGCGGGCATCGTAGCGTTCCTTCAGCCAGGGGACGATAATGGAGGTATCGAGCCCACCGGAGTAGGCAAGGGCAATCGTACGGATCACAGGCGCCTCAATAAGTATTCAGAATTACTGAATATTTAATCGGTCGGCTCGGGCCAGTCAATACTTTACCCTGGCTCCCCGGCCAGGGCCTTCAGGCGCCGCAGCACGCGCTCCCGGGCAGCCACGGAGCGGCAGATAATCAGGATCGTGTCGTCGCCGCCGACCGTGCCGAGGATGTCTGACCAACCCTCGCCGTCGAGAGCAGCTGCGATTGGCTGCGCGCCACCCGGAACTGTCCGTAACACCAGCATCTCGCCAACGCCATCGATCCTGAGGAAAAGCTGCGGCAAGAGAGTATCGAGGGCGGCCCGACTTTCCTCTATGCTGCCGTCCGTTATCGCGTACCGGGCGCCCTCCGGAGTCGGCACGCGGGCGAGGCGCAATTCCCGAAGGTCGCGGGAGAGCGTCGCCTGGGTCACATCCCATCCGCGCTGGAGCAGGAGCTTGCGGAGATCTTCCTGACTGCTCACGACGCGGGCGCCTATGATCTCCAGGATCGTATCGTGTCGTTCACGCTTGTTGGCCACGGAGGTGAGTTTAGCACCGGAGTGCGCGTTGCGCGAGCGGAGAGGGCAGGATCATTGACGGGCGCAGAGTGTAATGTTATGCATTCCTTATGCATAAAGTTCCGGTCGGAGTCCTCGGCGCGAGTGGATACGCGGGCAGGGAGCTGTGTGGTTTGATCGCACAGCATCCCAGGCTCGAGCTGGCGTTTGCCGCGGCCAACGATCAGCGCGGCCGGCGTGCGCGCATTGGGGCGAGCGAAGTGACCTATGTTGCCACAGAAGATGCTCCCCTGAACACGGCAGAAGTCGTGTTCACGGCTCTTCCTCATGGCGCTTCGGCCAAGTGGGTGGGTAACGCGCGCTCGAGCGGCGCTCGCGTGGTGGATCTCTCATCGGACTTCAGACCCGGAGCGGCGGCGAACGCCATTAGTAAGAGCCAAGCCCCGTACGGGCTTACCGAGCTGATGCGCGCGAAGATCCCGGGTGCCGAGATCGTGGCGAACCCCGGTTGCTATCCAACCGCGGTTCTGCTGGCGATCGCACCGTTGCTCAAGGCAGGCTCCGTAGTACCAGGCGCTACCATAAATATCTCGGCTGCGAGTGGGGTCACGGGTGCAGGCTATTCCGCCCGACCCGATCTGCTGTATGCCGAGGTAGCCGAAGACTTCAAGGCCTACGCTGTGGGGAATGAACACAGGCACATTGCCGAGATGCAGGCGATTACGAGGGAGCTGGGTGGCAAGAATAACGACATACTCTTCACCCCCCATCTTCTCCCGGTGGCCCGCGGAATTCTCGCGACTATTACCGTACCGGTGAACGAGTATGCGGACGACCCATCCGCACTCTGGCGCGATTGCTATCGCGGAGAGCCATTCATCGAAATCGCGGACGAGCCGCCGTCGCTCCGCGACGTCGTGCGTCGGAATGTCGTCCGCGTGAGCATCGCCAAGGCAGCCAACGTTCGGCAACCTACGCTGATCATCATTTCGGCGATCGACAACCTGGTAAAGGGTGCGGCAGGCCAAGCGCTCCAGAATGCCAATCTTCTGCTCGGCTTGAGCGAGCAAGCGGGGTTGCCGGCGTGATGCGGGTCGCGAAGATCGGAGGACGGGCGCAAGCCGATCCGGATCTGGCAACTATCCTTCGCGAGGCGTGGGAGGCCAGTCGCGGAGAGCTTTGCGTCGTGCACGGCGGAGGTGATGAAGTGTCCGCAATGCAGAGAGCGCTCGGTAGGGAAGCGGTATTCGTCGGAGGGCGCCGCGTCACTTCGGAAGAGGATCTTGAGCTTCTCCGAATGGTGCTGTCGGGCGTTGTGAACAAGCGCATTGTGAACACTCTCGTTACCGCCGGTCTGCCGGCAGTCGGTGTGTCAGGAGAGGATGCTGGTTTGATCGGTGCGGAGTTGATTGACGCACGATCTCTCGGCTTCGCGGGCCAACCGATCTCTGTAAAGGCAGACCTGCTCCATGCTTTGCTGAACGCGTCCTACTTACCGGTGATATCGCCCGTCGGGTACAATGCGACCAGCCCGACAGGTGGCGCGCTCAACGTAAATGGAGACGATGCCGCAGCCGCCATCGCTGTGGCGCTGGAAGCGGACGAGCTGCTACTCATCGCCGATGTGGAGGGTGTTCTTGGGGCTGAAGGCGAAACCGTCTCGAACCTCAGTGTCGAGACAGCCCGTGAGTTGATTGCAAACCGCGTTGCCGTTGGCGGGATGGCAGCCAAGCTGGAGTCTGCCGAGGCCGCGCTGGCGGCCGGAGTTGCGCGCGTAAGGATCTGCGATCTCGCCGGTCTCAATGACCCCGAGCGCGGCACATTCATCACTCAATCTCAGAGCGTTGTCCTATGACCGTAACCTTGTCCGCCGAAGATGTATTTGCCGCTACGGCCGATGCCGAGACATCATCACTTCTTTCGACCTACAAGCGTGCACCGATGCAGCTGGTGGGGGGAGAGGGTGTAGAGCTCATCGACTCAAACGGCAAGCGATATCTCGATTTTGCAAGCGGAATCGCGGTGAATTCGCTTGGCTACGGAGATCCCGGGATCGCGAAAGTGATCAACGACGCTCTTGGAGCAGGGTTGATCCACACTTCCAATCTCTATCGAACCGTCCAAGGCGAGGAGTTGGCAGCCAAGCTCGTGGAGCGTTCATTCGCATCCAAGGTATTCTTCTGCAATTCCGGCGCGGAGGCCAACGAGGGCGCCTTCAAGTTCGCAAGGCGGTGGGCCCGGAAAGTCGGCACCGATACGAAGGTCGAGATCATCGCATTGCGCGGAGCTTTTCACGGCAGGCTGTTCGCATCTCTTGCCGCCACGGATCGTCCGTCGTATCGCGCTCCGTTCCGTCCGCTGGCCGGCGGTGTCTCGATCTGCGAACGCGACCTTCGGGATCTCGACACCGCACTCGATGGCGAAACAGTTGCAGCTCTGATCGTCGAGCCGATTCAGGGTGAGGGCGGAGTACGCGTTCTCGATGCCGATTTCCTTCGGCGCCTCCGCGCGATGACGGCGGAGCGGGAGATAGCGCTCATCTTCGACGAGATTCAATGCGGTCTCGGGCGCACCGGGCACTTTTTCGCGTACGAGAGCATCGGAGTCGTTCCCGATATGCTGACGCTCGCGAAGCCAATCGCCGGCGGGCTGCCGATGGGGGCAATTCTCGTGTCGGAAGAAATCGGCGCGACGATCCAGGCTGGAGATCACGGGACAACATTCGGCGGGGGTCCACTCGTCGCCGCTGTCGCGAGCTACGTCGTGGACCGACTCTCGGATCCAGCGCTCCTGAAAAACGTCCGTGACAATGGCGCGTGGCTCGGGCAGCAGCTCGACGCACTCGCCAGACGTTCCGGCAAGGTGCGGGCGATTCGTGGAACGGGATACATATGGGGTCTTGATGTAGTCGAGTCAGCGAACGACATCGTGAAGCGCGGCTGGGAAAATGGGTTACTCGCACTTACCGCCGGCGAGCACACTCTGCGCATTCTTCCGCCGCTCGTAATGAATCGAGATGATCTCATGCGCGGTGTTCAGATTCTCGAGAGCATCGTCGGCTAGTAGCGGAAACTGGAGTCGCCAATCATGGCGGCTCCGATTAAGATTGCGGGACCATTTTCCGCAGAGATGCATGGCACGGACGAAAATCTCATCTGCCTGGCTGGTAACCATGCTCGCAGTCGGGTGCGCGCCCGTGCCGGCCCGTGTTGATTCGTCGCTATCATCTTCGCCGGCATCCGACACGATCGAGGCGCGACGCCTGTTCGAAGAGAACATAGACGCGATACATAAGCGCGACCGCACTCGGTACCTGGCCACGTATCTTCACAGCAGTACGCTTGCGCGTAACGGACCCTCGGGACTGGAGCTCGGATACGACAATTGGAGTGCACGCCGTGATTCGACGTGGCCTGACACTCTGGTCGCCAGGAATCTGCGTGTTTTGCCGATCACTCCGGGGGTCGTGTACGGGTCGTACTGCTACACCGTGACACAAAAGGACACGACCTCCAGTGGTGTCTCCGAGCGGATCTTCGTGAAGACGTCAGAGGGTTGGAGAATAGCGGTTACAACCGCGTTCGGATTGGCTGCTGGCGCACCAGCGCAGTGCAAGTAAAGACGAAGCGCAAGACATCCAGAACACCACAGGGAAAGCTGGACGGTCATATACTTTAGAATGCGATCCGGTAAGGTATCCCTACATTCCGTCTGGAAGGCTTTCGACGAGGCCGCGTTCGGGCCGAAGAACATTCTGAATCTTCGCGAGTCGTTGCCGACCGCCGCGGACGCGCGCTTTCGCGCCGAAGCATGGCTGCGCGAACGACAGGTAAGCCGAGCGAACGAAGTGCTGCTGATTACCGGGCGTGGTAACCAGAGTCCCGGGGGGATCTCCGCCGTACGCGCCGCGATCGTCGCATTGTTGCCGGCTTTAAGAAGGCGTGGCATCGTGATTGAATGGCGGGAGCATACTCCAGGGTCCTTCGTGGTAAAGCTGGGATCGATCTCGTCGCTACTCGATGCCCCCAAGCGCAAGCGTGACCGGGCACTCGTCGCGAAGCCTGCTGACCCGCGATCCCTCGCGGAACTCGAAAGCTCGACCTTGTTACTGCTGCGTCGTCTGGCAGTTCGCTCGCTTGAGTCCCTCGGCGTGCGGCAACCCGAGAAATTCGTGGACGCGGAGATGTTGTCCAAGTTCAACTCGCTCGCCGGTGGAGTTGCTCCGGGAGTGGAGGGCGAAGCAAGGCTTCGAGAAGCAATATCCACCGCGCTCGAGCAGCTGGACGAATGAGAATCGCAGACCTCGAGTCGCAACCGAACCCCAAATAAAGGAATCCGCAGGGAATGAACAGACAATTCGCACTCTCGATAGCTCTAATGTTCGCCGTTCCGCTCGGCGCTCAGACGACGTCCGGATACTCTCCCCAATCGGCGACCGCCGAACGTGCGGCGGAAGCGGATGTCATCACGCGCCCGTCACCAACGATCGCGTCCGCGCACTCGAAGTTTCTTTCATTGCAGCCTCATATGGCCGGAACACCGGCACAGGCGAGGACGCGTGATTATGTCGTGAGCCAGATGAAATCGTGGGGGCTGGAAACCGAAGTGCGATCGTATCGCATTTGGATGCCACATCCACTGAGCACTCGCGTGTGGCGCATCTCCCCCAATCCGACCGAGCTGAATCTGCAGGAAGGTCCGATTCCCGAGGACACAACCTCGGTTTCGTTTCCGCAGGTAATGCCCTTCAACGGATACGGGGCAGCGGGCGATGTGCGTGGAGAAGTCGTGTACGTGAACTACGGCCTGATCGAGGACTACGCGCAGCTCGACTCGATGGGCGTATCAGTGAAGGGGAAAATCGCAATCGCTCGTTATGGCCGGTCGTTCCGCGGCATCAAGGCGCGAGAGGCAGAGAAGCACGGGGCGGTCGGGTTGATGATCTACAGCGACCCTGCCGACGACGGCTTTGTACGCGGCGATGTTTACCCGGTGGGTCCGATGAGACCTTCTCAGGGGATTCAGCGAGGAAGCGTGATGAATCCCAACGGCGATCCGAGCACGCCGGGTTATCCGAGCTCGGCCAACGCGAGACGGATTCCCCTAAGC
>Ga0193722_1000164_pt1 | contig 14357 bp, 13 predicted proteins | sample H2m1metaG_FD_143044 | JGI IMG/M metagenome (GOLD analysis project Ga0193722, IMG submission 143044) | Soil microbial communities from a riparian zone of the East river system, Colorado, United States - H2m1 | ecosystem: Environmental > Terrestrial > Soil > Riparian zone | place: USA: East River...
CACTACAACGTAATCGAACTTCCTAAGGAAGAGTTGTAGCGCGAGAAATGCGCTGGTCATCGTGCCGGGCACAGCAATTTTCTTACCCGCTAAGAAATGTCGCGCTGCAGAGTCGTTCACTGAATTTTCGTTGAGAGTTGAACGTTGAGCGTTGGACGTTGGGCGTTTTCTAATAACAATTGGCCCGTAGCCGTCGCCCATGCTCGCTCCGCAGGGCAGCAGGGCGTATTTGCTTGCGACGTGCGCATAGGCATGGATCGAGATCGCGGAAATGTGCAACTCGCCTCGAAGCGCGCGCTCGTTCAACGTCTGAATGTCTTCCAGTCGATGCTCGAACCGGTACCCGCGCAGATCGATTTTGTTCTCGGCCATCGCATAGAACATGAACGCGTCATCCGGATCTGGGGAATGACCCAGGGTAAAGACACTTGGGCTGTCATCTGTGATTGCTTTCGGTGGCATCGTCCGGACCGTATTCATTCTCGATAAACAAATAAACCTCCGGGTCTTTCCAGATTAAACAGTCGAGAACTTTTGAGGACGGAGCTCTGCGACACTTAACGAATGTCCGCCGATTTCGTCGCAAAGCAAAGGCTCCCGGCGCTCGCCCCTCCATCCAAAAACAAAACAGCCGCCGCGATTTCGCGCGGCGGCTGTTTGAAAACTTCCTACAAACGTACGGTAAACAGTCTTATCGATTCTCCACTACTCGAGGCATCGGCCTGACCATTTCAAGCTGAGCGCTCACTTTCTGAATTTGATCGGACTGCTGCTTTAGGCCCGCGGTGAGAGCCTTGATTTGCCCTTCCTGCAAAGCGATCACTGCCGCTTGCCTTTCGGTCGTGGCCTTCAATTCCTGCACGAGCTGTTGCTGTTGGAGCAACTGCTTCAGGGAGACCTTTCCTCCGCCTGCAGCCACCGCTGAGCCGAGCTGGCCGTTTGCATCTACAGCAACGAGGTCGCCGGAGACTGGGACACCCGAGATTCCGCCGATAAAGCAGGCTGTGTTAAACACGTCGCCAATGCGGATCCTTTCGCTTTCAGCCACCGGTGCCGGTGAAGGGGCCGGACCCGCAAATGCGCCGATATAGATGTTAAAATCACCCTCGACACCCGCGCCAGCTGAGTCACCGACCGCAACGTTTCCAGCGCCGCTAACATTGTCAGCCATTGCGTCGAAACCGACGGCGTTGTTGAACAAGCCATCGAAATTGGCGCCGAGCGAGTTAAAGCCGATGGCGTTGTTTGAATCGCCATCAACGTTGCTAAAGAGGGCACCAGTGCCAACGGCCGTGTTGGCATTTCCAAGACCGGCACCGGATGAGTCATTGCTCCCGAGCGCGACATCGCCGATGGCCGTGTTGGCAGAACCGATGATATTGTTAAACAGCGCGCTCTCGCCAAGGGCGTTGTTGCTGTCTCCGTCGGTGTTGAAAAGCAGCGAATTAGCGCCGACGGCATTGTTGAACTCGCCTGTCGAGTTGGTAAACAACGCGAATGCGCCGCATCCGGTGTTGTGCTGTCCGGAAGTGTTGCTCAAAAGCGTGCCTGCGCCGACCGCCGTACCTTCAAGTGCGGTGTTGAGCAGAAGCGTCCCGGCTCCGACACCCGTGTTGAAGCTAGACGCACCGTTGCTAAGGAGCGCTATGAAACCAAACGCTGAGTTATAAAAACCGGTCGCCCCTGCCAGCGCACTTTGGCCATCCGCCGTGTTGGTTGACGAAACACTACCCGGATCTGGTGTGTTTATGGCTGCCTGCACTTGGGTAAGCGTAAACGCTGCCAGAATAAGCGGGATGAGAAGGAACCCGCGCCGAAACGGCAGCGAGCGAGCCGGATCTCGTCCGCATGAAACTAATGTTTTGAGTTGATTGAGTGGATACATGGATTGTTGTGTTCTTTCTCTCCCGGTGTTTCGTTTGTTTTTGTGATTATCAAGGTCCTGACAGACAAAGAACCTACCGGGTAAAAATCCTTCGTCTGTTTTGGAGCCAGGTGCGTGTGATACGAAATTCCGGCTTTCGATGTCAATACATTTTTTTTAAACTTTTTTGGGAAATGGGGGCGGAGCCATCGGATGTCAGACTCCAAGCCTGACTTGGCGGGTGAGCTGCCGGCATGCGATAAAAGTGTTCGGCCAGACATCGGGAGATCCGCCTTCCAACATTTCCCGATCGACCGCGCGCCAGCGTGGATTGCTGTTTGCGTTGATGAAACTGTTCCCGTAGCCTGAGCCGCATGGCACGGTCTGGTCTCGGCAAGGGGCTTGGCGCATTAATTGGTACTCCGTCGGCCGCGACTCGCGCAGACACTGGCGAATCGCGTGACAGAGTCCACCAAATCAATCTGGCAAACATCGTCCCCAGCGCGCTGCAGCCACGCAAAGATTTCGCGCGCGAAGCGCTGCAGGAACTAATCGATTCGATTCGGCAACATGGCATTATTCAACCGCTTATTGTCCGCGAGGCGGGCGCTCGATTTGAATTGATCGCTGGCGAGCGTCGCTGGCGGGCTGCTCAGGAGATCGGCCTTACCGAGGTTCCCGCCATAATTCGAACCGCAAATGACTTGGAAGTCCTCGAACTGTCGTTGATCGAAAACCTGCAACGCGCTGATCTGAATCCAATCGAAGAGGCCCAAGGCTACGCAAGATTAGCGAATGAATTTGGAATGCGTCAGGAAGACATCGCGCTCAAAGTAAGTCGGAGCCGGGCGGCGGTGGCCAACGCGCTGCGGCTTTTGGATCTTCAGCCGCAGGTGCAAGTCTGGCTCGCCCAGGACTTGCTTTCTGTGGGTCACGCTAAGGTGCTGTTATCGTTAAAGGCGCCTGAGGAACAGCTCCTGGCTGCAGAAACGGTTTTGCGTCGCAACGCTACCGTGCGCGGCACAGAACGGTTGGTTGCTCGCCTGCTTGGGATGGGCCGTTCGCGACGAAAGTCTCGACGCGCCGGGGCTGAGTCGAGCGTCACGCCGACCGCAGTGGGAGATTTACAGAACCGCCTGCAAGAGCACCTCGCTACACATGTCACCATTCATCATGGAGACAAACGCGGCCGGATTGAAATCGAGTACTACGGGAACGACGATCTCCAGCGCATTGTGACTGCTTTGGGGCTGCCGGAGCCGGAGTAGTGGAGCGTTGGAGTATCGAAGTGATAGCAGGGATGCATTCGCGCCAGACAACGCTTCGTTACCCCGTTGCTCGATTACTCCTGATTGTCTGTTTCCCTATGGTTTGTGCGGATACGTCACCTGCAGCGCAAACAAAAATCTGGGAAGAACTTTCGGGTGAGAAGGCTTTCGCACATGTTCAACGACTGGTCGACTTCGGGCCACGCCCGTCCGGATCTGAGGCCATCGAGAACTCCAGGCGTTATATTGAGGACCAACTCCGCCGCTCCAGCTGGCAGGTAACACGACAGGCGTTCACCGACGACACCCCGCGGGGCAAGGTCCAGTTCGTAAATTTGATTGCCCAATTTTCCGGCCAAGGGAACGCGGCGCCTTTGTTTTTGTTGTGCTCGCATTACGACACGAAAACATTCGACGCCATAAAATTCCTCGGAGCTAACGATGGTGGCTCAAGCACAGGACTCCTTTTGGAATTAGCGCGAGTAATCGGGCAGCATCCGAACTTGGCTACGAAAGTCGAGCTTGTGTTTTTTGATGGCGAAGAAGCGTACGATCATTTTTCGGAGACGGATGGCTTGTACGGAAGCCGCTATTTTGCCAAGCACCTCGGAGGCGACAGGCAATTCCGCGGCGGGATCGTGTTCGACATGGTTGGCGATCGTTCGCTTGACATTACACTTCCCGCAGATTCGCCTTCCGAAATGGCGCGAGATATTTTTGCGGCAGGCGAAGCGCTCAAGTTGCGAAGTTATTTCACGTACCTTGACCGGGAGATGATCGACGACCACTCACCGCTAAACGCTATCGGCATTCCGACAATCGACCTGATTGACTTCGATTATCCCTGGTGGCACACCGCTGGGGATACAATTGATAAAATTAGCGCCCGGAGTCTCCAGATCGTTGGATCAGTCGCACTGTATTACCTATCTGAAGTCGCGCTAAAACGTTGAACGTTGAATCGGGCCCGCTTAACCCGCCCGAGGCGCCAACAATCACGAGTTACGGGGCCTCACCAATTTATACATTGCCTCAGGTCGGTTTTCCCGGCAGTTTGATTATGAGCGGCCGCCTCAATGGAGCGCCTGAAGCCTATGTCTCATGCAACGCGCAAAAACATCGGGGTAATCGGGCTTGGGATTATCGGTCGCGGCGTGGCCGGGAACCTGCGGCGGAAAGGATTTCCAGTTTATGTTTGGAACCGGTCGCCGCGCTCCGTTCCGAATTTTGTCGGGTCGCCAGGGGAAGTCGCTGAGATTTGCAATTATATCCAAATATTCGTTTCGGATGATGACGCTTTGCTGCAAACCGCCCAACAGCTAAGTCCAAAACTTACCCCGCATCATCTCGTCCTTGCGCATTCGACGGTTGCTCCTGATTCAATGCGCGCCGCCGCTGAGATAGTAGAACGTCGCAAGGCGCGGTTTGTCGAAGCGCCGTTTACAGGGAGTAAAACTGCAGCCGAAAAGGGTGAGCTCGTTTATTATGTGTGCGGGAACGATGCGGCAGTGCACGACGCGCGTCCGATACTCGAAGCCGGCAGCAAAGAGATCATCGAGATCGGTCCGACAATTGGCCAGGCAAGCGCCATCAAGATTGCAACGAACATGATCACGGCCGCAAGCGTCCAGGCGGCTGCGGAAGCGCTGGCTCTTGTTCAAGCTTTGGGTTTGCCGTTGGAAAAGTTCCTTGAGGCAATGCGCAGTAACGCCAGCAATTCTGCAACTCTTGCGATGAAACTGCCTAAAATGCTAAGCCGTGATTTTGAGCCCCACTTTTCTGTCAAACACATGTTGAAAGACATGCAGATCGCGAATCAAATCGGTCTGTCGAACTATCTCGATCTGGGTGTGACCGCTGCGGCTCGCGATCAATTGCTGGAGCAAATGCACTGGGGCCACGGAGATGACGATTATTCAGTAATAGCGCGAAAATATTTGCACGAGCCCGCACCAGTTGCTGGTGAAGAGTTGCAACTCGACGAGCAAGAAGAACAGGTTAGCGGCGAGTCGATCGCGAGCTCAGCCGAAATGAAAACGCAGAGCCAGGAAGACGCGCGTCCAGAGGTGTCCGCCGCGCCATTGATCAGTGTGGCAAACAGCGGACCTAACGAAACAACACGATTGCGTTTCGGTTTTTTCAAGCAACTGCTGAGTCGGCTCTCATCCGGAAAAGAATGACGGCGCAAGCCCCTTTCAGGAGCGTCATGTAAAACATGTCGCCCTTAACCGGGTTCGGTATCTTGGTACGTGGCGGATTCTACAAACATGTCGCGGCAAGGGGCGCTCTAAGAACGCGAAGCAAGGCCATGGACACGCCGAACACAGCATCTCAAAGCAAGCAAGCCATCTTTCTCGACCTTTCTGGGCGCGCAAAATTTTGTATTACCGGCACTGACCGGCTTCGGTTCCTCAACGGGCAAATCACGAACGATCTGCGCAAAGCGAGTGAAACATCCGCGATCGAAGCGTGCATACTAAATGCGAAAGGCAAAACAGATGCGCACATCTATGTTTCCGCATCAGGAGAATCCTTTTTGGTCGACGCAGCGGCCGATCTTCGAGAAACGCTCAAGGTGCGGCTGGAGCGCTACGTGATCGCCGACGACGTTCAGATTGAGGATGTCACCGATCAATTTTCTCTTTTTCACGCATTGTCACAACAATCCCCCACTCTTGAAAATGGGCGGATTGTCTCTATGCGCCGTTTTGCTGAGCCGGGATGGGACATGTGGGGCGATGCCGCGCAGCATCGCGTCTCGTTACAGGAATTATCCTCGCAATGGACCCTGTGCGATTCCGAGACAGCTGAGGTCATGCGAATCGAGCAGGGAATTCCGATCTGGGGTCGCGAGTTGACAAACGACATCATTCCAATCGAGGCCAACTTGGAACAACGGGCGATCGACTACCAAAAGGGTTGTTATATCGGCCAGGAAGTCATCTCGCGAATAAAGATGTCGGGCCAGACGAACAAGCGATTATGCGGTCTGATTTCGTTGGACGATCTTCCGCTTCAGCCAGGCATGAAACTCGCCGCTCCTTCAGCGCCCGGGAAGGAAGTTGGCTGGATCACAAGCTCCACCGGCAGCAAACGGCTCGGAAAGGAGATTGCCCTCGGATACGTGAAACGCGGTTTCAATAGCGTCGGCACAAAGCTGGATGTGGTGACAGCGGGAGATTCTGCGTCCAAAGGTTCGCAGCTAATTCGAGTCGAAGTGGTTCCGCTTCCATTCGTCTAGAGAATAGGCCCGCACGGACGACACTCCTTCGTCATCCGACATTCGCCACTTTTTGAAAGCCATTACCCTTGCCGAAGGAATGCTTTTCGATTTCCTCATTAGTATGGAACCTCAATTAACCTGGTATGGGCACGCTGCTTTCAAAATTAGTACGGCTACGGGAAAGATTTTGCTGATCGATCCATGGATAACCAATCCGGCGTTCACAAGCGGCAAGGACGAGCTCGCCAGCCTTGATCATGTTGATCTAATTTTCCTGACGCACGGGCATGGCGATCACGTCGGTAATACAGTTGAGATCGGAAAGCGCACCGGAGCGAGTCTGGTTTCGAACTTTGATCTCAACGCGGCGATTGTGTCAGTTTTAGGCTACCCCGAAGGACAGGCTGGGAATGAAACAACCGGCCATTTGGGCGGTCAGCTTTCGCTCCTTGATGGAGAAGTAAAAGTGCAGTTCGTCCCAGCGTGGCACGGCTCGTGCATTGAAAAGGAAAATGCACCGCCTGTTTATGCCGGCAATCCGACGGGACTGATCATCGCGCTACGCAACGGTCCTACGATCTATCACACTGGCGACACAGATTTGTTTTCCGACATGGCCCTTGTGAAACGATTTCACAAGATCGACGCCATGCTGGTTTGTATCGGCGATCATTTTACGATGGGACCGCCTCGGGCGGCTGAAGCTGTGAAGCTGGTCGCCCCTAGGACGGTAATTCCAATGCATTACGGAACGTTTCCGGTGCTGACAGGCACGCCCGAAGTGTTCGAACGCGAACTGAAGAAGCGCAAAGTCAAAACGCGACTGCACGTTATGCGCCCCGGTGAGACCATCGCGCTGGATAGCAAAGTAAAAGTTAAAGGCTAAAAAGTTAAAGACGTTAAAAGGTCCCTCTGGCTAACGCGGCTCCTTTTCTAACTTTTTAAGCGTTTAACTTTTAACTTTTTCAACCATTCAACTCCATCTCAACCAGGCAGGTTCACACAGCCGCGAAACGCTCTGGGATCGAATAAGAAATCACCGAGGCCAATGGGAGATAATGGGACTAATTCGGTAGAGCGACTCAGGCCTGAAGATCTAAGCATTGCCGCAGCAAGGTTCGTCGATTCTCTAAAGATCAATTCAATCTCGGAAGCAGTCCGGTGCGGCCGGCGGGTAGTGATCAAGCGACGCCACGTGTATAGCGAGCAATTGACCGAAAAGTCTATCGAGTCGTCTAGATGAGGCTCGGCAACGATTCAGACTGTGTCGCGTTGAAGTATTGTTGCCCACCCCTCAACGGGCGTAAGGTGTCCGCAAAGGTTATCGAATTTAAAAGCGATTTCCATGCCATGGAGTTTGCCTTGGCCAATGCGAAATTCCATGCAGCGATCTCAATCACGCGAGAACCAAAATGCCGCTACCACTCGTTGGATAGCTAACACGACTGTCGCGTTGCTGCCCGTGCTCGCTTGCTTTCTGGGCGGCGCAACTCAAAAATGGGAGGAGGGACTTGTCATCACGGTTCTTGCACTCTACCTGCTGATGCGACCACCTCGGTTTTCGCTCGGCACGCTCACGAACATCGTTCTTCTCAGCCTCTTTATCTTGACGGCAGTCGCCTTTCTCCCCGCCCGCTGGTTTTTTCAACCGGAGTGGCGTGCGGCAGTTGTTAATGACTTCGGAATTCAGCTTCCATCGACGCTCACTCCGCAGCCGTGGATCACGCTGAGCTATCTCCTTAGCTTCGCTGCTGGATTGAGCTGGCTCTATGTCGTCTCCACGCAGGATCTGGAGCTTCACGAGGCGCGCTTTCAGCTGCGCTTGTTTAGCAGTGGAATTGCGGTCCTGGCCGCGATCTGCATTGCGTTTTACTTGGCGCACACCACGCTTCCTTTCTGGCACAACGAGCAAAGTTTCGGTCCATTTCCAGATCGGAACCAAACCGCAGATCTCTTCGGGCTCACTGCGATCGTGATTCTTGCCTGCGCTCAGGACGATGTACGCAAAAGAAGAAAACGGTGGATCGTCTGGATCCTCGCGCTGCTCCCGATCTTGGCGGCAATCATCTTGAATTTTTCGCGCGCTGGAGTCGGGATCCTCGTCGCGGGCAGCGCGTTTTGGCTTGGCGCGTTCGCGGTCCGACAACGCTCTCCCTCACGATTCACGCTCGCAGTCTCTTTTCTTCTTCTGCTACTCATGGCCCTGTTGCTTCTCGGCGGGCAAACATTCGAGAGATTTCATCTTCACGATTTCGGCAGTGCCAGTGTCTCAACGGATTTTCGGTGGCAAATTTTTCATGACACGTTTCGACTCATTCGTAATTCGCCCTGGTGCGGGATCGGTCTTGGAAATTTCGAATCGATTTTTGCAATTTTTCGTGACGCTTCCTTCAGCGGCCCGCGAGCCTTGCATCCGGAAAGCGACTGGCTTTGGCTTTGGACGGAACTCGGTTGGCCTGCGGTGGTGCTCACGATCGTCTGTATCGCCCTGCTCGGTAGTCGAGTTTTTCCACTACGAGTGGGAACCAACCAAGGTTATCGTCTCGCCGCCCTTATCGCCGCGCTCCTGTTCGCGCTTCATGGGATTGTCGATGTTTCGGCACACTGGGTGGGTACGGCGTTTGCGGCAGTATTTTTGTTAGGGCTCTCAGGGCATCGGCCGCTGTCTTTGAAAATGAGCAAGTGGGTGCCGATTTTATTTCGCTTTGTTGGCGTGGTAATGCTTGTGGCGGGTCTGACATTGGTTGTTGCTACACGCAGTGAGCAACTCTTTCCCGGATCTGTCGGTGTTTCGAGCGCGAAGCAATTATCGGCGGTAGCCGACCGCGAGGGTAATTATAGTGAAACAATCGCACTGACAATTCGCGCGCTTGAATGGGCGCCGCTCGATTGGCAACTCTACCTTACGCGTGCTATCGCGGAGGTTGAACTCAAAGCGACGTCAAACGCGGTCGATGATTTCCGCCGGGCGCGCTTTCTGGAGCCAATCGCTTATGAAGTGCCGCTAGCCGAAGGAAACGCCTTGCTGGAGTACCGTCCGACGTTGGTCGTGACGGCGTGGCGGGAGGCTCTGCGCAGAGCCGGACCTCTGCGACCGGAAGTCTATGCAAGCATGCTGAACGACGCTTCGCTCAGAAGTCCAGAAGTCAGCCCGTTTCTGGAAGCGATTGGACTTAGCGAACACGATTTGGCGTTGCCGTATCTCGACAGGCTGTCCGACGCTTCTTTGAATCGCGCTCTTGCGCAACTGTTGAGAAATGATCCGAACTTACAATTATTCAGTGAAACAGAGAAACTGGCGCTCTTCGCGTTTTGGTCCGAACGCGGCGACCCGGAGGAGATTTCCCGGGCCGTTGAGCAGCATCCCGACTGGCTTCGTTATGCCTGGTTTGGTATCGCGAAATACAAGGCGAGCAAGAATGATTTTCGCGGCGCCTATGAGTTGACCGAGCGATACGGCGAACCGGTCGCGCTTCCGCGAGTCGCTACTAATTTCTCTCTTCAAGATCTGGAGAAGCGCTTCGCCGACGCCCCCCATTATTTCGGCATTGGCTATGAACTTTATCGCGCGCAGATACAGAATGGTCGGGTCGATGATGCCCTTCTCACCGCCCGTCATTTCAGCCAACGGCCGAACTCGCCGGCCTATTTTCACTTCTTGGAAGCGCAATGTTGGGCCGAGAAACAAAATTGGGAGCGCGCTTGGAATGCCTGGCAGGCCTTTAAGGCCGCGCAGGCGCCAGCAACGAAGTAGAATTTCCGCGAGAGATCTCTGCTCGAGTTTCTACTTCTTGTTTCTATCCGGGGGTCACCTATTTTAGGAGGCTGGGCTATCGTAGCTACGCGAAGTAATGACCCTCGACACATCTACCTTGGTAGTTCAGTTAGTCCTTTTAACTGCTAATATTCTCGCTCCCTGGGTTTATAGGAGGAGTAAGAGTTAGGTTTGTTCCGCTCAGGTCTAAAGACACACGTTACCAGACACACGCTGACGATCTAAAAGATAAAAACCGATGCGAAAACGAATCAGTTCTCAGCCGCAGCGAGAAAGCTGGTCAGCGAATACCGGCTGGCTCGACTTGGAAGCCCTAGCCCGAGTCGAAGTCACATCGGAAGACGCGGCGCACCCGATCGAATCAGCGCTGTTGCCTGTCGGCGTAACAGGATGGCGCGCGGAAAGCCCAGGAGAACAGACGGTTCGTCTCCTCTTCGAAGCGCCGCAGAGGCTCAGGCGCATCCGTCTCCTGTTTCGAGAAGAGAAGGAGGCGCGCACACAGGAGTTCGTCCTGCGCTGGTCGTCAACGGCAGACGGTGCATCGCGTGATATCGTGCGCCAGCAGTATCACTTCAGCCCATCGGGAGCCACGGAGGAGTTCGAGGAATATCGAGTCGAGTTGGAAGACGTAGCCGCCTTCGAACTCACGATCATCCCGAACCTGAGTGGCGGCTCATACGCCTCACTGGCGCAATTACGCTTGGCATGACCAACGATGCCGTACATTTCCCGTTCCTCGGTAATTTGTCGATATGCTTTTCAGAACCTTCTTCTTACTTTTTACTTTGCCCATCGTCGCGCAGGCAGATGTGGATTTTTCGAACTATGATGTGCCCCTCTACACGCAGATTGTAGATCGTATCAAAGCCAAAGTCTCGGCTCGCCTTGGTGAGGGCAGTAACACGCGCGAGCGGTATTTCATCATTCCTTTTGCTTACCAAGACCGCGGGAATCACCCGGAATTTTCGCACTCGTTTATCTCGGTCATCCGAGTCCTGGCGGATAATAAGCAGCCCAAGCTGACGCCGGGTCTCAAACTACGAAGATATAGGACCCGGGAATTTGAAGCGTTTACCATCAGCTGGCTGCCTCACGATTTCCTGAGCAATCCCCATCTGTGCGTCTTTGACGGCGCGGGCAGCCGCATTATTCCAGAGAGGAACAAGTGTCCCGTATCGACCGGCCGAAACTTTACGCTCGCAGAAACGATCAAGCTTGCTGTGGATGCAAAGAATGCGGTGGCCATGTGGGGACCTTATGAGATCAAAAAAGCCGGATTTGATCTCGCAGTGAAGCGCAAACGCTTGCTCGACGGAGGAACCATTAAATACCGCGCCGACGATCGTCTTTATCGGAAAGACAAAGTCGCTATCAGTTGCTTTCATGCCATGGCCGGTTTGGACGAGCTTTTCCCCAACGGCGGACTTTTCGGGACGGGATTTAAGATGTGGGGCTTCGATGGAACGGCAAGAGTGCTGATCGAATACACTGAGAAAGCGCGTAACAAAGGCTTACTTCTCGAGCCGGTGGATGTAAAAAGGGACCGCTATGGCTTTGTCTATGCGCCCACCCGAAATGGCAGGGTGCCGTATGATCCCCTGAGAAGCGCGTCCGCTTATCGAAGATAATGCTGAGTCAGAGATGTCGTTTATTGCGCGATTTAGCAATCGTCTCACTTGTTTAGGGATCTGCCGGAGACCTTCGCCGCGCCAAATAGGACCAGGGTCTCACTTAACGAAGCTCACGGAGCAAGACTGCGAGAGATCGTTTATTCATGCGCTGGCGACACGCGATGAATATTGCCCGTGTCTTATCGGTCGAAGAGTTGTCGCTTTTCTTATGAAGTCCCAAATCAAGGTCGTTTCTTTTCGTTGGCGCGATTCGCGCTCCGCTGTTTAGTGGGCGCAATCATGTCCAACCAGCTTTTTCAGGTCGCGACGTTCGACCGCGCAATTGTCCGAACGATGCTGGCCGCGCTATTCTTCGTCAGCTGTCTGAGTGGCTGTGCAATTCCGCGGATCCCAGCAAGTGCTACCCGCGATCACGCGTTTATCACTTACTGGCCGCCTCCAAATGACAACAAAAAGTTGCGACTGGCGGTGAAGGATCTGATCGACATGAAAGGCGTGGTAACCACGGCCGGTTGCGAATTTCTCGCCAAGAATAGTTCGCCGGCGAAACAAGACGCCGCATGTTTGGCGATCGCGCGGCAGCGGGGTGTGCAATTCGTCGGAAAGACAAATACGTCGGAGCTGGCACTCGCGGTTTCGGGGATCAATGAATACTTCGGCACGCCGCGAAATCCCCTGGCACGCTGGCCCTTGATTCCAGGCGGATCGTCGAGTGGTTCGGCAGTCGCGGTCGCGAATAACGAAGCCGATGTTGCGTTCGGCACGGACTCAGCCGGATCGATTCGTATCCCGGCCGCTAACTGCGGAATCGTTGGGCTGAAAACGACATTTGGGTTGGTCCTGATCGATGGCGTATACCCGATCGCGCCGAATCTACTTGATACGGTCGGCCCGATGGCCCGGGACGTGGCCGGTGTGGTGGAGGGTATGGATTTGTTGCAAGCGGGGTTTGCGGCACGATACCGCCAGGCTGTAATCGCCAAACCCTCGGCCAATGGGATTCGAGTCGGGCGCCTCTATATAAAAGGGACGGCTCCAAGTATTAACCGCGCGGTGGATAGCGCACTGGCTGCGACAGGCTTTGAAGTCGTGGAGCTGGATCCCGAATTTACCAAACGATGGGATCAGGCGCAGAAGGACGCTTCGACAGTGGCGGCGGTCGGCGCGTGGATCTACGACCAAAAGTTCGTAAACCAACTAGGGGTGGCCAATCGGACGAGGGCAATTGTCGCCTTGGGCGCGATTGAATACAGGACGACTTACCGCGCAGCGTTGCGGAGGCAGGTTGCCTGGAAAACCGCAATCCAATCCGAATTCGAAAAAGTGAATTTCATCGCGTTACCGACAATGCAAAAGCTGCCTCCGCTTATGCCGCCCTTTGGTGGCTCAGTTGCCTTTGAGGCGCGGGCGCTGGCCTTGCAAAATACCCAGGCGGTGAATTTCGCCGGTGTCCCCGCTTTGGCGATCCCAGTACCGATCCCGAACAAATCCGTTCCAGTGACAAGCCTGCAACTGGTCGGGCCCAGCCGAAGCGAAGCGGCGCTGCTCAATGCCGGTCGGCTGGTCGAGAGCGCGGTAAAGAGGTAACCGCGCGGCTATTTAATACCCGCCGCTGTGAAATCAGCGTCGGTAAAATTCACGTCCTGATCGATGCGCGCGCCATTGAATTCCGTCACGCTATTTTTTCGAGGTCCATGCACGATTAGACTGGCCGGAATCGGATTGTGTTTTTCATCACGCGCGACGCGCGTGATATCGATGCGACGGACCAATTCGCCTGAGGATGAATATTTCTCGATTCGCAGCGGCACAAAACGCTGAGGATCAATCCAGCTGCGCACTTTGGCATAGATGGAGACGGTGGAGCTGTCCGGCTTCGATTCGAGAATCTGGCAGTTCACTCCGTTGATAGTCTCCGAACCGACGAGGGCCTGCTTTTTCCAGGCGAAGAAATTCTCCACCGCGTCCTGATACGATAGATCACTGTCGAACAATCCCTCGTTCATTTCCGAGGACTTGATCGCGCGAACTGGTTGCTGCGGAACGATGATCGAGCCTTTCGCAATACCCTGGGCCTGGTGCAAGATGACGGCTTCGCCCTTGTGCTCGTCAGGCCAAAGCGCTTGATAAACAAGATCGGTTGCCGTCTTCGTCCGGCGCTGCTTGATCTGAAGTTGCAGGACACGCCTCGCGCCGTCTGGTGGTCGGACTTCAAGCTTGGTGCGGATTAAGGCGTTCCCCTGACTGACAGCATTCAACCGATCAGCAAGCTCTGCCGCCGACATTGCAGGCGGTGCAGGTTCCGCAGCATGAATCGAGACAAGGCAGAATGCCGCAGCGGCGATGGCGAGGGCGAAGAAAGGTTTCACGGATAAAGGTATGCTCCCAGGATGAATTCGCACGGAGCGATTGGTTTGCGCTGCTCTCATCCGGCTTGCAAAGCCTGGCTCGGGTTTAGCCGCGAACTCCGCCAGGCCGGATAAAGGCCGCTGATAATCCCGACTGCAACGGCGATGACGACAGAAAGGCCAAGGAGCGCAATGCTGAGGTCAGGTTGCAATAACCCTCGAATCGCCGGCGTTGCGCTCAGCACCTG
>Ga0193722_1000165_pt1 | contig 14293 bp, 14 predicted proteins | sample H2m1metaG_FD_143044 | JGI IMG/M metagenome (GOLD analysis project Ga0193722, IMG submission 143044) | Soil microbial communities from a riparian zone of the East river system, Colorado, United States - H2m1 | ecosystem: Environmental > Terrestrial > Soil > Riparian zone | place: USA: East River...
GAAGAATACGTTTGGTGAACAGATAGACGAGCCTCAAGATCGTAACGATCATGCGATGAATACACTGAAGTATATGCTGTCGTATCTACCAGAGCCTTCCCAAATCATCGTACCTGCTGATCAACTGCCTCCTGATTGGATGTACTGGCAAGAAATGGATCGCGACGACTATATGGCCGCGATCAACAATCGGTACCAATAGCGTGTGAGTCACACAACGAGGAGATTAAAATGACTACTCCGAAGAAGCCATCGTCGTTTGCGAATGAGCCGAAAGCTGCATCTGTTCCTGGTCGGGAACCGGATGAATTTCTTGACAATGCCGATGTGCCTCCGGGTCATAGTCCAGACACTGCACCTGCCGACGATTTTTTGGACCCGGTACCTGTCGAGAACGTGCATCCCGATCCTGAGCCTGTGGAACAGACGGCGGTGTATAAGTTGCTCTCTGCCGATGCCACGATCGAAGGTGTGAAGTATTCAACGCACTACACTGATCATGGTGGCCATTATGGTCTCTTTACACTGACCGAGAAGCAGGCTGACAAGATCGAAGGTGATGGGTGGAAGCTTGTGGAGGTCGGTGGCGAGGATGACTTTTCCGTTCACCCAGAGGCGGCGAAGGGTGAGAAGAACGAGGATGAGTTTCTACACCCCAAGGCGAAGAAGGTAGGTGTGTGAGTCACACATGCCGTGGATTTCAGACCAAACAATTCAATTGTACCGAGAGATTAACGCGTCGCTCTCTCAGGTAGCGGAGGCCATTATCCAGTTTCCGCGAATACTTAGGCGCATCCAACAGGAGTTGATTGAGATGGCGAAATCTAATGCTCAGGTACTCGATGAGGTGCGTCAGACTCGTGGCTTTGTTGCGAGTTTGGTTGCGTCTCAGGAGGCACTTCGTCAGGCGGTGAAGGACGCACTCGCCAATCATGAGGTGGATCAGGAGGTTTCTGACGAGGTTGACAAGTTGTTCGATGAGGCCAAGGCGGGTGCTACGGCAACTGCTGGAGCCATCGTCGCCAATCCTGGTCCAACTGATCCGCCGGCACCGACACCGCCTGGTGGTTGATCTGATCTAGCAAAGGGAGCCGTTCAATGGACGCGCGCTTACAAGCTGCTAAGGCCATTATTGATTTCGAAGCTAGAAGGGATCGTTTTGGCCATCTTTTGATTTATGCCCTACCGCCGAATGACGGAGGTGGTCATTTTGAGGTAGCTGGCATCAACGAAAGATACAATCCAGATGAATGCGCGCGTCTCATTGAACTTATTCATGAAAAGAAGTTTGATGAGGCAGAGGCTTATGCACAAGAAGTGATTGCGCGGGATACGGACGGTGCTGAAAAGTGGCACGACGATCCAGGTGTGCAGTTCTTTTTGCGTGACTGCATCTTTAACCGTGGTTTGCATGGCGCTGCTCGTATCTTGCAGCGCGCTGTAAGTGTTAAGGACGATGGGATCATTGGTCCTATTAGTCGTAAGGCGATTGATGCTTTTCAACCTGCGGCGCTACTTCTCGCCTTACGAAAATCGCGTGAGGCATACGAACGTACGGTTGTTGGTTATCGTGCGAATTTCTGGAAGGGATTGACCAATCGTTGGAATAATGCCCTTCAGGTTGCGCAGAAATTCGATAAGGGAGGGGCTAAGAATGCGATAGTGTGAAAGAGCATAGCAAACATTCAGGGTCCAATTCGTTGGAGGTAACAATGACGACGCAAGCAACATCAGGATTGTCTCAACAAAATCAGCAACTGATCGCACAGATTGTTTCTATCGCTGGAATGGTGGCAGGTACATTGGGATGGGCGCCGCCCGAAACTATTGCAGGGCTTACGACAAATATTCTTGCAGCGATTGGTCCAATCACAACGGCCGTTGGTTTGATCTGGTCGCTGCTAGCGAGTCGTAAAGCTTCTATTGTTTCTGAAGTGGCTGCAATGCCTGAAGTGAAGACTATTCAACTTGAACGTACAACAGAAGGCAGGGCATTGGAGTCTGTGACGCCTAGCAATGTCGCCGTGACTCCACCGTCGACAGGTGTAGGACCAGGGCACGTGTAATGTTTACTGTATCCATTGGTACTTGGATACAAATTGCATTGGCCTGTATGCGCCTGGCCGAGGCATTCCTCGATCGAGCGCGTACTACAAGGGACATGAAGGCTGGGGCAGATGAAGAAATTGCGAAAGCCGCGATGCGTATCTTGGAGAAATCCAATTACGCAAAGAAAGCACTGGAAGACTTTCGTGCTAATCCTGGCTCCGCTGATGACTTCCTGCGCAGCCTTGAGCCCCGTGACAACTGATAGTTTCTGTTCGACGTATCAGCCGCTCGCTGGTATCAAGGGGGTGGGGTCTCTCAAGGCCCCGCCTGAAATCACTAATAGGTTAGCCACTAACGAGCGGACGTACCTGTGCAATTGCAAGGTACCACCTGATCCGCGCTGTGTGAGTCACACACCATGAGCGACACCAACAATACATCGCTTCAATATGATGACTTGCTCGATTACGATGACGAGCTTACATCGGGACAGCAAGCTAAAGTTGTGAATACGCAGCCTCCGTTTCAGATTTATGAAGGGAGTCGCATCGCTGTTGGCAAGGGTGTCGGCACGATGTGTAAGCGTAAGCTCGATGCTGCTAAAGTGGCGTATGATGCTGTAAATGCAGTAACTGAAGAGATTTTCCGTTACTACAATCATCATCATGGCAAAGTTAACAACACACCGCGTGGCGTTTTCAAGCGTGGAGATGCCACTGAGAACGTCATGTTCAGTAATTTGAATGTGATGCTTCCTGCCGTTTATAGTAAGAACCCAGACATTACGTGTTCGACGACTGACGAAGGTGACGAGGACTTCCTACAAACATTGGAGGCACTGATCAATGCCCTATTCAAGAGGAAGGATGGCCTTAACGCTAAGCCTCGCATCAAGAAGGGCGCAGGCATGGGACTTCTCACGAACTTCGGTATCATCAAGCTTGGATTTACCCAAAAATCCGACTCTCGTGAAGTTGCCATCGCCGAAATGCAGCGCATTACCGACGAGCTTGGTCGAGCTAAAAAGCAACAGGATGTCGATCGACTATACGGTGAATTGGAAGCTCTTGAACGAAACATGGAGGTTCTCGAACCCAGCGGCTTCGGTCTCGGTAACGTTCTGCCGCATAGGCTCACCATTGATCCTCATGCCGAACAACAAGATGGATTGGACGCAGATTGGATGGCTGAGGAGGTGTACTTCTCCACATCCTATCTAACTGCTCGTTTCACGGCGCCTGATGGAGATGATGAAGAGGATGATCCAGACAATACGAATAGGAAACTTATCTATAAGCCGACACATAAGGCTCGGTTCGTTGCAGGAAATGGCGCTGGACGGGACGATGGTCTTGGACTCGTCATGGACTCCATTGACAAAACTGGGAATGAGCCAACATCTTTTACAGAGGACGAACGAACAGCTTATATTAATATGTACTACACCAAATGTTTCTTTTGGTGGGATAAGGCGACGCGACGATTGATGTTGTTTCATTCTGGTGATTGGACGTGGCCGATTTGGGTATGGGATGATCCATTGGGCCTTACGAGGTTCTATCCGTACTTCATTATCTCTTTTGCAATGAGCACTGGTGGCACTGTCAGTGTTGGTGAGACAGCATATATGCTCGATCACCAGGACGAAGTGAATGATATGGCTCGTCAAAAGAGTCGTATTCGTCGCACGATCTTTGATTATTTCTTCTATAACTCATCCAAGTTCAAGAAGGATGAAGTCGAGAAGTTTATTCGTGCCATTCGCGGTGAGACATCCAGAGGCAAACATGCAATCGGTGTCGATGCCGGTGAAATGGCGATCAAAGATGTATTTGAGTCGTTGGCACCTCCTTCGGCTCAATACGAGAAACTGTTCGATAACTCTAGTACGTTGGCGTCCATCAACCGGATCACAAATACTAGTGATGCACTTCGAGGGGTTCAATTTAAGACAAATACGACCGAAGACGCGGTTCAATCATATATGGAGTCGTTGAAGCTTAGTGTTGGTGCTAAGGTCGATGTGATTGAAGATGTTGTCGCTGATCTTGCGTTGTCGGTGGCTGAAATTGCAGTGCAGTTTATGGATGAGGAACAGGTTGCAGGCATCGTGGGGCCCTATTTGGCACAGTTCTGGCAACAGATGACCGTGGATCAATTCCATGCCGAGTATGACATTGAATTGGTTGCAGGTAGCATGGAGAAGCCTACGAGCATATTTAAGAAGAAGGAGGCAATTGACGTTACTACGGCAGTTGGCCAATTTGCGTCGGCAGCGCCAGGATCGACTCTTACGATCATGCTCAAAGTTCTCTCGAAGGCGTTTACTGAAGTCGTCATTAAGCCTGAAGACTGGGCGGCACTTAAGGCGGAAATCCAAGCGAACCTTCAGAGAGGAGTAAGTACCGGAGGGGGTGGGCAACCGCAACCAGGAGGCCAACAGCCTCCAAATGGGCAGGCTGGTGGCATTCAACTGGGTCGGAACGGAGGTGGAGACATTCGGCAGGCAGCCTTACAGTTACCAGATCAGGTCAAACGGAAGGTAATGCAGCTAAAGCAACAGGGTGCATCTGACGACGATATTCGTCAGTTTGTCACCGAACAAGTTCAGTCAAACCAAAACCCCGGAAACGGGCGACAGAGGATGCAACAGAATGGCTCCGCGCAACAGCAACAGCTTCAGTGATGGCGCTAATCAAGACTTGGTTTTTGACAACCTTGGCCTCTCCCAAGAAGATTTGGGGATGGGTGGCGATCAGGGTGATCTTAACGATCCTGGTGATGATGACGATGACTCCTCCTTAGGCGATCAACGAGACGATTTGCAGATTGAAGGCGATGATGATGGCGATGACGCTGATCCATTTGCGTTGCGCGACGAGGAAATGCCGCAAGATCGCCGTGTGACTCACACAGAAGATGGTCGTTCGCGTCAACAGCAGCAGCGTCGCGATCCTCGTCCACTTCCAAAAGAGTCCAAGGTTCGACCAGACAAGAATGGCAATTTGCTCAATGAAAAGGGCGAAATTGTTGCTCGTGCAGGTCGTGAGGCACGATATTATACGAGTCGCGAGAAGGCAAAGAAGGATTTAGTGTCGCGAGATACGCAGCTTCGGGAGACTGCGGGGCGCCTAAATCGTGTTACGGAAGTCGCTAGGCAGCTTAAATCGGCTTATGACGGCTTCAATAGTCAGTTTAAGGCCATCAAGGACATGGGGTTCACTCCTGATGACCAAGTGGCTGCAATGAACCTGTTTGCGCAGATGAGAAAAGACCCAAAAGCGACCTTGACAAAGTTATTGACTCGTGCTGCGGCAAATGGTATAACTATAGATGGTCAATCAGGTCAGCCACAGCAAGCGCAGATCGCAGATGTTGTTAAGGGCCTGTTAGACGAGCAACTGAAACCGTTTAAGGAAAACCTGTCTGCCAATCAAGAACGTGAGAGACTAGCAAATCTCCAACGTCAAGAGGCAGCAGCGGTTGATGCGGAAGTCGTTCAGTTCTTTGAACGTAACCAGGATGCGAAGCCCTACGCTCCTGTGTTTGCCAGGGTGTTACGCGACCCGGCTTTCTCTGGAATGTCTCTAGGTGAAGTTTGGGCACGTATCTTACAAAACCAGTCTAGAGGCGGTCGCCGTCCTCAACTGCGTGATCCCGGTCGTAATGGCCGAACTCTCCGAAATGGTCGGGGAAGTCCTCCAAATGGTCGATCTGCTCCGTTTAACGGCGGGACAGAAATTGCCAATGTGAACGAGTCCTATGACTCGATCATCAATGGCATCCTCGACGAAAACCGTGTGTGAGTCACACAGATAAAGGACGGGATACGCAATGCCAGCTCTTGACACCTTAATCCACTCCATGCTTGAGCGCAGTCGTGCAAAGCTCATCATGGCGTCAGCTATTTCCGGTACCGTGAGTGCCTACTTGCACGCCAAAAAGCGTGTTATTATTGAGGACGGTGGTCCAGACATCACCAATCCTCTCATCGTCGGTTTGAACCCCAACGTTACCTCGATGCAGTACTATGATCAGGTGCCGGTGGATCAGACCAACGAATTCACGACTGTGGTTTATGCCATGAGTCGTGTCGTGGGCACCATGATCATCTCAGATCAGGAAGAGGACGAAAACCAGGGTAGGTCCGTCATCTTCAAAATCCTTAAGGGCAAGATGATGGCCCTTAACGAGTCCATTTCGCGTCAGTTTGCTACTTACCACACCTCTGTCGGTACTGGAACCGATCCAAATGGACTGGGAAACCTCATTCCAGCGGACCCGACGACAGGGACAATCGGTGGCATCAGTCTTGCCACTGAGAGCCAGTGGCGTCCTTCTTCGTACTCGTTTGCCACTACGCTTACTCCTGAGAACATCGAGGAGGCTTTCGATGACATCCTCGAAATTGATCTCAATCGAGGGCAGACTACTGATAGCGAGGCAAAGGAGAAGCCTACGTGCATCTTCGCGGGACGCAATATCTACAGAATGCACAAAGCGGCTGCTCGCGACAAAACTACTATTCAACTTGGCGATACAGGCTTCGGAAAGAAACTCATCAATCTCGGGATCGTTGGCACCACACATAATGGTGTCCCTCTTATGTTCGACGAGAAACTGGCCGCCAACGACTTTTATATGATCAACGACTCCTACATGTCGTTGCACATCCTCCGTGGCGTTAACATGAAGATCAAGCAGTTGGTTGCGCCCTGGAATACTGATGCCGTTGGTCGCCGCGTCGTTTGGGAAGGTCAGTTGTGCTCCTGGCGCAACTATCGTACCCATGCGTATGGTTCGAACACCTAAGGAGTGTGAGTCACATGGCTATTGCTCAACAAATGCCGGGTACTCGTTTGTCGTTCGTTGTCGTCAAACTGGAAGGTACCCTCAGGCGCATGGTTACGTCCTGGACCAAAAAAGACGGTCTAGTGCCTAAGGAAGTGCCTGTCCCTGCTGGAAATCTTGTCTACTTTCCACGTGGGCATGTGCTGCGGTTGTCTGATGAGGCGTTGGTCCATTACGGCTTGAACAAGAAGCCGCGAATGATCAATATGCAGGGTCTCCATGATCCTGAGAGCCCATTGGGCAAAATGTTGGCTGCTCAGGACGATGCTGCTCGTGCCAACGCTTACAATGACCTTGAACAGGCTGTGATGCACTTGGCCATTGCTAAGAGTGGCCCTGTCATCATGCCTGAGATGGTCAAGAAGATGCGTTTCGTGGAGGCGAAGGACTATACCACGAAGGGCAAAGAAGCTGCTTAGTTCCATCAACTCTATATAACTGTCCAACAGAAACAAGGATATAGAACATGGTCGCCCGTGCAAGAACTGCGTTTTTCCGTGGTGTCAACTCGTATGTTCCAGGCATGCAGTATGCTTCGGACATGCAAATTGGCGCTCCGGGTGTTTTCTCTCTCGGAACACCTGCTGTAGAGGCTGCGTCGGCGCTGTCTGCTGCGGCAGGATTGGCGAATGCTTTGGTCACGTACCCACTGAACTTTGAGCTCGACTCTAGGTACGGGCGAGGTGTTCGTGTGGACTTCAGTGGTGTTCCTGGCACCAATGCTGTGATCCGACTACTTGGCGAGGACTACCTTGGTCAGCCAATTACCAAGGACTTTACGGGTGCTGCGGCGGCGACTACAACGACAGCGAGTGGTGTTGTTGCGTGGAAACGCATTACTGCTGCACGTGTTACACTTGTAGCTTCCAACGCGGTTCAAATCCAAATCGGCACCTTGAAGCCATTGGGATTGCCTTATAAGTCTGAAGTGATGTGGTCAAGAGAAAACAACGTTCCACTCTTGACTGCTGCGGCTCAGGCTGGAGCAGTATGGACCCTTCCTGTTCTTACTGACCCTGCAACACTTGCTACGGGAGACCCGCGTGGTACTTATACTCCTGTGGCTACCTTAAATGGCGTTTTGGAGATCATCGTTGCACTTGACGGTGACAACTCCGTGAACGCAGCAAACAACGGCGGTCTGCACGGCATTCGTCACTTTAGCGTTTAGGCCGTGTGAGTCACACAAGGGGCTGCTCCTATGTCAGCAACTCTCCGAGTAATTGTCGACGAGTCCGAACAGTTGATCGGAGAAGTTGCTGGCGTGGGGGTGCAGCAGTACAGTGAAGATGTGTTGTTTCGTCACGCCATTCGCGGCTTCGACATGCTCTTCAAGAAGTATCACTGGCCTAACTATCGCAAATGGCAGACCGTGACGCTTAATGGATCGACAGGCATCATTACTACAGATGCCTTTCAAGGCGTTAGGGACTTCGAAGACTTCATGAGTGTGCATAGAACAGGTGAGACACAGCCTCTTCCAGTCCTTCCAAAGGGCCGTCCTCCTGGCACAGTTACAGGATCGAGGGCACTTTATTGGACCAGTATGCACGTTACAGATGCCAACTATGTCAATCGTAAGCTTCAATTCTATCCTATAGGTGCCGTGGGGACGCTTGACATTCAAGCACGCATCTATCCCATTGTGTCTCCTGCGACTGATTGGGATTGGGAAGACGTGATGTATCTCGATAAGAGTCTGTTAGTTTACGCGACTAGCTTCATGGCGCTTGTTGTCAACGCACTCAATCCAGAGGCGGCAAATACATGCAAAGGACTAATGCAGACGCAGTACGATAACATTACTAACGGCCTCGCTGATACGCCGATTGCGATTGAGCACAGTAATAGTGTTCCTGATCAGTGGTACGTTCAACCATGAGTGCCAAACTCTTCTCAGTAGACTTTCGGGCTGGTGCCAAGCAGAACCTTGTGCCGTTGACCATTCGTGGCTTCGGAGGAGGCTTAAATGCCGTCGATAACGACATTGAGATGGACCCCCGCTTCCAAAAGGTCCTTGACAATCTTAGGCGCACGCCAAAGGGTTCGCAGGTTATACGCTTTGGGTCCAACTGGTTCTCCGATGTCAAAAGTGTCTCCGATAGTCCAATCGTTGACGAGGTATTCTTTTCCAACGCCGTCATCTCCCCTCTCGAAAATGGTAATGTGGTTGCTACAGACATTAGCGGTGTCGATACTATTATCTGGAGTAGTGCTATTGCTGCTGCTCTGTTGGGTAGTCCTGCTGGTTGGACTCCCGGCGTGGATAGTGTGGACTTTGTACCGTTTAAGAACAAGCTTGTAGTTCATAATGGCATAGATAAACCAATCTTCTTCACTGCGGGTTTGGTTGGTAATTATCTACAAGATGAGGCAACAGGAAGCAATGTCAACGTTCCAATTGGTAAATATGGGTGTGTTGTTGGAAACTATCACTGCGTGGCTGGCATCCCAGCTGCGCCTACGACTATCTACATCACAGCTAAAGGAACAATCGGAACTTTTCCTGGTGATCCTCCACCTAACGATGCTATTAGTATTGATGTTGGTGCTTATGCACCTGAAGGAGCGCCTGAAATTAGAGGCATCGCCGGCTTCCGAACATTCCTTATCGTCTTCTTCGAAAAGCAATCCCTCCTGATCAAATTGGGCGTATATGACACAGACACACCAGCGAACCATACGCCGAGTTTCGATGATACGATGCCGGCATTTGGTCTACTCGGACATCGTTGCATCGTCCCAGTTGGTACAGACTTGTTGTTTGCAGGGCCATCAGGTGTTGCAAGTGCCAAGCGCAATCTACTATCCGGACTCATCGACAGTACTCCGGTTAGTAGCTCTATCGAACCCGAGTACAGGCGACAAATTGGCACGTTAAGCGACTCGCAGTTGTTGAAGTCGTGCTTTATGGTATTCGATGAGATTGCACATGAAACGACACTTCACCTACCTAACGGCGATGGTTTCATCCGGTGTTACAATGAACAATTGCGCTATGACAGCTGGGGCACTTTTTCTGGACCATCGTATAGGTCGGGTTGCGTTTCCTCTAAAGGGCGCCGCTTCTTTTCGCTCGGTACACGGCTATTTGCTGGTGGAAATTCTGTGTTTACGGGAGAAAATTACTACGCGGATCGTTTAAATGATCGTGATGCTGATTGGACTCCTGGTACGCCTTATCTGACAGGTGCCATTATTCATGACCAGATAGAAGATACTAGTTTCCTCGCGATTGCCGATAATACAAGTGGTGCTGTTTCGTTTGCTCAGGATCGCATCGATCAAGCGTTGAGCCCAAAATGGGAAGAGTATTTAGGCGATGCCATTACCATTGATCTTGAAATGCCATGGCTTGATGGTAAGGACCCAATGCAGCTAAAGGCCAATCGATACGTTGCATTGGCTACCAAAGGAACTGCGACCTTTACGCTATCGGTATGGGTAGACAATCTGTTCAAGGACGAAGATGGTGTGCTTCTTCATCCTCCTGCACTCGCATTGGAGTTTATCGGCAATGACGGACCTGGTTTTGGTTTTGATACTGAGCCTTACGGTGGCGGTCGTCGATCTAATGATCCTAGGCTCATGCGCTTTCCTGTTAACTTCAAATCAATCAAGCCCAAGATTACCGCCTCAACGAGGAAGCCCCTAGAGATCATTAACATCTCTTTCCTCTTCCAACGTGGCAAGTTTGGACGATAGGTGTGTGAGTCACACAGATGACTGATTTCACCGCTCACTTTCGCTTCCCAATCCCTGATTTTACGCAGGAGCCTTGGCATGCCGAGCTTCAAAGCTTTCTTCGCGCAGTGGATACAGCCATTTATCAAGCCGTCCTTATTCAAAACGTTGGCAATTGGGCCAATTCCACTGTTTATTCCATTGGATCGATTGTTATCGATAGCGCAACTGGTCTTATGTGGACTTGTGCTGTTGCAAATACTTCATCGACTGCGCCGACGACTTTCGCTCAGGAGAGGGTGGCTCATCCAACCTTCTGGAATGCAACAGCAAATATTCCACAGCAACGGGGAGCTTGGACGACTGCTACTTCTTACATTCCTGGTGACTTTGTTGTTGACACTAATCGTTATGCCGTTTGTCTCGTTGCTCATGTTTCCGGAGTATTCAATACGGACTTGGCGGCTGGTCGGTGGGTTGTATTAGTTGATCTATCGGCTTTAGGTGTTGGCATCAATGCTACCGTTGAAGCCACTCTCGCATCGGCAGCTACGACTAATATAGGTGCAACGCCGGCAACACGTATCAATATAACAGGAGTGACTGGTATTACAAGTTTTGGTGTTGTTGCGAACACATATAAAATCCTGCGTTTTTCTGCAGCACTCACAATTACTGGTTCGGCTGCCATTACCTTGATTGGTGGTGGTCCTCGCGTAACAGCCGTCAATGACATAATGTGGGTGTCGTCAGATGGCGTAGGCAATTGGCGTGAATTGATGTACACGCCTGCGTCTGGACTACCGTTGACAATTCCTGATGCGACTACAGCAGCGAAAGGAGTCATTGAGCTAGCGACACAAGGCGAAGTTGATCTAGGTGTTGACACTGTTCGTGCCGTAGTTCCTGCAACACTCAAGACGCGACTCGATGCACTGACAACCACAATCTTGCTTACCATTCGAGATGGAGTATCCGGAACACTTGATACCTTAGCTGAAATTGCAACAGCGATTGGTTTCTTGGCACCAAAAGCCAATCCGACATTTACTGGTGGCGCAAACTTCGATACTATAGGAGCCAATGGCATTACCGTAGCGAGCCTTACTGTATCTGGCGGTTCAACATTTCCTGCTGGTGATGTTGGTTTGGCGGAGTTAATTGGTGAAGCAAAGCCGTTTCTCAACATGCTCTTTGCGCAAGACCTTAAGTCTACTAATACTTTTGGTCAGGCACTAACGGCAAATGCGTTTACCAAAAGAAACCTGGGCATAACGGTTAATAATATTGGCGCTACAATTGTTTCGGATGTAGTAACGTTACCTGCGGGTACATATTGGGTAGATGGATGGACAACAGTTGGTGCCAATATCGATGTGGGGGCTGGCGGTACAACAGCGGCGCGACTTGCTGTCCGTTTGAGGAATACTACTGGTGGGTTAACGCTCTTGGTGGGTCAAGGGGATAACATTAATGGTTCGGACTCAGGTGTGGGAGGTGCTGACCTTATGAATAAACAGTTTTACTTCAGAGGCATAATTACTGTTGCTGCTGCTCAGGCGCTTGAGTTGCAGGTATTCGTATCGTCGTTGACAAACGTTACTGTGGATGGTGGTAGAGCAGCAAATACAGGTGACTCTGAAATCTATAGTGAAGTTCTATTCCTCAAGATCGGTTAGTGTGAGTCACACAAAATGACGACGACGTTTACCACACACTTTCGATTTGGCCTGCCAGATTTCCTTTCTGGCCCGTGGCACGCTGACTGGTATGCCCTCGTCATCAAGATGGACGAGCTTCTATTTGATACGCTTCTTACAACAATAACGACTGTGTGGGCCAATTCAACTGCGTATCTTCCTGGTAACTTTGTTGTCAGTCCTGAAGATGGCACGTTCTGGACCTGTAACGTTGCACATACTAGTGCTGCATCACCTACGTTGTTCTCTGCGGATCGTGTAGCGCATCCTACGTTCTGGACTGCATTTGGCATTGGCACTGATCTTACCGCAATTGAGGCATTAGCAACCTTTGGCATTGCTGTTCGTACTGCGGACGGTGTATGGGCGACTCGTACACTTGTGCCTCCCGTTGCAGGGCTCACGATTACCAATCCCGCTGGGATTTCTGGTAATATCACTCTTACATTGGCGAATGACTTAGCGACGCTTGAGGCGCTTGCATCTACTGGGTTTCCTGCACGTACTGCAACAGATACATGGGCGCTACGTACTTGGCAGGCTCCTGCGGCTGGTATCCTCATTACTAATCCAGCAGGTATCGCAGGCGATCCGGCTATTGCACTCGCTAATGATCTTTCAGCGGTGGAAGGACTAGCATCAACTGGACTTGCTGTGCGAACTGCGGTTGACACATGGGCCGTCCGTACAATGCAGGCGCCGGCAGCCGGCTTCTCCATTACCAATCCAGCCGGTATTGCAGGTGATCCAACATTTGTGTTGACGAATGACTTAGGAGCAATCGAGGCGCTCAACGCCAATGCGATACTTGTACGAACTGGAACTGATACATGGGCAGTACGTACAATCACAGGACCTGCTGCGGGAATTACTGTATCTAACGGTAGCGGTGTTAGTGGCAATCCGACATTAGCCCTGGCAAATGATCTTGCTGCGTTAGAGGCACTAGCTTCTAGCGGTTTCGCAGAGCGTACTGGCACCGATACATGGCAAATAACGGGATTTACTGGTACTGGCAACGTTGTTCGAGATACATCCCCAACACTTGTAACTCCTGCACTCGGTACTCCTTCCAGTGGTTCTCTTTTAAACACTAATGGGTATCCTGAGAGTATTGTGATTGCGGTTGGTGATGAGACAACGCCAGTAACAGCAACTACTGGAAAAGTTACGTTTCGTATGCCTTACGCTTTTACTTTAACTGGTGTTCGGGCCTCGCTGACTACCGCACAGACATCAGGCAGCATCTTTACGGTTGACATCAATGAGTCGGGTACAACAGTCATCAGTACTAAACTGACAATCGATAACACAGAGAAAACCAGCACAACTGCCGCAACTCCTGCCGTTATCAGTGACTCGTCGCTTGCAGATGATGCCGAAATTACAATCGATGTCGATCAAATTGGGGATGGTACTGCTAAAGGTCTCAAGGTTACATTGTTAGGACGCCGCTAATGGACTTCGTTGCTGCAAAACCTGCAATCATTATTCCGGTTTCTAGGGAGTTACTTGTACCGGATCGTAAGCTTATTGTGCCTGCAATCAGTTTCATTTCGTCCGGTAGATTTGGTGGCGCGGCGGCATTTGGCTCTACGTTTATCGGTAGTGCTGTTGATGCTGTGCAGCGCGCCACCTATACGTTTACAAGTCAAGGCATTGGTGCTGCGGATGCTACACGACGTGTGATTGTTGGTATTGGTGTTGGCCTGAATACAGGTGGTGCTACAGTCAACTCTGTCACAATTGGTGGAGTTGCTGCTACTGTTCATGCGGCGGCGGGCGCCAATCAACACAGCACAGCTTTTGCATCGTTACTGGTTCCTACTGGTACAACGGCCACTATCGTCATCAATGGTAATTGGGGTGCCTCTAATCAATTCACTTGTGGCATTGGCATTTATCGACAGGTCAGTGAGAGCGTCGCCTCGCCAAACGCAACTATGACTGACAACATTCCATCGGGCAGTACTTATAACGGCACCATTAATATTCCATCCGGCGGCGCC
>Ga0193722_1000166_pt1 | contig 14289 bp, 12 predicted proteins | sample H2m1metaG_FD_143044 | JGI IMG/M metagenome (GOLD analysis project Ga0193722, IMG submission 143044) | Soil microbial communities from a riparian zone of the East river system, Colorado, United States - H2m1 | ecosystem: Environmental > Terrestrial > Soil > Riparian zone | place: USA: East River...
TCCCAGCGCCAGAATCTTTCCACCTCAGCGAGATCAACATCACGCCGCTGCTCGACCTGGCGTTCGTGCTACTCATCATTTTCATGATCACAACGCCGCTGCTTGAAAGCAGCATGAACCTCGTCATTCCATCGAGTGGCGCGACGAATCCGCCGATCAAGTCATCCCAAGTGCAAATTGTCTCGATCGACCGCAGTGAGACGATTCGGTTTAACAATCAGGTAATCGATTTGAAAGCGCTCACGGCGCGACTGACGGAATTGAAACAAACCAATCCAGACATCGCTGTTGTAATTCGGCCCGATCGCGACTTGCCTGTGCAGAAATTGATTGCGTTGATGGATGCGCTGAAGCAGGCGCAAATCACCAAGGTCGGCATCGCCACCAGGGCAGAGTCGAAGTAGATGTCGAAGAGCCCGCGTTTTTGGCGAAACGTCACGCTAATTGCGCTTGCCCATGTCGCGTTGATCGCAGGACTAATTCGCTGGAGCGCAGCGGCTCGAAGCGCGCCAGATGCGGAAAGCTTGGTTTGGTTGAGCGGCGCGCAAGATCTAGCGGCCGAAAGATCAGAGGGCCATGCGCCGGCACCCACGGAGATTTCAGTTCCATCCGCTGAGCCAAAATCTTTAGGTCCGGACGAGAGAGAAAGGGAGCAGCCACCTTTAACTCAAGCAAAGAGCGAAATCGAATTGCCAAAGCCAACACCGATGGAAACGCCTGCGCCAAAACCAACAGCAAAGTCGAGGGCAACGCCAAAACCCGCTCCGAAGCCGACACCCAAGTCGACTCCTAAAAAAACTATGCTGGCAAAAGCGACCAAATCATCGGCGCACCTAAAGTCGAGTTCGACAAAATCCACGGGAGACCAAAGCGACTCGAGTAATGAGAAAAAGAAGAGCGCGAAAGCCGCTAGCGCGAAAACTAAATCGGCGTCGGAAACGGGCGGTAGCAAAACAGGTTCAGTCGCCAAAAGTGGCAGTGCGGGCGGGCGAAGCAACGCATCGGAATTCGGATGGTATGGCAACATGCTGCATGATCGTTTTTACAGCGCATGGACCCAGCCAACGACTACCGTTGCTTCCGGCACCAAGATTTCGACGCTCGTAAAAGTTCGAATCGAGAAAGATGGTCACGTCTCTAAGTTTGAGATTATCAAACCTTCCGAAAATGTCGTAGTGAACGAGTCAGTCGCCGCAATCGCCAAACGAGTAACCGAAGTTGATTCGCCGCCGACCGGCCTTGCTCAGGGCGATCACTACGAGGTAAAAATCAATTTCGAGTTAAATACCAACCAGGAAACGGCGAAATAACAGGGCCATCGCGCGTCGCCGGAGCAGACTTTGGCGATTCAGGCGCGATTCTTCGTGAATTTCTCTTCGATCAACTGACGTAGACGCTCAGATATTGCCGGGTGATCGAGGCGTTGAACGACTTCATCCAGAAAGCCTGTGACAATGAGACGCTCGGCCACGGGTACGGGAATGCCGCGTGTGCGAAGATAGAAAAGCTCGTCTTCGTTGATCTGGCCGGAAGTAGCCCCGTGGGTGCAACGCACGTTGTCGGCCAGAATTTCGAGGCCGGGCATTGAGTTGGCTTCTGCGTCGTCACTCAGCAGAAGATTGCGCACTTTTTGATACGCATCGGTGAAGTGGGCGTGTCGCTCTACCCGGATGAGTCCACCGAAAATGGTGCGGGCGCGATCGTCGAGGGCGTTTTTGTATAGGAGATCGCTCGCGGTATGCGGCGAGACGTGGTCCTGCAATGTGCGAGCATCGAATTCCTGCTCGTGCTTCGCCACAGCGACAGCAAGCAGATCGCTGCGCCCGCCTTCGCCGATGAGGCGGCTCAAACTTTCGAAGCGCGAATAGCGCGAGCCAAGATGCAAATTCAGGCTCATCGCCGAAGCATCATGGTCGACCGTTGTCGAATTCATTTGCAACGCGATGACATTGTCTGCCCAATTTTGCGCGCACACGTACGTCACCTTCGCGCCAGGGCCGGAGACGAGGTCGTTTACGCCGCACGCGAATCCGGGCACGTGTTCATTCACGGAGCGGAAATGCTCGATCACGGTGACCTTCGCGAGCTCGTCTGTGACCAGGAGTAAATGAGGAAACGCGGAAGCATTTTCACCATTCAGCCAATGGAAAATCTCGATTGGCAATTCAATCTCGACGCCTCGCGGCACGTAAAGAAACGTCCCTGACGAAACCAATGCCTGGTGCAGCGCGGCGAACTTGGCAGATCCAAGCTTTGCTGGTTGCGACATGAAATATTTGCGGAACAAGTCCGCGTGCTCAACCATTGCTCGCTCGAGCGATTGGAAAATAACGCCGCGCTTTTTCAGCTGATCCGAAATCACGTCGCGCTCGATAAGCTTGTCACCCGCGAAGATCATGCGCCCAGCTACCTCTTCGAGTCCGCGCGATTGCTCGAGAATAGTTGCGCGCTCCTTCTCAGTTAGTGTACCACCGCAATTAAACCGGCTTAGGTCGAGGAGATTGACATTGGTGAATCGCCACGCCTGATCTTTTCGCGTCGGCGTGGGTAATGACTCAAATTGTTTCCAAGCTGCGCGCTGTTGGTCACGGAACCAATCGGGAAATTCGCGAGGCTCACCCGGACCTGAAAGAATTGGAGCGGCCTGGTTCTCGATCGTTGCGATTTCGTTTTTGGTCATTTAAAAATAGGACACCTAGGACCCACGCGTCCTAGGGTACACTCGCGTACGGCGGATGAGGAATTATCCGACCGAGCCTTCCATCTCCAGCTCGATCAGCCGTTTGAGCTCGACGCTGTACTCCATCGGAAATTGGCGGACCAGATCGTTGACGAAACCGTTGACGCTCAAGCTCATCGCCTGCGCCTTGGTGAGGCCGCGTTGTTGCATGTAAAAAATTTGCTCCGTGCTCACCTGGCTCACGCTGGCTTCATGCTGAACGGCGTTGCCGGTACCCCGTACGGTGATTGCCGGATACGTGTCCGTGCGCGAGGTCGCATTGATAAGCAACGCGTCGCACTCGGTGTTGTTCTTGCAATTCTTCAGGTGCTTCGGCACGTGGACCAGGCCGCGGTAGGTGGCGCGGCCTTTCCCGATGGAGATCGATTTGGAAATGATGTTACTGGTTGTCTCATCGGCAGCGTGGATCATTTTTGCTCCGGTGTCCTGGTGCTGACCGTCATTTGCGAGCGCGATGGAAAGAACTTCGCCGCGCGCCTTGCGACCCTTCATGATCACGCCGGGATATTTCATCGTGAGCCGCGAACCGATATTACAATCGATCCATTTCACCTCTGCGTTTTCGTGAGCAAGACCACGTTTGGTGACAAGATTGAACACATTCGACGCCCAGTTCTGGACGGTGATGTACTGAATTTTCGCTCCCTTCAGCGCGACCAATTCGACGACAGCGCTATGCAATGTGGGAGTATTAAATTTCGGCGCCGTGCAGCCCTCCATGTAGGTCACTTCCGAGCCTTCATCGGCGATGATGAGTGTGCGCTCGAACTGGCCAAAATTTTCAGCATTGATGCGGAAGTACGCTTGCAGCGGATGCTTCACTTTCACGCCGGGAGGCACGTAAATAAACGACCCGCCGCTAAAAACAGCGGAGTTCAGCGCGCTAAATTTGTTGTCGGCGATCGGGATGACTTTGCCGAACCATTTCCGGAAAATTTCCGGAAAATTCTTTAGTCCCTCTGTCGATCCGACGAAAATCACGCCTTGTTCGCCGACCGCCTTCTTGATATTTGAATAGACGGCTTCGCTGTCGAACTGCGCTTCCACGCCAGCGAGGAATTTTCGTTCCTGCTCGGGAATGCCAAGACGCTCGAATGTGCGTTTAATGTCGTCCGGCACTTCATCCCAACTGCGCTTCGCCTCAGTCCCGGGGGATAGGTAATAGCGGATTTTGTCGAAGTCGATCGCTTCGAGATCCTTGCTAGCCCAATGTGTCGGGAGCGGCTTTTCCAAAAATATCTTGAGCCCTCTTAGGCGAAACTCACGCACCCAGTCCGGATCTTCTTTGACGTCTGCGATGTAATGAACGGTGCGTTCGCTCAGGCCGGCGCCGGCATCGCGCACGTGAGCTTCAGGATAGGAAAAGTCTCCTTTGTTTCTATCAATATCGACTGCAGAAGTTTCTGTTTTCATTGTAAATTATCCCCCGTTGTTACCTATATGCTGGCTCAACCGCACCGTCGCGCGCCCAATCGTAACCTCTCTCTTCGAGCTCGAGAGCGAGTTCTTTCCGCCCGCTTCTAACGATTCGCCCCGCTACCATCACATGGACGTGATCGGGGACGATGTAGTTCAGGAGGCGCTGATAGTGCGTAATTAACAATATGCCAAGATCGGGCCCGCGCAATGAGTTTACCCCATGTGCTACGGTCTTGAGGGCGTCGATGTCCAGGCCGCTGTCGGTCTCGTCTAGTACCGCATATTTGGGTTCGAGCATTGCCATTTGTAGGATCTCGGTACGCTTCTTTTCGCCGCCGGAAAAACCCTCGTTCACCGCACGCGACGTGAATGAGCGGTCCATCCCAAGCAGCTCCATCTTTTCGTAAAGCCTCGCGTAATAATCGGTTGCCTCAAGCTCTTCGCCTTCGGGCAGGCGCGATTGCAATGCCGCGCGGAGAAAATTGGCGATAGTGACGCCTGGAACCTCGCTTGGATACTGGAAAGCCAGGAAAAGGCCGCGCCGGGCGCGTTCGTCTGGGTCAAGTTCCAGAAGGTCCTCACCATCCATTAGTATTTTGCCAGCAATAACATGGTAATCAGGGTGACCAGCCAAAACCTTGGCCAGCGTACTTTTTCCCGAGCCATTTGGACCCATGAGCGCGTGCACCTCGCCCCGTGGGATGCTCAGGGTCAGGCCCCGAACAATCTCCCGATCGCCAACCGCAATGTGTAATTTCTCTATGCTTAATTCCTTCATAAAGGGGAATAACAAATATACGCCGGTTTAGACTATTTGCGAGCGACCACCCCGCTGACCAACCCTCGTGGCCCAAAGCCTTCGGTTTACGTGGCTACCCCGCTTGGATTCGAACCAAGAATAACGCCTCCAAAGGGCGCTGTGTTACCGTTACACTACGGGGTATACGGATTCGCAATTTTAGATTGGCGATTTTCGATTTAAGCGCAACGTCCAAAATTCAAGGCTGACCAGGATTGTGCCGAGCAACTCGCTGCCAAAATCGAGGTTGAATCTAGGGGCGGTGGGACGAGTATGAGTCTCTCGCTGCTGGGGTCAATGAGACACGGTTATGGCGCGCACGAATCTCCTTCAACACTATCGCGTTTGTCTTGGCTCTGATGGCACGCCAAATGAACTCGGCCGAGACGGCGGTGCGATTGTCTACGAAGCCGTGGATGAAAGATCCCGCGAACCGGTTGCCCTAACGCTGGTGCCGGTGGAAAGCATCGATCCTGCGCTCCGGGAGCAGTTCGAAGAGCAGGCGCGCGCCGTGCAGAGGCTGCGTCACGTGAATATTGCCAAGGTTTTCGACTTTGGACGCGAAGACGAAAATTATGTTTACGTCTCGGAGCGACCGCTAGGCGAAACGCTTGCTTCCTGGGTTGCCCAGCACGGTCCGATGCCGGCTGATGCCACGTTGCGCGTGGCGGAACAAATCGTGAGCGTGTTCTCTTCCGCCGGTTTCCACAAGCTTCCGTATCCGCCCATTGACCTCTCCCACATCTTTGTTGTGCCGGGACAGACTCCCGAAGGCGGGTGGCCACTGGTACAGTTAACGAATTTCGGCGTGACCGGACTGAAGACCGACCCCGAGAACTCGCCGAAGGCCGAGGCCTCGCTTCCCAGCGGGCCGGGCGAATCCGAGTCAAAGGATGAAGCGTCACATGACTCGCCGCCTTCCCCAGTGAAGTCTCTCACAGCTGAATCCAGAAAGACTATTGGAGAGCGGGGAACGGCGGATGTTCGTTGGGAGATTTATTCGCTTGGCGCGACGATGTATTTTCTCCTGACCGGCGTCGCGCTTTCGGCTGAGATGGTCCGGCAACCTCCCAAGCTATCGGGATTTCCAAAACCGTTGCGCAAATTGCTTTCTCTGATGCTGCACCCGAATCCCGATCGACGTCCAAAGGATCTGGTGGTGCTTGGAGAGATGATTCGCAGTTGCCTGCAGAAAATTGAACGTCGGCTTGCACTGGCCGATCGATATGGCATCCCGTTCCGGACAACGATTCCCCGGCCGACTCAGCCTCGCCCGCGACGTTTACTGCGAAAGGCATTGGCGGTTGGAGCGCTCGTCTTGGCTGCGGCGGTGGTTGGTGCGGTCCTGTTTCCGAACGCGATTGGCGGAATCTTACACAGGCCTCGCGCAACAAATTCGATTGGTGTTCTGGTTGGTGTCCCCGAAGCTTCACCAACACCTGCAGCAGGCCAAAGTGTTTCGACGCCAGTTGCTCCTGCGACCGTGCTGTCACAAGCCGCAAATTCCGCGCTGGCGCTAGCGAACCAACCGGCAACGCAGGACGCGGCCGTTCCGAGTTCCTCTCAGGCTCCAGCGATGGATCTGCAACAGGACCAAACATCGAGCGGGCAACCGCAGGTCGCCGAAACCCCGGACGCTGTCGCGGCCGCTTCCGCGGGCACGGTTCCGGAAACCTCAGCTGAGAACGAGACTGCAACGGCGGCGGCCAAAGATTCCGAGGCTTCACAGCCCACCACTACGGGTCAGCCGAGCTCGCGGGCCAAAAAGAAACGGGTCGCTTCTACATCGTCGCCTCGCCAGGGCTCAGTGCGCGTCCGAATGCTTGGAATTACGTCCGATGGACGGCTGATTTATCGCTTGCCTTCGGGCCGCACCAGGATCGTCGCGCCCGACTCGAACGAAAATCAAAACGTTCCGCGCAGACATCGCCGCACTGTTATACAGCGCGATCAAATGTTTGCTCCTCCACCTCAATATGGGCCGGATTATTTTCCTTATGATTAGCTCCGCCACGAGGGCACGGCGAGACGCTAAAGATATAACGGCTGCCTTCCGGCAGACCCGTTTTTTTGGCTGTTAAAACGTCTAAAAAAAACAAAAAAAAAGCTTGCCTAGCGGCACGATTCCCGGCATAACCTCGCCTTCGTGGGGAAACGACCTGCCCTCTGGGCATTCGCAACTGCATCGCTTCTTGTCATTTCCAGCGCAGCTGTTCATGCGCAGGCATTGGCTCCTTCAACATTGGATCTTGCGAGTCACGATCAAAAGAAGGCGGACGACATGGTTCAGGTGATTACGCAGAAATCGGCACCGAGCACCCCAGATAAGCCGATAAAAGCGATCACCAAAAAGCGGACCTCCATAAGCACGAAAAAAATGGCGCAGCCTGCAAAGCAAGAACCAATGCGAGCAGTCGCCAAAGAGCCGACGCAAACGGTCGCCAAAGAACCGAAACGAACAATTGTGAAGGAGCCGGCGCAAGCGGTCGCCAAAGAGCCGAAGCGAACAATTGCCAAAGGTTTGGGGCCAACGTTCACCATTGATCCTGTGCGACCGATGGGGCAACAATCCGTAAGCCAAACAACACAACCCTATTCGCGATTTAGCTTTAAGACCCCGGGAGGCAAAAAGGAATCCATTCCGATTATCACGCAGTATTATCCCAACCAGATCGTTTACCCGTATGGCAAGATCGATCGGCACATCGACGGCAGATTGATGGAGGCAGCGACCATCGCGCAGGAACGCGCCCATGCGCATTCGCGCTCGAGATGCTGGCATTACGTAAAAGACGCGTTGCTTGCTTCCGGTGTCATCGATTCCCGCCCGAAGACCGAGCTCGCCAGGGACGCTGCATCAGAGCTCGTCGGTAATTATGGATTCAAGAGACTTCCCGTGTCAGATCCTTTCTCCGCGCCAATCGGTTCGGTGCTCGTATATGGCACGTCCCGTAGCGTGGGCCATGTCGAGTTGCGCACGCGGGACGGTTTCGTTAGCGATTTCCGTTCAAAAACGCCGTCGCGCCGTCCTTTGTTGGGCGTTTACGCCAAGCTGTAATTTCCTCGGGGACTTCTCGTGCTGGGAAGAGCGATCCAATCGTTTCCTACCTGATCATAGGTCGGATGATTCTGCGTGAGATCCGGGCCGAACAATTTGAAGCGTCATGAAGTGTGGATGCGCAGTCGTCCACGCTATCGCTTCTTGCTTTGTTTCAAAAAATCGGTCGACCACAATTGCCTTGAGTTGGCTCGCAGTCCGTCCGCATAGGCGAGCGGCTTTGCGGCTAATGACAGCAGGTCCGGTATCGACCGCTGTGCAGGCGCGATCCGGGAAGACAACTTTGCTGCCGTACGGAATTCGCTTTGGATCGACGGCGCAATGTCCGGAGCGTAACCGTCGGCCGGTACTCGCGTATTTCTGGCCTTCGCCTGCCCAGTAAGTGGTAACGCGTGCAAGGACCGACTCCTCGCGCGCGAAAGCGGCCGATGCCAACGATGAGAAAAACATGACTGTATAAAATAGCTTCATGGTGTTTCAGGGTTGCTCCGATGTTGTCGAGTCTCGGGTGGAGCAAGCCATTCTCGATACCGAAAGCCGCAGGAATGCAGCTTGACTTCGGATTCGGAACGTTCCCGGCGCGCTAGCCCTTGGGGGACGCGCGGACTTCTGACAACGGCTCGCCGCGGCGAGCCGGCCCCTCTATAGAGGAATTGGGAGACTTGTCAAACGATCAGCGCAACAAAAGCGAAACCTCACCCGAGATAATTGAGAAGGTAGAACTAAGAGACGCCGACGAAACGCATTTCGTTGCTCTCGGTGAATCCTAACCTCTCGTAAATCGACCGACCTTCGTCTGAGGCATGAAGAACGAGCCGATCAATCTGCTCGTTCTTGGACCAGGTGATAATCTCTTTAAGGAGTAGTCCGGCAATGCCGCGTCGTCGCCACTGCGGTTCGGTAAAGACATTCACTATTGTTCCCTGCCGGCCTTCTCCGATCATCGATACATCGAGTGGGCGCGGGAGGATCGGTTGCAGCTGGACGCCGGCGCCGGCCACAATTATTTCCGGTTCATCTGCGGGAACTGCAAGCCAGCCGATGTAATTCGCCTTATCGATCCATTCTTCCAGCCGTGACCGCGCGTTTGCGCGTAAGATTTCAAAAGCATCTCCCGAAACGTCTCCCATGTCTTGAAACATTCGCGCTCGATGCCACGAGATGATATCGGCATCCCGTGCGGTGGCGCGACGGATCTGAAAGGTGTCGGACGCAGTTCGTTGCGCTGGGTAGGCTTCCTCATGTCTGCGATCCTGTTTTGCTTCGGATTCTTTCATTCGGACTGAGACTTCTCTGGTATTTGCGATTCAATCTCAAGCGCTCAACACTCAACGTCCAACGTTGAGCTTAGAACCCAGCAAGGCGTGACAGGGCGCTTCCCAATGATACCATGCGCAAAATGGAAGCTGTCGACTGGCCATCGCTGAACGATCAGGAACTTCTGGAGCGTCGCGTTTCCACTCTGGGTCTGCGGATTGAAGGTACCGCACTCGAACCGCTCATCCGGCAGTTATACGACGAACTGGCGGAGCGCCGGCTTATTTTTAATCCATCGTGTTACGTCGGGGACGAATGGTTTGTCCCGATCGGTATACCAGCCATTTTCATTCCCTTTTTTCTCGTTCATGACCGGTTACGAACATTGGAGCGTACGATGATGCTCGAGGTAGAGGGAGGAACGTCCGAGTGGTTCATGAGATTGATGCGACATGAAGCCGGTCACGCTTACATGTATGCGTATCGACTTACTCGAAAGAAGAAATGGCGGGAGCTTTTTGGGCAAACTTCCCGTGAGGAAACACCGGACAGTTACCGGCCGCGGCCGTTCAGCCGCAGCTATGTGATGCATCTCGAAGACTGGTACGCGCAGAGTCATCCGGATGAGGATTTCGCGGAGAGCTTCGCCGTCTGGCTTACACCCGGGCTGGATTGGCGCAAGCGGTACGCGCGCTGGAGAGCTCTCCAAAAACTGGAATACGTCGATGAATTGATGCGCTCGTTAGCCGGCAAACCACCGGTTCACATGCCCGAGTATCGCGTCGCCGATTACGATTGTCTGAACGTCAAGCTCAAGACCTACTACGCGCGCAAACGCAAGCTTTACGAGGATACATATCCGGATTTCTACGATGCCGATTTACGGCAGCTGTTCGGTGCGCCGACGGGAATCAAAGCAAGCGCCTATTTGCAACGGCGGCGTCGACGATTATTGAATGCCGTCTGCCAATGGACGAACGAGAAAAAGTTCCGGGTGAACCAGCTTCTGGCCCGGCTGACGCGCCGCTGTGACCAACTTGGGCTTCACGTGCTCAATGATGATCCACAACAGGATTTTCGCGTCTCCGCATTTATCACCACGCTCGTGATGAATTATCTTTTCACCGGGAAATTCAAGCGCACCAAATAACGTGAAAAAGAAACTCAAAGTCCTTGTACTTTTCGACGGCACGAGTCCCACAACAGTCGATCAGGATTTCACGAAGGAGATGGGAACGAAGGACTGGAAGACCGAGGCGGATGTCATGGCTGCGCTCGGTGCAGTCGGTCACACGGCCGAGCATCTTGCCATTTATGACGATGTCGACCTTGTGCGCCAGAAACTGGAGACCTTCGCTCCTGACATTCTTTTCAACCTTGTCGAACAATTCCGGAACAATCCGGGGTTCGATCAGAACATCGTCTCGTTTTTCGAGATGCAAGGCCTAGCCTTCACTGGATGCGGCTCGACCGGTCTTACTCTTTGCAAGCACAAAGGCATTTCGAAGAAAATCCTACATTATCACGGTATTCATGTTCCTCATTTCATCGTCATTCCGCGCGGCCAACGGATTGCACGACCGAAACAGCTCAAGTTTCCAATTTTGGTAAAGCCGGTGAAGGAAGAAGCATCCTATGGAATTTCACAGGCGTCATTCGTCGATACCGATGAGCAGTTCCGCGAGCGTGTAAATTTTATTCACGAGAAATATAACAGCGACGCGATCGCGGAGGAATACATTGATGGCCGCGAACTCTACGTGAGTTTGATAGGGAACATACGACTAACAGTCCTTCCCATTCGCGAGCTGGTTTTCCGCGAAGTGCCGCCTAACGAACCAAAAATTGCCACCTTTAAGGCGAAATGGGACGAGGAATACCGCAAACGCTGGGGATTAGAGAATCAGTTCGCCGAGAACCTTGATGCGCAGCTCGTCAGCCAGATCGAGGAGACATGCAAACGCATCTATCGTTTGCTCACCATCGACGGTTACGCCCGCATCGACCTTCGGCTGGCGCCAGACAACAAGGTTTATTTCATCGAAGCAAACCCAAATCCAATTCTCGCCAGCGACGAAGACTTTGCGCTTTCAGCCGGGAAAGCCGGTTTGCCCTATCCGCAGCTGATCGACCGAATTGTGCGGCAGGGGAAGAAAACGGTTCGCGATTAACGGAGGAAAACCTTCAGAGCGGAAGCCGACCACGGCTACGTGACGCGTCACTCGGTCCGCAACGCTTGAAGCGGCTCAACATGCGTAGCGCGGCGCGCCGGGAAAAAGCAGGCGAGCAAAGCGGCGGCGGCGAGCATCGTGCCGGATGCGACTAGCGCGAATGGATCGCTCGGACTGACCTGATAAAGAATCTGAGCAAGGACGCGGCCAGCCGCCAATGAAAGGAGAAGGCCAATAGTCACGGCCAATGCCGTTTGCAGCGCCCCCTGGCGCATGATCAGTGCGAAAATGTCGCGGCGATGGGCGCCAAGCGCCATCCGAATGCCGATCTCGCGCGTACGACAGGCGACCGCGTACGCTTTTACGCCATACACTCCGATGACGGCAAGGACCAACGCGATTCCACCAAAGACTCCGAAGAGCAACGCGCCGAGACGCACGATCCAGAGGCCGACGCTCTTTTCAGTAAGATCGACAAACGGCGTAATGCTCAGGATTGGCAGATCGGGATCGATACTGCGTAATGTCTGCCGCATGGTAGGAATGAACGCGGCAACAGCGTGTCTATCTTTTGTAGCGAGACGCACATGCAGGTAAACGTTGCCGTTGTACCCTTGCGAGAGAGGCACAAACAATCGCCGCTTAAGGGTGTCGTTTTGCACGTCGTGGCGATGGCTGCTAACGACACCGACCACCACTAGGTCGTTAGGCGAGCCATCTTTCGGCGGCTGGGTGTAACGAATGTGCTCTCCGACTGCTTCCGTATTCGGGAAAAGCTTCCTGGCCATCTCCTCGTCAATGATCCCGACGCGGGGCGTATCTCTATTTTCGGCTTCGGCCTGGGTGAAGTCGCGGCCGCGCAGGAGCTTTACACCAATTGCATCAAAATAGCCCGGCGTAATTGCGGTGAAAAGAGCGCCTGCGCCAGGATCAGGCGCTTTCGGATCGCTTGGCAACGCTTCGCGCGCCGACATAATACGACGCGAATTGGTAAAGTTGCCATAAGGCAACATTGTTCCGACCGCTGCCATTTTCACCCCTGGTAAATCGCGCGCACGTTGTACGGCAGCGAAAATCAGGCGACGCGCGTCAACCGGATCCTTTTTGGTCAGCGAGAAATCCAACTCGGTCACCAGATCGCCGGCGGCAACAAAACCGGGATTAAGTCCGCTCGCCTTAAGAGCGCCTCGGAAAAATAAACCGGCGCTGAACAACAGCATGAACGAAAGCGCAATTTGCGCCATGACCGAGATGTGGCGAGGCGCAAAGAAGCGGCTGAAACGACCAATGCGTGCCGGTTCGCCGACTTGCTGCTTGAGATCGTTCACAAGATCGGCCTTTGACGCTTTCAACGCCGGGCCGAGGCTGAAAAGCATGGTGGCGATGAGGCAGAACAAAAAAGTGACGGCAAGTACGGTCGCATCCGGCCGCAATTTTACGACAAAGGAAAAATTCATCGAGCCGAGCAGTCGCGCGAGCGAATGGAGCAGAAGATCGTTGCACCAGATGCTGACGACGAGTCCGACTAAGCCGCCGCAGATGGCGAGCAGCAAACCTTCGCAGAGTAATTGACGCACGATTCGCCAACGCGATGCGCCAACCGCCAGACGCAACGCGATTTCTTTGGAGCGCGCGGTGCCGCGGGCAAGCAGCATGTTCGCAAGATTCAAGCTGGCGATGAGCAGGACCGCGCCGGCCATTCCCATCAATAACGTACCGATGAGCGTTACCGGCCCGTCGTCTTCTGGTGACGTGCTGATGCTGAATCGCGACGGTTTATGAATCTGTAACTCTCGCGCGCCTTCTGCATCGGACGGCTGAATAGCGTTGAATCGCCGAGTGAGCGCCGGCAGACGCGACTTTGCAGTTTCGATCGTGATGCCCGGTCGCAGACGTGCAGTAAGATTCAGCGCATAGTTTTTTGGCTCCGCCAAATCGTGCAGAGTTTCGGAGTCGGCAAACGCGGAGCCGAGGGACGAATGAACGCCGAGTGGCAACCAGACATCCGGCGCAACCAGCGCGCTCACTCCGCTAAATCCATCGGGGGTAACGCCGATTACAGTGTACGGCCGCCCATTGATCTGGAGAATGCTGCCGATGAAATCGCTGCGGCCTCCCATGCGCTTCCAAAACGCATAACTAGCGACCACCACCGGTATGTTCGCGTTCGGACGGCATTCCTCCGCGGTATAAAAGCGGCCGCGCACCGGCTGCACGCCCATAAGTGAAAAGAAATTTTCTGAAGTCAGAAATGCAAAACTCCGCCGCATCTCGTGGTCGCGACCGATTCCGGCGACGCCGAACTCTAGCGCGGCAAGATCGACAAACAGATCGCTGCCATTCTCGCGCAGATCGCGATATTCGGTATGCGAGAATTGCCTGTAATCGTGGCTGGCGTTTTGGCGCGCTGTGAAAATGCCTACCACTTCGTTGGCTCTCAGCGGAATCATCGGGCGCAACACGACGCCATTGACGAGGGCGAAGATGGCTGAGTTAACGCCGATGCCCAGTGCCAATGTCACAATCGCGAGCAAGGTGAATCCGGGCGATTTGCAAAGCTGCCGCACCGCGAATCGAAAATCATTCATCTGGATTTGTAATCTGTGGTTGTCGTTTTCATTCAGGCAGCCAGTCGGTCCTCCACGACTTGGCCATCAAGCAAATGCACTGCGCGTTCAGCGTGGCCGGCGAAACGTTCGTCGTGCGTAACCATGCAGATTGTTGCGCCACCGACGTGCAGCTCCTTTAGCAGATCCATCACTGCTTCACCGTTCCGTGAGTCGAGGTTTCCGGTCGGTTCGTCGGCAAGCAGAATCGCTGGTTTACCGGCAAGCGCCCGGGCAAC
>Ga0193722_1000167_pt1 | contig 14265 bp, 12 predicted proteins | sample H2m1metaG_FD_143044 | JGI IMG/M metagenome (GOLD analysis project Ga0193722, IMG submission 143044) | Soil microbial communities from a riparian zone of the East river system, Colorado, United States - H2m1 | ecosystem: Environmental > Terrestrial > Soil > Riparian zone | place: USA: East River...
TGGTCATTGGTGGTGGATTGATAATTCTTAGTGTTCCCCACCAATGACGAATGACCAATGACCAATAACTTAAATCATGGATCAAACCACCAACCATTTGGCCAGATTTGTAAACAGAATGCCACCCAATTATCTTTAAGGCAAGATACCCGACACCATTGCAATCCTTCCCATCACAGCGCCGTTTCCTCTGCACCTTCGCATTGATCCTCTTTTCTTGCTACGCCGTTTGGGGACAGCGTGATTGCGTCCTCAAAAAGGACAGGGACAGCATAAAAGTGTATGCCTGCGCTTCAGCGCATTTGAAATTCAAATCGATTAAAGCAACCTTTACGGTCAATGCCCGGCTGTCGCAATTGGCTGCATTTGTCCTGGACATAAACAATTATTGTGACTGGCAATACAACACGATCCGGGCAAGCCTTCTTAAGAAAATCAATGAACAGGAAGTCATCTACTATACGGAAATTGCTGCGCCCTGGCCCGCGGGCAATCGTGATATGATCGTTGATCTGCAGGTTTCACAGGATTCAATAACCAAAGTAATGACGATTACAGCCAAGGGAGTTCCTCAATGGGCACCCGGAAATAATCATCTCATTAGGGTGCCCATGTCATTCGCAACGTGGACCGTCATTCCAGTTTCTTCTTCCCTTTTGAAAGTAGAATACTTCATCGAGATTGATCCGGGCGGTTCGGTCCCCGCCTGGATGGTAAATCTGGTGTCCGCCCAGGCGCCCTATGATTCCTTTAAAACGTTGAAAGATAAAATTCGTCAGAGAAAATTCATGAACGCAAAAGTGCCTTTTATTCAAGACTGACAACTACGATCCAATGACGATTCTGATTTCGGAAAATATCGGGGGCGTATCGGCGTCCATAACAGAACCGAATGACCCAGCAGCGGTGCTTGTGCTTGCTCACGGAGCAGGAGCGGGAATGAATCATCCTTTCATGACGGCGCTAGCCACCGCGCTTTCCCTTCATTCGATTGCTACGGTCCGCTATAATTTTCCCTACATGGAGAATAAAAAAGGCCGTCCGGACCCACCGGCCATTGCCGGCAAGACCGTTGGGATGGTGATTCTCAAAACCCGTGAGCTTTTTCCAGACCTTCCTTTGTTTGCCGGGGGAAAATCATTTGGAGGGCGAATGACCTCGCAGTGGCTAGCGAAGGAAGGTCCTTCGTTCGTCAGGGGTATTGTTTTTTATGGATTTCCATTACATCCCCTCGGCAGCCCCTCGACGGAAAGGGCTGTTCATCTGAAGAATATCACTATCCCCATGCTTTTCCTTCAGGGCACGCGCGATAAAATGGCCGAGATGTCCCTGCTGGAAAAAACGTGCGAAGGGCTTCCTACCGCCACGTTATCAACACTGGAAGGGGCAGACCATTCCTTCAAATCCGGGAAGAAGGATCTGATACCGGTGCTGGCGGAGCGTACACTTGAATGGATGAAATTGTTTCCCGCAGATCGCGCAGATTTTCGCGGATGAATGCAAAAGGTCAATGTCCAAAAACAGAAGCAATTAGATCTAAAAAAATATTTTTAAATCCCTGGACAATCAACGACAGCTCGTTCTTGCCCTATGCGACTCTGAGTAGGCTATTCCTTTCTTTGTTGTTAATTTAAAAAAGTCGAGCCTCAACTCAGCCAAAATAGACTCTGCGAAAATCTGCGCGATCTGCGGGAAATAACTGCTTACCCAAGCTTATCTTCCATCGCATGCATGTCCGCTATCCTCTTTAGTTCTTCTGGTGTAAACTCCTCAGCCTTGTTTTTGGAATCTTCGTACTCAAGGAAAGCCTCCAGGCTGTTGAAAAACCGGAGCCGGTACTTCCAGATCAGTTTGGCGCCAATGGCCTCCTTGAATGCCCGCATGTTATTGCGTCCGTCCAGCCAATAGAGATCGTGCGTATCCAACTCGGAAGAATTTTCAATGTATCCAACCATGAAACGCGGATCTGCGTACTCCAACTTTTTTCTTACTTCCGTACGAAAATCCGAATTACCTGTAATATAAACTGTGTGCCAAGCCATCTTTAAAAAACTTCATTTAAACTCAAACCGCATGATCGAAAAGAATATTCTGCATTTTCAACGAATTGCCAAATAATCTCTTCCTGTGCAAACGTTGTAGGGGAAAGACTTACCGATCCAGTATCAAAACATAACAATATCGCTAAAGGTTTACGAAAATGGAAGCAGGAAGTTTCAATTAGCATGAAATGAAATGGTTGTAGTTGCCGGGTTTTACACCTTAGCAGGTGGTGTCGGTTGGGATCATATTAAACCGCCGAATGCAGTGACCAGTCACCGGTTCCAGGTTGCAGGTGTTTTATACGTTCTTGAAAAGGTCCGTCCTGGAACCAGTAACCCCTTATCGTCATGCAATCAAAGATTTCATTAACTTTATGACCTTATGGCCTTTAAATAACCTAACGCTTTAATGACCATCATCCGGAACCGCCAATTCGGTAAAGAATGACACATATTCGTACTACTATCGCAAGAGGCTGGTTTGTTATGATTTTGGTTTCCTGGAACTTCGGCCTTCAGGCACAACGATTTATTGTTGATAAGGGAGAAATAAACTTTTCTTCCAATGCCTCGCTGGAAATGATAAAGGCCGCTTCGGATAAGGTTACGGGTCTGATTGATCCTGCTAATAACCAGTTTGCTTTTCTGGTCAACATTTCAACCTTCCGGGGCTTTAACAGCGAGCTGCAGCGGCAGCACTTCAACGAAAACTACATGGAAAGTGAAAAGTATCCGAAGGCTACTTTTTCAGGCAAGATTATTGAGCAAATTGATTTTACAAAGGACAGCACCTACGAGGTTCGCGCAAAGGGTGACCTGGACATCCACGGGCAGAAACAATCACGAATTATCAAAAGTAAGCTGACCATCAGGAATGGCCATCTCGTGATCGAATCTGACTTCATCGTACCGCTCACCGATCACATTATCACGATCCCCAAAATTGTCAGTCAAAAAATAGCAACAGAAATAGAGGTGCATTTCAAATCTTCCCTGGTGCATCAAAAGTGATTTCAGTATGAGGAAAGCTGCCGGGATATTCTTCTTTACTTTTCTGTTGCTGCAAACTGCGATGGGACAGGTCCCGTTTTTTCAAAAGTATTACTTGCTTAAAAAAAATGAACCGGTTCAGGTGAATGTCATCTTTCAGGATAAGACCGGCCTGATCTGGTTGGGCACCAACAGGGGCCTTTTCAAGTTTGATGGAATTACGTATCGGCAGTTCCATGTTTTCGACAACTTACCGGATGAAAATGTTACCGCCCTGGCCGAGGATTCTCTGGGGCGAATCTGGACGGGCCACAAAAATGGGAAGCTTGCGTTTTTTGAAAAAAATCAATTCCACGCATTTGAACCACCGGAAGGTTCTGCCGCTCACGAGATATCGGACATTCTATTTGATAAAAAAGGAAACCTATGGTTTTCTACATTGAACGATGGCTTGTACTATGTTATCCAGGGCAGGGTGTACAGACTCGATGAACAAGAGGGGATGCCCGACCTCTTTGTTTATGATATCGAGGAAGACCGTCACGGAAACGTGTGGGCGGGAACCGACGGTGGCGTGGCCGTCTGCACGTTAACGGATTCGAAAGTCAGTCTGACCGTGTTGGACGATCATCATGGACTCCCGGATAACATTGTCAAAAAACTGGCGGTGGGTGCAGGCGATACAATGTGGATGGGAACCGAAGATGCCGGTGTGATCCAATACGATCCGGCAACCCATAAATACAAACCGATGACCAGGGGCAGATGGGACTATGGAGCCGTTACGGATTTCGCGATAAATGAAAACCAAATTTGGATTTCCTCCCAGCAAAACGGACTGATGGTATATGAGCGGCAAGCAGACCATTTAAAGTTCTACGATGCAACTACGGGCCGGGGATTTGTATCCCTCACTACTTTATTGCGGGACCAGGAAGGAAACATCTGGGCCGGCTCAAAGACGGGGGTGATGCGCACACTGGGTGACCAACTGGAATACATTGAGATCGCGGACCCTCCAAAGATGCCAATATTGTCTCCCTGGCGGTGGATCATCAAGGCAACGTTTGGTTTTCCAATAGTGAGGGCCTGTTCAAGCGCCACGTCGATGAAAACGGAAGAGTCACCACCGAGCAACAACTCGTCCGTACTCCTTTTCAGTTTTATACCGTCATCAGTTTGTTTGTTGACTCCGCCGGGTATGTTTGGGCGGGATTATACGGAGAGGGAGCTATCCGGATCAATCCGCTGACGGGTAAGTTCACGTACCTCAGACGGGAGCTTAGAAATGGAAATGTTTTAAACATCACGGGCAAGGGCAACCTGGTGTGGCTTGCTACCCTGGGAGGGGGGACCCAGATCAGGATTGACAAGGAAAAATTAACCATAAAAAACTATTCGAGTAAGGACGGGTTAAGCACCGATTTTATTTATCAGGTATTTATCGACAGCCAGGACCGGGTGTGGTTTGCAACCGACGGGAAGGGAGTAGACCGGTTGGATAAAGACGGTTTTCATCACTTCGAAAAGGGATTAAACTCGAAAGTGGTTTATGGGTTCGCCGAAGACAGGGATCACCGGATTTGGGTTAACGCCCAGGCTGATGGCCTCTACCGTCTTGCCGGGGACGCGTTTCAGCCGGTTGAAAGCGAAACTCCCTTGCGGGACAATATCGTCAATGGCTTTACTTCGGATCAGTTTGGCAACCTGATCGTGATGCATGATTTGGGCATCGATAAGGTGGACATCAAAAAAAATAAGGTCCGGTTCCTGGCCGACGAAGTGGGGATTCACAACAAAAAAGCAAATCTCAACGCCGTAGCAAAAGATGACCGTGGCCACATTTTCTTCGGAACAGACGGAGGGATCATCAAATATTCGGATATGGTTCACGAAGGGGTTACATCGCCTCAACCCGTCATCAGCAGTCTCACCGTCTTTGACCAACCCATCGATTTTTCGGAGCGTCCGCGGTTAAGTTATGATGAGAATAATATTACCATTGGCTATTCCGGGCTGTGGTTTCAAGATCCGGAAAATCTCAACTTCCAGTATAAGCTCGAAAATTATGACCGGGAATGGATTGACCGGCGCGATCATTCCGTTACCTATTCCAGTCTGCCGCCGGGAACGTATACCTTTCAACTGAAAGTATCTGAATCGGTCGATTTCGAGGACGCGAAAGTGGCTACGGTTCAATTTGTTATTTCGCCGCCCTTCTGGCGGACAGCCTGGTTCTATTGCGTATGTATTGCCGTCATTATCTTTTTGGGCTATAGTTTTATTCAATACCGCGAGCGGAAGCTTCAGGACGACAAGCGGATATTGGAGGCTAGAGTACGGCAACGGACCCTGGAGATTCAAAGGAAAACGGAAGAGATACTGGTCCAGAATGAAGAGATTCATGCTCAGACAGAAGAGATCAAGGGCATTAACGAGAATCTTGAAATGTTAGTGAAGGCACGAACCCGGGAGTTGGAGAAAAAAAACAAATCCCTCGAAGAGTATGCCTTTATCAGCGCCCACGAACTACGTGCTCCGGTGGCCAGCATTCTGGGGCTGATCAATCTCATGCGTACCGTCACCCTGAAACCGGAAGTAAAGATTTATCTGGAACACCTTGAGAAATCCGCTGACAAACTGGATACGGTCTGCAATTCCATTACCCGGGCGATTGAAAAGGGGGATCTTTGAGTTTCGGTGAATGGATCATTCGTACCCTAATCCCAATTCTTGTGCTTGTTTAGCTATGAACTTCAAACTGCTATTTCTTTGCTCGTTTAATTGGAAAGATGCGGTTGAAAAGGTTTGGAAGCGAATGGAAAAAGCTGGACTTGTGGAGTACGATTCTGTAAACGATTATTATTATACGCCATAACACAGGGTACTACGACAGACTCAGGGTGAGGTGTCTACTCACTTTTCAAAACCTCTGCCGGATTAGACCTTGCTACTTTCAATGTTTGAGAGCCGATCATGGCAATAGCAATAACCATGACCACCATTACTCCTGCCAACAGTTCGGTTACTCCGATCGGCACATGGTAGGCGAAGTTGTTCAGCACGACGTTGTTGAAGAATAGATAGGTCGCGGGAATAGCCACCAATGACGCGAGTGCGAGCAGCAAAAGAAAACCCCTGCTCAGCAGCAAGATCAAAATCCACTCCGAAGCACCCAATACTTTCCGGATGCTGATCTCTTTTAACCTCGTTTCTGTGGTAAAGACGACCATTCCAAACAAGCCCATAGAGGCAATGCTGACAGCAAGAAAAGCGAGAAAGCCAATGACCTTGATCATTACGGAGAATTGGCTGTACGCTTGTTCGAGTTGCTCGTCGTAGAACGTGGCATCAAGGGGATGGACTTTATCAACCTTCCGCCAGGCTTTTTCAATGGCAGCCCGTGTTGAGGACCAATCCGTAGAAAAAACTTTAACGTTGATGTAGCCGGAAGTCTTGTCGGTCGTGTTCCGGAACACCATGGGTTTGATGCCCTCCTCGACGGTCTCGTAATGAAAGTCCTTGAGCACGCCTACAATGGCTAATTTCTTTTTGTCTATCGTAATGACCTCACCCAATGCCCTCTGCGGATCCCGTTCGCCGATATCGAAACGCTGAAGGAGCTGTTCGTTCACAATCGCTTCCGTTTCTTCCGCCTGTTCCGGTTTTGGATTAAAATTTCTGCCGGCCAGGAAAACATGTTGATGCAGCGGTAAATAGTGTTCATCAACATGGTTTTCCCAGACAGAAGCCGAATCATCCGCCCTTTTGTATTTCATGTTCGAGCCAATAGCACTGCCCAGGCTGGTGACGATGAGCGACCTCGAAATCTCCTTTACGTCCGGCAGCTCGGACAATTCTTTTACAACAAGATCACCATTGGTGCCATTGAGTTTTAGATTGAGAATATTTTCAGTGGTAAAGCCCAGGTCGAAGGTGAGAAAGCCCTTGTATTGGTGGTAGCCGATCAAGGTTGCAGTAATGAACATGAGGGAAAAGGAGTATTGGAGAACGATCAACGCCTTGCGTAGCGTCACACGGCGAAAGAGCTGGAGCGATGAAGCATCTTTCAAGACCCGGATTGCATTGATCCGTGAGAAGAACAAGGCAGGAATAAATCCAGCCCCCACACCGACCACCAGGGCGAAGGCTATAAAATAAGAGATCAATTTGGGCGACAGTTCAAGGGAAACAAGGTCGTCCACAAAGCGGTGGAGCGAAACAAATTGAATTCGCAAAAACAAAAACAACAGGAATGAAAAAGCCAGGGCGAGTAAGGAAATGATTACCGATTCCGAAATAAACTGCCCCAGGATGTGACTTTTGACTGCGCCAATAACTTTGCGAATACCGACTTCACGCGAACGCCGCAACGAACGCGCGATAGAGAGGTTGGTATAATTAAAACAGGCGGAGAGAATGACCATGAATGCTAAGCCTCCCAATATCCAGACGGCAAGCGGCAGCATGGCCGTGCCGATTTGATTGGTCAGGTGCCTCCCCAGCGCGATATCTTTCAGCGGTTGAAGGGAGAGAGTAATTTTTCTATTTTGAATGGCTGCATTTTCTGTTGCACTCACCTTATCCAGGGCGATTTGAACACTTTCCAGCGCGCCGTTTTCGGGGAGGAGGACATATACATAGTTTGAATAAATGCTTTCCCAATTCAGAAACCCTCCATCATTATCCGTTTTCTTTACCTCCAGCGTCGAGAAAGAACCAAGGGCTTCAAATCGAATGTGGGAAAGTTTGGGAATATCTTTCATGATGCCGGTAACGACATAATGGGATGTGTCAAGTGTGATCGATTTGCCCAGGGCGTTCGTAGTTCCAAAAAGTTTAGCGGCTGATTTTTCCGTCAGTACTAATGAATAGGGCTCTTTTAACGCTGTGGCAGGATCGCCTTGCACCAGGGGAAAAGTAAATACCTTAAAGAAGGACGGATCAGCCCACAGCCCACCCAATGGCAGAATCGTTTCGCCGAAGGCAGCATCACCGCCAAACCCGTTGCGGAGTAGAGTCAGTTCTTCCAGACCGGCTACCGACTCCTGGATCTTTTTTCCTCCCTTCACAGACGTCGAGGCGAGGTTCATGAGGGGTTGATCGCGTCGTTGATCTGCCGTGATGACGCGATAAATCCGGTCTTTCTTTTCATGGAAGTCGTCATAGTCAAGTAAATCGGAGATAAACGCGATCATCAGCAATCCCACCGACATGCTGACCGCCAGGCCGATAATGTTAATGAAGGAGAACAATTTATTGCGGACGATACTACGCCCGGAAGTTTTAATGTAGCTGCCAATCATAATCCATTGGATAAAGAGGTCAAGGAATTTCGGTTTTCGTATTGTGTAGGATCTGAAAAATTTAAAGACATCGATGATGTAAATAAAACGCGACCGCCGGGGTCCTTTCGTTTTGAGGTTGCGATCAAAATATTCATTTAAGTCGCCTTGCAGATCTTCCAGCAGTTCCGGGCGACAATACCAGGCCAGGAATTGCTGAGCCCATTCCGGCGGGGTTGGTTTTTTCTTCATATCCGCTTGAGGGCAAATTCAGGAATGACATTCCATAACCGATCACGAAGTTGTTTCGCCTTTAGCAGGGTTGCCTTTCCGGTGTTGGTCACCAGGTAGTACCGCTTACGCTTGCCGCCGCGGACATTCGTTGCCTCCCCAAGCTTGCTTTTAACAAGTCCTTTTTCCTCCAGCCGGTGAAGGACTGTATGAACAACCCCCAGTTTAGCCGACCGGCCGGTGTACTTTTCAAGTTCATCGCAAATGGCGACGCTATACGCTTCATTGACTAATGCGGCTATAGTCAACAAAACCAGTTCTTCAAATTCTCCCAGGTTGGTGCCTTTCATTCCCGTTTTTTATTAAGTACGTAAATGTATGTAAAATGGTTGAGAAGTAGGTCATTTTTAGGGTAATTATTGGGTAATTAGTAATGAAAATGATGAGGGATCCGGGACTGAGAAATAGCTCTGCAAATCTTACATCAGAAAGGATAATGCACGATCAGAACAGCGCTGTTTTTGCCATGGAGCTACTTTTGGAGATACAAAAACCCCAAAAAAAAACCATGAAATGGACCTGCGTTAAGAAAGAGATCAGTAAGAAACGATGTACTACCTTTCACCCTGCGATTTACCTTCTATTCACGAGCCTGTCCGTGATGTCGGTCGGCATCCAGGCATGCTTTGCTCAAGCCGGCAAAGGTGTTTTGGAGATCCCCGCAAAAGGAGTTTTTCAAATGCCCGAAGATACGTTGGTCCTGGGCGAACTGATCATGCATGATTCTTCAAAAATTATTTTGAGCAAGTCTGCAAAGAGCTATATCAAGGTGAGCAGAATGAAGGTTGGACAGGGTTGCTTCATCATCGGCGATGGCTTGGCCGGAGCCCCTGGAAAGAGTGGGAGAGCGGCTGCTAATCCGGTCGGGTTGTGCAAGAACGGCCTGGAGGGTGAACCCGGAAAGCCTGCACCGGATGGTGAACAAGGCAAGGACTTTATTCTCGATGTCGTTCAGTTAGAGTTAAAGGCGATGCTTGGCATTAGCCTCATCGGTGGAACAGGGGGTGATGGTGGAAACGGAGGAAAAGGAAGCCACGGAAGCAAGTCGACTATTCACTGTGCCTGCAATGGCGGTAATGGCGGCAACGGCGGTAGCGGTGGCAATGGCGGAAAAGGTGGTGTACTGACGCTTCGTGCAGAAAGCCCCGCCAGTTCAGAGCTGATGACAAGCATTAATCTCAATAACCGTGGCGGATATCGCGGCCTGGGAGGCGAAGGTGGCAAAGGAGGTCTTCGGGGCGCAGGATCGTCAGAACGGGATTCAAAATTTGGCATCATTGGAAAACCCGGCACCGACGGCAAAGACGGTCAGGAAGGCAAGCCGTTATTTTATTCAATTGTATCCAACTCCGTAACAACGGGCAGTTCGGCACAAAAATAAGAAGGGATAAATACCAGTTGACAATTCCCGATCCCTATCGGGAGTTGTCAACTTTTCAATTACCTGATTGAGAATGTGAGAAGTTGAGTAGCAAGGAGTTGAGTGAGCGAGAAGCTGAGGAGCGAGGAGTTGAGAGGTTGAGAATTCAACTAAGAAAAGAATGTTATCTGAGAATTTCCCAGGTCGTATTGCTTTGACCCCGAACTTGTCCGAACGCCTCCCGACTCCTTCTGAGAAACCTGAAATCCTAAAGTAGTACTGAATCTTCTTCTTCAACTTTCTTGCTCGCCTGAAATCGTACAACACTATTTCCAATAAGGAGAACGATCAGGCCAACGACGGCGCACCCCACCATCACCCCTACCATAGGCATCGCCGTACTGTTGTGCAGCAGACTTACCAATCCGGTGACCAGTCCGCCGATTGCCATCCTGAAAAACCCATTCAGAGAGGCGGCGCTTCCGGTATGACGGACAAATGGAGCAAGGGTCAGCGCGGTGGAGTTGGGATTGGTCAATCCCTGGCCAGTGAGAAAAATAAACATCAATCCTATCAACCCAAGCGGACTAAGCCAATGGTACCAAGTTCCCACCACGAGCACAAGGCCGACCACAGTCTGGTACACCAACGCAACCAGGATGACTTGCTGGCTCGTAAACCGCTTCAGGAAAATGTGGTTGAGTTGAGTAGAACCGATCAGGCCGAATGCGAGAAAGGCAAAGATCCAGCCATATTGTTGTTCGGTAAAACCATAGATACTGATCATTACTTCTGAAGACCCGGCAATGTAGGCGAACCCGCCTGACGTAGCAATTCCTCCGGTCAACATGTACACTAAGAATTGGGGATGCCGGAAGACGGAAGTAAAATTTTTCATCACCGCTCCTGGCCGGAGAGAAAGGGACGTATCTGCCGCTCTTCCGGTGGGGAGGACAAAATAAACTGCAACGAGGATCAGGGCGGTAAGTCCTGCCAGGATGATAAAAACATAGTGCCAGCCAAACGCTGCCGTAACATAGCCCCCTACGGTGGGTGCTATCATGGGAGAGATGGCGATGACGAGGGTGATGGATGAAAAAGCCTGCGCAATTTTGTTTACAGGAAACAAGTCGCGTATGAGGGCTTGGGCGGCCACGATGCCGGCACAACCTCCGAGGGCTTGCAGAAGTCGCATCGCAATCAGGGCATCTACTGAATTGGTAAAGGCGCACACCAGCGACGCCAGGACATAGACGGCCAATCCGAAGTAAAGAGGAGTCTTGCGGCCAAAGCGGTCAAGCAACGGCCCGTACAACAATTGCCCGACAGCGATGCCGATCAGATAGCTGGTGAGCGACAACTGCACGCGAGCAATGGAAGTATGCAGATCGGCAGCAATGCCGGGGAACCCGGGCAGGTACATATCGATGGAGAACGGGCTGATGGTGGCAAGCGCTCCAAGGATTAGGATAGTGATAACGTGCTGCTTGCGGGTCATGAATTGCTACGCCGCAAAGATACTATTCGACGCAAGAATAATTATTCAAACTATTTAATTTATGTTGAAGTGGAATGAACCTTTACAAGTTCACGCGTTCCATCTTCGGAGCAAGCAAATGCATGACCATCCAGGCGATAAGATAACCGCATCCGCAAACGACAAAAACAATATTGTAACCGGGCGTGATGTTTCCCAGTTCTTTATAATGGTTGAGCAAGATCCCGATTATAAACGGAAATAAAATTCCCCCCGCCGACCCGGCCATCCCACCAATGCCGACGACCGAGCTGACCGCGCGGCGGGGAAACATATCGGAGACCGTTGTAAAAATATTTGCACTCCATGCCTGGTGTGCCGCGAGGGCCAGGCTGATCAGGGCCACCGCCGTCCAGATGCCGGAGGCGAACCGGATGCTTATAACGGGTATCACCAGCACCGCATACAACAACATAGAGATTTTCCTGGCCTTAAAAACTTCCCATCCTTTCCTTTTTATTAACCAACCGGGCAAATACCCTCCCAAAACACTGCCTAGCCCGGCCGCCGTATAGACGATGGAAACATGGATAGCGGAGGTGCTTAGATTCAGTCCGTAGGTGGTATTAAAATACGAGGGCACCCAGAACAAATAAAACCACCAGATCGGATCGGTGAGGAATTTTCCGAGTATGAATGCCCATGCCTGGCGGGTTACAAGGAGCTTATTCCATGGAACAGCCACTTCGTTGTTGACAGCTACAGCCTCGTCGCTGTGGATGAGGTCCACCTCAGCCTGGTTTGCCCGCTTTTGCTTTTCCGGCAAGTCATAGTATACCCGCCAAAAAATCAACCAAACAAAACCCAGCAGGCCTGTCCACAAAAATGTAGCCCTCCAACCCCACGCATTGTAAATCAGGGCTATCAACAAAGGCCCAAAAATGGAAGCGGAGTTCGTCCCGCTGTTAAAAATACCGGTAGCAAAAGCTCTTTCCCTTTTGGGAAACCACTCGGCGACCGATTTAATGGCGACAGGGAAGTTTCCGGCTTCACCTAACCCGAGTCCGGCGCGCACGAAACCAAAACCAAATGTACTTCTTGCCAGGGCGTGGGCCATTGCAAAAACGCTCCAGACAAAGACAGAAAGGGTGTAGCCCAGTTTTGTTCCGATCTTGTCCACCAGTCTGCCGAACCCAAGCAACCCGATAGCGTAGGCCGTAGAAAACGCCATGACGATGTTGCTGTAATCCTTTTCCGACCACTGAAATTCAAGAGCAAGGGTATCTTTCATCAGACCGATTACCTGCCGGTCGAGATAATTGATGGTGGTGGCAAAGAATAACAATGCACAGATCGTCCAACGGTAGGACGTCGGCGCGTTGAGAGCGGGAAGGGACGGATTCTTCAAGGTTTTGCTGCCGTATAATTTATTTGTATCGCGTGCTGATTGCTGATACTTTGCCTATCTTGACTAACAGATAGTGCAAGATAATGCCTTTATTATTGTGTCCGACAGAATTCTGAAAATACACCCTTCCGACAATGTTTTGGTTGCGCTGACCGATCTAAGGGCTGGCGATAAAATAGCTTACCTTGGTAAAGAAATTACAATTCTGCAGGACGTACCGTCAAAGCATAAAGTGGCCGACCGGGACATTCCTGTCCATGAAGAGATCAGGATGTACGGCATTGTTGTAGGGAAAGCAACACAGCCGATCTCCGCGGGGGGCGTCATCGCTGTAAATAATATGAGGCATCAGGCCACCCCGTTTACAAAAAAAACCAGGACCACATCCTGGACTGCCCCCGACACCGGCCGATGGAAGAACAAAACCTTTATGGGCTTTCATCGCGATGACGGCCAGGTAGGGGTTGCCAACTATTGGCTTGTACTGCCGCTCGTCTTCTGTGAAAACCGTAATGTTTCTATGGTCCAACAGGCTTTTGAAGATGCGCTCGGGTTTGGCAAAACCGATATCTATAAGAATTTTGTCGGCGAACTCGTTGAGCTTTACCGGGACGGAAAATCCGAGACCATTGCTTCCCATGCCGTTCAACCCGGAGGCATCCGGAACGAAAAGCGGGTATTCAAAAATATTGACGGGATAAAATTTTTGACCCACCAGGGTGGATGCGGGGGCACCCGGCAGGATTCAGAAGCCCTCTGCGCTCTTCTGGCGGGATATATCCATAATCCCAACGTCGCCGGTGCAACCGTATTGAGTTTGGGTTGCCAGAATGCCCAGGAGGACATCCTCAAAAGAAAACTACATGAAATTGCCCCTGACTCTGCTAAGCCGTTGATCATCCTCGAGCAACAGAAGGAGAGGAACGAAGAGGAATTACTGGAACAAGCGATACGGAGAACATTTCTTGCCCTGATGGAAGCCAACAAACTGGAGCGGCGACCGGCTCCCCTTAGCAAATTGGTAATTGGATTAAAGTGCGGGGGCTCCGATGGGTTTTCGGGAATTTCGGCAAACCCCGCCGTAGGGCACGCCTCCGACCTGATTGTTGGACTCGGCGGCACCACGATCCTTTGCGAATTTCCCGAACTCTGCGGCGTTGAACAAGAACTGATCGACCGTTGTGTTGACCCTGTCATCGCCGACCGGTTCATCCATTTCATGAGGACGTATGCAAAGGCGGCCGAGGCAGTCGGTTCAGGATTTGATATGAACCCGTCTCCCGGAAACATCAAAGATGGATTGATCACGGATGCAATGAAGTCGGCGGGGGCTGCAAAAAAAGGTGGAACTTCCCCCATCACCGATGTGATTGACTACGGTGAGTTTGTAAAGAAACCAGGTCTCAATTTGT
>Ga0193722_1000168_pt1 | contig 14213 bp, 28 predicted proteins | sample H2m1metaG_FD_143044 | JGI IMG/M metagenome (GOLD analysis project Ga0193722, IMG submission 143044) | Soil microbial communities from a riparian zone of the East river system, Colorado, United States - H2m1 | ecosystem: Environmental > Terrestrial > Soil > Riparian zone | place: USA: East River...
GTCCTAAGTCCAAACTCTGATTATGGAGGATTCAATCATGGGATATAACGAAGACAATATGGGACCCGACCTCGTTAAACCCGCCCGCTTACTCAAAGCCCGCCGTATCGTTTACTACGTCGCAACCCCTACTGTTCATGGAGACTATACCGTTAACCCTGTATGGGATAACTTTACGCTAGGTCCCGCACTGTCCTTTTGCCCTAATATCCGCTCTGCCAAGCGGGAAGCCCGCCGTTTGTATCGCCACATGCCAAGGAAAAATTAATGCTTGACCCTCGTTTGTCCCCGTCTGATACTTCTTATATGGAGGATTTAAGTATGTCAGTAATTTGGATTGACGACGAACCAACAACCGCCCGCCGTGCATACCGTGTCTATGAAAATGGTCTCTACGTCGGGACCCTCATTCTCTCCCTTGAAGAAGTTCGCGCCTACACTGCGAAGGCCGTCTACATCTTGAAACCCGCAACGCACAACAACCGTTAACCCTCTTCCCCTAATTATTAGGGGAATACAAACTTTCTACAGGAGATCACGAAATGTCTAAGAACGAAATTGTCAAAGCCTCTGATGCAACCAACGTCATTGATAAACTTTATGGCGGGATGGAAACCTTCCTGAACGCTGCGAAGTCAAAGCAGAAATTCGCAAAGCTGATTCAAACGGAATCCTCCCGTCAGGTTCTCGCAACGTCCCTTGCTTCCTTCACTGCGATTGACGCCCGCTTTGAAGGCGGCATGAAGAACGTTGGCAAAATCTGTGTTGCTATCCTTGGTCTTGAAACCGCTGCGCAGCTTCTTGCAATCAACGCCATTGCCAAGACCAATGGCCTTTCGGAAACTAAGGACGGCGGACGCAAGGGGCTTGCCTACGCCTTCTTCGGTCGTTACCCTGAAATGTCCAAGATGAGCGGCAAGGACACCCTTGCCGGTAAGCGTCTCTCTTCCTACATAGCCGCTGCGAAGGACGGCAAGAAGGCGGGCGGTACGGGTAAGAAAGCGGGACGCCCCACGGGTCCGCAGACGCCCGGAACAGGTTCTCAATTGCCAGAGGGTAACGCCCGCGTTGCAACCGCGCAGTCCCTCTTCGTGGCTCTCTTCACGGTTGCCGATGACAAGGGCAAGGACCTTCTTATTACTCTCTGCCAGAAGGCCAAGATTGAATATGAAGATTGGGTTGAAGTGGACGAAGCCGAGAACGTCTCCTAGTCTTCAATCCGAAGTCCGGGGAAAGCCAACCCGGACTTTTTCAGGGAGTGATACTTTATGACTCAAAGTACTTCCAGTTTCTCAAGTTCTCGTATCCGTAAACACGTCACGGTTACAGAGAACGAACACAGACGGCTGCGCCTCATGGCAGCCGATACCGGATGCACAATTTCCGCTATTGTATCCGGGCTTATCAATGCGGAGTATTCACGTTACAGACAGGAGAAGTCACGCAATGAGAAAAACAACCAAGCCCGAATCAATGAAGGTCCCCGCAGGGTATAAGGAAGTTACAGGGTCCCGTGCAAACGTGTGGAACCCGTCCGCTGTGGGGGAATTCATTGAAGGCGAAGTAACCGAAGTCAAGGAAGTGAAAACCAAGCGGGGGCGTACAACGATCACAACCAACCTGATGACGTTGGTTGGCGATACCGGGGCGAATGCCGTTTGGATGTCCGCAGCGTTGCAGCAAGCCCTTGGGGCGGAAAAGGTCCTGAAGGGAAGACAGTTCATGATTGTCTTTGAAGGGTTGCAGAAGATCAAAGGACAGGGAAACAAGATGAAACGTTTCCGCGTCTTTGAGAAGGAAACGAAGGCAACGCCGAAAGCGAAGAAGTAAATGAGTCCCTGTAGACGCGGGCATAGTCGGGAAGACGCCTACTTCTACAGGGACCCGTTCACAGGGAAGCAAACAATCATTTGCAGAACGTGTGCGAAGGCGAATTATGAAGCGAACAAAGAAAAGTACAACAAAGCCCGCCGTGAAAAATCCAAAGAAGAAACGAAACTCTTCCGCAGGGTCTACAGCGAAGAAGAAATCAAAGCCAAGCGCGAAAGGTCCGCAACGCTCAAAGAAGCCCGCCGTATCAGGTTCAACAAAGCGCGGCGAGACACGAGAGCAAAGGCGAAAGCGATTGCAGAAAGCGGGTTATACAGAACTCGCAATTCCCAAGGGTTCAAAGTACAAGTCCAAGAGAAACCTTCGTGAACGTTCCCGCGAAGAGTCCATTAAACTCATTGCGAAGCGGGATAAGATTACCGTTAAGGAAGCGAAGAAGAAATTTAAACGCTCATTGGTTGAAGTGGTATGGACAGGAAGTGTCCGTCAAGCCTACCGCAAATTCCTTGAAGTTTCTCCGGGGCAATGGATGGAAGTAAAGAAGGGTAAGCCGATGAAAAGTGAAAACACTTTCGGCAAGGTCCGCCGTTCCCCGTACATTCAACGTATCCAATCCATGTATAAGTATTGGTCCACGATCAACCTGCTTGCAGAAGCTTGGGACATTACCCCGGAGCAAGCCCGTCGTTATTACGGCAAGGTCATTAAGAAGTATGGAAAGGCGGAAGGCGAAGAACTCATTTACATTGATCTTGGATTGTACGAAGGTCTTTCAGACTGTGAACGCGGAAGGGAGAGGGTTGTTAGATGAGAATAGAAGCAAGACGAGAACTAACAGGAATGCTGCGAGAGTTTTTGACGGTAAACCTTACCGTCCCGTGTTACACGCATTCGGAAAGAATGGTAGTAATTCAAATGATGCACGAACGAGACGAGATGAAAGCAATTGAAGTTGAAATACTACAGCAAGCGTCAAAGATGTTTGAGGCGTTGGGAATTATGGAAGCAATAGACAGGATGGAAGGGAAATTCACGGTATGACTAAGATTTTGTATCACGTAACAACGGATAGCGGATGGGCAGGCATACAGAAAGACGGTTGCATAAAGCCAAACAAGGACGGGGAGATTTGGTTTTGTGACGCGTCCGCATTGAACGCAACAATTCAATGGTTGTTTCGTCGGAAGAAGTACGTAACAACAATGCTTGCGATTGAGATTGAAAGTCACAAGGCGTTGCCGTGGATTCACGTTCCCGGCGTCTTCACTGTAGAAGAACCCGTAACGCTTTTCTACTTCGTATCCAAGTTTCAAATTCCCCCAACTATTAGGGGAAGGATGAAAGCGTTTGATAGGTGGGACTGCTAGTATGATCGTTGCCTTCGATACAGAGACAGATAAGGGGCGGGCAATTCTAATCACAAAGCCCGATAGATTCGTTGAACCGAAGTCATGGGCGGACTGCATAGAATTCTTGGAGCATGACAAAGAGATTGCAGCGTACAACATGGATTACGACATTCAAGCTTGCCTAACGTATCTCCCCTTCGGCGTACGGGACAGGCTTGCATTGTTGAATGACGTAACGTTTCTCTTCGAAGGCGAAGAGTACCGCGTGAGATACATAAGGCATAAGTTTTGCCGGGTTTGGCGTTGGGGGCAGTTACTATTCACTGCGTATGATATGGCGCAGTTCTATAATTGTTCGCTTGAACGTGCCGCGAAGAAGTTGGGCTTACCCGGAAAGTTTGACTTTCCCGTTGCATGGTACAAGCAGATGCAAAAGCGATTGGATGACCCGAAGACAAGGCAGCAAGTTTTGGATTATGCCCTGCAAGATGCGAGGCTATTGCAGCAAATTATAGACAGGACGGTTGAAGCATTTGCAAAAGCGGGAATGAAATTCGAAAGACCTTTTTCCAATGCTTCCTTTTCGCAGCGGGTCTTCTCAAAGGCGTTGACGCGGACGGGCGTACGCCATGACGTAGACAGGCTGGCGCAATGGGCTTACTTCGGTGGGCGTATCGAAGTGTTGAAGATGGGTCTATTCCGAAAGGCGTATTACTATGATATACACTCTGCGTATCCGTCGATTATCGCGGGCTTGGTTGCAATGGATGGAAAATGGGTCAATGACTGCAAGTACGTCCGAGATGATGCAGTCTACGCCTTTGTGGACGCGAGTTTACACATACCTGATGCTGTACAGGTTGGACCGTTGGCGTATCGCCTTCGAAATAATCGGATTGTTTACCCGGTTGGCGACTACCGAAGGATACTTACGCTGGCGGAATACCGCTACTGCGAAAAGAGAAACTACGTCAAGAGAATCCATAGCGTTGTTCAGCACATTTGGCCTAAGTGGAAGTATCCGTTTCAGAGCGTCAAGGATCTTTACAAGCAACGTCAATTGAATCCCGAACAATCCTATGCAATCAAAATTGTTTTAAATGCGGTATACGGAAAGACTGCGCAGCTATTGAAGCAACGTCTTCCGTCTACCTTCGCCAATAATGATACGCAATGGATTGACGGACAGGCGTTTCATCATAAGAAGACAACGAAGCGGTTTACTAATTTCGTCTACGCTTCAGAAATCACGTCCCGCATTCGAATGAAATTAATTGAAGACATTCCAGCGGATAAAGTTATCTCCTACGCAACGGACGGGGTTTTTACTACGGAACCCATCGCAGGGTTGGATGTAGGGGACGGGTTGGGTCAATGGTCGGAAGGCGAAGAAGTAACGAACCTGATAGTCATCGGGTCCGGGGTTTATCAATACACAGACAGCAAGGGAGACACCGTAACGAAATTCCGAGGCTTCGCGTTGCGTAACGCAAAAGGGGAACGGGTTGACCTGAAGACGTTGTTGAAAGGGGCGGGGCGTAAGTATTCAATCCCCGTTCAAGTAGTGCGTAACACTTCATTACGGCAAGCGATTGCCCGCCCACGGGACTTGAACGTTTTGAAGACAATCAAACGGACAATGGATTTAAATTTCGATACCAAGCGGTATTGGGAAGGGAGAAGACGAGCAAGTGATTTACTGAAGCGGAATTTTGAATCTCTCCCGTTAGTCTATTACGGGAAAATCAAACTTAGGAGAAACGAGAAATGAAATTAAAAAACTGTCCCAACTGTGATACTCCGCTTGATGGGCAAGACTTGGACGAGCAACCGCATTGCCCCGGATGTGGCGCAAACCTGAAGGCGAAGAAGTATCAGAAGGCGGATGACCCGACAACGTTAAAGAAGGACTTGGAAGACGCGAAGAAGCGTCTTGCCAAGATTGAAGCGGACAATGAAGCAACGAAGAAACTCTTGCAGGAAAAGGAAGACAAAGAAAATGAACGAGACAACAAGCCCAAGCGTACCCTCTTTGGAAGTTAACCTAGGGGACATTGAAGCGATTGCAGCGGGCTTAGACGCGCAAGCGGAAGAGTCTACAACAATCGGCAAGCGGACCCCGAAGAAGCGGACGGTAAGACTGAAGACGCAAGCCCCTACCCCGCAAGGTGAAGGCGAAGCGCAACCAGTCGCAGAAGCCCCCGCCCCATTGGACCCTGAATTTGAAGCTATGATTATCCACGGGGCTTCTCAGGGAATTGACCTGATGAGGGACAAGCTTGAACTTATGGAACCCGGAGACACATTACGTCAGAACGTAGGGAAGTGTCTTGCAAAGTTGGTTACCCGCTTGAAGCCCATGAAGGAAGGTCCGCTTTCGGACGTGGTAACAATCGCGGGTTACCTTGGGACGTGGGCTTTGTGCGGGCGGGATTGGTCCAAGCGAAAGCCTGAAGTAACTGTTATCCCCCAATAATTAGGGGAATGTATGCAACGAACCTGTTACCCAATTACGCATAACGGGAAGACGATAGGCACAATTGATATTCCGGGTAAGCAGAAGTTAACGCCCGAGCAATACGCATTTGCGAAGAGTCTTCTTATGATGTGCGAAGAAGTAGGAGAAAAACATGCGAGAGACGACGATAAGAAACAAAGACGGGGTCCCGTGCGCAAGGATAGACGAAAAGCACCACATCCAAAACGACGAAATAATTAAGACGGGAAATGGGCAAGCGATACCCGACGACGAACCCCGAATTCTATTTCGCGGGCGGGATAAGCTGGCGTTGCGAATGTTGCTTTACTATCGCCAACTATGTATTGTTGACGGTTGTACGGACTTTCAAATGCAAAGCATGGATGTCATGTTGCGCGAGTTTACAGAATTCGCTAACGAGAGTCCGACAATGAAGCAACCCGGTATCACAAAAGGGGCGTAGTAGAGTGAGCGAACAAGAAATCGCCCGAATACGTTTACTGATGGGAACAACGGGAAGCGGGAAGACTTGGAAGATGAGAGAGCTTCTCCGCGAAGAAAAACGTTGCTTCCTTTTTGATACGATGGCGGACCCGAAATTCGAAGACTTCGGGGTTGTCTGCGATACCGTAGAAGACGCGGTTGCATTGGCAGGGAAGACAGAAAATTTTCGTATCCGCCTTCAATTTTCCGACGTTGAAAGATTCGATTTCATTTGCCGCTTAATGGTCAAGCGTCCGCACGGTTACCAAGCATTTACCGAATGCACGTTAGCCGTAGACGAGTTGGCTTTGTTCACGTCCCCTCATTGGATGCCACCCGGATTAAACGACCTTGTGCGATTGGGACGGCATACGGGCGGGAAGTTGATTGCAACAACGCAACGCCCGCCCGATATCAATATTTTCATTCGTTCCCAATGCAAAGAGAACTACCTTTTTCAGATGCACGAAAAGGCGGACTTAGATACATTCCGGGGGCGGTTGGAAAATCCTGAAGAGTTAGTCAAATTAAAGATAGGAGAGTATAAACTATGGAATCCCTCCGCGCATTAGTCGGAATGAAACCAAAGGATACCGCTTCAGATGAAACGGTTTTCGTGGAAGAGTTGGGGGAACTCTTGAGACCTCATGTATTGGAAGTCTTGAAGAAGGATTTCAATATGGTTGAAGGGGAAGACAACACAGTGATATTCATGGCGCGATTGCATGAACGTCTTCTGAAGCGTTTCTTCGCTTTCGCCAAGACGGACCCCGGATTAGGAAAATTCATGTTTCCTATCATGATGTATCTCAGGAAAGCCCGCGCCGATAGACAGAAGATCACGCCCGCCCCGTAAGGCGTTACTTGGCTCTTGCTTCGTATATCAAAAAGCCGACAAGAGCCAAGACGCCCGCCCCAAGAAGCCAAAACAGAATATTGAAATCCTCGGGACACGTCCCAAGAAGCGGAAGAGGGTCCCCGCCGTTCTTGCATTTGAAAGGGGGCGGTACATAATCAGGCTTCTCCATTGCAGCGGTAGTATCGTATTGATCGGGGACGTACCCGGAGACATGCAAGACGCCTTCCGCGTCAAAGAAAATCACAGTATGCCCGTACGTGCTATCTTCAAGCGTTGCGCCCCAAGGTGGAATCAATCCGAAGAACGATTGCGGCAAGGTCCTTGCCCAATCATACGTTCCTGAAGCAAGAGCAAGCTTGGTTTTTGCGATGTAATCCGCTTCGAGGGGATGACGTGTTAGCAGTCCGGCAATTTCCCAGTTGGTCAATTCTCTTTGTGCGGGCATTAGCTTGTCACTTTCATTAAGACGATGAAGAGAGCGGTTAGTGAAATCGCAGTAAGCCAAAAGATTTTGCAGGGTCTACACATAGTCACACCTTCAGCTTTACTGCTTGCGCGTTAACGTCTCGAATTAGAGCGTTGACCAATCCAATTTGAAGCAACGGGACCTTGCCACTTCGACAGTTCAACGCTTTGAAATCGCAGTAAGAATTGTCGATAACTTCCCTATGGTCCTTGTCTATCGCTGCGAATTGTTCCCCGATGGAATAATATTGTTGCCATAAAAGGTTATACGTCTTGACGGCATAGGAGAGACTTGCCTTCGTTGCTGTCCCGTTCTGCAATGAAGTTTGAACTTCAAGATTGACGGCGGCTAACGCCTTTCCAAATTGGTCCTGAACTCCCCCGGATTGAGTCCAAATGTTTGCAACCAAATGCGCAGTACCGCGCAACGCCCCGATAGCAATGATGCACGCAGCAACCGCAGCGCCTACAGGACCCGCAGCCGCTAACGTGAGAGACGAGAGACCCGCAACGCCAACGGTAACAACCGTCCCTGCAATAGCCGCAATGGACTTGAACTTATTCAATTGCGCGTTCTGCATTTCCGTCAAGCCTACGCCTTGCGTCTGCTTGTAGGCGTCAATGGCGGCGCTTGCTTTTTGGTCCATGTAGACTTGCTGCAATTTTCCTTCAGGGGAATTCGGGTCAATCGCTTGTTCGTCTTGCTTCCCCTTCAAGAAAAGCAAAACCCCGATAATGGCAAGGATGAGAATAATTAACGGCATCAGGAGACCTCTATACTTGCGGAAAAACTAATACGTGTAAGGTTGGCGGAAAGGGTCCAATTCGCCCCCGCAGCGGGACGAAAACTCAGAATGTTACTTCCCGCCGTAATGATGCAATAACCCGTTGTCGGAACTCCCCCGTTATCCTGATACGTGAATGGAATCTGTACCGTACTACGCGGGAGAACGCCTCCAGGGATTTTCACTTGAAGGAAGGCGTTGGCAACAACGCCCCCGACACTGGTAGTCACTAGGTCAACCATAAGGAAGAGACGCTTGCCCATGAGTTGATAAGAAAGCCCGTTCACGTCTCCCGCGTCAACCGTCCACGTCATTGCAGCACTGGCAGTAAAGTCCCCCGCGTTATAGGGGACGTTTGTAGCAGGAGGAAAGGTTACCCTTCGTGCGTATCCCATCAGATTCTAGGCGAGAGCGTATCGGACGTTAAAGATGCCCCTCCGTACATGGGCGGGCAAGGGTCCGTTGTAGACCATTCAAGCGAAGAACTCCCATAGCTGCAAATGCGGGTCAATGCGTTGTTCAGTTGGTCCCGAAGTTCTCCCGTGGAAGAGGAAAGAGGGTTGCCCATTGAATCCCGAAGTTCAACGGAAACCTGCGTAACAACCCCCCTTCGTTTCCAGAGTAGAAGAATTGCAGCAAGCAGGAGAAGGAAAAGTATCCCGAAGCTTTTTGTATCGTTGCTCATTTCTTCTTCGCTTTCTTCATAGCCTCTTTCAAGGTGCATCCTTCGCGCTTGCGAATTTCCATGACGCGGGCGTTGAACTTTCGCAATGCTTCGGGTAACTTTTTCTTCATTTCTTTACCGGACCCCCTGAAAGAGATCCTGTCTTATAGTAAAGATTTGCGCTTTGAAATGCACCAACAGGCCACGTCGTCAAATCGTACAACGTTGTACCCGATAGAAGCGGGTTAACCGTTGCCCCAACGACATAGCGCCTGAAGAGAACAAACGCAACACCGATGAGAAGGTAGACCATGATCCAATGTTTATGCTTTGCTGACATGTTGATATTCCCCCAATTATTAGGGGACTATACGACGCCTGAAGCAAGCTTCTTGTAAGAGAGAGCAAGCCCAATGCCCGCTGCGATAGCGCCAACACTTGCCCACGTTGTCCACGTATCGGAGAACAGCGTTGTTGTTCCCTTCGCTTGGTAGACAGCGTACCCTTTCGCAATAACAACCATGAGAACCCCGACGAGCAACAACCAAAATGCAATCTGTGACTTGTTCATGTGAACCTTTCTATACAGGCGAAAGAATCCCGCCGTTGAAGTTTTTAACCGTAACCTTACCCGTGAAAACACCTGAGAATGTGAACCCAAATAACCCGCTTGTCGGACCAAGCCCGGAGTTATCCAAGTCCGTCGAACGAAGAACACCGTTTTGATAAACTTTGAGTTGGGGGAAGCCGCCAACAATGCGTTGTTCTAGGCGGACAATATCCCCGTCCACATTGTTAAAGCAATTCGCGTTGATAGCCGTAGACGTTCCGTTAGCGTTACGTCTCGCCAAGGACGTGAGAAAATTAATACTTTCCACTTGGATAAAATAATGCGACTCGTCCCCCGGATTATTGCACACCGAAGGACCTATGCCCGCGTCAATTCCAGCAACGCGGGAAACGATTTGAAATTCTGCAAAGGTCCCGTTGCTTGCGCAAGCCCGCAGAACGGCATCCCGGCTAACGCGGGAAGGTATCGCTTGTACAAACATTCCGTTGTTGTTGATACCACTTCCAGAGCCATAGGTAAGTCCTGACCCGCCTATGTTGACTTGTGCTGCAATATCAACGCCAGCAACCGCGTTGCTTTGCGGGCATATCAGAATCCAATCATTGCCGATAAAGAAGGGTCTATCTCCGCCAACGAAGGTATCGGCAAATGCCCGCAACCCGCCCGTAGTGCGATGGTATCCCATCTTACTTCTGCTTATTCCAGAATCCACCCCGTGCGAACGTGGACAGGACAGAAGTTGCTACAGACCCAACCGCCTTGATATCGCCAACAACAACCGCGTCGTCCACAATCGGGGCATCGTCCGTCAGGATGTAATGATAGTTCTGTGCAGAAGGTTGGCCCGTTCCAACGGTTATGTAAATCGTATCGCCCACGGTACGCTTTACGAAGAAGACCCGCCCGTAACAAACTTGGTCGGAGATATTCCCGATAGGGGTTATGTTCGGACCAAGAATTCTTTCGGGTTGCGAAATGAGAACTTCACAAACTCTGTCGTCCATTACAATAGGCTCTTGGTTTGCGGATAGTTGAAAACGACAACCTTGGCAATCAATACGGTCGCCAACGCTGCAAGAAAGAATGCAAAAAGTTTCATGACGTTACCCTTTCAACCTTCAAGGCCCGCAGAGTGCGCACTAATGGGGGCATTCGCCACCCATAGCCGCAATGCGATTGAAGCGAACATTGCCATCAGAGCGACAACAACAAAATGCTTTAACACGGTTAGTTCCCTCCGGCAGAATTCATTGACGCGGGCGTATTTTGGTCAATGACGTTTGTGTATTGCGCTTTTGCAATGGGGACGGCAACTGGCGTTGAAACAGGCAGAGACATGACTAGTGGGTCATTCGAAGAGATTGGGACGCCCGCAGACGCCAACGTCTTCGAAATCATTTTGCCCGCTATCAATCCCGCTGCGATTGCAAGAACGGTTATCAAGAATTCATGTATAGCCGCTTTGGACATTTGATTCTCCTACGGATTGATTGGGACGCCCGCTTTACGCAACGCCCCCGCAACGGGATGAGCAACGAGGATTGCAATCATGATAATTACAATTCCGCGTAGCAAGTGACTGAGTGACATGTTGAACTCCCTTCCCCTAATAATTGGGGGACGCCTTCGAATTAAGTCAATTGTTGAATTTGCGTGTTAACGGAAACGCCTAAAGAATTCGCAACGTTCTTTGCCCATGAATCGGACTCTGTGGCAGTCCATACGTCCGCGAATTCTGCAAGGGTCATCGTCGGGTTGTAGTATGCTGACCCGCCCCAAATCAACCAAAGTTGTCTGCGCAGATTTTCAAATCCGTCCGCGTCCGTTGCATAGACAACGAAGGGTCCGTCTTTGCCTATCGCCTTTTTGATTAGGTCCAAGGTCATGTTGCCCGGATTGTGATTACGTGCGGGACGTGAACCTGCAACATAGAAACCTTCCGCCCGTGCAATTGCTTTGGATAGCTTGTCGATTACAGCCGATTGAAACACAATACCCGTCCCTCCTAAGATGACTGCAACCGCCAACAAGGCAAGCGCAATAATAAGAAGTTTCATTTTGCGGGTCCGCCTACAACGTTGTAGACATACAGGAGAGAAATGCCCACACCTATTGCAGAAAAGAGGGAAGCGATAATTGAAGCAACCGCCCACGGGTTCACGTTACCCGAAGACGTTCCCATAACGGACCCGCGTACAAGGATGACGTTGTTACCAGTGTTCACTTGAACGCCTGTTAACGTGAAGACTTCTCCGCTCTCTCTTACGTCAAGGTCCTTGCGGAGACTGACCCAACCTTTAAGCAGGGACTTCATTTGATTAGGACTGATGAAAGCGAAGGACCCCGGAGGACACTGATAGTCGAAGACGTATTCCCGTCCATGTTGTAACGCCTTGATATTCGTCTGCGGGCCAAGGTCAACGCTTTTGCCTTCTGCGAAAATCATTTGAATTCCTTGTACAGAATGTACCCGCCCAAAAGAACCACAAGACCCAATACCGCAATTCCTACCCATTGCGTTGTTGAATATTGCGGAACTTGAAAAAGACCTGTTGACCCCGCGTAACGGGTTGGACTTGTCCCGTTGTAACGGTTTTGCGCGTCTTCAATCTTTAGGATTGAATTCGTTGTTTGGTCAACAAGGGAATTGATTGACCCGAAAATGGTTTGCAGATCAGCCACGGGAAACCTTCGCGTTTCTCAAGAGAAGTATTACGATTACTCCCCCTGCAAGAGCAAGCCCCATTGGACCCGTGAAGAACGTTTTGAAATCAAAAGAACCCGGAATCCCCGCTGCAAGAACCTGCGAGGAAGAACCCGTTGAAGGCGGCGTCAACGTGGACGCCCCGCCCATACCGGGTAAGTCCGATTGATAAGGCGAAGGGGCAAGCCCGCCCGCCTGAAGTGGAAGATTGTTAGCAACACTTCCGCCCCCACCTGATGTAACAACGGACGTGACGCCCCCGCCACCTGTACCGCCCGAGGCAACGGCAACAAGTTGGTTCGAGGGTTGCGCGTCAATGGGAACGGGTCCGCAAATTCCCGCCGTACATCCTGCGGGCATGACTTGACCTGCCGTTGCGCCAACTGCGGAAGACGTGCCCGCCATGCTTGCGATTTCACTACGCCAACTGTTAGCAATGTTTGCGAAGAAATCGTAGAAGTCATGGAAACGCGGGTCTATCCATGCTGCATCGCCCGGATTCTGTGCTTCCAGCATCATGCTTTGCGCCTTGAAGCTTTGCATTAAAGAATCCATTGCGGACAATTGCGCTTGCTTGTCCGTAACGCTTGCGGTGTTGTTGTACGCTGCAACAATCGCTGCGCCTTGGTTGTAGACACCTTGGCGGTAGGAATCAAAATTCGTTCGTACGCTCATGTTGACCTTTCCCCTAATTGTTAGGGGAAAACGCCCGCAAGTATTCGCGGACGTTCCCCCAACCTAAAAGGATTACGCGGACTGCGCGTACTTGACTAGCGTTGTCCGAATGAAGGCGTTAGCGACCGAAGCGGTGTCCAATCGCAAAACGATCTTCTGAAGGTTCAGCATGTTTTGAAGTAACGAGAAATCGCCGTCAGGAGAAAGATCGAGGAAGGCGTAACCCGTTGGGAAGGTCCCCGAACGCATGTAGTTGCGCTTGTTCTCCCCGAGCAACTGCGCAAGCGTGGTCTCGTACTTGCGGTCAGTGTCGTTGTAGAGCAACGTGACTTGGGACGTTGGAAGAAGCAAGGTTGCAATCGGGGTTTCGGGGGTGTCCGTGTATTGCTTGAAAAGAATCCCGCGAAGGTACGAAGCGGTACGCGGAATTTCGATGTCAAGTCCAACCTGTGCGATTGCGTTGACGGACGTACGAAGGACTGCAACGCGCTGATGCAGAAGTAAGTCTTGCGCGGTTTCAAAACGTGGTTCGAAAGAGAATTCACGAACGAACAAGTCAACTTGCGTGTTCGTCAACGTGAGAGTCGAGGCGCCGGTTGCTGCGATATCGTTGACGTTGCCCCATTGAATTCGAAGGCGAACTTGCGCGTAACGATTTGAAGCGAAGAAGCCTCGGTAAGGATTGGCCATATCTTCCAGAGCAAAGGGGACGTAGTATTCGCCGGAGAAGTTGGTTGACCCAATGGCGGTTGAAGAGACAGGGGTCTCTTGTGGGGCAGCGCCCGGACGGTTGTTGACGAATTCGGTGAGAACAACAAGGTCCGTCAAGGGGATATCAACGAAGGTATCCCCGGTGAGTCCGGTAACAACAATTTGCACGGACTTAATGAGGGTACGGGGATTTTCGGCAACGAGCGCGCCCGAGACAGCGCCCGCGATTGTGAAAGTTCCTGAGAGTCGAATGATCCAGTATTCGTAGACAGAGAGAGGGAGGCCACCGTTCGGGCCGAAAAGATCGTTACCGAATGCGTTTGCAACAAAGGGGATTGTACCAACCCGCCTTTCGCGTGGGACCTGTGCAGTCATATGAAATCTCCTATGATGACGTTCCCCTAATTATTAGGGGAAGAAAAGGTTAACGTGTGAAGGTTGGCGGTTGGAGTTTTGCAACCGCGTCCGAAAGTTTGGAGAGTGAATCAACAATGGACGTTTGTGTTGATTCGATTTTGTCAAGGCGTCCCTCTTCTGCAACGTTGGCTTTCTCGGCAGCTTCAACGCGGGCGGTTAGTGCAGGGTCCGTTGGATTGGGTACGGGAATTACCGCGTCAAGCTTGATAAGGGGATGGGCT
>Ga0193722_1000169_pt1 | contig 14208 bp, 12 predicted proteins | sample H2m1metaG_FD_143044 | JGI IMG/M metagenome (GOLD analysis project Ga0193722, IMG submission 143044) | Soil microbial communities from a riparian zone of the East river system, Colorado, United States - H2m1 | ecosystem: Environmental > Terrestrial > Soil > Riparian zone | place: USA: East River...
ACAAAACAATTCACGGCTGAGGCGGAGGGCGTCGTGTATCTCGATTTTTCTGCGCTCCGCTCCGCTGATGTGGAAGCAAAGCTGTCGCAGCTTGCCCTTTGGATAATTGAAGCAGAACGCGCACGACGCCCTTATGGTCTTCGTCTTCCACACACCGAAATCCCGCCGGGGATTGGGCAAGCGCATTTTCATCAGTGCCTTCGCGCACTCAGTTTGTTCGAGGCTGGCTAACGACCATGAGCAACAGCAAGAGCAAGGAACCAACCCGCTTTCGCGAGGGCTACTTCGAAAGTCTCCAGGAGGCCGGCGCCGCTCGTACCGCTTCGCAGGCGATGAGTATGGATGGGAGCAAGAGGGACAGAAGTATTCCACGTCGACCGCTGCTTTGGCTGGCGGCTGCATTGCTCTTCACTTTGCCTCCCATGTTTGGATCTCTCGTGAGCTGGGTCCCGTGGGTTTTTCTGCTCGCGCTTGCAATGAAATTCTGGATGGAGCCAAGAGGTTACCGTCTTCGATTTGCAACTTTGAAGCTGCTGCTCGCAACCGCGGCGCTCTTCGCGATCTTCGCCAGTTATGGTTCTCTGAAAGGCGTTGAGCCTGGGATATCTCTCCTTGTTGTTCTCGTCGCGCTCAAGGTTCTGGAGGCGCACACGGCGCGCGAGTTTCAAGTGATGGTGCTCATGGGATGGGTGCTTTGTCTTTGTGGTTTTTTTCTTTCGCAGGGATTTGAGATTGCCCTTTCTCTGCTGACCGCATTCGCATTGCTGCTCGTGGCGTTAATCCAGTTTAATCGTGGATCGTCACCCGGCGCGTTATGGCCTCCGTTGGGGACGGCCGGCAAAATTCTGCTTCAAGCCGCGCCACTCGTCGTTCTCTTGTTTATTTTGTTTCCCCGAATCAATACCGGCTTACGCTTTGATCTTCGCGCCGGCCGTTCTGCAAACACCGGCTTTTCCGAGCGACTCTCCCCGGGCAATATCGCAGCGCTTGCAAATTCGTCGGACATTGCTTTTCGCGCGGAGTTTCCCGGCCGCACCACGATGCCACCTGGTCCCATGTATTGGCGCGGCGCAGTCATGTGGCACTGCGACGGTCTGGAATGGCGCGCCCCGTACGTGCCGATATCAATCACTCGTTCAGCCGGGCAATTGCCGAGGCGAAACACGATTCGCCAACGGATTACCCTCGCACCGCATGGCGCGCGCTGGATGTTTGCACTCGATCGGCCCTTTGAGGTCCCATCCGGTGCGATCCTTGCGCGCGGTGATTACCTCTGGAGCGTTCAGACAATTCGAAAGACGCGCCGATATGAAGTCGTTTCGTCTCTCGGGACCGCTGGAAAGGCATTGACACCAGGAGAACGACGGGAAGCACTCGAGGTTCCGCAATGGATTAGTCCGGCTGTGCGCGAGCTGGCACAATCCTGGGCGACGCAGAGCTCCACTCCGCGCGCCGTAGTGAATAGCGCGCTCCAGTTTTTCCAGTCGGGTTTTCGCTATTCGTTGTCGCCAGGCGAATACAGAAGGAACGACCTGGAACAATTTCTCTTTCATCGGCGGATTGGTTTTTGCGAGCACTACGCTGCCAGTTTCGCCACCTTGATGCGACTGGCAGGAATTCCAGCGCGGCTGGTCGTCGGATATCTGGGCGGTGAGTATAACGATCTGGGCCATTTCTTTCTGGTGCGACAAGCGGACACGCATGCGTGGTGCGAAGTGTGGCTTCCGGAGAGCGGGTGGACACGAGTGGATCCCACCACCGCGGTTGCACCGGGACGAGCGAGTCTCGATCTAAACTCATTCTTAGAGAGAGACATCGCTTCAGGGCAAATGGAAGCTCGCCAAAGCGCACTCGTCGCAAAGCTGGCGCGGTCCGCATTATTCACCAACCTTCGCCTCGCCTTGGAGACACTCAGTTATGAGTGGGATACTCGGGTTCTGGCTTTCGACGCGGACGTACAAGAAGTAATGCTGGACTCCATTGGGCTCGCGAACCGTGGACCGTTTATTCTGATCATTGAAATCCTGATTGTCGCAGTCGCACTGCTCGTAATCTATTTCGGCTGGATGCAATTGCGCACGCGCTCACGCGCGGACCGGGTAAAGGCGCTGTATGAGCGTTTTTGTCGAAAGGCGGCCCGCCTGGGTGTCCAGCGCGATCCATGGGAAGGACCATCAGATTTCTCAAGCCGCGCCGCGCAATTATTGCCTAACGAATCAAAGCGCATTCACCAAATTTCCAACACGTACATTGCGCTGCGGTATGCGCCCGAACCCGCGGCCATCGTTCTCGATAAGTTTACGAAAGAGGTACGTGCGTTTGCCGTACGTCGGTAAGGACCGCATGGCCGCCCCAAAAGTCTGAGCGTTTGGTCTCGTTATAAATATTTTTCGGGAATTGGATCCTCTGCGCTTTCCTGCTGCCAAAAGATATTTACGATCCACCAACGTTTGCCATCGTAAAACAGCTGTATGCTGTTAATTCCGCGCATGAACGGCTCAGGATCGTCTGCATCATGTCGCGATTCATACGTGCTCCAGACGTGAGCGATGTGTCCGAATTGGTCGGTGCGCCGTGCAATTTCTTTTTCGAAAAATCCGTACTCGGCAAAATACGGTTCGACGCGCGCGATGAAACCATCTACGTCCAGGATTTGCGGTGCCAGACCGTCATTCGCTCCTGGCTTGGCGGTCGGAATTAGACGCGCGCCTGGATAATACAAGGTCCGTTCGCGATCCCAATCGCGCTTCTTCCCCGCCGGACCCGAAATCACATCGTATGCGGCCGTGATAATCGCATCTATCGAGGTGACATCATTGGGATAGGCATTAGGCATATCTAAATCGCTCGGCTGTCTGCTTGCGAATTCTTTCGGAGTTGAACGTTTAGGTTTTCTTTGCCGTTTCCAGCACCTTCATCGCGGCATTATGTCCGGGAATCCCGCTGACCGCACCACCGCGACAGGCGCTCGATCCACAGAAAAACACGTTTTCGTAATCAGTTTCTACACCCCAGGTGCCGACCTGTTCTTTGCGCTCAGCAAAAGGAAACGTTGGCGCATTCTGGAAAATGTTACCCTGGAACATCCCCAGCGCGTCTTCGATATCGACGGGACTTTTGCTTTCGATACAAAGGCTGCCATCTCGAGCCACGGCCAGGCAATCCTCCAGAGGTTCGTCCAGCCACTGATTGATGCTCTCGATGAACTTTTTCTCCGCATGCTTTCGCATGGTCCTGTTATCGCGCACGAACAGGTTCCATGGCGCATCCAGCCCGAACAACGTCATCGTCTGGAAACCTTTCTCGCGAAGCTCGGGCGAAAGAATGCTGTCGTCGGTCAACGTATGGCAATAAACTTCGCATGGTGTTTTGTTCGGCAGCCGCCCCCTGCACGCTTGATCGTAGCTGAGATTCATTTGTTCGTAGGCTTCGTCGCTGTGAAACGTCCCAGACCACGCCTGAGGCAAGGCGTACTTTTTCGCCTTTAACTTCGGCAATCGTTGCAGAAGCATGTTGATCTTGAACACCGAACCTTCATCCGTGGCATCCGGCTGGTATAACTGACCGATGTACCTCGCCAACACGTTGCGCCCAAAGTTTACCAGTAGGTATCGCGCCTCGACGGTTTGTTGTTCTCCGTCCTTGTGAAATTCAATTGTTCTCCCCTTCCCGGCCAGGCCAAGCGCGCGAAGCTCGACATTTGTCAGTATTTCCGCGCCGGCGTTCCGCGCTGCCTGCTCCAGTTCGCGCGCCACCGCACCCATGCCACCGACCGGCACTTTCCATTCGCCTGTCTTGTTACCGATCAGATGATAAATGAAACACCGATTCTGCAGGAGCGAGAGATCGTGTGGATGCGTCAGGACACCGATCTTTGCGTCTGTAAACACAAGGCCGCGGACCAAATCGTTCTGCAAATACTGCTCGATCGCTAGTCCGAGCGGTTCCTGCACCAAACTGCGCCAGGCCTCCCGCGAAACATCATCGGCATCAAAACGACGCTGGAAGTCTCCCTTTGCAATCAGCGGTTCCAACATCGTGTCCCACACCTTTTCGGCAAAAACGCGCGAAAGATTGTAAAACGCTTTCATCTGCTCGAATTCCGTCTTGTTCCCAGTCAATTCGAACATCGACTGGCGGCTTATTTCTTCGTCCACGTTGCTCAATAACAGACCATCGTCCTGTCCGTGATTCAGATAAGGCGTAAACGACGCCGTCGCACGGCGGCGCAATTCAAGATTCAATCCGAGGTCCCGGATGATTTGCTCCGGGAGCAGACTGACGAGATACGAATATCGCGACAGTCGCGCATCATAATCCGGAAAGACTTTCTGCGAAGTCGTAGCGCCGCCGACGTAATTGTTCTTTTCCAGAAGTAGAACAGTCAGGCCTGCGCGTCCAAGGTAGCTGGCTGCCACAAGACCATTGTGTCCCGCGCCCAGGATTACCACATCGTACATCGATTTCATTTCCACTTTTGTTGCGAACTCATGGTTACATCAAACATCACAAAGCAAACATCAAACGTTTCCTAGCGTAAGGGATTTATTCGCTGAGCGCGCGATCGCAATCGTAGGGCGTTACATTTATTTGTAAAAGGGCACGCGTTGCAGGCTGAGGCATCGATGCAATGCTTAATGATGAACGAGATGCGAGTTCTCGGCGCGCTGATCTGCTTTGGATGTGGGACTGTGATGGCGTTGGAGCCGAGCGCGACAGCGTCACCGGCGGAATTGGAGTTCGATCATGTTTGGATTGTGGTGGCACGCGATGCCCCGGAACGAGCAGCATTGGAAAAAGCCGGATTAAAGATTTCGCCCGATGTGAATCGTCACAACGGACAAGGCACCGGGTCAATCACTGCTGACTTTCAAAATTCTTACATCGAGCTGATTTGGCCGGATCCAACGGTTTCGGTTGCGCCCGGCGCTGAACGCGGGGTGGAAAAGTTCAAGAATCGAATGAACTGGAGGACGAGCGGTTGGTGCCCGATCGGCATCGGACTTCATCGGTTTGGAACGCCGACGCCGTTGCCGTTTGCCACCTGGACAATTGCGCCGGATTGGATGCCGAAAGGAACAGCGATCGAGATCTTAACAGCGCGCGACGACACAAAGAGCCCGTCGTTCTTCATCGAACCTGACGTCCTCGCTGTGAAAGAGAAAGGAAAGACCAACACGAACGATCCCAAGGCCGGATCGTTGCAGCACGAAATCGGAGTCAAACGAATCACTGAGATCCGATTAGTTAGGCCAAAAGGATATCAGCCCGTGGCTGCGTTCGTGTATTTGGAGAAGGCCAGGATTTTCCAGTCGAGCGAGGGAAATGAATGGGCCGTCGAAATTACATTCGACGGCGGGCAGAAAAGTCAGACGAAAGATTTACGTCCCGATCTTCCGTTAGTCATTCATTACTAGGAAACGCTCTCCGCGCGTCGCAGCCGGATTGCTGCGTGGCAGAAATATGATGATAATTGTCGTTGCTGCCACCGATTCTCATCGTGAACTTGGATGTCATGAATGCACAAACAAACAGCACGAATCGAAGATTACTAAATCCAACAGCGGAACTTGGCTTGCTGGCTGCAATTACGCTTCTGGTTCTGGGTGAACTGTTGGGGTCAAATCCCGCTAAAGTTCCCAGCGTATCTGAAGGCAATCAGGCTGTAGTCAAAGCAAACCCGCTCAAACCGCCGGCCCAAGGCAGCATACCTGTTGCGTTTCTTGTTTCGGAAGGCGCACAAATGATCGATTTCGCCGGGCCGTGGGAAGTTTTTCAGGATGTCACGGTTCCCGGACAGACGGATCATCCTTTCCGTCTTTACACCGTGTCTGAGTCGACTGCGCCGATTCACACCAGCGGCGGGATGAAGATTGTTCCTGATTATAGTTTTGAAAATGCTCCTGCGCCCAAAGTAATCGTCATTCCTGCTCAAAGTGCACCGAACCAGGCAACATTGGAATGGATTCGCAAGTCGACAAAGACTACCGACGTGACAATGTCGGTTTGCACTGGCGCATTTGTGCTGGCGAAAACCGGTCTTTTGTCAGGCAAGGCGGCGACCACGTATCACGGGGCGTTCGGGCGATTCGAGATGGAGTTTCCAGATATTGCGCTAAAACGCGGCGCGCGGTTTGTGGAAACCGGAAATCTTGCTACTGCCGGCGGACTGTCCTCTGGAATCGATCTCGCTTTACGAGTAGTCGAGCGTTACTACGGCCGCGAAGTCGCTCAAAGGACCGCCTACGACCTGGAATATCAGGGTCAAGGCTGGATGAATCCAGAGTCAAACCAGCTGTATGCCACCGCCCCTGTTTCGACGGCCGAACATCCGCTTTGTGCGGTCTGCGGAATGGAGGTCGATCCCAAAAGAGGGCCCAAGTCCATTTTCAAAGGCGCGACCTACTACTTTTGTTCCGACGACGACAAGAAAACATTCGACGCCGCACCGGATAAATTTGTGAACACCGACAGGAAAAGCTTGTGACGTCTGAGGAGCCACAAGTGAATAGTGGATGAATCCAAGTCCGTCTCGCGCATCACGTCGAATCGTGTTTGTCGCCGCGCCGGGTACTGAGGTCCTCGACCTGGTCGGACCGCTGCAAGTCTTTGCCCGGGCCTCGGAAATCTTCGTTCGGCAAAATCCGGGCACATCACCAATCTATTCCGTCGAAGTGGTGACCACTTCCCATCACCGTTCGTTTGTCACGAACTGCGGTTTGCGAATCACGGCGCACAAAACTTTTCGCGAGCTACGCGGAAACATCGACACTCTGCTCGTTGCTGGCGGCACCGCAATTGAGAACGATGAAGTCAACTCCGAAGTCATCCGCTGGTTGAAAACCATCGCCGGACGAACTCGGCGAATCGGTTCCGTGTGTACCGGTGCCATGTTGCTGGCGCGCGCCGGTCTGCTTGACGGCCGTCGCGCCACAACACATTGGAACTGGTGCGACGTCTTGATCAGGCGCGCGCCGCGCGCACAAGTTGATCGTGATCCAATATTTGTTCGTGACAAAAACGTCTATACCTCCGCCGGCGTTACGGCCGGAATGGACCTTGCTCTGGCGCTGGTTGAAGAGGACCATGGCTCGCGATTGGCGTTGCACGTAGCACGCAATCTGGTGCTGTATCTGCGCCGCCCCGGCGGACAATCGCAATTCAGCGCCGCGCTATCGTTGCAACTGACCGACCGGGAACCGTTACGCGAACTCGAGTCATGGGTGCTCGATAATCTAAACAAACCGCTTGCTGTGCCGGCGCTGGCGAAACGCGTGGCAATGAGTCCGCGAAATTTTGCGCGGATCTTCACCAAGGAAATGAAAACCACGCCCGCGAAGTTCGTGGAGCGTCTTCGCATCGAAACTGCTCGTCGCCGTCTGGAAGAAAGCCACAACAGCATGGAGTCGATCGCAAGCGAGTGCGGTTTCGGAAACGTGAATTCAATGCGCAACGTTTTTCAGCGCACCCTAAAGATTGCTCCAGGTCAGTACCGGCGGCACTTCCGCCACGTGAAACGCCCACCGAAAGCCGAGAGCAGAGGTTAACGACAGGTTTAACGCGATTTCTTCGCCACCGCTGGCATTTGTCTGCCAGAATTAAGCAAATTCTGTCTGGTTTTTGTAAGGGATGGCTGAGCGCGGCGACCGTTTTCGGTACGTTCCTTTTCTACTTTTCAGTGTTTCGAATCGGGCCGTAAGTTGCAGAGAACGAATGAATTTTGGCAACTTCTTCGCCGAGCTGAAGCGACGCAACGTTTACAAAGTCGCAATCGCTTACTTCGTTGCCGGCTGGGCGCTCGCCCAGGGAATAGCGCAAGTCTTTCCTGTATTCGACGTTCCGAACTGGATCGTTCGCCTGATTGTTTTCTTACTCGTAATCGGTTTTCCCATCGCGCTCATTTTCGCGTGGGCGTTTGAGATCACACCGGAAGGGGTTAAACGCACCGAAGAGGCCGACGCCGGACTGCCATCGGCGCGGCCGGTCAAGCGCGCCTGGATTTACATTGTTGTTGTCGGCATAGTCATCTCACTCTCTTTGTTTTTCCTTGGTCGTTACACCGCTGGAAACAGAGCAGAAGTGTCCGGCGGCAATAAATCGATCGCCGTTTTGCCGTTCGCGAGCTTGAGCGATGACAAGAACGACGCCTACTTCGCCGATGGGGTCCAGGACCAGATCCTGACCAATCTGGCCAAGGTATCTGATTTGAAAGTCATTAGCCATACCAGCGTGCGCCAATACGGGCCGGGCGCCGAACGTAACATGCGAGAAATTGGCCGGCAGCTTGGCGTCGCTTATATCATGGAAGGTTCGGTCCAGCGCGCCCGGGATCGTCTGCGCATTAACGCCACGTTAATCGATGCCCGCACCGACGCTCACGTATGGGCCGAAACTTACGATCGAACCGCGGCCGATTTGTTCGCAATCCAGAGTGAGTTGGCGCAATCGATCGTGACTCAGCTCAAGGCGAAACTTTCGCCCAAGCAGAAGGCGGAAATCGAAGAGCGCCCGACTCAGGATCTGGTCGCGTTCGAGCTGTATATCCAGGCCAAGGCAATCATCGACAGCTATATCAATGCGACCGACGTGCGAGCAGCGTTACTCCAAGCCCTGAAATCGCTTGACGAAGCGATCCAGCGCGACCCGAACTTCGTCTCTGCGTATTGTTACGCCGCGCGCGCGAACGATCTGCTCTTCTTTTTCGACCTCGATCCAACCCCGGAGCGTATTTTTCTCGCCGATGCCGCGGTGAAGACGGCACTGCGGCTTCGCCCCGATTCAGCTGAGGCGCATTTTGCCCTGGCAGATTATCTCTTCAGGTGCAAGCGAGACTACGACCGCGCTCTGGAAGAACTCGCAATCGCGCGCCCGGGTCTGCCGAACAGCACGCCGTTTTTTATTCTCTCCGGCTACATCAATCGCCGCCGCAACCATTTTCACGAAGCCGAGCGCGACTTCTCCACCGCCTTCGCGCTCGATCCACGAAATCCGAATGCGTATAATCTTCTGGCCGACACCTTTGTGCTCCAACGCCGTTTTTCTGAAGCGGTCCACGTTTCTGACAACGTGCTTGCCGCCGGCGAACAGACACCAATCGTCCGGTTCCGGCGCGCCTCATCCATCTTGTGGCGGACCGGCGACACTGGACCGCTCCGCGAGATTCTGACGAAATATCCAGACATGGAGTTTGCCGGCGGCCAAACGCCGTCCCGCGCCTGGATGGCAATGCTCGACGGCAACTACGCCGAAGCGGAACGCGTCCTGACGGCCTCGCCTCGACAGGATTTTCAAGACATCGACTTCAGTTTTTATTACCCGAAGAGTTGGTATCAAGCGATGATCGCGCGCGCGAAAGGCGATTCAGCGCGGGCAACCGCTGCGTTTCGCGAGTGTCGAGAAATTCTGGCGCAGCGATTGGTCGTCAAACCAGAGCATGCGCGGACTATTGCTGTCCTGGCCCAAGTTGACGCGGGACTGGGCCAAAAAGATTTGGCCATCCGCGAAGCGCAACACGCGATCGATCTGATGCCGATTTCGAAAGATATTTACGATGGCGCGTTGGTCTTGGAAGGTCTCGCCCAGGTTTACGTGTGGAGCGGCGACCACGATCGTGCCATCGAGTTGGTACAAAAACTCGTGAGCATGCCCGGTTACACCAACTACGGTCGCCTGAAATTGCACCCCCTTTGGAGTCCACTCCGCGGCGATCCGCGATTTGAGAAAATCGTGAACTCCTTGGGTCCAAAATGAATTCGCTCACTTGTTCTACCTTCCCGTTACTAGGTCTACCTTTGCGTAGTCAGACGTGCTGGATTCGAAACCCAGCCTGCTTTCCACGGTTCAATCAATTTGTGCGCTTCGGGTCGTTAGCTTCTCGCGCCGATTTGCAGCACGACACGAAAGCGCGCTTTGCCGCTCATCATGCGGTCATAGGCTTGAGCTGCTTGATCGAGCGGAAAAATTTCGTTCATCGACTGCACGCCATTGGCCGCGCTGAACTTGAGCGTATCCTGTGAGTCGATCGACGATGAGTAGAATCGGATCGACGGAGACCGGGCCCGCCGCGCCGATCACGACGAGCGTGCCGTTAGGTCCAAGCCCGCCGAGCACTGCGGCCATCGCGTCGCCGTTGGTTACCGTCGCGATGATCACTTTGGCGCCACCTAACTTGGTCAGTTCCGCCGCCGGATCCGACGATTGACTGTCGATGTAATGCTGCGCACCGAGCTTTTTCGCCAGCGGCTCCTTGTCCTTTCCGCGCGCGATCGCCACGGTGTTAAATCCCATCTTGGCCGCGAATTGGACCCCGAGATGGCCGAGTCCGCCGATTCCGAGCACGCCGACAAGGTCACCGGGTCGCGCGGCGCTGTTACGCAAAGCATTGAACGTTGTGATTCCGGCGCACATCAATGGCGCACCCTCAACTGAGTTCAAATCGTCCGGCACAGATGCCAGCGCTTTCGCCGGTGCCACCATGTATTCGGCATAACCGCCGTCGAAGGAAATGCCAGTCGTGAGCAATTCCACCTGGCAGGCAAAGAAATCGCCGCGCCGACACGGATCGCAATGGCCACAATGTGAAGCATGCCACCCAACGCCGACCCGCTGACCCGATTTCCAATCCGGAACGTCGGGTCCGACGGCATCGATCACACCGATCACCTCGTGGCCGGGAATTCTTGGATATTGGATCCCGGGCCAAAGTCCATCTTTGGTTAGCGAGTCGCTGTGACAAACGCCACACGCTTCCACTTTCACTCGGACCCAGCCTGATTTGGGTTCCGGAATCTCCCGCTCCACCATCTCCAACGGCCCCTTCGCCTTTGGAACCTGCACCGCGCGCATTTTCTTGGCCATAGTTTCCCAATCGCTTGTTCCCGAAAAAAGACAAGGCCAACGAAAAGGGGCCTCGCGATGCAATCAACATGCAATGAAGGCAATTGAGCTTTCTGATGGCGAACACGTACCCGTGCTGGGTCAGGGCACATGGCGCATGGGCGAGAACACGGGGGCGCACAAGGCTGAAGTCGCTGCCTTGCGACTCGGAATCGAGCTCGGCATGACACTGATCGATACCGCGGAGATGTACGGCGAAGGCGGCGCGGAAAAAGTCGTGGCCGATGCAATCGAGGATCAGCGCGATCGCGTGTTCGTTGTTACTAAGGTCTATCCGCTTAACGCGTCACGCACCGAGTTACCAAAAGCGTGCGAGCGCAGTCTCAAGCGACTCCGAATCGACGCGATCGATCTTTATCTTTTGCATTGGCGAGAACGACAGACGCGGCTTGTGGAAACAGTGGATGCGTTTGAGAACCTTCGCGCCGCCGGCAAAATCAAATGCTGGGGCGTCTCGAATTTCGATGTCGATGACATGCAGGAACTCTGGTCCGTTGAAAACGGCACCAGTTGCGCAGCAAACCAGGTTCTATACAACCTAGAAAACCGGGAGATCGAATCCGGTCTCCTGCGATGGAGCGAAGAGAATAAAGTTCCAATAATGGCTTACTCTCCTGTTGGTCACGGGCGCGGATTGCTCGAGAACGCTACGCTTACAAAGATCGCAGAGCGTCACGGCACAACCACGTCGCAAATCGCGATCGCCTGGGTACTGCGTCAGCCGGGAATGATAGCGATTCCGAAAGCGAGCAACGAAGAGCATGTCCGTGACAACGCGCGATCAATCGAGATCAAACTGACCAGCGAAGATTTCGCCGAGTTAGATCGCGAATTCCCGGCGCCGAAATCCAAAAAGCCGTTGCCGATGTTGTGATCAACGTCGCCACGCGTGGAAGCAACGACGTGGAATAACCTTGACGCCAATGTCGGCGACCGCGTACACCCGGGTTATCACTCTCAAAAAAGGAGCCTCCAATGCACAGTCGTTTTAGTAGTACACTCTTCGTTGCCTTTATCGGCGCCATAAGCCTTGCGTCCAGCATTAGCATCCCAGCCAATGCAGATGTTGTAACCGATTGGAACAACGCTGCGCTGGATGCGATTCGCGCCGGAAACACAACGCCACCGATCGCTTCGCGCAGTCTCGCCATTCTGCACGTCTCAATCTATGACGCAGTCAACGGCATCGCGCGCACGCATGAACGTTATCTGGTGCCAAGTGTAGCCCCGGCCAGTGCGTCGCGTCCCGCGGCTGCCAGTGCCGCCGCACACAAGGCACTCGTCCATTTGTTTCCGGCGAATGCATCTAGCTTCGATGCGCTTAATGCCACGATTCTTGCTGGAATCCCCGACGGACCGCGCAAGCGGGCTGGCATCGTGTGGGGAGAATTCGTCGCCACCGTCATGCTCGTCGCACGTGCCCACGATGGTTCCAACGCTGTTGTGCAACCGCCCGGCGGCAGCGGCCCCGGTGTGTGGGTGCCGACTCCGCCTGCGTTCCTTCCCTATTTGCTGCCGCAATGGGGATTCGTTGTACCGTTCGGAATGAGGAACAGCTCACAGTTCCGTTCGCCGGGTCCCCCTTCTCTCGATAGCCAGCAGTACGCAGCGGATTATGAGGAGGTCAAACAACTCGGCGCGGCTGTCGGTTCCACGCGCACAGACGAGCAGAGCGAGATCGCCTTGTTCTGGGCGGACGGCGGCGGGACCGAGACACCGCCCGGTCATTGGAACAGCATTGCGCAAATTATTAGCGACGCGCGAGGCAATACACTGGAAGAAAACGCAAGGTTGTTCGCCTTGTTAAACATCGCCATGGCTGATGCTGCCATTTGTTCCTGGGACGCCAAGTATACCTTTGATTTCTGGCGCCCAGTGACAGCGATTGCCTTCGCCGAACCCGAACTGAATTGGATGTCATTCATCGTGACCCCACCGTTCCCTGATTACACTTCCGGCCATAGCACGTTCAGCGCTGCGGCTGCGACTGTGCTTCCACTGTTTTACGGCACGGAAGATTTGCCCTTCACAACCGGCTCCGATTTTCTGCCGGGCGTGTTCCGCAGCTTTTCAACGTGTCTCGATGCAGCAGAAGAAGCGGCAGCAAGCAGAATATACGGCGGCATTCACTTTCGATCGGCAAGCGAAGATGGATTGCAAGCGGGTACCAGTATCGGCGAATGGACCGTTACCAATTATTTGCAGCTCAGGCACAATCGCAGGCGATAGCAGTCGACCGACAAACATACTTCCGACGTTACCTCGGTCGTTGGTGTCTGTGCCCGGCTTTAAAGGCATTGACGTCTCATCGAAATCCTGTCTCGATGCGTCCATGAAAATAAGAGTCGTTGGATTGACCCTGGTGTTTTCTTTTTTCGGAGCTGCAGTGTGCCTCGCGGCCGATCCACAGGCAGGAACTTGGAGGCTGAACGAATCGAAATCGAAGATCACACCAGGCACGTTGAAAAACACACAGGTTGTTTACTCAAGCATGTTTGGCCAGGTGAAAGTGAAATCGGACGGCATCGACGCGAATGGTAAACCGATACACGTCGAGTGGTCGGGAAAAGTCGATGGGAAAGACTATCCACTTACGGGCGACCCGAATTCAGACACTCGCTCTTACACGAAGATCAACGATCGGACACTGACAACAGCCAATAAGAAGAATGGCCAGGTCAGAGTCACAGGTCGGATTGTTATCTCAGCCGATGGCAAAACTCGTACCATCACCGTGACTGGGACCACTCCGAGAGGGAAAAAATTCACGACCGTCGCCGTTTACGACAAACAATAAGCAGATGAGCGGGCTGCGGGCTCCCGTGGATGTTGTAGAAGTTGTGATTGCCCGCCGTAGCCTCGTCGTTAAGGCTGACCTCTCGCGTTTTGCCTAACGAATAGCGAGAACTTCTTCCCTCTCATTTGGCTAAAGTGCTTTGAATCCAAGTCACTTTGCACGGCATCCAACGAGATAAAATGCCACAACCAGTAAACAACACGCAGCGTTTTGCCCTTAACCGCATCCTTATCGGCGGCCTGATCCTCTATCTCTGCGCCTTCGCCATCCTTTTACGGAACAAGAGCTTCGACGCCACCAGCGCTGTTGTCGTGCTCATCGTTTTCGGAATTGTGTTTCCGCTGATCGCCTGGATCACCACTTGGCGCGCCATACCACTCTCGATTTTCATAACACCGGGCAAATCCCAATTAATCGTCCTGATCGGATACATTATTGTCTTGTCGGTTTATTTGGTCGGCGGTCCGCAATGGATCGATCAGCATCTTCCTTCCTCGTGGATCGATTCCCTGCGT
>Ga0193722_1000170_pt1 | contig 14189 bp, 9 predicted proteins | sample H2m1metaG_FD_143044 | JGI IMG/M metagenome (GOLD analysis project Ga0193722, IMG submission 143044) | Soil microbial communities from a riparian zone of the East river system, Colorado, United States - H2m1 | ecosystem: Environmental > Terrestrial > Soil > Riparian zone | place: USA: East River...
CCTTGAACTCCAACATCAAGCTTAGTAAGAAGTTGGGCCTTACCCTAGACGGACAATTTCGTTTCGCTGAGTTTGGCAACATGCAGCACATGCTCCGCGCGGGGATGGATTACTATGTAACGAAGAAATTATCGGTCGTTCCGATCGGTTATAGTTATATACAGAATTATCTCTATGGCAAGCAGCCTGCCTCGTACGCCAATAACGAGCGCAGAATATGGCAGCAAATTGCTTACAAGCAGGCCGTTTCACGCGTGGCGATAAGCCATCGGTTAAGGTTTGAAGAGCGATTTATTCAGGTCCATACTAAAAATGCCAATGATCAGGTAGTGAACAACGGATTCACCAATCGCCAGTTCCGGGTTCGCTACAGGGCGCTGGCGAACATCCCGTTGAACCACGGTAAGATGGAACCCAAAACCTATTATATCAGCATTTGGGATGAGATTTTCGTGAGTCATGGTAAGAGCGTGACCTATCATGAACCCGACCAGAACCGGATTTTTGCGGGACCAGGTTATCAAATTACCAAAGATCTGGCTGTACAGGGAGGTTTCCTATACCAGATGTTAATTAAGTCAAACGGTGCAAAACAGGAAAACAATGTTGGGTTCTTGGTTCAAATGAATTACAATTTCGATTTATCCAAATAAACAACACTTTTAACAATTCATACATGAAAAAGATTAAAACCATTAAGACCAAGTTGCTGCTCGCCTTTGGCGCAGTTTTGTTCTTATCGCTCTTGTTATCCGGTTGGAGTATTTACTCCATTTATAAAATTCTTGATTACGAGGCCGTGAATGTTGCTTTTGACGATGTCAATATCAGAAGGCTGCAACTGCGACGTGCCGAAAAAAACTTTCTCCTGAGGGATCTAACCAAACCGGAACTCTTCGAAAAGGGCGAAAGCAATTATTTCCGAATGTTTAAAAGCTTTGATCTCCCGTTAAAACTGACGCTGGATAGTCTTGGCGCCAGCAAAACGGTGCAATCCCTCCATATTTCCAAGGAGTTGGCGGAAACCAAAAATCACCTGACGGAATACACAGAAACTTTTTATGCCCTTGTTGAAAAAATCAAGAAAAGAGGCTTTAAGGACTGGGGTGACGAAGGTGAATTACGCTCTGCCATCCATGCGGTAGAAAAAGACAATGTGGCTGACCTGTCTTTGATTCTGGAGTTGCGAAAATATGAAAAGGATTTTTTCCTCCGAAAGGACCTTCAGTACAGAGAGAAATTCGACGCCGCTATCGACGGTTTAAAAACTTCACTTTCAGCCAAAAAAGACGGGGCTGTCGATGACGCCATGAAAAACATTGACCTATACCAAGCCAAGTTCCATCAAATTGTCGATGCCGAAATGGCGATTGGCCTGAATGAAAAAGAGGGTTTTTTAGCCAAACTGCAAACGGCTGTGGATAAGCTTGATCCCATTACCATAAAGATGACCTCGCTCGCCAAAATATCAATTGATGAAGTAGTGAATAAAACCATCGTGTTGATCGCGTTAGCCGTATTGATTCAATTGATCATGGGTACGGTATTGGCTGTCATGTTCTCCAATAACTTTACGAGAAGCACCACCCAGATTAAGGATAACATTGTCCAATTAGCGGAAGGAACCTATCCAGATAAAACAGAAGTAACCGGTGTTGATGAATTCAGCGGAAGTCAACAAGCATTGAATAACCTTATCGAACGTGTGAAGACAGCTGCCAGTTTTGCCGAGAAAGTCGGAAACGGCGAACTGACCGCTCAATACGATGAGAACTATCGCAACGATGTCCTGGCTATGGCGCTTTTGAACATGCATGGTAAGTTGGTAAAGACGGCAGAGGAGGATAAGAGGCGCAACTGGGCTACGAAAGGCCTTGCCGATTTTGGGGAAATCCTTCGAAACGATCAGCAAAACTTTGAGGAACTTTCCAACAAGATCATCAGCTATCTGGTCAAATATCTCCAAGCCAATCAAGGCGCCTTGTTCATTATGAACGATGAGAATGATTCCGATGTGCATTTGGAACTGGCTGCGATTTATGCCTGGGGTAAAAAGAAGTTTATTAAGACAAGAATAGAGGCAGGGGAGGGCGTGGCCGGTCAGACGTGGCAGGAAGGTCAAACCGTTTATCTTCGGCAAGTTCCTGCAGACTATGTGCGGATCACGTCCGGTCTGGGGGAAGCTAATCCTCGCAGCGTTTTAGTGGTTCCTTTGAAAGTCAGTGAAAAGGTATATGGTGTCATCGAAATTGCCTCGCTGAAAGAATACGAAAAGTTTGAAATTGAGTTCGTGGAAAAGCTTGCCGAGAATGTAGCGTCCGCCGTCTCTTCAGCGAAGGTAAACGACCGTACGAAGAGGTTGTTGGCGCAAACCCAGCAGCAAGCCGAAGAAATGCGCGCCCAGGAAGAGGAAATGCGCCAGAATATGGAAGAACTTTCTGCCACCCAGGAAGAAATGGGAAGGAAGGAAAAGGAATATTTGAAACGCATCCAGGAGTTGGAGTTGATTGCCGGCAGCACAAAACAAAATGGCAGTCAACCTGGCACAAATGGGATGCACAAGGGAGAGCTGGTTCTGAAATAATTTCGTCATTTGGAATCAATTCCAGTTCGCAAACGCCTTAACTGTCAATACGTTAAGGCGTTGCCATTCTAAGAAAAACCAAAGAAGTTCTGTATCACCTTTGATTCCTTCAGGAAGTAGGGTAATTTATAGTATTAATTGCTTTTATGATTCGCAGTATCATTGTGGACGACGAATTAAAAAGCCGGGAGAGCTTACGGATCCTGGTAGAGGATTTTTGTGAAGGCGTTGAGGTGAAGGCACTTTGTCAGAACCTCACTGAGGCCATTCAAGCCATCGATCAGTTTAGTCCAGATGTGGTCTTTTTGGACATTCAGCTTCAGCGTGAAACGGGATTTGATTTGCTCACCCGGTCGGAAACGTTTGATTTTGAAGTCATTTTTACCACGGCCTATTCGGAGTTTGCTATAAAAGCATTTAAGTTCTCGGCCATCGACTACCTCCTCAAACCGATCGATATTGAAGAGCTAAGGCGAGCCCTTGTCAAGGTAGAGAAGAGAATCGGCAATACGATCACCGAACGACTTCAGCAACTCCTGCAAAATCTCCGTACCGGATCTTCCGAAAATTATAAGCTTGCCTTACCCACGGCGGACGGTTTGGTGTTTGTAAAGGTGAATCAAATTCTTTATTGCGAAGCCGCCAGTAACTATACAGAGATTATTATGGACGATAATAAAAAATACGTGGTGAGCAGGACTTTGAAAGAGTATGAAGACATGCTTGCTGATCATAATTTCTTCCGTATCCATCACTCCTACCTCATTAACCTCAACGGCATAAAAAAGTACGTGCGGGGGGAAGGAGGGTATGTCATTATGAACAACGACAAATCATTGGACGTTTCGAAACGGAAGAAAGAGGGTTTTCTTTCCCGTATCAGCGGAGCAAAGTCTTGAAACCAGTTGCTCATTTTTTCAGCCAGTTACTAATTTTCCCTTTATACCCGGCATTCACTTCATGACTTTTGGCTGATAATTCCACGCCGCGATGGACCAGGGAAAATGAAAGAGGAATACAACGATATAACCACGAGCATCATTTCTGAAGCCGATATCCGACGACAGATTGGCACCCTCTTTCCGGATTCCGTCATTCTTGATAACCGGCTTAATTTCATTTCCATAAGTCAGAACATTTTAGAAACCATTGGCTATACGAGCGATGAACTTCAGGGCATGCCCGTTTCGCAGCTTTCCGCTACTATTCAGGAACTCATAAAAGAGAAATTGAAGCCGGGTTATTTTGCTGAAGAGCGTTTTGAGGTTCGCAGCAACATAGGAGATACAATTCCATTTGGTGTCTCCGGATTCTACCTTGGACTGATTGCCGAGGTCAATGGACTGATTGTGCTGAAATTCAGAAACCTGGATGAGTTAAGCAAGATGCAATCCCGGCTTGACGCAAAGACCTTGGAACTTGATCTTTTCGTTTACCATTCTGCCCATGCCTTACGCGGCCCATTGGCAACCTTAAAGGGACTGATCAACCTCGCGAGAATAAACAAGGATCCGGAAGAAATGAATTTTCTGCTCCGGCAAATGGATCTCTTTGCCGGGAAACTGGATGACAAACTTCACCGGTTGATCTATTTTTCAGAATCCGATAAAGGGGACGAGTCGGTGACCCAGACTCTAACGTTGCAATCTGTTTGTGACGCTTTGGTTGCGAATATTCAGGAAGGAAGCGTCGATCATCCGGTCTATTTTCATTGCTCAAGCCTGGATCGATCCCAGGTATTCAAGAATGGAGAAACCATTCTTTCTTTGCTCAGAAATCTTGTCTTATTTTTCTGCCAACAGCCGAAAGTAACCAAAAACCACCTCCGCCTTGAAACCCATTCGTCCCGAGATTCGGTCGAATTCGTGCTCCGGGCAAAAGGATTCTTACTGAATAATTCACTGACAGAAAAACTGTCTAACACCAATTTAGGATATTCCGAAATACTCCACTATCCGGAACTGATTAATCTGTACGCTGCCAAGAAGATTGTGTTCAAGCTCAAGGGGGAGATACAGTTTACGATTACTCCCCAGCGTGAAGTGATCGTCTCCATAACGACCCTCCGCAATAATCCATTTCATTGATCCAGCCCTTTCTCTCGTGCAGCCACCCTTACTCGTTTAGGCACATAGGAAGTCGCACCAGGGCAGGAGCAATTTTAGCCGGAGGAATACCGATAAATGAATTTTATTTTGATGAACTTAGTGTGGATGTCCGCCTTGAAGAGAATAACTGAAAGTGGTGTCTCTTACGCTGAAGGGAAGTCAGAAAAAAGAAACATCGTCCTGACCAATTACATTTCGCTGGTAGCCGCGGGGGCTACCCTTTTGCTGCTGATCGGAAGATATTTATTCGCGCATATCAACTTTTCGATCGCCCTCACCTTGATGCAAGGATGCATCCTTTTTCTTTTGCCTGTCCTGCTCAACCGGTTTGGCTTTATCAATGTGAGCCGGCTAGCCCTTTGTTGGCTTCCGCCTGCTTATCAATTGTATGCTACCCTCCAGACAATGAAGGAGGTATCGGAGTTCGAGACTTCCACCTACGTGGGGTTGCGTTTCTTTATACTTGCTTTCAGTTGTTTTCCCTTTCTCGTGTTCGATCTTCGCAGAAAGTCCTTATTTGTACCCGGGTTGTTGGGTCCGATATTATTCCTCCTGTTTTTTGATCCGATATTGACTGTTTTTGGTGTGGGGTATTGGCAAATGGGCCTTCACGATCCTACTTATCAATTTAATACTGTACGGGCTTTCATTTCCGTTTTGATCATTGGATCTAGTTCCTTTTTTCTCAAACGGCTGATCGGGCAGAGCGAGGAACTGAATAATCAACTCATTGATGACCTGGCCGATAAAAATAAAGTAATTCAGCAACAGGCGGCAGATGAGGTTCACCGGTTAAATCAAAAACTCCTTACCCTTCTCCAGCAATCGGCTGACCGGGAATTAATTCTTAATCAATCTCAACGGATCGCAAAAATCGGAAGCTGGGAATATAGGCCCAAAGGCACATTCCTGTTTTTGTCAGATGAGATGTATAATATTTTTGGTCTGGACAGGACTTTCAATTTTAAAACTACTAATCTCCCCGAGATATGGGGCGAACAACGTGCGATCCTCACTCATGCTACCCTCGAACTAATACGCACGGGGGCACCATATGATCTCACGCTGAGGGTAAGAACGCCGCTTGGCTACATCAAAAGGCTTCGGTTTTATGGATTCCCGTTACGGGAAGGTGATAATGTCATTGGTGCGATGGGGATTTGTCATGATATTACCCTTTACAAGGAAGCCGAAGAACTCCTTCGCACCCGTGAGAACAAATACCGATCCCTTTTTGAGCAAGCGTCGGATTTTATCATGATCCTCGATTTTAACGGAAATTTTATCGACGCGAATGCCAGCTTATGCACCGCCTTTGGCTACAGCAAGGAAGAATTAATGGGCTTAAGAATAGAAGCGCTTATCGATCCAGAGCAGTTAAAAGAACAACCGATACGGTATAAGGAACTCGACCGGGGTGACCACGTCTTCAGCCATCGCCGCATGATGTATAAGGATGGAACGATCATCGATGTTGAGGCCAATGTCAAGAAAACGCAGGAAGGCCGGATGCTTGTTATTGCCCGCGATGTGACCGAACTGCGCAAAGTTCAGAAGCAAGTGGAGATCAGCGAAGCCAAGTTCCGGGGTGCATTTGAATATTCCGCTATTGGAATGGCGTTGGTTTCATTGGATGGGAAATGGTTGAAAGTGAACAGGGAGTTGTGCCATATCGTCGGATACCCGGAAGATCAGCTTCTTTCGCTCACGTTCCAGGATGTTACGCACCCCAGCGATCTTGGCGCTGACATAGCGCTTCAACAACGAGCGTTGCGTGGAGAAATTGAAAGTTTTCGAATGGAAAAACGGTACATTCATAAAAACGGATCCACCGTGTGGATCAACCTCAATGTAGCCTTGATCCGTGATAGCGAGGGAAACCCCCTCCACTTTGCATCTCAGGTTGAAGATATCACGGAAAGAAAAGCCAGTGACCGTGAGCTGGCGGAAGCGAATAAGAAAGTGGGCGAATTGAAATTGGTGGCGCTGCGCTCCGTCATGAGCCCGCACTTTATTTTTAATGTCCTCAATTCCATTCAATTCTTCATTGCCAAAAATGACCGGCTCAACGCCATCAACTACCTGTCCACTTTTTCAAAACTCATGCGGAGCATTCTGACCCATTCTGTAACTAACAAAATTAGTTTAGCAGAAGAAATTGAGATGCTGAAAAATTACGTACAGCTGGAAATGGCCCGGTTTGAGGACAAGTTCAACTTTGTTTTACAGGTCGACCCGGAGGTGGACATCGATGGCATTGAAATACCATCCTTGCTCATTCAACCCTATGTTGAAAATGCCATTCTGCATGGACTCTATAATAAAGACACCCCGGGCACGCTGGTGGTCCGGATTTATGAACAGGATGAAGCCATTATTTTTGAGATTGAAGATAACGGTGTAGGCCGTGAAGCGGCAATGAAGATTAGCCATCAAAATTTCCCGGCACACAAATCGATGGGAATCCAACTCACGGAAGAACGCCTGAAGTTGATCAACCAGCAGCAACGCGCTGCCTTTGAAATTGAAGACCTCGTCAGAGAAAACCAGGCGTGTGGTACGAGAGTCAGAATTCGGGTGCCGTTTTGATTCCTGCTTCCCCAAAGCGGATAAACAGAACCTGACCATACCGTCCGATAGCGGACAAGAAAGCGCTTTTTGGACACCCGAAACTGAAATAGCCTCAATTATTGGCCAGAATTCTCATGAAATCAGTGGCATGGCTTATGTTATCTCCTTAAAGTAATTTCCTGCCTATGTTCAAAAACAACCTTAAGATCGCTCTTCGGAATCTACTCAAACAGAAAGCGTATACCCTGATTAACATTCTGGGCTTGGCTGTGGGTGTTGCCAGTTGTTTGCTCATCGTGATGTTTGTGCGAAACGAGTTTTCCTATGACACTTTTTTTAAAGACCACGACCGCATTTACAGAATGGTCTTGGAAAGGAAATATCCCAACCATTCCACTTTTTATGCCATCATCCCACTCTCATTCCAGCGTGTCGCTACCCTGGATTTCCCGGAAATAGAACAATCCACGAATGCATTTGGTCAAACTAATTTTTCTGTTTCCTATAAAAATGAAAAAGAGGAGGTAAAACAATTTGATGAAGATTTTGTGTTGACCACCGACAGCAGCTTCTTCACTGTTTTCAGTTTTAGACTCCTTCAAGGGGATCCGTCTAGGGCGTTACGGCTCCCAAACTCGATTGTCTTAACACAAGGCCTCGCAAAACGGTTTTTTGGTGAATCCGACCCCATTGGAAAAATAGTAACAACGGGGGCTGGCGATTTCAAAGTGACTGGTATCTGTGAGGATGTCCCATCCAATTCGCACTTTCAATTTACTGCTTTGTTGTCATCAGCAAGCTTTCCCTTTACCAAGCAGGAAAATTTCACTGGATTTTCATCCTACACCTATTTTAAATTACGGCAAGGAAGTGATCCGACTGCCCTGGAAGCGAAGTTCCCTAAAATGGTCGATAATTATGCCGCTGCGCAGATCGAACGCGACCTGGGAAAGTCGTGGGCCGATTATAAAAAGGAAGGAAATGGCTACCGCTACTTTTTGCAGCCCCTTGCCTCCCTCCATCTTGATCCCACCAATTTGGAAGGGAAAATGAAGCCCGGCGGCAACGTCACTTCCGTGTACATCCTGATCGCTGTAGCCATTTTAATTTTGGTTATTGCCTGTATCAATTTCATGAACCTGGCTACAGCCCGATCTGCGGAACGCGCTAAAGAAGTTGGCGTGCGGAAGGTAATGGGCTCTTTCAAGAAACAACTCATCACCCAGTTTCTAACGGAATCGTTTGTTTTGAGTGCCCTTGGGGTGACAATGGCAGTTGTTGTTGTGGTATTCATCTTGCCTCATTTTAATTACCTCACAGAAAGACACCTTCGACTCTCTTTTGACATTACCACGATCCTAAGTCTCTGCGCATTGACGGCCTTCGTTGGTTTACTTGCCGGAATCTACCCCTCGTTTGTTTTATCCTCGTTCAATCCTGTCGTCGTGATGAAAGGCACGTTTACGGGAAGTCAAAAGGGGAAATGGATCCGCAATGGATTGGTCATTTTTCAGTTTTGGATTTCAATTATTCTCATGATTGGCACGCTGGTAATACAACAGCAGATGAAGTTCATGGATGAAAAGGCGCTGGGCTTTGATAAAGAACAAGTGCTGGTAGTAGAGCGGTGCTTCAATCTTAAAACCCAACAAGCAAAAACATTGGTTGAGGAAGTCCGGCGTATGCCTGACGTGCAACGCGCTGCCGGCTCATTTGCCATTCCGGGACAGGAGGGCGATTTTTTTGGCATTCAGTTTCAACCGGCGGGCTCCACTGAAATCCTCACCACGAAATCCATGGTCATTGCCGATGATTTGGGAGAAACCCTTGGATTTGAACTGAAAGAAGGAAGGTGGTTTTCAAAAGAGACAAATGATTCACTGTCGATCATGCTTAATGAAGCGGCCGTCAAGGTAATGGGATTCAGCGACCCGGTTGGCAGAAAACTGGTGAACATGCAGCAGACTCCCAATGGCAATGTCGCCGTCACCTACACCATCACTGGCGTCATACGGGATTTTAATTTTATATCCTTGCGAAATCAGGTTACTCCCTTGGTTATTCAAAGCAATGAAGCCTTTGGCGGCGGCATCGGGTATATACTGGCGCGGGTAAAGCCCTTCCAGATTCCATCCGCCATCAAGTCGGTCGAAGTCAAATGGAAAGAAATGGCGCCTGATCAGCCATTCAAGTTCTCATTTCTTGATGAGAACATCAACGCCCAATACAAGTCAGAACAACAAACAGGAAAACTTTTTGCCGTTTTTTCCAGTCTGGCCCTATTGGTAGCCTGTATCGGTTTATTTGCACTTTCCGCTTACATCACCAGCCTCCGAACAAAAGAAATCGGAGTAAGAAAAGTATTGGGGGCTTCGGTCAGTGACGTGGTGATCTTGCTCTCCATTGACTTTACTAAAATGATCCTCGTTTCGTTCCTGTTCGCCGTACCGGTTGCCTGGTATGTGATGGAAAATTGGTGGTTACAGAATTTTGCCTATCGCATCCAAATCAATCTATGGATTATTCTGATCTCAGGAACTTCTGCGCTCTTCATAGCCTGGATCACCGTGAGCTTTCAGTCGATCAAGGCGGCAATCAAAAATCCCGTGAATTCGCTGCGAAGCGAGTAAATCATTGAACATAATGTGTCTTTGCAACGTGCAAGTCATTATCCAATTCATACACCCTGGGTACTCCCGTCGCCAGGTTCAGGTGCCCAATTTCTTCCTGCGGTATATTTTCAAGATGCATCATCAATGCCCGCAAGCTATTGCCATGGGCTACCACCAGAACATTCTTTCCATCCTTTAAGCCGGGCGCTATTTCTTTTGTGTAGTAGGGCACAACACGATCGTATGCATTCTTGAGGCTTTCTCCACGTGGAGGCGCTACGTCAAAGCTTCTCCTCCACAACAATACCTGGCTGGCTCCATACTTCTTCTCGGTCTCCGTTTTGTTTAGTCCCTGCAGGTCTCCGTAATTTCGTTCATTGAGTGCCGGTGTCCTGGTAACCGGGACATGAATGTTACCGGTTTCTTCCAAAATAATATCCAGTGAATGAATAGCCCTTTTGAGCACAGAAGTATAGGCTTTATCAAAATGGTATTGTTTTAGAAGCCGTCCCGCATTTCTGGCTTCTTCTTCTCCCAGCGGAGTGAGATCAACGTCCACTTCGCCGGTAAAACGGTTCTCGAGGTTCCAGGTCGACTGACCGTGTCGTACGATAATGAGAATTGGCATAATTCGTCCGTAAGTGGTTGAAAATAACGCCTTGCAATCTTGCTATTTTCCAGAAACATTTCATTTTTTGCAGTCTCCAATTTTATCATGATCAAAAACATCCTCACCCTGTCCTGTTGGGTCTTCCCATCATGTTTTATCGTATCATTCGCGCAAACACCCGCCAATATTAGTCCTGAAATCAAATCCACGCCAAACTCCCTTCAATTTTTCGTTTTAGGTGATTGGGGTAGAAAGGGGCAGACCCTGGCGAGTCAAAAGAAGGTAAAAAGCCAGGAGTCGCTGTCCGTCATGATGGACTTGACGGGTGCTGTCATAAAACCGGAATTTGTTATTTCAACCGGCGACAATTTCTATCCCCGCGGCGTACAAAGTGAAGTAGATCCGCGTTGGAAAAAAACATTTGAAGACGTATACTGCGGACCTAATCTGCAGCGACGCTGGTACGTAGTCCTTGGCAATCACGATCACCGTGGTAATGTGAAAGGAGAAATTGAATACGATAAAACCAATGAAAGCAGACGTTGGCACATTCCCGCAACCTATTATTCGCAAGTCATGGAGACGCCGGATGGGGCATTGGTCAAATTCATTTTCATTGATACCACACCCCTCATCAAGGGAAGGGATCAACAACAGTTGAGTTGGTTAGCCACCGAATTGGCGGGCGACATTTACAGTTGGAAATTGGTAGTGGGTCATCACCCCCTGTATTCAGGCAGCCACCGGGAAGGCGAAAAGGCAAAACTGAGGAATGGAATTGAACAGCTCCTGATTCACAACAAGGTGGATGCTTACGTGTGTGGCCATGACCACAATCTTCAGTACTTGAAAAAAGGTAAGATCAATTATTTTATATCAGGGGCCGGTTCTGAAATCTATAGATCGAAGCGGCTCGAGGGCTTAACACAGTATGTGTACTGTCAGGAAGGAGTAAACTGCACATCCGCATTCATGGTTTTTGCTTTGGCGAAATCGGCAATGACTGTTCAAATGATTAATTCAGGGGGTCAACTCCTTTACAAGAATATCATCGTCAAGTAATTTATTTAACAAGGCAGCGATCACACACCAGTAGCGGCCAAGTGCTCCTTCTTGAGCAGTGGGCAGATTTTATAACGTTCATTCTTCGAATCCTCATAAACGGCTGCAAGCAATTCATATACCTCATTTACCCCTATTTTCCTGCACCACTCAAAAGGCCCAAAAGGGTAATTGGTTCCCAGCGTCATCGCCAGATCGATATCCTCGCGTGTGGCAGTACCCTCCTCTACAGTAAAATAGGCTTCATTGATGATCGTACAGATCACCCTTGGTGTAACCAGTCCCGCCCGATCTTCCACAATTTGAAAATCGGTTCCTAACCGATGACAAAGGTCCGTCAGTTCTTTCCGATGCTCCGGCTGGAGCAGGCTCACTTCCAGAATCGGCCGATCCAAAAAAGTCGGCAATCCTGCGAATCCAAATTGCCGGATAGCCAGGGGTGAGGTGAGTTGGTGATTGAGTACATGCAAACTGATCTTTGCTGTATTAATGAATACAGGAGCCCGAATACCTCTATACGATTCTAATTGATTTGGCTTCAGATCATTCAAAAAATCGAAAACCACCTCGCATTGATCAAGAGATGCTCTTGCCGGCTCTTGACTTTCTTCGTGAATATAGGTGTGATCAGGGCCAAATTTATGGCGGCATTCGTTTGCATTGTCATTGCCGCCCACTACCAGAATGTTCATAACTAAATGGAAATTCAGATATTTGACCAAAAGTAACAAACCTATCGCTATGTCAAAAACCGTTGTTTATTCCGCCAGTGCACCAGAACCCATTGGTCCATACAGCCAGGCCATTCGAGCCGGCAATCTCTTATTTCTGTCGGGCCAGATTGCCCTTCAAAGAGAAACCGGCAATCTCCTTACCGGTGACATCACAGGTGAAACGAATCAGGTGATGAAGAACCTCGAAGAAATTCTGAAAGCCGCCGGGCTGAATTTTTCCCACGTCGTAAAGAGCACCATTTTTTTAAAAGATATGGGCAACTTCCCCCTCGTAAACGAAGCCTATGGAAAGCATTTTCCCGTCCAGCCACCAGCACGCGAAACGGTTGAAGTAACCAGACTACCAAAGGATGCCAATGTGGAGATTTCGTGCATCGCAATCGCGGAGGCTGTCTGAACTGTGATTATTGTGATTTTAATGATGATTATGATGGATCACCCTGTGTACTTAAGCGGTTGCCGAGGTTAAAATTGGCAGACAATAACGGGTTGTAGTCAACCAAAGCAAGGGAATCACTTCTATCCTTAAAATCACAAATCCCAGTTCAGACTACTTTTTTCGCTTCCTTTGCCCACATGTCATTGAGGGTAACGGTGCGGTTAAATACCAATTTCGTTGGGGTCGAATCGGGGTCAAGTGCAAAATACCCTTTCCGTATGAACTGATAGCGATCATGGGAACCGGGAGAAGCGATTGACGGTTCCGCATACACAGCGGGAACGACTTGTAGAGAATGTTCATTCAGATAGTCTTTAAAATCCCCTTCGGCGTCATTCACATTCTCGACCTTGAAGAGCCTATCGTACAGCCTGACTTCGACCGGAACAGCATGCTGAATGCTGACCCAATGCAACGTACCCTTCACCTTAATGCCCGAAGCATCGGATCCGCTCTTACTTTCCGGTATATAGGTACAATGCAATTCACTGATCCGGCCGTTCTTACTTTTGATCACCTCATCACACCGGATAATATAGGCGCTCTTTAAGCGTACCATCTGACCCGGGGCCAGGCGGAAATATTTTTTGGGTGGGTTCTCGGAAAAGTCTTCCTGTTCAATGTAAAGCTCGCGGCTGAAGGGAATTTCCCGGATACCTCCGTTCGGATCTTCCGTGTTATTTTCGCTTTCGAGCATTTCCGTTTTGCCTTCAGGGTAGTTGATGAGAATCACCTTAACGGGGTCGAATACGACCATCTTTCGCAACGCAATTTTATTGAGATCTTCCCGTACGCAGAACTCCAACAATCCGACATCAATCAGGTTCTCGCGTTTGGCAACACCAATCTTATCGCAGAATTCACGCAAGCTTTTTGGAGTATAGCCCCGTCTGCGGGCCGCCCCCAGGGTGGGCATTCTTGGATCATCCCATCCCGTGACATGTCCCTCGTTGACCAATTGAATGAGTTTGCGCTTACTCATGATCGTATAGGTCAGGTTCAATCGCGCAAATTCATATTGCTTGGAAGGATAGATGGAAAGGTGCTGAATAAACCAATCGTATAAGGCACGGTGGGGAATAAATTCCAGCGTGCAAATACTGTGTGTTATCTTTTCAATCGCATCGCATTGCCCGTGGGCAAAGTCATACATCGGGTAGATGCACCAGGCGTTGCCGGTGCGATGATGGTGGGCATGCTTGATGCGGTACATGAGGGGATCGCGCAGGTGCATATTGGGGTGCGCCATATCAATTTTCGCGCGCAGTACTTTTTCTCCGTCTTTGTAACGACCCGATCTCATTTCCGCAAACAACTTCAGGTTTTCTTCCACACTCCGGTTCCGACAGGGGCCATTTGTTCCCGCTTGCGTTGGCGTGCCTTTCAGCCTGGCAATTTCGTCACTTGAACTGTCGTCCACGTAGGCCAATCCTTTCTTAATGAGCGTAACCGCAAATTCATAAAGATTG
>Ga0193722_1000171_pt1 | contig 14185 bp, 9 predicted proteins | sample H2m1metaG_FD_143044 | JGI IMG/M metagenome (GOLD analysis project Ga0193722, IMG submission 143044) | Soil microbial communities from a riparian zone of the East river system, Colorado, United States - H2m1 | ecosystem: Environmental > Terrestrial > Soil > Riparian zone | place: USA: East River...
AAAAAAGAGATGGAATAATGAATTCCACAAAAAAGTATTTTTTTTTCACAAGGTACATACAGTATAAATAGTTATTTGTTACTGAATTGACCATAGACCCATTCCCTCATTGATTTGGGAGTATTCAATACACCCATGAATTCTGAGCTTCATGTTACTCATCCCAAGAGACATGCCAGATATAGGACATTCCAATTTCATTGAATGGAATGACAGTTTCTCACTCGAAATCTGTACAATAAGAATTTTTATCAAATCACACATCGCAGTATACTAGACCCTCTAATTCTTTAAGAGGTTTATCTAAAAGGCTCGCGATATAACTAGGAAGACGTTTCAAATACCACACATGGGTTACTGGACATGCTAATTTTATATACCCCATTTGATATCTACGTATCCGAGAATCAACAAATTCTACTCCGCATTGTTCACAAAATTGAGGTTGGTCTTTTTTATCTCCGATTACTCGATAATTTCCACAAGCACAAATCCCACTTTTTATAGGCCCGAAAATTCTTTCACAAAATAATCCATCTTTTTCAGGCTTATTGGTTTTATAATGAAGAGTATAGGGTTTTGTTACCTCCCCTACTGTTTCTCCATTAGGTAGGATTTTTTTTGCCCAAGCACTTATTTGTTCAGGGGAAACTGATCCAATTCGAAGGTGTTGATGTTTATACTGATCAATCATAAAATAAAATTTCCTATTCAGCGCGATTAAACTTCCTTCCTTTGAATCTGAAAGTCTTTCTCAGATACAAGGAAATGATTCAGTTCCAGAGCCAAAGATCGTAGTTCTCGAACGAGCAATCGAAAAGATTCTGGAGCATCCACAGGTTTCGGTATTGTTCCTCCAATAATTGTAGTTCCTAGTACTTCTTGACGAGCGTTAATATGATCAGATTTATAAGTAAGCATCTCTTGTAAAATATGAGCAACACCGAATCCCTCGAGGGCCCAAACCTCCATTTCGCCTACCCGTTGTCCTCCTTGTTTGGCCCTTCCTTTAAGGGGTTGTTGTGTAACAAGTGCATAAGGTCCACTGGAACGTCCATGTATTTTATCATCAACTTGATGAATTAATTTCAAGATATAAGGCTTTCCTATTATAACGGGCTGTTCAAAAGAATTCCCTGTTCTTCCATCAAATATTCTGCTCTTTCCCGGATACTCGGGTTCAAATATCCATGGATTCGATGTTTGTTTACTGGCCTCATATAATTCAGAAAACACAAGTTTTCTGGAAGCCTCTTGTTCATATCTCTCATCAAAAGGTGCTATTCGATAATGTCTATTTAGCATACTCCCAGCTAATCCGAGTGAACATTCCAATATCTGTCCTACATTCATTCGAGAAGGGACCCCTAATGGATTGAAGACCATATCAACGGGTCTTCCATCTTGCAAATAAGGCATATCCTGTCTAGACAAAATCTTTGAAACAATACCTTTATTTCCATGTCTCCCGGCCACTTTATCACCTACTTTGATTTCACGTTTCTGTGAAATATATATATGAATCGTTTCTGAATTATAGCTAGAACCCGCTTTTTTGTGGATCCATCTCACATCAATAACTCGGCCCCTACCACCTATAGGTAGTTTTAGACAAGTTTCCTTTGAGGTGGATACCTGAATCCCAAGTATAGCTCGTAATAATCTATCTTCCGGGGCATATGAGGATTCTTTTTCCATTTGAGGCGTTAATTTACCCACTAAAATATCGCCCGTTTCTACCCAAGATCCCAGAATTACAATTCCATTTTTGTCTAAATTTCGGAGTAAATGGGCTTCTAGATGTGGAATTTTCTTAGTGATTCTTTCAGGACCATGGCTTGTCACATGAGTATGAATTTCATATTTCCGTATGTGAAAAGAAGTATAAATATCTTCATAGACCAGACGCTCACTAATGAGTACAGCATCTTCAGAATTGTAACCTTCCCATGGCATATAAGCCACTAATACGTTTTTTCCCAAAGCGAGTTCACCACCAACTGTAGCAGCACCATCTGCTAAAATTTGTCCCTTTTTTACGCATTTACCTTTCTGAACCTGGGATTTTTGATGCATGCAAGTATTTTTGTTGGAACGTTGATATAGAATTAATGGAATACTTAGAGCATTCCCACTTCCAAATAAAATAATCTTCTCAGTATCATTATAAATGATCTTTCCCTCGTGTTCGGCTATAGCGGGAACTCCCGAATCTAAGGCCACTTGGCGTTCCAATCCAGTTCCAACAATGCACTTTTCGGACCGAGAAAGAGGAACTGCTTGACGTTGCATATTAGAACTCATTAAAGCTCTATTTGCATCATTATGCTCGATAAAAGGAATGAGGTAAGCTCCAATAGAAAAATATTGGAAGGGAAAAATACTTCGAAGATGAACCTCTTCCCATGCAATAGTCAGAAATTCTTGACGGTATCGAGCTGGAACAATCTGCTCCTCCTGAATACCTCGATTCAGTGCTAAAAAATTTCCCGTCGCTACCATATAGTATTCATCTCTACTTGGTGATAAATAAAGCATTCGTATTCTTTTTGATCTCTCAGAAATTTCAAAAAATGGACTTTCTATAGACCCCCAACGACCAATCCTTGCGTGAATTGCCAAGGATCCAATAAGTCCGACATTGATTCCTTCGGAGGTGTCAATTGGACAAATGCGTCCATAGTAACTAGGATGGATATCCCGTATCCGAAAACTAGCAGTTCGCCCCGTCAATCCTCCAGGACCCAAATAACTCAATTTCCTTCCATGAACTATTTGGGTCAATGGATTGGTTCGATCTAAAACTTGAGATAATGGATGTAATCCAAAAAAAGATTCATAAGTGGTTGTTAATGGCGTTGAAGTCACTAAATTCTGAGGAGTCGGTATCAATTTATATCTAATTGCTCTACATAGAGTTCCGCTAATTATATGTTCTAAACGAACGAGAGCCAATCCAAATTGATCTTGTAAGAGATCTGCTACGGAACGAATACGTTTATTTTTCAAATGATTCATATCGTCAAGTGTACCCATTCCAAATTTCATTCCAATTAAATGATCCGCAGCTGTCAATATATCTCGCGGTAACAAAAATGTATTGTTCTCAGGTATATCAATATTCAGCCTTCGGTTCATATTTCGCCGCCCAATTCCTCCTAATTCACATCTTTGTTGAAAAAATTTTTTTTGTAATTCCGTACATAAAGATTCAGGAAATAGGGGATCTCCGCCTACACAAGCAAATTGTCGATAAAACTCCAAAATGGCATTTTCTTTTGACCCTATTTTTTCTTCCTCCTCCTCATTGAGGAAAGACAAGAAAATTTCGGGGTAACAAACGTTCTCAAGAATTTCGCTTAAATTCGAACCCATAGCTGATGATAGAACTAGAATAGATATTTTCTGTTTCCTACTTACACGAGCCCATATCCTTGCTTTTCTATCAATTTCTAACTCTAATCTTCCTCCCCAATCTGATATTATTGTGCCAGTATAGACTGAAATTCCGTTATGGTCCAATTCTGACCGATAATAGATACCGGGGCTTTGCAATATTTGATTGATTACAATTCTGTATATTCCATTTACTATAAAAGTTCCCAGGGAATTCATTAGAGGAATGTTTCCAAGAAAAATAATTTGTTCTTGGATATCCCGACTGTTTTTCCAAATTAATCCCGCGGATATATATAATTCAGAGGAATATGTAAGTGATTCATATACAGCATCTTTTTCTTTTATGGAGGGTTCTACCAATTGATATGTTTCCGCAAATAACTGAAATTCAATTTCTTGATCTGTATCTTCAATTTTTGGAAACTTGAAAAGTTCTTCTGTTAAGCCCCGATCAATGAATCTACAAAACCCTTCAAATTGTATTTGATTCAATCCGGGTAGTGTAGACATTCCTTCATTCCCAACCCCAAGCATTTTTTATTACCCCTTATTTATTTTATAGAAAATATCCCATGATTTGCTGTCATTCTTCATCGAATCACATGAATAGATCGAATCACATGAATAGATTTAGCAATAATGGAATTTCTGTTCTTTTTACTTTACTGAATCACATGAAATTTTACCTCACTACGTCTATGAACTACCTATTATGAAAAGAGGAAATTTGATACTCAAATTAGAATTTGCAACAAAACAAACAAATAGACTTTAACTTGTAATATCAATGGAAACAAATTGATAAATTTCACCTAGACTTCGGGTAGGGGTATTTTTCACAATCTAAAAAAAAGGAATTCGATTTATACTATTAGTATAGTATGATATTACATATTCCAATTCGATTGATACCCCCCCCCAAAAAAAAATAAATTCAGGATTTGCTTGGCTCCATGAGAGAAAGATTTAAAAAATAAAATAATCAGAAAAAAGATACAATTTTTTTGAGCCCTTTACCATTTCAAGTATTCCAAAAAGAATTAAAATTAACAAAGAAGAGAGATATTTTGACCCTTTTTTTAGAATTTGAGGATTGGAGTGCATAAAAAGACTTGGATTTATGAAACATGCATAGATCTAACTTCAGCTATAGCTATCTATATATGTCTATTACGTTATTGCAGTCCTATTTGTTCGGGACAGCATATGTTGTATTCATTTTTTTTCTATTCATTCATCAATCTATTTAATGAAAAATTGGCAAAAAAAGGAAAGTACGAGAATTTATTGAAAATTCCCTGTAATCTATAATTACATAGAAGATACCCAATTATATAATGTGGAACAATGAAAAGGGATATTATGGGGTTGACATATATTAACAGTTCCTGTTATAATGGAAATAGATAAGGATTATAGAAAATATATATAATAATAATATTGATTTGTTATGTATCAATTTCTATTTTTTTTCTCATTAAGTCAGATTCCTGAATTGTTCCGGAATTTGTAGTTAACGGTTGCTATTTGTCCCGAAATTTTTACTTTTTTTTGTGACTGAAAAGGTCTACGTTGATTTTTTTGAGAGGAGGATATTATGATCTATTTTTTTGTATCATTTTGGCGGCATGGCCGAGTGGTAAGGCGGGGGACTGCAAATCCTTTTTCCCCAGTTCAAATCCGGGTGTCGCCTGATCGACAAGAGAATCAAAAAAGGTTTCTTCCGTTTTGTTGATACAGAAACGTAGTATTTTTTCCATGTGGAAACAAGTGTAGGGACAGAGTTCTTGAGACTTGTTTGATACAAAATTCTACGCATCGCTAGATTTGTTCTCTCAAATGCTTTAAATCTTTCCGTCTCGGATTCAATGAAAAATGAATTAGAGTAGTGAAATGAAAAGGAATAGATCAATCTTGAAATGAGAGTCTTTTCACTCTACTACTGCTGTAGTGTCCGTCTACTGATTGGGTCTTGAATTAGATTGGATAAGGATAGGTAGGACGGGGAATAGAATTCCATTTTTAGTTGGCGAAGGGATTGAAGAAAAACTGTCTATACAAACTTATGTAAAATCTATACAAACTTATGTAAAATATATGAACGCTTCTGCATTTTTTCCATATTTGTTAGATTAATGAAATTGAATATCTAATTCGATTTCTTTTTTTTTTTATTTAAATAGTTCTCATTTGATATTCATATTATTTTTTTTTACTATGAATTTCATTTTCATTTAATCCAATTCAAAAAAACAAAATTCTATTTGATTTCCATTCTAAGAAAAATCAAACTCTTTCTTTTGGGTAATCTATAGTAAAAGAATTGACTAGGCTGTTTTCCAATTGTTTTAGAGAACGAATCGGGATACAATAAGGATTAGATCAAATGGAACTAACAGATGCAAATAAGAGTATGCAAAGGAATCTATCTTGATTCTTTCTTTTTTACTTAATGAAATGGGGGCAAAATAAAAAAGAGGTCTTTGTATTCCTACCTATTAGTATGATTCATTACCTTACTACTTCTAAGGATATTTTTTATTTATGCTTAAAATTTTTCAATTTTACTCCAAATCTGATAAGAACTTCCTAGATGTTCTAATTGGATGTTTCATCAATGGTGTTATGACGGAATGGAATCCTTTTTTGACTCTGTACTAGCGATTCCACTATTATTATAAGATATTATCAAATTAAAAAATAAAAACAAAAAGAATACAAGAAAAATGAGTAAACAATAAAAAAAGAATTAATAAAAGAATTTCTTCATATTGATATAGATAGGAGACATAATTTACATGGATATAGTAAGTCTTGCTTGGGCTGCTTTAATGGTAGTTTTTACATTTTCCCTTTCCCTTGTAGTATGGGGAAGAAGTGGACTCTAAAGGTAATACTAATTGAGTTAAGGGATCAAACTGTCTCAATTGTTTTCTAGCTGGGTTCTTCCAGTTTTGAACTATTTTAGTTATTTTATTAATACTAATTAATGAAAATTCTATCTGGATTTAGAAATTCTATTGTATTCCAGTGGTTTAATATATTCCATGTATAAGTATAATATTGAAAAAAAAACTCTTTGAATCACACAAATATTGAAATTGTTGCCATCTTGATGTCCCGGGAGTACAGATAATTGGAAACGAATTACTATTCCAAACCGAATTCTTTTGAATATTTCTATTCAATTTAATCAATTTTAATTTTGGAATACTCAAAAGATTATTTCTTTTTAGTTACCGGGATTCTGAAAAGAATCTGAAATCGAAAAATGAAAATAAGAAGAATCAAAATTGCGTTGCTTTTTAATTATTTCAGATTGATTGGAACCAATACAAATAGAATAGATTTAGATGAAATCAAGAAAAAATGTGGACGCCATGGAATTGACATTCCATATCTATAGATAGATATCCATCTATCCATATGAAAAGAAAATGATAGATTGGTTCCTCCATATGAAACCTCTTTTTTTTTTTTAGTAAAAAATTTTATTTTTATTGTACTGTAATAGATAATATAGTAGAAAGAAATTGATTTGATTTCTTTCTACTATACTATATGGATTTAATAGAATTCTGCTGGTTGTAGTCTGATCATTTTCTTTCAAAAAAGACCCAAAATAGAAATTCTTTTTTCATTTTTTTATTCAATCATTGCATTGATAAGAAATAAGAAGTCAGGTTGAAGTAAAATTTAGTCACTTTGACTTACCGTTTTTACATAAATTATAAGTAAAAAGGCAGTAGGAACTAGAATGAAGAGTGCAGTAGCTATAAATGCGAGAATATTGACTTCCATAATCTCTATGTTTTCTTTCTCTTTAATTTCTAATAAATACTTCGGGATTTAATCCCATAGAAATGAAAAATCTTTCGTCACTAAATTCAATGGTATAAATTGGATCTCGATGATATCAAATCGGATCAATATCACGAATAAAAATATCTGAGCTATCCAATCAATAATTCCTGGTCGAGAATTTAATAGTATAACATCGGAAGATGTTTTATCCATACCAAACCAAATAAGAAAATGACTTGCTGATGCAATCAAAAAGTCCTTTTTCTTTCTTTGTCCGAACCTTTCCCTTAAACTAAAAAAGAAAGAAAAACGGGGATACCTGTTCGAAATGATCTTTTTTTTTTGTTATTTTTATTCCCTAAGGATTAGATCAAATGGAACTAACAGATGCAAATAAGAGTATGCAAAGGAATCTATCTTGATTCTTTCTTTTTTACTTACTCATACACGAAATCAATTGATATTTTTTGGATTTGTATCCATCGGGACTGACGGGACTCGAACCCGCAACTTCCGCCTTGACAGGGCGGTGCTCTGACCAATTGAACTACAATCCCAGGGAAAAAGTCGTATAGTATACATACAGATTCTTACAATTTTATTCAAACTCTTTGTTTTTCTATTTGAGATTTGAACCCCTGTAAAAGAGGCAGACTTCTATATATATTCCTATTTTTATGGGTCTGCGCTTTATCGACACGGATGACTCGCAATCCGTTCGTTATTGCCAACTTGATTCAAAAATCAATGAATCAAGGAAACAAAAAAGACTCTTTTTTGACTTTAACCCTTTCCTTAGACTTTCTACTTACAGATCCCGATAGGAGTTTTGCAAAATCCGAATTTGTGGAAAAAATATGTAAGTAATATGGAAAAAAGACATAGGACTCGAGATTCTAATCTTCTGTATGCGAACCCATTGGTGATTTTAAGAGAACACCAAATGGGTTATATCATTTCATGGTGGATCCGTAAATATTTTTGGGCCGAGCTGGATTTGAACCAGCGTAGACATATTGCCAACGAATTTACAGTCCGTCCCCATTAACCGCTCGGGCATCGACCCAGGAAGAATCCATTTTAGTTTTTCTTGATAATCCCTGATCCATTTCCTTTCGTAGTACCCTACCCCCAGGGGAAGTCGAATCCCCGTTGCCTCCTTGAAAGAGAGATGTCCTAAACCGCTAGACGATGGGGGCATCCTTGCCCGACTTCCATTCTACTATGTTCATAGTATGAACAGTTTTTTGAAATTGTCAATATAATGGAATGATATGATTCGATGAGAAGGATCTTCCCATCTTTCAGAATTCCTTACAATTTTTTGATTCATCCTTTAGATTTCTAAATTGTTCATTCCAATCACCAATCTATATAATTCAACAAAATAGAAAATAAAACGAAGTAATGCGAAAGAAACCAAAATAAACTTTGTGGGAATAATTGATTTGCTGGAACAGGGGGGCATTAACACCTTATTTCTTTCACTTTCATTCAGTGTTAAGAAGATTGAATTAGGTATATTTGTATTTCACACTAAGTCGGAAAATAAAAAAACGAGAATGAATCCGGAAATTGAGTAAAAAAGGATGAAGATCTATAAGAATTGAGTTGAGGGACAGGATAGAATCCATTCATAAAAGATTCGGAAATATTTGAATGAGGGGTCCATGTATCAATGAAATTAATTTCGTGTTATGATGAAGATGACTTCAATTCAAATCGGTTTGGAAAAATTTCATTCCTATTTATCAAATCCAATATGAATTCATTCTTTTTTCACTATACTTGTCAATCCAATTTTTTGTTCGTTAATGAGTTGCTATGTACAAAAAATAGATCTATGTACATACTGATATATAAATCAGATTGATATATATCTATTTCGTATATATGTATATATTTCGTATATATAGAATAAGTATATGCAGTAACAACTAGTTGTTGATGTACTAAACTCATATTCATATTGGCTGATTCCGTATTCGGGAATTTACTCAAACGCCGCCCGCCCTTTTAACTCAGTGGTAGAGTAACGCCATGGTAAGGCGTAAGTCATCGGTTCAAATCCGATAAGGGGCTTTTTGTATCAAAAAAGGATAACAGTAGTATTCCTATTTGAAGGAAGATATAGAAAGAGTCTTGATATTTGTAAGAAGTTTCTGTTTGTAATAAAATAAAAAAACTAATGAATAGTTGAATTTCATTAAAAAATCGAATTTAGAATTTAAACTCTATTAAGTTATTGTTATCATTCGAATAGAGTAAACTCATTCTAGTTAGAAAGGAAAATGGTATTCTTTTCTATATATATATATATTTCTTTTTTGAGAATGTGATATTTCCTTTAATTGTCAGATACTCCTATTTTCGATTATTCTAATCAAAAAAGGGAAAGATTCGAAAAAAAAAGTAAGTGGACCTAAGCTATTGAATCATAACTATATCCAGTATTCTGATATTCAAATTGGATAGAAATGAAATTGGAACGGTGGATCTTTTTTTCTTTTTAATACCTTTTTGGTTCTCACTCTGCAAGAATCTGTCGATATTTCGGATAAAATCTTCTTGTTCCTAGGAATCAATTGCTACTCCTCTCCTCCAGTGGAAGGGCTTATTCTATTCTAAGTTCCAACATACAAGTCATTTGACTTAAAAATATTTTTTTTCCGAATACAAGAAAAGATCCAATTTGATTTCTATTATTTCTTGAAGATATGTCTATCAAAATAATAGAAAAATCCATAAAATCATGACTTCGAGTATCAAACATTTGGTTTTCATATCTATGCATACGAGATTTTTAAGGCAATTAATGGACAAAACTTTCACTTAGAATCTATTATTATTAATCAAATTCCCTAGAATATTCAAAAATATGACAGATAGATAAAAAAATAAATAGAGAAAAATATTCAAATTTCTTACCGCGATACGCAATTAAGGGGTATACGTCGGAATTTGATTAATCTGAATGAAAGAAAAATAGAACAAAGAAGACAATAAAAGAAAGAAATGTAAAATAGAAAGTAAAAATAGGATCCTCTAGTAGTTTTTTAGACATACAAATTCGAAGAATATAGAAAACTTTTTTTTTTATTTCACGAACAAGATTCAAGAATAATCTTATTTGATAAAAGCAGAGTAGTATGTCTGGGGATCCGCTGGTAACGAGAGTAATAAAAGCGATCGATCATTTGTTTATAGAATAGTTCTTTAAAAAATGTATTTATATGATTTATGAGTCATAAGACAATTTTCGAGTCATGACTTAGGGAATTTTTTTAGAATATATAGGAAGAACCCAATTTAGTTAATAGATTTGACCTAGATTAGATATCCATCGACAAAAAAAGAATTTTTCTATTCGAAACCCGGTAGAAAAGAAGGGACAGTCTACGAGAAATCATATCATATATAAAATGAAAAAAGCCTCGAAGGTTCCATCCCTTAAAATGCTAGTAGGTGTTCGGAAATGGTTTGAAGTAGTTGAATAGGAGGATCACTATGACTATAGCTCTTGGTAAATTGACCAAAGATCAAAATGATTTATTTGATATTATGGATGACTGGTTACGGAGGGACCGTTTTGTTTTTGTGGGTTGGTCCGGTCTATTGCTCTTTCCTTGCGCCTATTTTGCCGTGGGGGGTTGGTTCACAGGTACCACCTTTGTAACTTCATGGTATACTCATGGATTGGCAAGTTCCTATTTGGAAGGTTGTAACTTCTTAACTGCAGCAGTCTCTACTCCTGCTAATAGTTTAGCACACTCTTTGTTGTTACTGTGGGGTCCTGAAGCACAGGGAGATTTTACCCGTTGGTGTCAATTAGGGGGTCTGTGGACTTTTGTTGCTCTTCACGGTGCTTTCGGATTAATAGGTTTTATGTTACGTCAATTTGAACTTGCTCGATCTGTTCAATTGCGGCCTTATAATGCAATCGCATTCTCCGGTCCAATTGCTGTTTTTGTTTCTGTATTCCTGATTTATCCACTGGGCCAGTCTGGTTGGTTCTTTGCGCCTAGTTTTGGTGTAGCAGCTATATTTCGATTCATTCTCTTTTTCCAAGGGTTTCATAATTGGACATTAAACCCATTTCATATGATGGGAGTTGCTGGTGTATTGGGCGCTGCCCTACTATGCGCTATTCATGGCGCTACCGTAGAAAATACCTTATTTGAAGATGGTGATGGCGCAAATACATTCCGTGCGTTTAACCCAACCCAAGCAGAAGAAACTTATTCAATGGTTACTGCTAACCGCTTTTGGTCCCAAATCTTTGGGGTTGCTTTTTCCAATAAACGTTGGTTACATTTCTTTATGTTATTTGTACCAGTAACTGGTTTATGGATGAGTGCTCTTGGAGTAGTCGGTCTGGCCCTGAACCTACGTGCCTATGACTTCGTTTCTCAAGAAATCCGCGCAGCGGAAGATCCTGAATTTGAGACTTTCTACACCAAAAATATTCTCTTAAACGAAGGTATTCGTGCGTGGATGGCGGCTCAAGATCAGCCTCATGAAAACCTTATATTCCCTGAGGAGGTTCTACCACGTGGAAACGCTCTTTAATGGAACTTTAGCTTTAACTGGTCGTGACCAAGAAACTACTGGTTTTGCTTGGTGGGCCGGGAATGCCCGACTTATCAATTTATCCGGTAAACTACTGGGGGCCCATGTAGCCCATGCCGGATTAATAGTATTCTGGGCCGGAGCAATGAACCTATTTGAAGTTGCTCATTTCGTACCCGAGAAGCCCATGTATGAACAAGGCTTAATTTTACTTCCCCATCTAGCTACTCTAGGTTGGGGGGTTGGTCCGGGAGGGGAAGTTCTAGACACCTTTCCATACTTTGTGTCTGGAGTACTTCACTTAATTTCCTCTGCAGTATTGGGCTTTGGCGGTATTTATCATGCACTTCTGGGACCTGAGACTCTTGAAGAATCTTTTCCATTCTTTGGTTATGTATGGAAAGATAGAAATAAAATGACTACTATTTTAGGTATTCACTTAATTTTGTTAGGTATAGGGGCTTTTCTTCTAGTATTTAAGGCTTTGTATTTTGGAGGTATATATGATACCTGGGCTCCAGGAGGGGGAGATGTAAGAAAAATTACCAACTTAACCCTTAGTCCAAGCATTCTATTTGGTTATTTACTAAAATCGCCTTTTGGGGGAGAAGGTTGGATTGTTAGTGTAGACGATTTGGAAGATCTAATTGGGGGACATGTATGGTTGGGTTCCATTTGTATACTTGGTGGAATCTGGCATATATTAACCAAACCCTTTGCATGGGCTCGGCGTGCACTAGTATGGTCTGGAGAAGCTTACTTATCTTATAGTTTAGGTGCTTTAGCCGTTTTTGGTTTTATAGCTTGTTGCTTTGTCTGGTTTAATAATACTGCTTATCCTAGTGAGTTTTATGGTCCCACAGGACCGGAAGCTTCTCAAGCTCAAGCATTTACTTTTCTAGTTAGAGACCAACGTCTTGGAGCTAATGTAGGCTCCGCTCAAGGGCCTACCGGTTTAGGTAAATATCTAATGCGTTCTCCGACCGGAGAAGTCATTTTTGGAGGAGAAACTATGCGTTTTTGGGATCTGCGTGCTCCCTGGTTAGAACCTCTAAGAGGTCCTAATGGTTTGGACTTGAGTAGACTTAAAAAAGACATACAGCCTTGGCAAGAACGTCGTTCCGCGGAATATATGACTCATGCTCCTTTAGGTTCTTTAAATTCCGTCGGTGGCGTAGCTACAGAGATTAATGCAGTCAATTATGTCTCTCCTAGAAGTTGGTTAGCTACTTCTCATTTTGTTCTAGGATTCTTCCTATTCGTAGGTCATTTATGGCACGCGGGAAGAGCTCGCGCAGCTGCCGCAGGATTTGAAAAAGGAATTGATAGAGATTTTGAGCCTGTTCTTTCCATGACTCCTCTTAATTGAGACATGAAATCCAATGCTTGACGTAAGAATCACTTTGATTTTAGTATACATATTGGGTTGAGTCGAGCAGATCAGATCATATTGAAAAAAGATTTTGTTTTTCAATTCATTTATATCTAATCTTTTTTCGGGCTCGGCTATATCACCACTTAGCCGAGCCCGAAAAAACCGAGCCAACCTAAATCAATAAAATAAAAAAATCCATTCGCCAAGAAAAAGGAGAGAGGGGGATTCGAACCCTCGATAGTTCTTTGTTTCGAACTATACCGGTTTTCAAGACCGGAGCTATCAACCACTCAGCCATCTCTCCAAAAGCTAATTTCTATTTTATCTTTATTCCACTCAAGAGAACATGACCATACAAATTAAGGACCCTTTTATCTATCTATGATAAAGATATCCAGTGTGAATCTATTGGTCTAGTTCTCTATCCGTATATATTCTATATGCTTGATCCAGCATGCTCTTTTGTGAAGTAAAAAAAACTACCCCTCGATCCATGCCTCAATAAGGGGTGTCATCTAAAATCAATGGATTCATGATAAAACCCTCCATAATGAGAATGTGTTTTTTATTTCTTTTTTTAAGGGGTCGAAAGGGGTTGGGGATCAAATGGTATAGTTCTTTTGTTGGTAAATTGGAGGATTCTAAACATGACTATTGCTTTTCAATTAGCTGTTTTTGCATTAATTGTTACTTCATCCATTTTATTAATTAGTGTACCTGTTGTATTTGCTTCTCCTGATGGTTGGTCAAGTAACAAAAATGTTGTATTTTCCGGTACATCATTATGGATTGGATTAGTATTTCTAGTGGGTATTCTTAATTCTCTCATCTCTTGAAACTATTCATTCTAGATCAAAAAACCAAATGACCCCTCCCCCCGAATTCTTTCGGGTTGTGAGGCACATTAAAATGGAATATAGAAGACCCCACAAATAAAGAAAACTAAAACATTCTTATTATTAATGGGAGGGGTCAAACTTCTTCTATTGGAAAAAGCTTCTATCTTATACTTAATATGATATATAGTAAAACTAAAAT
>Ga0193722_1000172_pt1 | contig 14075 bp, 11 predicted proteins | sample H2m1metaG_FD_143044 | JGI IMG/M metagenome (GOLD analysis project Ga0193722, IMG submission 143044) | Soil microbial communities from a riparian zone of the East river system, Colorado, United States - H2m1 | ecosystem: Environmental > Terrestrial > Soil > Riparian zone | place: USA: East River...
GGCACAGGTCGCTTCACCAACGCCACCGGCCATTTTGAGTTGGGCGGGCAACTGGACTTCACCACGAATCCGCCCTCCTTTGTCCTTCCCTGGGAAGGGGTGATCAATTTTCATCGGCACGGACGATAAAACACCACTAGACATTTCGTCAGCTCAAAACCAAAACGCAAATCCAGCAAAAGCCTGGGCGCAGAGAATTCTGAAAAGACTATATGGTGATATAAAATTATAGAGCCTCGTTCACCTTTTGGAAATTACCCCTCGACTATGCTGCATTGTTCAGTTAAGGATTTGGAATGGCACAAAGGAAAGAAACACCGACACCGCCGCCTGAACCTCCTCCAGGCACCTAGTAGTCGCTAGGAAGTCGCGCGAACTTCACGCAGAGTCTTATGAGCGCCTTTAAAACAAGGCGTCCCGGTGCGCTTGATTTGGCGCCAGTCGCTTAGAGGTTGCTACCGCTCCACTTCAATTTCTGCCTGACCACACTGAAAAACGAGACATCAGGCAGCGACGCCAGTGGCAGCATCTTCTTTGCTTTGCGGATGGTCACTACCGATCCGCGCTCAACATGTATCGGCTTGCGGCCGTCCAGCGTCAGGTACACCGGATAGTCAGGATCGCTCGCTTCGATCTCAATTGTCGATCCCTCGGCGACAATGATCGATCGATTCGTGAGGACATGCGGGCAAATCGGTGTGATCACGAAAACTCCCGACTCCGGATCGAGGATCGGGCCGCCGGCCGACAACGAGTAAGCGGTCGAACCTGTCGGCGTTGCAACGATCAATCCGTCGGCATTGAACTCGGTGAGTGGTTCGCCATTGACCCGCGTGCGCAACATCACCAGGCGCGAAAGTTCGCCGCGGCTTAATACCGCGTCGTTTAGCGCGAGCATTTTGGCGGTCTGTTTCTCACGGAGCCGCACGCGGGCCTCAAGCAATGCTCGCTGGCTAAAATTGATCCGATCTCTAGCGAGGCATTCCACTGCCTCTCGATAGGTCGCGGAACTCGCGGTGGTCAGGAAACCGAGCGAGCCCACGTTGATGCCGAAGATCGGCTTTATGGCTTCCCCGAGCTGCCCAACTACCCGCAGAATTGTGCCGTCGCCTCCGGCTACAACCAAAAGATCGGCCGCGGCGCCAAGGTCTGTGATGGAATACTCAGATTTCTTTCCAGCAACGCGCGCTGTTTCTTTTTCCAGCAAAGGGGTGATCGAAAAACTACTGAACTCCTCAGCGATTGCGTTGACCAGGTCGCCGACGCCCGCTTTCCCTGTGTGCGCGATTATACCGATCGTTTTCGGATGCATGCAAAAAATTCCTGGTTCCCGTCCGCGCCTTTAATAGCAGATGGAACGATTCCGGTTACCACGTGGCCTGAATCTGTGACGAACGCGACGATCTTCTCTTGCGCTTTACGGTGCAGGTCCGGCTCGCGAACGATTCCGCCCCTGCCTACGTCCGCGCGTTGCAGCTCGAACTGCGGTTTGATTAATGCAAGAATCACGCCGGTTGGAGTTATCAAGTCGAATGCGTTTGGCAGGATTAAGGTCAGCGAGATAAAGGAAACATCAATCACGCAAAGATCGACAGGCTCCGGAACCTGCCTGCGCGAGAGAGATCGTGCATTGATTTTTTCGAGAACAATCACTCGAGGATCGTTGCGCAATTTCCAATTCAATTGTCCGTGACCGACATCGACTGCATAAACCTTCCCGGCGCCGCGTTGTAACATACAATCAGTGAAACCACCTGTCGAAGCGCCGATGTCCAGCGCTGTCTTCCCGCGCACTTCGACTTTGAAGTAGTCCAGGGCGCTTTCCAGCTTTAGCGCACCCCGCCCGACATATTTGGGCGTCGGCTTGATTGAGATCGGTGCTTGTTCTTCGAAAAGTTCCGATGGCTTTACGGCAATTCGGGTGCCGACTTTTACATCGCCGGCCATCACGGCGCGCCGCGCCTGCTCGCGGCTTGGAAATAAGCCCTTACCGACCAGAAGCTGATCAAGCCGTAATTTCTTCGGCATCTTTGCCCGCGGCAATAACGGAGCGATGCCACACCTCGGCAATCGACACACGAAGAGCCTCCACAGCTTTAGTTAACTGATCGATCGTGATGCATAACGGCGGCATCAGAACGAGGACATTGCCTATTGGCCTGGTCAGCAGTCCATGGCGACGGGCTTTGAGACAAACAGCCACGGCTGAACCGGGCCGGAGGCCGTTCGCCGATTCTTCAAGCTCAACGCCGGCAATAAATCCGCACTGTCGGACTTCTTTTACACCCGCGAGTTTCTCCAGATCAGCCAGCGCCATACTCAGGCGCCGGATTTTCGGCTGCAAAGCTTCCAGGACATGTTCGTTCTCGAAGACCTCGAGGCTTGCCTTGGCCGCTGCGCAGGCGAGCGCATTTCCGGTGTAGCTGTGCCCGTAGGCGAGCGCTTTACACTCCGATACAGACCCATCAAATGCAGAAAATAGTTTTTCAGATATCAAAGTAATAGCCAGCGGAAGATATCCACCAGTCAATCCTTTAGCCATTACCATCATGTCTGGAATTACTCCCTCGTGTTCTGAGGCAAACATTCGACCGGTTCTGCCGAATCCGGTCATTACTTCATCAATAATCAACAAGGTGTCGGTGCGGTCGCACCATTCGCGGACGGCTCTCAGCGTGCCGGCGGGCCAGAGGCGCATTCCTGCGGCGCCTTGGATAAGCGGCTCGATCACGACGGCAGCAGTCTTTGCTATTTCGGCCGGCGCAAGCGCTTCCAACCCCTTGATATTCGGAACCTGAATGACCGGAAAGTTCCAGCGCGTCGATCCGATTTGGAACATCGCTGCCGCGCCCAGGCTGGCGGCACCGGCCGTATCGCCATGATAGGCATTCTGAAATGCAATAAACTGTTGTCGTCTTGAATGCCGCAGACGCCAATACTGATCCGCAATTCTCAAGGCGACCTCGATTCCCGTCGAGCCGTCATCGGAGAAAAAAACTCTGCTCAAGGCGTTATCTGGAAAGAGTCCGGCGATCGCTTGCGCGAGCTCGATGGCCGCCGGGTTCGTGAACCCGAGAAATGAAGTGTGTGCGACGCGATCGAGTTGGCGACGGATGGCCGCATTAATGTGGGGGTGATTGTGCCCGTGAATATTCGTCCAGATGGATGAATTCCCGTCGATGTATTCGCGTCCTCTGCTATCACGCAGCACTGCTCCGTGTCCTTCGACCAGAACGAGCGGCTCGTGCTCCGGGGCGCACCACTTGCGCATATCGGTGAATGGATGCCAGACAAATCGTTTGTCCGCGGCGATCAATTCCTCGATGTTCCACTCATTCATAGGCGCGGTGTTCCTGGATTAGCTTCTCGATTGAGGCAACGTCCTCGATTGAAGCGCGCCGTCGCTGATATTTTCGCACCAGGATTTCTTTCAATGTCAGCAAGTCCTCCAGCAACGGGCGATCGTAATATGTCCAGTCAAGGTCGCCCGCCATTTTGGCCTGCAACCGCCATGCGCTGCCGAACTTCGTCGCGCGCACTTCGCGTTTTCTGCCATCTTGATTTCTGTCCTTCCATATGTGTTGACTCGGCATCGAACTGAAACCTTACATTAGCGCCTTGAAAGACGTAGTTAAATTGGCGGCATACTTTGTCGCGACGATTGTCATCGGAGCGATCCTTGCGCCAATTCTTTTTTGGTCTGCTCAGTTGCTTGCCGCGCACGGCCCATTTTCTTTTCTGGCAAGGTACGATTTCGAGACATTCTTTCATCGGGCGCTTCTGATTGCGGCCGTACTTTTGCTCTGGCCGTTGCTACGAGTAAGCCACGTGCGACGCCTGGCTGATCTTGGCGTTGCGCCTAATTCGCGCTGGGGTCGCGATCTCGTGGCCGGCGCTGCTATTTCGGTGGTTCCGCTGCTCTTTTGCGGAGTTTTACTCATCGCATTTCACGTTTATGCATTACGGCACAGCGTTGCCTGGCCGCGTTTTGGCAAAATGCTCCTGGCGTCAATAGCCGTCCCGTTCATTGAAGAGGCTTTTTTTCGCGGGATCGTTCTAGGCGTTTTACTCAAAACTGGCCGGAAGTACATGGCGATCTTTGCCGTTTCAGCGATCTTTGCAGCGGTCCATTTTTTAAAGGCCCCTGAGCGGACGTCCGAGATAGTAACATGGACCTCCGGCTTCAGTTCGATTGCTCATGCATTCGATGGAATTGGGGATCCGACGATGGTGGCCTTAGCGCTGGCGACATTATTTTTCATCGGCTGGATTCTCGCCGACGCGCGTGTGCTCACCCATTCGTTATGGCTGTCAATCGGCCTGCATGCTGGTTGGATTTTTGGCAGCGGCGCTTTTAGCCGGCTGGCACGTCAGCAAACGCTCGCCTTTCCGTGGATAGGAAAGAACATGCTGGTTGGAATCATCCCGCTTGGTCTAGCTGTCCTCACTTGGATAATAATGCGCACGTGGTTTAAATATGATCGCGCTTCGCAAGTTTGAATTGTTCGAGGCGGCCACATCGCTTCTGTATCCTCCGGTATGCGCTCTCTGCGCCGGCAAAACTCAAGCCAACGAGTATCTCTGCGAGCCATGCGAAGCAAAAGCCATGCGTATCGTTGCACCATTTTGCCAGCAATGTTCCGAGCCCTTCCAAGGGGCTATAGCGACCGCGTTCACGTGCGCCAACTGCGCCCGTCGCAAAATTTACTTTGATGCAGCAGTGGCCGCATACCGTGGCCGCGGTATCGTTCGCCAGATCATTCACGATTTTAAGTACGGGCGTCAGGTTCATTTGCGACATCTTGTGGCACGTTGGCTCTGCACAGCGTTTGACGATGAACGTCTTCGCGGGCGCCACTTTGACATAATCGTGCCCGTCCCATTGCATCCAACTCGCCTGCGGGAACGCGGATTCAATCAAGCGGGCTTGCTTACTGAATTGCTAAGCACACGCATATCGATTCGGTGCAAGCGAGTCTTAAAGCGCATTCGATACACAACTACACAGACGGCGCTCGACCGCGCGGAGCGAATAGAAAATTTGCATAACGCGTTTCGTTTACGAAAGAACGCGGACGTGCGAGGCTTGCACGTGCTGTTAATCGATGATGTTCTTACAACGGGCTCTACGCTGAGTGAGTGCGCGCGTGTCTTGAAACGCGCGGGAGCAATCTCTGTTTACGCGGCCACTGCGGCGCGCGCATAAAATTGCAATGGCGATTTTCAAAAAACCGGCGATCAAAGCAGAAGGCGGAAAGAAGAAGGAGATTCCGCGCGGCCTTTTTCAAAAATGTCCCGGCTGCTCGGAGGTCGTACCCGAGATCGAGCTCGCGCAGAACCAGCGGATCTGTCCGCGCTGCGATTATCATTTTGTCCAACCGGCCAAGGAGCGAATTCAGAACCTGCTGGACGCGGACTCTTTCTTGGAAATGGACGCTGGCTTGAAATCAGTGGATGTCTTGCGTTTCCAGGGAATGGCTAGCTACAAAGATCGGCTCAAGAAGTATCAGGAAACCACAGGGCTTCTGGATGCTGTAATCAGCGGACACGGAACTCTTGACGGCTACAAGGTTGCGATCGCGGTGATGGATTTCGGCTTTCTCGCCGCGACCATGGGTTCGGTAGTTGGCGAGAGAATCACGCGCACAATTGAATATGGAACCGCCGAGCACTGCGCGGTGATCATCGTTGCTGCTTCTGGCGGAGCCCGTTTGTACGAAGGAATGTTGAGCTTAATGCAGATGGCCAAAACGAGCGGTGCGCTCTCTCGCCACGCGGATGCCCGGCTTCCTTACATTTCCGTCCTGACAAATCCGACCACGGCCGGCGTCATGGCCAGTTTCGCGTCACTCGGTGACGTCATTATAGCTGAACCAAGGAGCATGATCGGCTTCGCCGGTCCGCGCGTCATCAGGGAAACCACACACCAGGACTTGCCCGAACGATTTCAGACTGCCGAGTTTCTCGAGGAGCATGGTTTAATCGACATGATCGTCCACCGCAAAAAAATGCGAGAGCAGATCAGCCGACTGCTCAATTACTTTACTGTCGCGCCGTGAATCGAGCCGGCGGGAGCCGAGCGAGATGGACGGGCAAGCCCGCGAGGGTTGGTGCGTCGGGAGACGCGGCGATCAATTACCGTGACGAGCTCAGTTGGCTCTACAGCCTTCAGCGCTTCGGAATCAAGCTTGGCTTGGAAAACATCGAGCGGTTGCTAGAAGAACTTTCAAAGAATGACGGCTCGCAAGCCGCTCCTTGGAAAGTCATTCACGTCGCAGGCACAAACGGCAAAGGCTCCGTTTGCGTCATGATCGATTCGATCTGCCGCGCACAAAGATATCGGACCGGCCTGTTCACGTCCCCTCACATCGTCACGTTTCGCGAACGTATTCGTGTGAATGGCGAAATGATTTCTGAGGACGCGGTCGCACATGGCCTAACGATTATCCGCAATCTTGTCGCAAACTGGGATCCGCATCCGACATTTTTCGAAGTTGTGACCGCGCTCGCTCTCAAGCACTTCTCGGACATGAGGGTCGAGATCGTTATCCTGGAAACCGGTCTAGGTGGCCGGCTCGATGCTACCAGCGCCATTCAATCAGATGTTTCGGTGATCACGCCAATCGATTTCGATCACGAAGAATGGCTGGGCAAAACAATCCCCGAAATCGCGGCTGAAAAAGCGGGCATTATCAAACCAGACGTTCCCATTGTTTCTGCCTGTCAGCGAGCGGAAGCCGAAGAGGTGATTCGCGCGCGTGCCGCTAAGTGCGGAGCGCCGCTGCAATTCGTAACCAGACCCTATGACAAGACTCCAATCGCACTCGCTGGATCGCATCAAAAGCAAAACGCGGCGCTTGCGGTTGCTGCGCTTCGCGCAGCGAAAATCGCTGCCGACGACTCAGCGATTGCACGGGGGCTCGCCGCCATCGATTGGCCAGCACGTTTTCAACGATGGGACGAACGCACAATCGTCGATGGCGCGCATAACCCCGCCGCCGTGCGTACGCTCGCAGAAACATGGCGCGAAAATTTTGGTAATCAGCGCGCCACGCTCGTGCTTGCGGTCCTTTCTGACAAAGACTTGCGCGGTATCTGTGAAGCGCTTGCGCCGATTAGTGAGTTCGTGCTATTGCCGAAAATTCGCAGCGAGCGCGCAGCTGATCCAGAAGAGGTAGCAAGAGCCCTGGCCAACATTACTCCACCACTCCCCTACTCCATCATTCAATCCGTTGATGAGGCGTTAGCTCTTGCACGCGCGAAACCGAATCCAATTCTAATCACCGGCTCACTTCATTTTGCCGGCGAAGTGCTCGCGCTTTTACGCGGCGAACCCGCTGCCTTCGAGGAATGCACGCAGTGAGATCAAACGCCTTCGCCGACTTCAATTCGCGGGAATAAGGGCACCGGTTTGCCGACAATATGTCCATCGGGCAGTCCTCCCCACTCCGCATCCGCGAGCGAAAACCGTTCTTCCTTTCCACTCAACGCCATTTTCCAATTGAGCTGATCGAAAATTCCGTGCGCAGCTTTCGGCAAGACAGGCGAAATCAAGATTGCAATAATCCGCAGAGATTCAGCGAGTTGATAAAGAACCGCGTCCAGTAACTGTTCTTTCTGCCTGTCCTTCGCCAGATTCCAGGGTGCACTAATTTCTACAAGCGCATTGCACGCAAGGGCTCTTGCAAGCGGTGCGCTTAACGCATTCGATGGCCGAAAGTCAGCAAATTCATTCGTGTATAGCTTTTTCCCGGCTTGGAGTTCATCCGTAGACCAAGTTTGCAGATGGGACTTCACTTCACTCTCAGGGAACTCTTTAAGATCGATTGATTTAATCGTACCGTCTCGAAAGCGGTGGATCATGTTCAGCGTTCGGTTCACGAGATTGCCGAGGGCATTTGCGAGATCAGAATTGAAGTCTCTGACTAATAGTTTTTCGCTGAAATCCGCATCCTTCCCGGTTACGATCGCGTTCGTCAAATAATACCGCAGTGCCTCGGCGCCGTATTTATCGGCAAGCGCAAAGGGATCAACAATGTTCCCTGTGCTCTTGCTCATCTTTGCTCCACCGAGATTCCACCAGCCGTGCACCAGCAGTTGCGGCATTTGATCATCGTGAAATCCGATCGCGTGCAGCATGATCAACCAATAAATGCCGTGTGCCGGGACGAGAATGTCCTTGCCAATGATTTGCAGCGTGTCTCTCGACCAACGATCACGGAATTCTGGGGGCTGCCTTTCGTAAGTGTCGACCTTTGGATCGTAACCGGCGAAACTGATGTAATTCGTTAGGGCATCGAACCAGACATAATTGACGAAATCCTTGTCAAACGGCAGCTCGATCCCCCAGCTTAGGCGCGATTTCGGGCGCGAAATGCAGAGATCGCCGCTGAGTTTTTCGACGGCATTTCGTAATTCGGTCAGACGAAAATCCGGAAGGACCGCGTCGTCTCGTTTCTGAAGATAATCGAGCAACCATTTTTTGTGATCGCTTAGTTTGAAATAATAGTTTTCTTCCTCACGAAACTCGACCTGTCCCCACTCAGCGCCGAATTCGCCATCAGGTCCGCGTTCTTTGTCAGTCAGAAATTGTTCCTGACGGATTGAGTAGTAGCCGGCTTGTTTATCTTTGTAGATTTGGCCCGCTTCGAACAACCGCTGCAAAATACCTTGAACGACTTTTTTGTGTCGCTCACTGGTTGTCTCGGCCCATTCGTCGTATCGCACATCCAGTTTCTTCCAAAGATCGACAAACTTCTGTGTGATCTCCTTGACAAATTCAGCTGGAGGAACACCCGCTTTCGCGGCGGATTGCTGCACCTTCTGGCCGTGCTGATCGACGCCAGTTAAGAAAAAGACATGGTCACCCTTGAGGCGATGATAGCGGGCGATCACATCAGCTAGCACCTTCTCGTAGGCGTGTCCGATGTGCGGCGGCGAGTTTGTGTAATCGATCGCCGTGGTGATGAAAAACGTCTTTGGCATTCTGCGATTACATCTGTAGCGGCAGTCTGTGACTGTCGCAAACAAGGCACGTGCAGCCCTTTCTTTTCACTGGCTTTGGCAATGGTTGGACCGAAATTGCTCAATGAACAATTATCTCAAGGTTGTGCTTTCGGTTCTGGTAGCCGCGATTTGCACGGTGGGTTTCGCGGCAGACAAGCCGAGTTGTGCGAAGACGGGCAAGAATTGCCCGATGAATGATGGTAAAGCGTGCAATTGCGGAAAGAGTTGCGCTTGCTAATAAGCCGCGACTCGCTTTTGAATTCGGAGCATTGAAGACGTTTAAGAACGAGTTTGCGGACGAAAACCGTTCAGAGTTCGGCCACGTCGAACCGTCTCGCTTCTCCGTTTGTAGCCACGTTGCTATGTGGCAGGCGATCCAGCGACTGCAGTTACATTGGCTGCTTCTCCCGACGCCCGTTTCCTTTCGCGTTCCGCCCATTCATATAGGACAGGCAGCACAAGAAGCGTAAGAAACGTCGAGCTGACAATTCCGCCGATAACAACCGTTGCGAGAGGTCGCTGGACCTCCGCGCCGGCGCTTGTTGAGAGCGCCATGGGAATAAAGCCGAAAGCTGCGACAGCTGCAGTCATGAGCACGGGACGCAAGCGCGTAAGAGATCCTTCGATCACCGCGAAGCGAACGTCGTGTCCCTCTTCCCGCAACTGATTAAAATAACTGATCATCACGACTCCATTGAGCACGGCGACTCCGCTCAATGCGATGAAACCAACCGCCGCGGAAATGCTGAACGGCATATTGCGCAGCCACAGTGCGATAACGCCACCAGTGACGGCTAATGGAACGCCGGAATAGACAATCAGTGCTTGTCGCACGCTGCCAAACGCAGTGAAGATAAGAACGAAGATGAATATGAGCGCTGCGGGGACGACAATCGCAAGTCGTGCCTTCGCTTCGCGAAGATTCTCAAACTGCCCGCCAAATTCGAGCGTGTAGCCTTCCGGCAATTTGACGTGCTCGCGCACTTTTGCGTCAGCTTCGCGCACCCAGCTTTCCACATCGCGACCTTGCAGGTTCACCATGAGTGCCGCGCGTCGCTGTCCTGAGTCCCGCAAGATCGGTGACACCGTTTTGACCCGTTGAATATCGGCGAGGTCGCCTAGCGGCAGAAGACCGGACTCTCCAACGCGGACTGGCAAAGCACGAATCATCTCCACGTTTTCGCGATCGGCTTCGGACAGCCGGATGACAATGTCAAAGCGCCGATTCCCCTCGAGCATGGTTCCAACCGTCTCCCCACCTAATGCGGCGGTAATCGTTTGGTTCACGTCGCCCGCGTGAAGGTTGTATTTTGCTAATGCGTCTCGTTTCACTCTGATTTCCAGCATCGGAGCCCGTCCTGTGGTCTCATATTCGACTTCGCCTTCCCCCTCACGAGTACCCGGGATTTGTTCCAACACTTCTTTCACTTCGGAGCCGAGTCGCTCCAGCACATCATAATCGTTTCCGAAAATTTTGACCGCGATGTCAGCGCGAATGCCTTCGAGCATTTCGTTAAAGCGCATTTCAACCGGCTGCGCGACCATCACGCGAGCACCGGGGTTTAACGTTTCAATTTCCGTCGCGATGATTCTCGCAAGTTCCTCCTTGCTGATTGGCCGATTGCCGACCTTTCGCCATTCGTTTTGCGGTTTGTAGTAGATGTAAAAATCGCAGTCGCTCGGCGGCATCGGGTCAGTTGCAATTTCCGCGCTGCCGATTCGCGAGAATACGTGCGTAATCTCGGGCACACGTTTTCGGATTTCTTCCTCGGTCTTGCGTTGCTCTGCGACGCTTTGAGTGAGGTTGATGCTGCTCGTCCGGAAAACCATTATGGTGAATGTCCCCTCATCGAGCTTCGGAATAAAATCGGCACCCAGATCGCGGAAGATGAACATCGCCAATGCGAAGAGCGCAATTGCACCGAGCACAACCAACCAAGGTAGTCGCAACGACCAGCGAAGGATGGGAGAGTAAACACTCTTGATGATGCGGATAATCAAATTCTCGCGTTCCGCGATGCGGCCTGTGATCAGGAACGAGCACAGCGCCGGCATCAGAGTAAGCGCCAGCACCAATGATCCGCCCAGGGCGAGCATTACTGTCAGCGCCATTGGGTGAAACATTTTTCCTTCAATTCCTGATAATGCGAGAATCGGCACGTAAACAATCGCGATGATCAGGACTCCGAAGAACATTGGCGTCCCGACTTGCTTGCTTGCAGTAAGGACCACATGCAGCCGCTCTTCGGTGGTCAATCGTCGCGCGAGCTCGTGTTGTTTTACGCCAAGCTGCCGCACCACATTTTCCACGATCACGACTGCGCCGTCGATGATGAGCCCAAAATCGATTGCACCAAGGCTCATCAGATTCCCCGAAATTCCGAACCGCGTCATTCCCGTGATCGCGAAAAGAAGTGCGAGTGGAATCGCAGCTGCGACGATGAACGCGGCGCGCCAGTTCCCAAGGAGGAAAAGCAACACCGCGATGACGAGCAACGCGCCTTCGAACAGGTTCGTTGTCACGGTTCGAATCGTTCGATGCACGAGATTCTTTCTGTTGTATTCCGGGCTGATGATCACGCCGGACGGCAGGCGCTTCTGAATCTCCGTAATTTTTTCGGCAACACGCTCCGCAACCGCGTTGCTGTTCTCGCCCATCAGCATCATGGCCACGCCAAGCACTGCCTCTTGCCCGCTGTGCGTCGCCGCGCCAGTGCGAAACGCGTGACCAATTTCGACTTTAGCAAAGTCTTTCACCCGCAGCGGCATCACACCGGCCGCGAATCTAATGGGCAGCTCCGCTATCTCCTGCGGCGAAGCAACTCGACCAACACCACGAATCACAAGTTGCTCGTTTCCCGCATTGACGATGCCGCCGCCCGTGTTCTCAACGTTTTCCCCAACAACCTTTGCAAGGTCGTTAACGGTAAGCCCTGCATCGCGGAGCTTCGCGATATTTGGCTGCACGACGATCTGCTTAACGTAGCCTCCGTAAGCGTTGACCTCAGCGACACCGGGGACGGCTCGAAGCTGCGGTTTAATCATGTATTCCTGCATTTCCCACAGCGCCATCAGTTGTGCTTCGCGCGTGGACGGAGCGTTTGGAGCGTTCGGCGCGTAGTCGATTGTGTAATAAAATACTTCGCCCAACCCGGTCGTGATCGGAATGAGCTTCGGCGTGACACCAGCCGGCAGCGAGTCCGCCGCGCTTTGCAGGCGCTCGGTAACGAGCTGGCGAGCACGATAGATGTCGCTCTTATCGGTAAATTGAAGTGTGATCTGCGACAGACCGAAGCGCGACAGCGAGCGCATTTCGGTTACACCGGCAACTCCACCCAGCGCCATTTCAAGTGGCACCGTTACGAGCTTTTCAACTTCATCCGGCGCAAGCGCCGACACTGTTGTGTTCACTTGCACTTGCACTCCAGTAATGTCCGGAATCGCGTCCATAGGCAGTTTCGTTGCCGACCAAAGGCCAGCGAAAAGAAGAGCCAGAGCGCCCATCAGCACGAGAACTCGCTGGCGAACAGAGAACTCCAGAATTTTGTCGATCATCGCTCATGCTCCTCTCGGTACAGCTTTCGACCGGTCAAAATTTCCAGCGTCTGTGCGGCCTCAAGCGCACCCTTCTGTGCATCGTTCAATGCAGGGATGGCCTCGAGATATTGTTTTTGGATCTCCACGTAAGTAGTCAGCGGTATCGCACCAAGGCGATAGTTACGCTCCGCCAACTCTGAGGCGTTACGCAATTCCGCCATCGCCCCAGACCTCCACGTTTCAATCTCGGCTCGCTTTGCTTCCAGTTCGGCGGCGGTTTGCGTCACGCGCCTTTCCACTTCGCGTCTCGCCATAGCCAGGGAGGCATCGGCTTGTTGCTGACGCGCTTTACTACTCGCGATGTTCCCTGCGTTGCGGTCCCACAAGGGCAGCGGCAACGAGATCCCGAGTCCTAATCGTTGCTCTCGATCGATTGCATTTTCCAGCGAGTAAAACGGCCCCACGGCTATGGCCGGAAACCGCTCGTTCTTCGACAAGGCGACTTTGAAGCCCTGCTGAGCGAGCTCGACCTGTCGAATGCGAATGTCGAACGAATTTGAACGGGCCGCCTCCACTAAGCTCCGCACGGAGACTGCGGTGAAAGCGATCGGGCTCGCGCTCACTGTTAACGTTGCATCGGCAGATCGGCCGCTCAACTGATTCAACTCTACGGCAATCGTTTTCTGGGCTAACGCCGATTCACGTTCCTGGCGCTGAAACGTCAGCAAATTCGCACTGATAATCCGCGCTTCCAATTGCGGTGCGACTCCCGCGAGGGGCCGTTGTTTCAGCACATCATTGAGCGCTTGAGTTCGCGCGGTGACTTCCTGCACCGCTTTTGTTCTTTCGTCAGCGCTGCTTAGCGCGTAAGCCAGCGAGCGAACACGCGCGGCCAGTGTCAGGCGGAACTGTTGCAGATGTAATTCGGCAACCACGCGATCGTGGTTCGCAATCGCTTTGCGCAGCGCAATTCGACCGGGGTACTCGAAGGTTTGGCTGAACGAGAGAGCCACTATCGCGCCATCGCCGTTCGCTCCTCCCGAATTTTCACGCGAATTCTTGTAGCCAAGTTCCGTGCTTAATTCTGGGTTGCGAAGAGTACCGGCAGTTCTTACCGCTCCCTTCGCCGCAGCGATCTCCGCGACAAAGAAGTTTAATTCTGGATTTCGCTGGAGCGCTTGTTTGACCAGCGCTTCCGGCGTTTCGGCAAACGCACTCGCGCACACGAGCAGAATGGCACTCGCAAAGGATTTGGTTTGTGTATAAATCGACATTGGTTAGGCAAAAAGAATTGGAGAAGCCACAGCGCATTTGCGTTGTGGCGCCCGAATGAAGCCTGAGCGAAGAAGCTGCGCGGACACACCGCGCCTGCGCTCAGTTGTTAGGCGAGCTGAGGCGGATGATCGATCGCGGCGGGTAAACCGTCCGGTGCGAATTGCTCACTGGTCGAAAAGAAAACAGATGCCGGAAAAGCGCCGATGACATCCACGGTGAGAGTGGAAGTTATGACAGTGCTGTTGTGCACGGCGCAT
>Ga0193722_1000173_pt1 | contig 14050 bp, 6 predicted proteins | sample H2m1metaG_FD_143044 | JGI IMG/M metagenome (GOLD analysis project Ga0193722, IMG submission 143044) | Soil microbial communities from a riparian zone of the East river system, Colorado, United States - H2m1 | ecosystem: Environmental > Terrestrial > Soil > Riparian zone | place: USA: East River...
GAATTTATTACTCTGAAATTCAATTCGTCCGGCGTTTTGCAATGGGCGACGCCCTACAACGGCTCAACCAGCTCCATCGATTACGCGAACCACATTGTCGTTGATAGCGACGGGAATTCCTACATCACCGGTTGGAGCGGTGGCGCAAATAACTTGCACGATATGACTACGATCAAATACGACCCGAATGGAAACGAGCTATGGGTCAAACGATACAACGGCAGCGCAGACGACAATGATTACGCTTACTGGCTCGCACTCGATGGTTCAGGCAACGTTTATGTTGCCGGTCAAAGCGTGGAAACCGGTTCTGACAATGACATCACCACGATCAAATACGCTCCAAATGGAGATGAGATTTGGGTTCGACATTACGATGGCCCGGCTCATGGTTATGACGCGGGCCAAGCTATCGCTGTCGATGCCGATGGCAACGCCTACGTCACAGGTAATCACACCATGGCAACAGGGCTTGAGTGCGTTACTCTCAAGTATTCAGCGGCAGGCGATCTTTTATGGACCGCTTCATTTAACGGTCCTGACGCGAGCGGCGGCGTGTTCATATCCATTGCATTAGACGACACCGCTAGCGCATACGTTACGGGCTTCGTCTTCAGCGGCGGTGCTGGTGACTCTGCCACGGTAAAATACGATACGAATGGGATCGAACAGTGGGCACAGCTGTACGATGGGCCTGGTCACAGCTCTGACGGCGCCTATGCCATCGCCGTCGACAATAACCACAACGTTGCAATTGCGGGCTACAGCACCGGCAATGGGACGGATTATGACTACACAACAATTAAATACTCTGAATCCGCCACATCCACACCTACTCCCACAGTAACACCCTCGGTAACGCCTACAGCCACGCCCAGGCCGACAGTCACACCTTCGATAACTCCGACGCCCTCACCTACTGCGACAGTTACACCGACGCCAACGCCTGCCATGACGCCGACACCCCGGCCTACACCATCACCCAGGCCCCGCCCTAGCCCGCGACCTCGACCTTAGCGCAATCGGTGTTTATCACGGCTAAGGACTTACAGGAGAATCCCAGAATGATTGAAAGAACTGGTAAAAACATCAGGGCCCACAGTTGCCCAACTTCGCCTTCAGGCAACGGCGCGGCCCGTTGGGTTGCTGCCATTTTCGTTCTTTCAGTTTCGCTGGCTATCCCGCCGCTACCTCGAGCGTTTGGTCAACAGGGCAATGACGCCGCCAACCAAACCAAACAAGGTTTGCCTGGCGGAAAGGTGCCGCCCGTTCAACGCAGTAACACCGCGACCAGACCGCAGACCGCCGAACGCCACAAGGGGCAACTTCTTCGTTATGATGTCCGGCCGAAGCTATCCGCGTCGCAACTTCCCAGGGGATTCCATAACGTTAAAGACCTGCTCCCTCATTCCGCGCTGCCTGAAGCTTCAAATATTCATCGGCTTCGCCCACCCCAACTTTCAGGGACCTGTCCCTCAACGATCACCGAATCAGCAAGCCAGGCGATTGTCACGGGCGCAGTAGCGTGCAGCGACCCAGGCCTTGGCACTTTGGAGAACCATTACTGGCGCGCATTTAATATGAATACGTTCACCGGTGACCAGGCCTACGATGTCACGTCTGTCGAGTTCGGGATCGAGCAGGCTGAATCTCTGTTTGGCACCGACCAGCCGTTGACAGTCAACCTCTACGCCAACCACGGTTCCCCATTCCCCGACGGCGATTGGCAATCGAATTTGGTGGGCAGCTCAGGCAAAATCCGCGTTACCAACCAGGAGTTCACGATATTCAATGTGCCTTTAACGACGACTGTGCCTGCGGGGACGCTTGAGCTGGTGATGGAAGTGCTGTCACCGGACCAAACCGCCGAGCACAATTTCTTCATCATCGGTTCGAACCCGGATCCCGAGACCGGGCCAAGCTATCTCAGCGCGCCCGATTGCGGCAATCCGGACCCGGTGGCAACGCGGTGCATTGGTTTCCCCGATATGCACTACGTGTTTAACGTCAACGGCAGCTGTGCGGGCGGTGGCGGCACGCCTACGCCAACGGCAACGCCGCCCTGTCCTCCGACCGTGATAGCTGGAAGCATCGACACGAACGATCCTACACAGAATGATCGCCTCAACCGCGGTGTCATTTCGGGTTGCTGCGGCACCACCTACTCGTGTCAGATCTTTGGCGATGGTCAGCTACATCATTACAATGCCCATACATTTACAAACACGACCGGCTCCACTCAATGCGTCACAGTCGGTATCGATACTGACTGCCAGGGCAGCAATTTCATCTTTACGGCTGCGTACCTGGGAACGTTTGATCCAAATAACATCTGCACCAACTGGATAGCAGACGAAGGGCAGAGCCCGATTCCTGGCAACCCGACGCCGTTCTCATTTAACATCGAAGACGGCCAGACGTTCGTGCTGGTGGTAAGTGAAGTCACGGCCAATGCAGGTTGTCCTTCCTATACGATGACTGTGTCCGGGCTATGTGTCGGCGTAACACCAACACCAACTCCAAGTGCAACGCCAACGGCAACATCTACGCCGACTGTAACCCCGACGCCCAGACCTGCTCCAACACCCAGGCCTCGCCCGAGTCCGCCGCCTCGGCCAACACCGCCAAGAGCGTTAGACTTATAATTCGTCGTCAGGTGTGATCCAGATCAAGGATTCGTCATGTTCCCGGTCGGTGGCAGTAGCCCGATGTGATCACAACACCGGTAACCCGGTGCGCGGGTTCTTGGCCTAAATTCCGGCGCTCTGGAACGTGCGGTCTCCCGCAGATATTGATTTTCTATAGGATCGGTAATTGCAACAATCTGGTCTTATGAGTTTCCGAAATCTGGCAATTTGCTTTCCCCACTTTTGTGGCTAGCAATAATTGCGCGGGGATCGTTTCAAGGAGGCTGGGACTTAACCGGAGGTAACGAATGTCTAAAATTGGGTCGGTTCATCTTTCATTTCTATCTGTTTTCTTCTCAAGCTTGAGTGTTTTTGGGCAATGGTCTCCAGTTGATTCGGGGACGACCAGCAATCTGAACGGCGCTGTTCTCCTGGATTCTGGAACAGGTTTCGTTGTGGGGGATACGGGCACGATTCTGAAAAGCACTGACGCCGGAGCGACTTGGACGCCGCTGACGTCGGGGACAAGCACGACGTTGCACGGCGTCTATTTCCTTGGACCCGATGAGGGACTCGCCGTCGGCGACAACGGCACGATTCTTCGCACAACTGACGGAGGCGCTGCCTGGCAAAGCGTTGCCAGTGGCGTCGTAGATAATCTCAGATCAGTTTCGTTTAACGGGACAAACGGGATCTGCGGAGGGGACTCGCAAGATATTCTTTACTCAACTGACTCAGGAGCGTCGTGGCAGATCAGCCAGAGTGAATTCTTCGGCGGCGGGTTCCTGGGCGCTCAGATGCTAAGTACGACCACTGGGTTCGTTGCGGGACAGAATTCGATTTTTCAAGCGCTGGTTGGCACTACCACAGATGGCGGCGCCAGTTGGGCTTTTCAGCCCTTTTACTTCGACGGCAACGAGGGCGGCGCTAATGATGTGTTTTTCCTCGATCAAAATACGGGTGTTGTTTCAGGAAGCGTTTTTGACGGGAGGGGTGCAATTGCAAGAACCACCGACGCCGGGATGAATTGGTCAACGTTGTTCTTCGATCAGGCGATAGAAGGCGTCACTTTCCCAACGGCTGCCAGCGGGTTTGCCGTTGGCGCAGTCGGCCGAATCCTGCACACCACGGATGCCGGAACTACCTGGACTGATCAGACAAGCGGAAGTTCTGCAAATCTACATGACATCTCGTTTGCCAGCGACGCGTTGACAGGCATCACGGTCGGCGATGGCGGCACTATTCTTCTGACAACAAATGGCGGCGAACCATCGCCAACCCCTAGTCCGACACCGACAGCCACGCCAACACCCACACCAGTTGTAACACCGACTCCAAGGCCTACGCCGACACCAAGATCTCGTCCAAGCCCGAGACCTCGCCCGACTCCTCCGCAGTTGGCGCGCTAACGGTCATCAATCGCAATCCGAACCGATGAAATACATATCCAAGTCTCAATTCGCCTTTTCTAACCGCCATCTTTTAATCAGCCTGTTTTTTGCGTTACTAAGCGTTTCTCTTGCGCTCGTGGGCTTAGGTGCCATCTCGAAAGGGAATGGCGACACGAAGCAATCAATGAGTTCTCCGCAAACAGCGGCGGTTACCGCTAACGCTCAGCCAAACTCAAAAAACGCGACGCCTGGGGACAACCCGTACCGCTATCTGGACGAAAAGGGAAATCGCGCCAACGGCATCAAACCCGGACTTGCCGTGCCTGCAAGACATCACGGCGAAAGGCCTGCCGGAAGTGGCGCTTGGGTCTCACTTGGTCCGCCGGGTGGCGACGTGTTCGACGTCGCAGCCTCGACTTTAGACGCCAACACAGTGCTAGCCGGCCTGGCGCCGGGTGGCAGCTTCGGCGGTACGCTCTACCGTTCCAGTGACGGAGGTAACACGTGGTCGGAGGTGCCAGTTCTGGACGGCATCAGTGTCTTTGATATCGAGTTCGCACCCGACGGCACGACCTATATAGGCACTCAGGACAGTGTCCGGAAGAGCACCGACAGTGGTCTAACCTGGGCGACGCTGAACCTAGGAATTGGCCTTAACGATCAGGTATTCGATGTGGCCATCGATCCTTCCAATCCTTCAATCCTCTGGGTAGGCGTCGCCGATGCGTCCGGCTCTCAACCTGTTAACACCATGCGCTCCACCGATGGCGGTGGAACGTGGACAAATCGCACCCCACTACATGCACCGATGTCGGGCAGAGGTATCGCGGTTGATCCTAACGATTCAAACACGGTAATAGCCGTGTTCGGCGGCGACTTCGGAGGCGGCGAGGCGTGGGTTACCACTGATGGCGGAGACTCATGGACTGATCGCTCGGCGGGCCTCCCCGGCAATCCGCTCAATGCGGTGGTTTATGACGGCACACGCCTGCTCGTTGGCGGTGGGTTGTTATTCGGCTCGCAGTTCGAAGGCCTGTACGAGTCGCCTGATTTAGGTGTTACTTGGACTCCGCTGCATGATGGAACCTGGCCCATACTGGTAGTCGAAGATATCGCAGTCGATCCCAGTGACGCCGCGAGGATTTTTGTGGCTATAGATGGCGGCGGGGTCAACCGAACCACGGACGGCGGTGCCACGTGGGAGGTCGGCATCGGAGGTACCCAGGCGCTGGCTGGACGCTCGCTTCGCTTTGGGCCCGGGAACTCGCAAGAGCTGTTCCTCGGCACCAGTTCGCTCGCAGTCTTTCATTCTACGAATGGCGGCGACACCTTTGTCCAGTCCTCGGAAGGAATTTCCGAATTGGATCTCTTCTCGATTGACGCTAATTCACTCGATTCGGATGAGATTGCAGTCGCATTCCAAGGTCAAAACAACGGAGGCGTGCTTTCTTCTACCGACGCCGGCACAACCTGGCTGCTCGAATCGGCGCCACCGACTCGGTACAGCGCCGTGGGCTTTGCGCCTGATGGCACCCTCTACGCCATTTCAGCCGGACCATCGACTGTAGCTCAAGAAGGCTTGTACCGCCGCGAGAACAACGGAAGCTGGACGCCACTTGGTCCGGACCAGGGTCCCTTGTACGAATCCGATCTCAACACGATGCGCTTCAGTCTCAATAATCCAAATCTGATCCTGCTCGGGGGCGAAGACTTCGGGGTAGCAGGATTCGAAGGTACAATCTGGCGCAGCACTGATGCCGGGGCGAGCTGGACGAAGGTTTATGAGGTCGGCGATTTCCACAGGATAACTGACATTGAAATTATAGAGGACGGTACAGATCAGAATATGGTCGCAGTTTGGAACAGCGAATCGGGTGATAACATAGGCGGCGCGCTGCGCTCGACTGACAACGGTGCGTCTTGGTTTGACTCGTCCAGCGGCCTGCCAGCGTTCTTCCGAGGTCCGCGATTGTGCGCTTCACGGAGTGATCCGCAGACCTTGGTAGTGTCCGCGTCGCTTAGCTTCGCGTCCGGCGGACTTTTTCGCACCACTGACAGCGGTGCGACCTGGGCTTCTACGGGCTTCACAGGTAACCAGACCGTCGGAGATGTTGCGTGTCATCCGATTGATGATCAGACGCTCTTTGTTACGCAATTAAGTGGCGGAGATGCTGTGCTGCGCTCGCAGGATGGCGGAGCCACGTTCGCACCCTTCGCTAGCGGTCTTGAGAATGTTGTCGCTCCTCGTGAACTGGCCTTTGCCGGCAATTCGCGGCTGCTATTGGCTAGCGCCAAAGGGAGCTATGGCACGGATCTGACGACAGGGACACCGACTCCATCACCAACGGCAACGCCCAGTTCCACTCCTACACCGACGGCAACACCTAGTCCCACTCCTACGGGGACGGTGACCCCAACGCCAAGGCCTATTCCAACCCCAAGACCTCGTCCGACGCCGCCGCCTCGCCCGACGCCACCAGGCTAAGAGGTTGGCTCGATAAATATCAATTCCTAAAATCGCTGAAGCTTATCTCAAAGAATAACAATTATGAATAAACGGCCGCTTACTACTATTATCGTGACGCATCTTCTTCGAGGTGCGTTTCCCGTCGCTCTGCTATTTATCGGCATCAATATGATACGGTTCGCCCAGGCGCAGCCGCAGAGTAACAAGGGGCTGCAGCCGAGCGCGGGGACGTCACACAACGATCTTCGCAGTGTCAACGGCGCAAAGACCCTCGTTAAAGTTCACGATAGTGCGGAACGTACGCAGATTGCGTCGCCACAGCAGAATAACAGCCTTACTAGTCCTGGCGCTCCATCGGGTACCATTTGTGGCGTCGAGTCCCGCGCGGCGCACGGCCAAGTCGCCCCTAACACTAATGGTGGGACGTTGAATCCCGTGGCTTTCATCAATCCTACGACCGTCAATGCATCCGGGCGCGTCGCATTTAACTCGCAGGTTGATGGCTCAGACCGTAACCAGGGTGTGTTCGTAGCTGACTCAGACGGTACAATCAGTGCGATCGCTATTGGTTGTGGCGGACTAGGTGGTGGCGGAGACACAACTTCAGATTGCGGCGATGCTTCACCGATAGGTGGACATTTCGGTGGCTTCTTTTTCGGCACCGTCTTCACACCTGACATTAATGATGCAGGCGACGTACTCTTCTTTTGCGATGTCAATGGCGGCGATTCACGACGAGCACTGTTCCTTTATCAGGCTGCTTCCGGGCAAATTGTTAAGGTAGCCGCAGTTGATGATCCTTCGCCGATCGGAGGTACATTCGGGGCGGTTGGTCCAGGCTCCATCAACAACAACGGAAAGGTTGTGTTTCTTGCGTCGCCGGTTGGCGATACGATCAACAGCAACTTATTCATGTGGGACAACGGCGTGGTCACAAAGGTGGCTGCGCTCGGCGATCCCGCGCCGGAGGGCGGAACATTTTCCGGCCTTGGCGTTGAGAGCTTCGGGTTCCAAGACGGAACGTCTATCCCCGTTGGTCCGGTACCTGATATCAATGATTCGGATCAGATTGCCTTCCGTGCGATCGTGACCGGTGGCATCACGGGCCGCGGCATCGTCGTTCGCACCAACCAGGTTGATGAATGGTACGTTAAGGTGCCCGATCCTACGCCAATCGGTGGGACCTACCTTGATATGCAGGCCGCCGCAATTAACAATGCCGGACAAATTGCTTTCTTTGCTGATTACCATCCCACTCCTCAAACCACCAACTCTGGTTGGTTTGCAGGAGCTCCTGGAAATTGGCGAAAAGTCGTGGTGTTCTTCGATGCTATCGATGGCGGGCAATGCCTGGGCCTGGCATTTTCCCGTAATCCAATGCAGACAATCGACGCGGCAGGGAATGTCGTGTTCTGGGCTAACCTTGATAGCAACGGTACAAGCGACCGCCTTGTGCTTGGTTTAACTGACGGCAATCTGCTAATCGCTGCACGCCGGGGTGATCCCACGCCGATCGGCGGCACTTTTGGGTCAATGGATGCCTGGCCTGCGATAAACGGAAACATTGGCACAGTGAACCCGGCGACGCCTGGCGCCCAAAACGGCGCGCTTAGCGCGCACATGGCTTTCAACCATTGCCCAAGCGGGACACCTACTCCGAGCCCAACAGCCACAGCGACAGCTACGCCCAGCACAACGCCAACACCGACGGTAACTCCAACTTCTACTCCGACCGCAACGCCAAGCGTTACACCAAGGCCAACTCCAACGCCCAGGACTCGTCCGACACCAAGACCACGTCCTACCCCGCCAGGTTGAAATGTCAGGAATTGATAACAATCATGAGAATTACACACGGCGAAATCCCGGCGTTCATCTCAATCCTTAGCGGTATCTGTGCACTGACGCTTGCCATTCACAGCGGACACGCTGGAAGCCGCGTAACTGCCAAAATCTCGAATAGGACCCCAGCTGGCTCATCAAGTGGACAATGGGTTTGGCAAAACCCACTACCACAAGGTAACACGCTACAGGATTTCTTCTTTATAGATCCCAATAACGGTTTTGCAGTTGGAGCTAGAGGGACAATCCTTAGAACAACAGACGGAGGAAACAATTGGAATATCCTTGCAAGCGGCACGGACGACGATCTTTATAGCGTTGCTTTTACGGATCCAAATACCGGAACAGTTGTAGGTAATTTTGGAGCAATTCTAAAAACCACAGACGCAGGAAATCATTGGACAATTCAGAGAGACGGAATGGCCGACGTCTTGTTTGGCGTTTCTTTTACGGATGCGAATACCGGTACTGCCGTAGGTTCAGATGGCTTGATTCTAAGAACCACAGACGGCGGGGCAAACTGGACTAATCAAACAAGCGGAACAACCAGCTTTCTTAATGACGTATCTTTCACTGATACAGATAATGGCACTGCTGTTGGTGAGAACGGTACGATTCTCAGAACCACAAATGGGGGAACCAACTGGGTTAGTCAAACAAGCGACACAATAAATAACCTTAACGGAGTTTCTTTCACGGATGTTAATACGGGCACTATTGTTGGATCAAACAGCACCATTCTCAGGACGACGGATGGTGGGAACGACTGGTTCAGTCAGACCAGTCCAATCCCGTCTGACCTTCACGATGTTGCTTTCACAGATGCAAATACTGGGACAGCTATTGGTCCTGTCGGTTTAATACTCAGAACGACAGATGGAGGGAATAATTGGATCAGTCAGACAAGCGGAAGTTTGCAAATACTTTACGGGGTCTCTTTTGTAGACGCTAACAACGGGATCATAGTCGGCTTTGCGGGAGAAATTCTGACAACTACCGATGGGGGGTCTAACTGGACCACCCAAACAGTTGGCACAACTCAGGCACTTTTCGGAGTGACATTCACTGATCTAAATACTGGAACTGCTGTCGGGGCCTCTGGAACAATTCTGAGAACGACAGACGGAGGAAATACCTGGAATGGCCAAACCAGCGGAACATTTAATCAACTGAACGAGGTTGCTTTTACCGATGCGAACACAGGAACTGCAGTTGGTGAAGGAGGCATTATTCTTAGAACAACCGATGGAGGAAATGGGTGGAATAGCCAGGGAAGTGGAACTACTAATCTCCTGTTTGGTGTTTCTTTTGCGAACGCCAATACGGGGGCTGCCGTTGGCGCAGAAGGCACTATCCTCAAGACGACAAACGGCGGTAATAATTGGGACACGCAAATAAGCGGCACCACAAATTTCCTCTTTAGCGTTTCCTTCAGCGATGCCAATACCGGGACCGCGGTTGGCGCGAGCGGAACAATTCTAAGAACAACTAACGGAGGAACCACCTGGGATGCGCAAACCAGCGGGACTACAGTTCCTCTTCACGGTGTCGCGTTTCAAAATGCTAACCTCGGCACAGTAGTTGGGAATAGCGGTACTATCCTCAAAACCACCGATGGCGGCAGCCATTGGATGGCTCAAAATAGCGCAACAACCGATCACCTCTGGGACGTTTCCTTTTCTGACGCAAATAATGGGACGGTCGTTGGTGAAGGAGGCACAATCGTCAGGACAACAGATGGAGGAAGTAACTGGGTTGGAGAAGCCAGCGGTACCTTCAATATTTTGTATGATGTGTCATTTACCGATGCTAATGCAGGTACTGTCGTTGGCGACACCGGGACGATTCTCAGACGAACAGGATCCGGGCCAACTCCAACACCGACACCAACCGTAACCCCTTCTGCTACGCCTCGCGTAACTCCTCGGCCGCGACCCACTCCCCGGCCGCGTCCTACTCCATCGAGTTAAAATGCACGTTGACTGGAAAGTCGTCACGGCAAGTCTGCCAAAATTACGCAGATCACGAATGTGAGAATCCCACGATTATTGTTGAGCCTTGCCGGTGTTTGCGGCGCCTGGATGGCTATCCAGACTGGCTATGCTCGAAGCGGCGCCGCAACCAATGTGTCGAACCACGTCGGTGCCCGCGCCAGCTCATCAGTCGCACACTGGATCTGGAAAAATCCTCTTCCTCAGGGCAACAGTCTCTACGGCGTGTCCTTCACCGACGCGAACACCGGGACGGCCACTGGCGACAACGGAACCGTCATCCGGACAACCGATGGTGGTAATAGCTGGGCAATTCAATCCAGTGGTACCACAAATACCTTGTACGGAGTTTCGTTCACTGACATAGATTACGGGACAGCTGTTGGCGCTTTCGGCACGGTCGTCAGGACGACCGATGGCGGTAACACCTGGTCCGGTCAAACCAGCGGAACGTCCAATGGCCTCCTGGCCGTTTCATTTACCGATGCTAACACCGGAACTGCAGTCGGCGAGAACGGAGCAATCGTCAGGACTACTGACGGAGGAAATACATGGGCCAGCCAAACAAGTGGAACAACCAACAATCTCAACGCCGTTTCATTTACCGATGCTAATAACGGAACGACGGTAAGCTGGTATGGGATAATCCTGAGAACAACAGATGGCGGCGCTACCTGGCTTAGTCAGGAAAGCGGGACCGAGAGTTTTCTCTATGGCGTCTCGTTCACGGACGCCACTAATGGTACAGCCGTTGGCGAGGGAGGCACAATTCTCAGAACAACAGACGGTGGGGTTAACTGGGTTGCGCAGACGAGTGGGATCACCAGTTTCCTTTGGGGCGTTTCTTTTGCTGACGGAGACAACGGAACAGCCGTGGGTAGCGATGGGACCATCGTGCGAACAACCAACGGTGGCAACACCTGGGTTAGCCAGACCAGCGAAACGACCAGCACGCTTCTAGGAGTTTCCTTTGCCGATGCGAATGACGGGACGATTATCGGTGAGTTCGGCACAATCCTGAGAACGACCACTGGAGGCGCCAGCTGGGTTAGTCAATCAAGCACAGCGACGACGCGTTCGCTGGAGGACGTTTCCTTTACCGATGCAACCACTGGAACGGCCGTGGGCGACGATGGCACCATCCTTCGAACGACGAACGGAGGAAACACGTGGATCAACCAGACAAGCGGAACGACCAGCACGCTTCTAGGAATCTCCTTTACGGATGCGAATAACGGGACCGCTGTAGGTGACTTTGGCACAATCCTGAGAACAACCAATGGAGGGAACAACTGGATCCCGCAGGTAAGCGGAACAGTCGATGATCTCTGGGGCGTCTCTTTTACCGATGTAAATAATGGAACAGCGGTTGGATTTGATTTTAACACTGTTACAGGGCTAATTTTGAGAACAACAGATGGAGGAAACACTTGGACAAGCCAATCAAGCGGGGCTTTCAGTCCTCTTGTGGGGGTTTCCTTTACGGATGCTAATACCGGAACAGTTGTGGGCGGGGCTGGTATAATTCTCAGAACAACAGACGGCGGAAACAACTGGGTCCCGCAGGCAAGCGGAACAGAGTCTGATCTCTTACGGGTCTCCTTTGTCGACGCGAATAATGGGACAGCTGTCGGTCAATTTGGGACGATCCTTGGAACTACAGATGGCGGGAGTCATTGGGTGGCGCAGCAAAGTGGAACAACCGAGTTGCTCGCCGGGGTTTCTTTTACCGATGCAGATCACGAAATCGCCGTCGGCGCCCTTGGAACCATCGTCAGGACCACAGATGGAGGTAACACCTGGGTAAATGAGATGAGCGGAACAGGCTATGATCTTTCGAGAGTTTCCTTAAGTACAGCTGTGGGTTACGGTGGCACGATCCTGAGGAGCGAACTACCTGCAAGGCCGACTCCAAGCCCGAGGCCGATCCCAACACCAAGGCCGCGCCCTACTCCGCCGCGCTGAACGCGTGGTTTGCTGGGATATGAGGGCGTGGGGGTAAGGCGGAGCTAACTTGGTAACTTCTAGGAAATGATTAAAACCTGTCTAATAAGATCGGAACGGCCTGAGGGCAGGCCGTCTCCACTATTCCCTGTCGATGGGTGTCGATGGGGCCGGGCCGCCCTCGGCCCGCAACGAACAGATAAAACTAGTTATGAAATGAATCCGTAAACGATTCCAACACACATCATGAAAATAACAAAAAATACTAGAATCCCGTTAACTATCTTAAGCCTAGCGGGTGCCTGCGGACTGGTGCTGGCCCTCCATGCCGGCCAGGCGCGAAGTCATACGGCAGTCACAGTGTCGAGCAAAGGCACCAGTGGCTCATCAGGCTCGCAATGGCACTGGCAAAATCCTCTTCCGCAGGGTAACAATCTTCGCGGCGCTTCCTTTGTGGATGCGAACACTGGCACTGTCGTGGGCGAATACGGGACGATCGTGCGGACGACAGATGGCGGCAACAGCTGGACGATTCAAGCCAGTGGTACAACACAAACTCTGTGGGCGGTGTCCTTCACAGATGCAAATAATGGAACCGCTGTTGGTGAAGGCGGCACGATCGTTAGAACCATAGACGGAGGGACTCATTGGACAAGCCAACCAAGCGGAACAACTTTTCAGCTTCGTGGAGTTTCGTTCACTGATGCAAATAATGGAGCGGCTACGGGCGACAGCGGCACGATTCTCAGAACCACTGACGGTGGAAATAACTGGGTTTCTCAATCAAGCGGGACCGCGAATATGTTATTTGGTGTTTCCCTTATTGATGCGAATACGGGAACAGCCGTGGGCGGATCGTGCGGAATCGGCGGAGAAAGCACCATTCTTAGAACAACTGATGGTGGCAGCACCTGGATAAATCAAGCAAACCCGGGAACGATCTGCCTTTTCAAAGTTTCGCTTACCGATGCCAATACCGGAACCGCTGTCGGCGATGGAGGCCTGATTCTTAGGACGACAGACGGCGGCCAAAGCTGGAACCCCCAAACAAGCGGGACGACCAAAACTCTTTACGACGTTTCGTTCACTGACACAAATAACGGAACGATTTCCGGTTTCGAATTGGGCGGGACCGGCATCATCCTTAGAACGACCGATGGTGGAAACAACTGGGTTGAGCAGACGAATTACTCGCTGCCTCAAGGAGCCAACGCTTTTTACGCCGTGTCCTTCACCGATGCAAACACCGGGACGATTGTCGGCAACGCCGGCATCATTCTTCAAACCACCGATGGAGGCACGCAGTGGAACAGTCAGCCAACTGTCACCTTCAATTTTTTGTACGGGGTTTCGTTTACCGATGCGAACACAGGAACAGCTGTGGGTTACGAAAATCCCGATGGCATGATCTTACGGACAACCGATGGCGGTAACAGCTGGGTACGCCAAAGCAGCGGAATAGGCGATCCGTTTGCCGGCCTGAACTTTTTCGGTGTGCACTTCGTCAATTCCAACGTCGGAACCATCGTAGGCCAGGAGGGGATAGTCCTGAGAACAACAGATGGTGGTAACAACTGGGCGCAACAGGCCGCCGACACAACTGACTGGCTCTATGCTGTCCAATTCACCGATGAAAATCACGGCACGGCTGTCGGCTTCCTCGAAGGAAAAATTCTCAGCACGACCGATGGGGGACAAAATTGGAGTGTGCAATCTAGCACGGCAACCGGGCTGCTAGGCGTCTATTTTACGGATAACAATACGGGGACGGTCGTTGGCAACGATGGT
>Ga0193722_1000174_pt1 | contig 14016 bp, 7 predicted proteins | sample H2m1metaG_FD_143044 | JGI IMG/M metagenome (GOLD analysis project Ga0193722, IMG submission 143044) | Soil microbial communities from a riparian zone of the East river system, Colorado, United States - H2m1 | ecosystem: Environmental > Terrestrial > Soil > Riparian zone | place: USA: East River...
AAGAGGTAGATCTCGGTATAGGTGCGTATCGCCACGAGCCGGCCGTCGGGGCGGATAGCCCCCGCGGTGACAACGCGCCCAGCCTCGGAGTTGGGGCGGATATCGAGAGTTTGTACCAGGGTCGCCACGACGATGTCGGACGTCGTGTCGGGCGTGCGCCAGGCTCGGCGGTCGACCCTATACACGCGAATCGCGCTCCCGCGCGTCGTCCCTTTGCTGATGAGGTACACCGCCGTATCGCGTGGCGAGACGTAGACCGCCTCGACGTCGTGCGCGCCGTCTGGATAGCGCAGCCGCAGGACCGCAGGCGCTCTCGTGGTGCCCGACGTGTCACTCGCCCGCTCCGGTGGCGCGGGTTCCGGAACTGCATAGATCGTGACGAAGGGCCGGAATTCCAGATTGTCTCCGGTATCGGCGAGATACACACAGGTCGAAGCGATCGATTTCGGGGAACGGGGCTGTAGCGGAAGGGCGACCGGGCAGGGGCCAAGGGAGATGTCCTCCCAGTCGATCGCGTCGGCGCCGGGCACGAGTAGGGCGCCTCGATCGGTACCGCGCAGGTCTGTTGCGTAGAGATACGGCCTATCGCCCGAATCGTTATGCGTCCACAGGACGTCCGGGTACGCGCGACTTACCGCCACGCCGGAGCTTTCGATGAGGCGAGGGCTCTGGAAGATCGCTTGAAGAAAGAGCAACGCGGTTGCGAACATGAGCGTCCAAGAAGATACTTCGCTTATGCGCGATGCAAACGTGCGACTGAAGGGCCGCATCCTCTATCTCGCCGAGGATCCGGGCTTTGTGCGCGCGCAGCTCGAGGGGAACGATCCGCCCTGGACGCCGACGACCAAGTTGCGCGACGACATCTCGACGGACGAAATCACCCCTGCCTACATCTGCTACTACTACGACGAAACACTCGGCGAATTCCCCTACCTCGGTCTCAAGTGCCGCGACGAGTTCCCGATTGCGCGTGGTGCCGTGAAGCGCGGCGGTTTCGTCGCCGCGGTGAGCGGCAAGCGGCGGGGCAAGGGCTCATCGCGCGAGCAGTCGCCCTACGCCGAGATGTGCGCCGGCATTAAGCTCGTCGTCGCCGAAAGCATCGAGCGCATCTATCGCGAGAACTGCCAGAACCTCGGCGTCTTGACGACGACCGACTTCTCGATCCTGGACAAGGTCAAGCGCGGCGAGGATATCCCGCTCTCCACGTTCACCGCAGGCGAGGGCGAGATCACCCGCGGCATCATCGAGCACGGCGGCTTGTTCAATTACAACATGGCGCGCCTGAAGGGCGAGGTCGTGCTCCATCCGCCCCAGACGCCGCGGCGGCCGATGACGCTCGGCGAGAAAATCCTCGCGCGTCGCTGGGTCGTCGATCCCGCGAAGGGCAAAATCGGCGTGCCCGCGGTGAAGCCCGGTGACGAAGGCTTCGTGCTCACCGACATCCGCTTCAGCCACGAGTATGTGACGCCGATGGCCGCAATCTTCTTCGAGCAGCTCGTGGGGAAAGCCGCCAAGGTCAACGATCCCGGCTCGATCCTCATGTTCAGGGATCATCTCACGTTCCTGCCCGAGGCGATGACGCCGGAGCGCGTGAAGGAGGGGTTGCTCGACGTCGCGCTGCAACTCGAAAAGAAACAGCGCGAGTTCGCGACGGCGCAGGGCATCAAGCTGTACGGCGAGCTGCGCCTCGGCCACCACGGCTCCGAGGCGATCTGTCACTCGAAGATTCTCGAGGCGCATGCGCTCCCCGGTCAGGTGATCATCGGCTCCGACTCCCACACGCCGCATGCCGGCGCCGTAGGGTGTATCGCGTTCGGTGTGGGCACGACCGCCATCTTCAATTCCTGGATCACCAAAGACGTTCGCCTCCAGGTGCCCGAGACGGTGAAAATCGTGATCAGCGGTCAGAAGCCGAACAACGTCACCGCCAAAGACTTCATGCTGGAAGTGCTGCGCCACCCGTACGTCAAAACCGGCAAGGCGATCGGCAAGCTGGTCGAGTACTGTGGCGATGCTGTCGAATCGTTGTCGGTAGATGAACGCGCCACGATGACCAACATGACCGCCGAGGTGGGCGGGTTCACGGGCTACGTCGCGCCCGACGAGAAGACCGTCGAATACCTGATGGATTACCGCACGATGTCCCGCCAGGAAGCCGCGCAGCTGTGCGCGGGTCTCACGAGCGATCCGAACGCCGAGTACTGCGAGATCATCGCGATCGATGCCGCGAGCATCCGCCCGATGATTGCCCTCCCCGGCGACCCCGGGAATGGGCTCTACATCGACGACGTCGCCCAGCGGATCAAGGTCGACATCGCCTACGCGGGTTCCTGCACTGCCGGCAAGAGAGAAGACATGGACATGTATGCCCGCGTGCTCGCCGAGGCGGCCGGCCGTGGCGAGCGAGTAGCGCCGTGGGTGCGCTTCTTCATTCAGTGCGGGTCGCAGGACGTGAAGCGCTACTGCGAGGAGCGTGGCTACCTGGACGTGTTCCGGCAGGTGGGTGCGACGTTCCTCGAGCCCTCGTGTGGTGCCTGCATCAATGCGGGGCCGGGGGTGTCGAAGACGCGCGAAGAGGTGACGATCAGCGCGATCAACCGCAACTTCCCCGGGCGCTCAGGCCCCGGTCAGCTCTATCTCGCCAATCCCTACACGGTCGCGGCGTCGGCCATCACCGGCTACATCACGGTCTGGTCGCCTGGAAGGGTACTGGAGACTGCTCGCTAGGGCAGGGTTCCGCGGATCTGGACCTTCACAGCGCGTGCGCCGCTCCCAAAGTCCAGTGCGGATGTCACCGTCGTCGTCGAATCCGGAACCAACTTCGCGGTAATCGTGAAATCTCCGTTCACCGTGCCGCGAGCGACGTTGAACGTCGATGTCCCCTGCTCAGTGCCATAGTGGCTCGACGTCGAATGCAAATGCCCACCCCGCGAGAGCCATTTGGTTACCGTCGAATCAGTGGCCTGGTGGATCACAAAACCGGTCCCCGTGCCCGCCGTATCGAGCGTGAAGCGTGACCACAGCGAGTCCGTGACCGGCGCGCGCCCCGACGCGAGCAGGAAGAACACCGTATCCATCGTATTCGTGGCGGCCTGGTAACCTTTCCAGGCCAGGATCGCGGTCAGATTGCTCGTCACCTGCGACCCGCCCTGGGTCGCATCGATGTCGAACTCTATTCCTACGACCCGGGTAGTGTCCGACCCCGCCGGGATGCGCGTTGCGCGATCCATGAAGGGGAAGACGAGCGCCGACATCAGCGCGTAGAGGCCAGAGTCACCGGTGAACGCCGGGTCCAGAGAGGTGTCGTGCAGGAAGGCGGAGTCGAGCGCCATGCGGACCGCGATCAGCTCAGGTCCGGGAATCGCGTCGGGATCTACGCCGCCGGCATCGGAGCACGCGGCGAGCACCCCGGCGAACGCCAGGCAGAGCAGCGGTTTTCTCATGTGGGAAATATGGCGCTACTGCGCACCGCCCGTAATCGTCACGATTTGATCGCGATAAGGGCGGAGTGAATCGCGCTGATAGACACTGCGGGGATTCCACAGCACCCAGGTGTCGATGCCCAGCTCTTCGGCGGCGCGAATCTGCTCGCGAATCTCATGCGGTGTGTACCGCGGCTTGCGCCGGCCGAGCGTGAACGCCTGGAGATACGGACGGATCGTCGCCGCTCTTGCGAGAGGCCGTGACCGCTCGAGTGCTTCGCTGAGCGCGTTGCGGACGACGCGATACGGCTCGCCGTTGGGCCACGCGAGTCCGTAGCTGCCCTTGTAGTAGTGGCTCGGATAGACCATCGGCAACACCACATCCGCGATGCTGACGAAATCTTCCCACACCTGTCCGATGCCGAGGTCACCGGTGGCCGATGACGTCAGGCCGAAAATGTCGAACGTGACCGGGACGCCGAGCGGCTGAATCCGATGCGCAAGAATCGCGATCCCGGCCTGCACGCCCTCGCGTTGGGTCTCATGCGGCTTGCGCGCGGCGAAGACCGCCTCCGCCATCGCTTCCTTCGGCTCGTCGGGGAAGCGAACGTAGTCGAACTGGACCTCATTGAAGCCGAGCCGTACGGCTTCCTGCGCGAGCTGCGCGGCGTAAATCCAGACCGAGTCGTTGTAGGCGTCGACCCAGGCGATGCCGATCCGGTCGCGCCACAATCCGCTGCCGTCACGGTTTTGCACCGACCACTTTGGCCGCCGTTCAGCGAGGAGTGGGTCTTTGGCGACGACGATGCGCGCGATGGCGTAGATGTCGTGCGCGCGCAGCGTGTCGAGGCGCGACTGCACATCCTTCGTGCGCACGCACTTCGTTGCGCCGATCTCCTGCGCGACTTTGACGTCCGAGGGGTACAGCAGGCAACCGGTATCGTCCTTGATGTCCACCACGAAGGCGTTGATCTCGGTCGAGTCTGCGAGCCTCACGAGATGGGCGAGCTTGCTCGATCCAAAGGCCCACGCGTTGACGTACAGCGCCTTGATCGGTTGCGCGCGTGCATTGTCGAACAGCGGATCAGGAAGGACGTAGCGCAGCTCGACGCCGCGCAGCTGCAGAGTTTCCGGCGACGTTGGCAATTGCTGGGCAAAAAGGCCGCGACCAAGAGTCGCGGCCCAGAGCAAGAGAGCGCCTGCCTGCCGAGCCAACTTCATAGGGGCAACCAACATAGGAAATTGACCCCTGGCCGGGCAAGGATCAGGGTCTCAGTTGAGTCGTAAGCTGTTGAATAGCAATGGGTAAGTAGCAATGCTCTGGCCGCGGTACTGCGGTCTCATTCCGAACAGGATGACGTGTCCTGTTCCTTGTTGCACATCGAGGATCGCCGCCTTTCCAGCGATGCGTTCCGGGTGCAGCACCCAGCCCGAAAGCAAGACACGCGCGGGATCTTCCGGCCAGCGCCCGATGACGTGGGTTACGCTCGAGTCGAGCACCTCGAACGCCGGACTTCCCTGAAACCAGCCGATCGCTTCGCGCGGCATGCCGTGCCCGACGGCACTCGCGGTGTCGAGCTCGAGCCGAAAGATCGAACCCGGTGCGTAGAAATCTTCGTCACTCACGGCCTCCAGCACGTTCCGCACCGGCAAGAGCAGCGCCTGGATCGCGAACCGGCTCGCGTCGTTCAGCGCGATAAGTGTCCCGCCGCTTACGACGAACTGCCGCAGCGCTTCGCTGCCGTCGGGGCCAATGCCCCCGGTGTACGGTGCGGGATAGCGCGGCGGCAAGCCTTCGAGAATCTCGCTCGGGCGTTGGTCGGGCAGGATGACCACGTCGAACTGATCGCGCAGCTTGCCCGCGCGGACGACTGAATCGACGAGCGACGTGTACGGCACCTTCCAGGTGTCGAAGATCCAGCGCGTCCAGCCCTCGTCTATTGTCGCGTCGTAGGACTTGTAGAGTCCAATGCGAATGGAGTCGCGCGCGAGTGGTGAAGCCGGGCTCACCGAGCGCGGAATCACCGGCGCCGAGAGCGGCACTCGGAGCGAGTCGTTCGCGACGATTGCCGTCAGGCCCATCAGCATCGGCAACGTATGCGCCGTCACGTCATACGGTCGCTCCGGGGGCCCGCCGGGATATTGCCGGCGGTCCGGATAGTGCTGCGGCTCGAGCAGGGTCTTCGCGAACGCCGCGTACGGTTGCCGGAGCACGATCACGTAGGTTCCTGCCGAATGCCGCTGGCCCTGGAGACTGAACGACTGGCCGGCGGTGCGAATCTCGACGCCGCCGCGCCGCAGGATGCCCAGCATCGCGCTCAGCGCCACCGAGTCCTGGCGTGCCGGGATCACGTAGGCGTACGGCCATTCCCGCCAGCCGCGGATCGCGTGCGTCTCGACGGTGAAAAAGTTGGCCAGCCACCGCTCACGCTCGCGTGCCGCGTGGACGAGCAGCGCGTAGGCGCCTTCGGTCTGGTAGGAGACGATGTCGCGGAGCGACCAGCGGCCGCCGCGCCACGGGTTCGTGAAATTCCACGACCGTTCGCGTGGATTGTAGCCGCGCTCGCGCGCCTGCAGGCGATCGAACGGGATCTCGACTGGCGTCGCGAGGTCGGCGCTCGCCGTCTCGGAGAGAATCCGCACGCCGCCGTGGTAGTGTTGATACGCGCGCGCGGGCGTCCAGGCGTCGTACGTAGAGTTGATCGAGATCCCGGTCTTCCCCTGCCCGCCCAATTCCCACGCCATCGCCGTGCCCAGCGCGTTCACGCCATCGATGAGCAGCGGATCGACGTTCGGCTCGACCGGATCGAGGTAGGGGGGCAGAAACAGCCGCGCGCCATTGGGATCCATCTGATGGATGTCGTGCACGATCTGCGGGTGCCACACGTTGTACAGCGAGTCGACGGTGAGCTGCGTCTCGACCTGCGTGAACGCGTACCAATCGCGGTTGTTGTCGTGCCCGGTGTAGTGGTGGTACAGCTCCGGCGGCGAGGTACCCTCGGCGATCGTCCCGAGCGTCCGGTTGTACCACTTAGCCACGATTGTGACACCGTCGGGATTCAGCGAGGGCACGAGCCAGAGAATCACATTGTCGAGGATCGCCCGCGTCGTCGCGCTGGTATCGGTCGCCAGCCGGTACGCCAGCACTACTGGCGAGAGGTGGCCGCCGACCTCAGTCGAATGGATGCTCGACGTAATGAGGACGATCGTCTTGCCGCCCTGCAGCGCGTCACGCGCCGCCCGGCTGGTACGGAAGGTTCGAGGATCGGCGAGGTTGGCGTTGAGCTGCCGGTAATAATCCAGCCGGCGCAGGTTCTGGGGACTCGAGATCACGAGCGCAATGAAGGGCGCGCCGAGCGTCGTCTTCCCGAGCTCGCGGTAGTCGACGCGGTCGCTCGCCTTGGCGAGCGCCTCGAAATACCGCACCAGGACCGGCCACTCGACGAGCTTGCGATCGTCCCCGGGCTCGAACCCGAGCACCGAGCGCGGTGTGGGGATGACGGCGGCGCGGGGCGGCGCAGGCGCTCGGCGAGTCCGAGGCCTTTGGGCGAATGCCGAAACCGCCAGCAGCATCACTGCCAGCGCGAGGAGCAAGCTCTTTCGAAACATCAGTGCTCGCTCGTCGTGGCCGCCGGCCCCGCCTCACCCGTGCCGATCCAATGCGCGAACCAGGTGCGAATCCGCTCCAGCCGGTCGACGAGCAGCCACGGCGGGCCGGTGCGCGACAACCCGTGGAACGAGCGCGGATAGCGGACGAATTCCGCCGGAATCCCGCGCTTGCGCAGCGACATGAACAGCTGCTCGGCATCGGTGATCGGGACGCGCTTGTCGTCCTCCGAGTGCACGATCAACATCGGCGTCTGCATGTTGCTGGCGAACTTCATCGGGGACAACACGCGGTAGAGGGAATCGCTCTCCCACGGCGCGCCGTTGAACTCGTAATCGGTCAGCCCCTGTGCGTCCGACGACCCATACCAGGAGTACCAGTTGTAGATCGAGCGGTCCGTCTGCGCCACGCGGAATCGCTGGGTGTGGCCGACGATCCAGTTGGTCATGAACCCGCCGTACGATCCCCCGAGCACCGCCATGCGGGTCGTGTCCACGCCGCCTCTGGCGCGGGCGATCGCGACATCGACGGCCTGCATCAGGTCCTGGTAGTCCTCCATGCCCCACCGTCCCCGTGTCGAGAACGTGAAGGCATGTCCGTAGCCGGTAGACCCGCGCGGGTTGGTGAACAGCGTCCAGTAGCCTTGACCCGCGAGCATTTGGAATTCGGGGAAGAGGACGTTGCCGTAATTCGAGTGCGGCCCGCCATGAATCGACAGCACGAGTGGATACGTCTTGCCCGGCTGATAGCCGTACGGCTTCATCAGCCACCCTTCGATCTTCAGTCCGCCGACGCCCGTGAACCAGAACGTATCGGCCGGTATCACCGTGACCTGCTTGAAGAGCGAATCGTTGAAGGTCGTCAGGCGCCGCTCGGCGCCGCCGAGCGCCGCGACGTACAGCTCCGTCCCATGCGTGACGTCACTCGCCGTATAGGCGAGCGAACGAGTGTCGGTGCTCAGCGAGAAGCCGCGCAGCTGTCGCTCTCCGGTGGTGATTTGACGGACCGCGCCGCCCGTCGGTGAGACTGCGAACACGTGCACGTTCCCGTACGTCTCGGCGAAGAAGTAAAGCGTCTTACCGTCCGCCGACCACGCAGGGCTACTGGGGTCGAGGCTCCACTCCGATGTCAGATTCCGGGCCGGACCGCCGGTAACCGGAACGACGCAGATGTCGTTCTCCATGCCGCGGCCCTTCGAACACACGAACGCGATCGTCCTGCCGTCGGGCGACCAGGCAGGCGAGCTGCTCTGCACGAAGCCGGTGCGCAATGCGCGCACACTGCTGTCGGCGAGCGTGTACAGGAACACGGCAGGCATCGCGTCGTCGCGGACTTCCTGGTTCTCCGTCGAGTCCTGCTCAAACGCGATCGTCTTGCCGTCCGGCGACCAGGCCGGCGAACCTTGGCTCAGATCGCCGCTGGTGAGCTGGCGGGGTAGGCCGCCCGCGCGTGTCACGAGGTAGAGGTGGCTCGGCCGGCGCGTCTCGCGCGGCGGCAGGTAGCCTCGCTCATCGGCGACGATCGGGATCGACGTGTAGACGCGGCCGTCGAAGCGCTTCGGATCGGGGCCGCGCGTGATGGCCGTCGGTGAGACGCGGCTCCGCCACGGCTCCTTCCTTAGACTGTCCGGCTCCTCGCCGCGCCAGGTATATGCCAGCCATTGGCCGTCCCGCGAGAACACCGGCATCGCGTGCACGCCCTTGATCTGGAATGCTTCGCCGCCGGGTGCGGACGTCCGCAGGAACCAGATGTCGTCGTCCGAGCCCTCGCGTTTGCTCGAGAAGGCGAGGAGCGATCCGTCGGGCGACCAGCTCGGGTTCGATGCTTCGGTCGAGGGGCTCGTGTACCGGAACGCGGGCGCCGCGCCGTCGGCCGGCGCCATCCAGATCTCGTTGTGGCGCCGGTCCTTGTCCTCGACGACGGTCGTGACGACGAACGCCACCCGGTGGGCGTCGGGCGACAGCGCCGGGTTGCTGACGGCAGTCAGCCGGTAGTAGTCGGTGGACTGCCAGGCGCGCGCCTGACTCTGCAAGACTGCGGGAATCAGCAGGACAGCGAAGCAGGCAGCATGTTGCAAACGCATACGCGGCTCGAGAGGATCGGGGCGAGTGAAAATACAAGGGGTCAGGACAGTTTGCTTGTCCTGACCCCTAAGCTGTCTACCACTGCGGCGTCTGCTGCGTCTTGCTCCTAGTTCAGCTTGTGTAACTCCACACGCCGGTTCTGGGCTCTTCCTTCCGGTGTCGTATTGGGTGAGATGTATCCTGACGCACCGAATCCTCGCGCCCTCATACGCATCGGGCTCACGCCTTTGCGCGCGAGGTAGTGTTGCACGGCCCCCGCACGCCCCATCGACAACCGCATGTTCATCAGCCTGCTGCCGGTCGCGTCGGTGTAGCCTGCGATCTCGATGCGAATCTCAGGATTCGCGACGAGCGAAGCCGCCACCTGATCGAGCACTGCGTAGGACGACGCCGTCAGCACCGACCGGCCAGTCTGGAAATTCACGCCCTGAAGGATGAGGGTTGGGCGAGCCGGCGGGGCTCCTGGCGCCGCCGGCGCATGCTCTTCGAACAGCAGCAAGCAGCCGAATTGATCGACGCGCGAACCCTTGGGCGTATTCGTGCAGCGGTCCTGCGAATCGACCACCCCGTCGCCGTCGGTGTCGTGCTCGCTGGGGCAGCCGGTCGCGTCGACCTGAATCCCGGCCGGCGTGTTGGGACACTTGTCGAGATTGTCGGGCACGCCGTCCTTGTCGCTATCCAACGGGCAGCCCGTCGCATCGACCGGCGTGCCGGCTGGGGTGTCGGGGCAGCGGTCGATGCCGTCGAACACCTTGTCGCCGTCGGAGTCCGTCGGGCAGCCGTTCGCATCGACGGCGGCGCCGGCTGGGGTGTCCGGGCACTTATCGACCCCGTCCCAGACGCCGTCATGGTCCGAATCGATCGGGCATCCGTCCGCGTCGACCTTCACGCCGGCCGGAGTCGATGGGCATTTGTCGAGCAGATCGTTCACGCCATCGCCGTCGGAATCTGGCACCCCGGCCGGGGCGGCCGGGACAACCGGGGCAGCCGCGCCGAGCGGACAACCCTTGGCGTCGACCGCAACGCCCGCCGGCGTGTCGGGGCATTGGTCGATGCCGTCGAACACCTTGTCGCCGTCCTGATCGTGCGGGCAGCCGGTCGCATCGACCGTGGCGCCCGCCGGGGTGTCGGGGCAGGCGTCGATGCCGTTCAAGACGCCGTCGCTGTCGGCATCGGCGGGACAGCCGCGATTGTCGACCCTCGCGCCGCGCGGCGTGTCGGGGCAGGCATCGCGCTTGTCTGCAACCCCGTCATGATCCGCGTCCGCTGCGGGCGCGGCATCCGGTTGGAAGAAGGCAAATCCTGCCGACCCCACGAGGTGTGTGGCCTTCTGGCCGAATGTGCTGTTCGTTTGGGGCGTGTAAATGCCGCGAGCCTCGACGCGCAGCGCGACGCGCGAGCTCATGAAGAACTTCGCGCCGGCGCCACCGTGGAAGCCGCGGTCGGTGAAGTGATACGGACTCGTGCCGCCAAAATCGAGAATCGAGTAGCCGCCGAGGACATAGACAGTCATCCGGCTGGCGTTGAGGGTGTTCACGACGAGACTGGCGCCCCCGATCAAGGGCTCGATCTGTGACGTCGTGCTGATGTCGTGAGGCGATTGGAAGAGCGCCTCGATCTCCAGGCCGAACATGGGCGTGACGGCGTACGAGAATCGCACGCCGCCCCCGAGCTTGTCCGAGAGACCGAACGCCTTGTCGTATTTCGTGAATGCGCCGAACAGGCCGACCTCGTAGCGACGATCGTACTGCGCCTCTAGCCGAGTCGCCGTCAGGGCCATCAGCCCGAGTATCGGGGCGAGCTTTCTCACGTTTGGCCTCCGCCTCAGTTAGTCTGCCGCAGCTCGACGCGCCGGTTCTGCGCGCGACCGGTTGCCGTCGTGTTCGGAGCGACCGGCTGGGACGCACCATACCCCTTGGCGACCATCCGCTCCGGAGCGACGCCCTTGCTCGCCAGATACGCGCGCACGGCATCGGCACGTGCCTGCGACAGACGCAGGTTCGTCGCCGAGGCCCCCGTGTTGTCGGTGTGTCCGCCAATTTCGATTTTGATGTCGGCGTTGGCGACGAGCGACGCCGCCACGATGTCGAGAATCGTGTACGAATCAGGCTTCAACGCCGAGCGGCCCGTCTCGAACGTCACGCCGCGGAGCACGACCGGCGTCTTGGCCTCCGTAAAGAGGATCGGACAGCCTGCCGCGTCGACACGCGTGCCTGCCGCCGTGCCGGGACACTTGTCCTTGGTGTCGTCGACGCCGTCCCCATCGCTGTCGGAGGCGCGCTGGCACCCCGCCGAATCGACTTCCGTGCGGGGCGGCGTGTTGGGGCACTTGTCGATGCCGTCGGGCACGCCGTCGTGGTCGCTATCGACCGGGCAGCCGGTCGTGTCGACCGTCGCGCCGGCGGGCGTGTTCGGGACGCCATCGCGGTCGGAATCCGTCGGACAGCCTTGGGCGTCCACCCGCGCGCCCGTCATCGTGCCCGGGCACTTGTCGATCCCATCGTACACACCGTCACCGTCCGTGTCCTTCGGACAACCGCGCGCGTCGACTTCGGCGCCCTCGACCGTGTTGGGACACGCGTCGAGGCCGTTGTAGACCTTGTCGCGGTCGGAGTCGCTCGGACATCCGCGTGCATCGACGACCGCACCAACGGGCGTTCCGGGGCATGCATCCTTCCGGTCGGCGACCCCGTCCTGATCGGCGTCGCGCAATGCGCTCGGTCCGGTGAAAATCGAGAGCCCCGCCGAGGCGATGATGTGTCCCGCCCAATTGCCACTGGCGAACCTGGTGCTGGGCGAGTAGATCGCCCGCCCTTCAATCCGGAGGGCGACTCGCTCGCCCAAAAACAGCCGGTCTCCAATCGCACCGTGCACGCCGTTATCGGAGAAGTTGTAGCCTGCGCGGTCGCCGAACTCGACCCGGGTGTAGCCGCCGAGGACATACAAGAGGTTGTGCTCGTTGCCCGTGTTGAGCACGAGACTGCCGCTCGCCAGCGTCGCGGTCGCGTTGGTGCCCCCGGCATAGGGTGTCGGCTGCTGATAGCCCAGCTCGAACTCGATGCCGACGCTCCGGCTGAAAAAGTAGCCGAGTCGCCCGCCGCCCCCGATCTGTTTGCCGAGCGCGAACGCGCGGTCATAGCGCGTGTACGAGCCGAACGCGCCGATTTCGAACTGGTGCGTATGTTGACCGACACAGAGGACTGGAACGACGCTGAGACCGAGCAACAGCAGTGGCGTCCGCGAGCGCATGTCTCTCCCCGGGGTTGACGGCACTTCCACTTTAATAATCGGTCCCGCGTGAAGAAACCCCTGTAGCCCCGGTCACCGGCCGCCGGGTCTAGGGGTGGCCGTTTCCGCCGCGAATGAACCGGAGCGCCTGGGCGAGCTGCTCGGCGAGACTGGACAGTTCGGTGGCGCCGTGCGCGAGGTCCTGGATGGCCCGCAGCTGCTCGGCGGCAGCCGCGGCGACCGCTTCCGCTTCCTGACTGGACGTCTGGGCTCCCGCGCGCGCCTGCCCAAGCGACTCGGTGATTCGGGTCGCCAGGTCAGCGCTCTGGCGCCCGACCTCCGCCACCTGCTTTCCGGCGCGCGCGGTCTCGGCGGCGGCCTCCGCAATCCGATCGAGGTCCTGGACCCAGGCTGCGGAGCCCTGGACGACCTGGCCGAGGTCCCCCCGGATCCGCTCGATGAGCTGTGCGGCGCGGTCCAGCGCACGGCGCGTGTCCTGCACCGCCTTGCCGACGTTCCGCGCTTCGCGGCCGCTGGCTTCCGCCAGCTTGTGCACCTCATCGGCCACGACCGCGAACCCGCGGCCGTGAATTCCGGCGCGTGCCGCTTCGATCGTCGCATTGAGCGCCAGCAGGTTCGTCTGGTTCGCGACGAACCCGATCGTCTCGGAGAATTTCTCGACCTGCGCCGCGACCTCCCGCAGCCGCCCGACCTCGGCGGCGCTTTCCTCAGTCGTCGCGCCGAGATCGGTCAACTGGCGGACGGCGTTTTGGGTGGCCGTGCGCACCCGGTCGGTCGTCTTTTCCATTTGCGAGCCCGCTTCGCGCGTGCGATCGCCGGCGGCCGAGAGCTCGGTAGCTCTGTCCTTCAGTTGTCCGGCCTCGCGCGCGGCTGCGCTCACCAGCGCAGCGGCCTGTCCCGCGCCATGACTCGCGCGCTGGGCGGACGCGGCAACCTCCTCACTGGAGGCGTGGATCTCCTCGGTCGTTGCCGTGAGCGTCTGCACGTATTGCATCGTCTTATCGGAGGCGCCCGTCACGGGACGGAGCGAGCCGTCGATCGCGACCATCAGCGCGAGCTGGGGCGCCAACAGCTCGAGCAGATCGCCGTCCGATTGGCGGTACATCGAGGGATCGGAGTGCCGCACACTCCACAGGCCGACGAGCTGCCCCGCGTGGTAGAGCGGGACGAGCATTTCCGAGCCGGGGGTTTCGGCGCCGGGCACGACCACCTGGTCTCTGGCGAGGCCGTGCGCCACCACGGGCCGGCGCAGCCGCACCGCTTCGCCGCTCAAACCGGCATCGGCATCAAATCGAAATGTGCTTCCCGCTTGCGCGGCGGTGTCGGCGACGAGCTCCATCTGCCGCGTGCGCGCGTCGTAGCGGGCAAATCCCATCTGCTCCCACGGCACCAGTTGGCGTGTCAACTCCTGGACGCGCTGGAAGCTGTGACTCAGCGTGAGCTCGGCCGCGATGGCCTGCGCGAGCCGCTGAATCAGATTTAGCTCGTCGGCGCGGACCCCGAGGCGCAGCACGTGCAAGCTGCCGGCCGTTCCCAGCGCGAGGGCCGTGAAGAGCAGAACGCGCGTCTCACCGGGAATCGTCGCGTGGACGGCGCCGAACCAGCCGACGGCCAGCGCCGCCGAAACGAGGTAGACGATCGACTCCCAGCGGAG
>Ga0193722_1000175_pt1 | contig 13908 bp, 31 predicted proteins | sample H2m1metaG_FD_143044 | JGI IMG/M metagenome (GOLD analysis project Ga0193722, IMG submission 143044) | Soil microbial communities from a riparian zone of the East river system, Colorado, United States - H2m1 | ecosystem: Environmental > Terrestrial > Soil > Riparian zone | place: USA: East River...
ATAATTCAACTCCGCTGCAATCTTGGCCGCTGCCGCACCATTTTTAATGCCGTCACGATAAGCCAATAATTGGACAAGATCGCCCCGATGACTCGGATTGGCCCAATCTTGCCACACGCCTAAGTTAAGATCAAAACTAAGGCTATCGCCAGGTTCTCCGAAAACATTTCCAATGTAAAATTTATTGCCCTTTAGACTTCCAGCCGGAAACCATTGCGGCAAAAGCTCTCGCGCATGGGTGAGCGCGATCTTATTAAGCCCTTCGTAATCATTTTTACTCACTCAATTCCCCAACGTAATTAGCGACCTCAATCAATGCCTCTTCCACGCTATAAGCACAAATACCTATTCCATTGTGCGCCTGTACCATTTTGATAAACTTCTCTTGCTCTTTCGTAGCAACATTTTTACCGAATTTACATTCTATAGCTGCAAAGACCGCCATCGTCTTTCCCACCATTGCGGTAGTTATTTTTATCGGCACAAAACCTATTAAATCTGATCCTCCATTTCCGCCTACGCCATACTTTACCCAGCGGCCCCGCGCATCTTGAAGGCAACCTACGTTATTGCGGAAGATCCTACCGCCCGCTTTAGAGACTGCGAGCTGCAGCTCGCGCATGAGTTTGGTTTCGCCCATTATTCCCAACCAATTATCATTGAATCAATTATTGAACTTTTTAAAACTTCTATTGGGACAGGAATACTAACTGTGAAATAACCAATATTCCTAGACACAACTTCTTTGTATAATTTCATTGCCCCATGCCTTCCAATTAGGTTGAGGTGTACGGCAAAACAATTCAAGATATTTTCCATGAGGGAAATAGGTTTCTATTAAACGATAAAAACTAAGTGGCTTTGCACTATGCTTTCCTCGCCTTTCCCTGAAAACACTAGAGATTCTTACTGATTCCTGTGGCGGAGACAATTGCCCTTTAACTCCAATCATCAGCAATTCATGCTGCCCTCGGAACCAATACCCCATACCGATAATTTCCTTGTCCCAAACCATATGTGTTCTGTACTTAAAGCCCCAACGCATCAAAACAAGTAAAGCCTCTGGCATTTTAGGAGCTGTTGCCCAAAGAAATAATACAGCATTTTCTGCACTAGGAATTTTAAGACTCCCTATCTCATGGGTTTCCATTGTTGGGTATTGATTTTCAATAGCCCTACTTTCATCTGTTGAGTTAAAATCATAACGCCAAGGCGGATCGGCATAGATCACGTCATATAAGCCGGAAGGGAGTGGTGGCGCAGGCTTGACATTGGCAGTGCGGATCTCCTGGCGTAAGTCGCGGGCCGAAAGGTTGTCCTCAATAGCCTTGCCGAGCCATTTTTTTTGTTCACGTTGAGGGAGTGCGGCCACAATTTCGTGATGTTGATATGGTAATTTGTCTGTGCGCACAGACATTTCAACTTTATCAGAAACCCATTTGTTATTACGAAGGGTCTGTTTAGAAAAACCAGTTATTTCCTCCGCTTCCTTATACATTTCACCCCATTTCCTTTCCCCAAACCGTAACCAATCGCCGATCCAGAATTGGATACTGCCTTGGATAAGATGTAAGGACTCGCCAATTTTCCTATACTGAGCGCGGTTAATATCTGGAGAAATTTCTAGGCTGGTTTTATGTAGTTTACAAAAACCTAAAACTGAGATATCTACCTTTGCAGCCATTCTAATGTCATTCATCCCACTTTCCTCCCCATTTTCCACATTTGTCGTCGTCTCATTTGATGCCAAGCCCAGCCCATAGGGTTCGCATATTTTCGTTCGCGTCCAATCCGCACAAAATCGTCATAGGTTTTGCATCCTCTATTTTCTTGTTTCTTTTGTTCTCTCATCGCGTCAAGATTGACTTCAGTTAGATCGCCTCCAATCTCCGCAATAACTCGCGCTCCATTGCCGTGCGCAAATTGGTGGCCGCAATCTTCACAAATTTGAGTGCCCGCGGGATTAGCATAGTAACATTCTGGGCATATTCTAATCGACGGGGTTGAATCTCTATGCGCTTTACCTTCGAGACTCCATTTGACTGGGTCGCAAGGTAGGCCATGGCGCATGACATTACCGACATGATCTAAAATTATTGCGTGGCTCTTGCCGGGGAATGGTCTAAGTGCGCGTCCAATCTGCTGGCGGTGCATGGAAAATGAAAGCGTAGGTCTGCATAAGATAATCACTTCTAAAGACGGCACGTCAAATCCTTCACCGAATAGATCGACATTACACATGACTTTTATTTGCCGTGCGCGGAATGATTCAACAATAAAGTCTCGCCTTCCAGAGACCGTTTCTCCGTCTACATGCTCGGCGCGGATTCCAGATTGATTAAATCTGATCGCCAGAGATTGCGAATGCTTGATCGAAACGCAAAAGGCTATCGCTTGTCGGCCATTGCAATGTTTTTGATAGTGTTCAATAATATTCCCAACAATCTTAGGCTGGCTTACTTTGCCTTCCACTTCATTATGCTTATAATCGCCGAATTGCTTTCCGACATCTTCAAAAGTTTGACCGGGAGGGGCAAAGAGTTTGTACTTAGATAAAAATCCTTGGTCGATTAACTCGCTAACCGTCGGGCCTTCAATTATCTTTTTAAAAAATGGCGATAGACCTTTTCCATCCAATCGCTCCGGGGTCGCTGTGAGACCGATATGGAAAATATTTGGATAGGCTTCATAAAGAAGTTTCCAGGTCTTTGCCGCTGTGTGGTGACATTCATCCCAGATAATCATTTTTGGCGGTTTGAGATATTTAAATCGACGTTGGACGGTGGCGATAGATCCAATTTGTATTGGTGCGTTCGAGTTACCTTGATAACCGGAAGCAATGACGCCATAATTTATCTTCTCGCCATCGAATGCTTTCATCGATTGATCTACAAGCTCTCTACGGTGAACTAAAAACCAGCAATTAAATTGACGCGATGCGGCTTCTTTTAGCATGTGCGCGGTAAGTAAGGTTTTGCCGCTGCCGGTCGGTGCGCATATTAGTAGGGCTTTCACACCTTGGCGCATACAATCCCTAGCGTCTGCAATGATTTTGTCCTGGTATGGCCGTAATTGCGTCAACTTTTTTACACCGATAAAATTTGGTCGTCGATCTTTGGCGAATGTGCGCTATAAAAAAATAATTGTCAAATAAAAAAATATTCTCTAATAAATATGCCTACTTATAATATTTGTTGAAAAATATATTGACATGGATATACACTTGAGTTAGGTTTTATCGGTATTCAAAGAATGTATTTAAAGAATGGAGGATTTCATGATAACCATTTTGTTCAATTGCGATCACTGCGGCGAATGCAATGAAGAGGAAACAATGGACTCAATTGAATTTACTTCTATGCACAGATGGAACCACCAGTTAATGGAAAAGATCGAGGATGACAATGGTTATTTTTGCGAATCTTGTCAGAAAAAACGCGATGAAATGAGTAACGAAGATTACAGACAGACTGAGAGGGAATAATGGGTAAATATGGAAAAGTAAGTTTTGGCAAAATATTGCGAGAGTACCGTAGAGAAATCAACATGACACAGAAAATTCTGGGAAAAAATTCAGGGATAAAACAGGGATCTATATCTCTCATTGAAACGTGCGAAGTGGAAGATCCTCATTTGTCTACCGTGCTACGGCTGTGCAATGGTTTAGATGTTTGGCTAGATGAATTATTGAGGAAATGACAATGATTGAAAGTATATTCCCAAAGTCAAAGGCAGCGTGGCTTGAACTGCGAGCCAGCAATGTATCCTCAACTGAGGTTAGTGCGCTTTTTGGATGCAACCCGTACATCACTAAGTTTCAACTTTGGCACCAAAAAAAGAATATGGCGGTTGATGAGCTAGAGCCCAATGAGAGAATGAAATGGGGAACACGATTGCAGAACTCCATTGCGTATGGAATTGCCGAGGACAAGGAATGGACCTGCCAGCCTAAAAATGAATATATTTTTGACAAAGTTTTAAATTATGGAGCAAGTTTTGATTTTGAGGTTAGTAATCCTGAAGAGAGATGTTTGCTGGAAATTAAAAATGTAGACTATCTCGCCTTCAAAAATGGCTGGCTCTTGCATGAGGATGGCGAGTTGGAAGCCCCTGCGCACATTGAATTGCAGGTGCAACATCAGTTACTCGTATCCGGTTTGCAAACCGCTTACATCGGCGCACTTGTCGGCGGAAACGATGTCAAGTTAATTAAACGTGAAGCCGATAAGAATGTTCACCAGGCTATTAAAAATGCTGTTGCGGCGTTTTGGAAGTCTATCGCCGATAATAAACCACCAGAGCCAGACTTCGGGCAGGACGCGGAGTTTATCAGTAAGTTGTATGGATATAGTGAACCGGGAAAATTTAGAACAGCGAACGAAACCATAGATAAATTAGCTTCTGAATATAAGTCATACAGCGATACCATCAGAGTGGCCGAAGGCTTTAAGCAAGAAGTAAAGGCGAAGTTGCTCATGATCATTGAAGATGCGGAGAAAGTGATGGGACATGATTTTACTATCTCCGCTGGCGTTGTAGGTCCAAAGTTGATTGAAGCGCATGAGCGCAAAGGTTATCGTAACTTTAGAATAAATTGGAGAACCAAATGAGAATCGACTTTCCAAACATCCCAGATCCTACAGATTTTAATCCAGTACCAGCAGGCAGATACAAATGCGTCCTTAGAGACGTCCAAGAGCAGCACACGCAATCAGGCGATGACATGTGGAGATTACAGTTTATCATTTTAGAAGGCACGTACAAAGGACGAATCATTTTCGATAATATGGTTTTTAGTACCAAGGCCATGGGGCGGGTTAAATTGATCTGTTCGCGTCTCGGGTTCGATATGTCTGTAGCACAAGATGTGACGCCTTCAATGATGAAAGGCAGGCAAGCTTTTATTACTGTTACAATGGAAACATATAATGGCCAGCAGCAGAATAAAATACCGTTCGCAGGATATGAAAAGATTGAAGATCAACCGGCAGTTACTACTGTAGTCGCTCCTCTAGTCGCGCAATTTTCAGATGCCAATGAAGATGCCACTTCAGATGCCAATGACGATATCCCCTTTTAGGAGAATTTTATGACCGATCAGATTCAATCTATAAAGCAAGAATTAGAACGCATGGAAGCGCAGATCGAACGTGTTTTGCCAAGCCACGTGCCGGTGAAGAAGTTTATCCGTATTGCTCTTACGGCAGTGCAATTGAATGGCAAACTACTCGACTGTGTCCGCTCCACACTGTGGGCCGCTTGTCTAAAGTGTGCCCAGGATGGCTTGTTGCCTGACGGTAAGCAGGCCGCCCTAATTCCGCGCAATCGTAAGGGTGTAGGTCTGTGCGCTGTCTACACCCCTATGGTGGCGGGACTATGTATCATGGCGCGCAATAGTGGTGAGATCGCAACCATAGATGCCGGGGTTGTGTACGAAAAAGACGACTTTGACGCATGGACAGATGAAAAAGGGGCTCATTTCACACATCGCAGAGCCCGTGGCGAACGCGGTAATCCGTGGCTGACTTATGCCTATTGTTTGACAAAAGATGGAGGATTCTACTTTGAAGAAATCGACGAGCAGCAGATGGCCGCAATCGAAAAATCCTCTACCGCAAACGAAGGTCCATGGGATGGACCCTTCCGCGATGAAATGCGACGCAAGTCAGCGATTAGAAGATTATGCAAGTACCGTGTCCCCTCCAGTGCAGATTTGGACAGCTACCAGACTCAGGATGGAGAGATTCAACCTAGAATTTCAGGTGAGGATACTACACCTTTGCTATCAGAACCAAGTGAAGGATTAGTGAGTGAGGAGACAGTAAAGACAATACCAGCCAAACGAATGAAAGCAATTGTTGAGGCGGCTGTAATTGAAACGCCTAAGCAAGAGGAGCAAGTGGTATGAATCGTCATAACAACTGGGCGCTCATTCAAGAAAATACGCCGACAAGAATGGAAGATTTCGTGAGACAATTATTGAAAGTGGTTATTCTATGTACGATTGGATATATAATTTTTAATGTGAGGAGATGAATATGATCCATTTTTTCGACGGATGCTTGCCGGTATGGTTTTTTCTGCTAGTGGTTATTTTGTTTTATTTTTTACCGAGGAGATAAAAAGTCTCTGCCGACGATAGCAACGGAAAAGTTTGACGAATAATCATGCTGGAACAATAGCTATCGTCGCGGAGGTTTGGAGAGAATATGATAATAGAACCGAATAACATAATAGAGAGAGAAAAAGATGACGCCTATTGGCTATGTTATTTTTCGGCAGCTGCTATGGGAGGCATTTTATCTCGTATACCACCGTTCGCAGATCATTACGGAGTAAACCAAATAGCTCAATGGGCAAGAGCATGTGGGAAGGCATTGATTGCAGAAATTAAACGGGTGGAAAATGAAAAAGTCTAATCCAAGTAAGCCAAAGTATTATGACAGTGAAGAATGCAGCGCTGATGTTTATAAAGCAATTGATGGAGGATTTGTAACCACAATATACGCTAGTCTTAGATCGACTAAAGCAGCGCAAAGGCTTATCGATTGGCTCACATGCTGGATAGACTGGAAAGAAGGCGAAGAGAAATGAAATTAAAACTACCTTGGCATAAATGGGAATGTCCTGTCTGCAACTTTGATAAGGGTGAGATGGATGATATGTTAACAGTTCCAAAGGCACACGCCGAAGCCTTCCGCACACTTTGCGAGATGGCCGCCGATTTAAATCAAGAGAATTGGACTGAGTGCTGGAAATTAGGGATGCGTTTGCTATGCGAGATATTTGAACCTGCCGATCTGAAAGAAGAAGAATAATCCTATGATAGGCAAAGGAAATGGCCTTATGAGTGATATGAAATTCGGAGAATTAGACGGTGTTCCATATGTGGCTATGGACACCATGCAAATGGCCAAGGAATGGCTAAAGGCCAAAAGCGAGAATAATTCACTCCGCGCCAAGTTGCAGATTGCGACGGAATCTTTGGAGTATTACGCCAAGGAAGATTTAATATGTAGAAATCCTACAAGAGTTATTTTTGACAAAGCAAAAGAAGCCTTGGAAAAAATCAAATGAGTGACGACACAGCCAAGGCCATTGCTCGGGAGTTTTTGCAGCTCCTTGGAGTAATCCATTCAGATAATTTTCCTGGGTTTAAAGAACATTTTGGCTTTCAATGGAATAACGACAATCAGCCAAGAGCTATGATATCTCACGAACGAGTGGTCAGTAAATTCCGTGAGATCCTCGAAAAGTTTAACATAAAGGTGGATGAATGAAAATACCAAAGGATTTGGGTGAGTTTCAACATCTCCAACATAGACCACGTGGAATTATTACTGGGTCTGGATTTAAGGCACAAGATACCACCGTGCCGATAGATGGTCGTTTCGTCCCAGACGATCTTTTGCGCGAACGTTTCGCATTTTTTGGTGAGGTTAAGTTGACGAGAGATGAAGTGTTACCAATACTAGAAATAGTAAGACTGGCAGAGGGATGGTGTAACGATACAACTACGGCAAGAGAAATAGGATATTATGTTGATCTATTGAAATCCAAACTCAACGTAAAGGTGGATAATTGAAGGTAATGCAAATTACATTTTACGACGCTGAGTCTCGTAAGCCTCAACCATATGTTCCGGTAATTGTGATCCCGAATGATTGCGCTTATTGGTATTCAGATGCAGGGAAATGGCAACGACGAGTTGGTAAATATGAAAATCAAGACTTACTAGAACCGGTTAAAAAATGGGCTTATTTTCCAGAGTTCGAGGACGAAAAGCATGAGTGAAATAACTCTGCCTACTATTGACGATGTTCTTGTATATGACGTTTACGGGGACCCTCTTATAGAAGGTTTCTCTGGAGAGGATTACATTATCACTAAATCCCAGGCGGAACAGGTGCTAGAGGCGCTTAAGCAAGGATTAACTTACTACATGAATGAAGGTGGCCCAAGAGGATACGATGAAATTGCAAAAGCCATCGCCATATTTACGGAGAGCAAATGATTGAACCAGAGCCGATATTATTCCAAGACTTGTTTGTTTCAATCCTTACTAAAGAAGTTATTGGAGGAGATTATATTGCATTCAATTGCCAAATTGGCGGTGGTAACCATGTTGGAATGGAACAGCATGAAGATGACTTAGCGATTATGAACCTTGAAGATGCTAAGATTTTCCATAGTAGATTAGGCGAGATGATTAAGTTTATTGAGGACAGGAAATGACTGCTAAAATCGAGGATGAAATACCGTGGCCGAAGATTCATCAGCAACGTAACAAGCCACATAAACCATCAGACTGGACGTACTATAGCGACCATGCAGGACCGACGCCTGGGGATGAATGGAGTGGAGACCCGCTGGCGTATGATGGAAGGTTTATTTACGAGTCGGAAGCCCAAGAATTTCTGTGGCTGAGGAAGGAAAAAGAAACGTGGTTTAACCGCGAGTTAGAATTACTGCGACAGGTTGAGACTCTCGTCATGGTAGAAAGAGAGCGGGACAGCCTTCGCAAGCAGAATAAGACCATGAAGATGGCAGCAGAGATGATTTTGCAAATTGAAAAAGATCGTAAAGAAGGACAGATTAATACATTTGAAGAAATAGGATTAATGTTAGCTCCTATGGCACTCTTTAGGCAAGTCCTTGAGGAAATTGAGAAATGACCTTATTCAAAGATCAAGAAGTCAAAGAGCTGTTCACACACATTACTAATTTGAAAGAGGAAGTTCGTCATTTGAAAGAAACTGTTAACAATTTGGAAAGATTGATTTTATGGCGTGGTGGGATTCTAGATAAATTGGGAGTTGTCTGGAATGGACATTATGAAACTCATACCAATAGTGTTGATCTTAGAAAGCCAAAGAAATGAAAGATGAAAATATAGCGCCTGTTAGATTGATTTCTGAACAAGAATTTGAACAATTTCAGAGGTTGATAAGAAATGAAAAGATAATGCGTAAAGCCTTTGAAATTATGGCCGCTGATGACCGCGATACTGGGCCGAGAAGGATATCAAGACAGGCATTGAAGGAGTGCGAGTCATGAAGCCTTGGAAGTGCCCAGTATGTGACGGACGATGCTATATCATTGACCCTCGTTGCACGGGGTCTAATTTACCGCCTCAAATCCAATGCCCTGCCTGTGTAGCAAGTGGTGTCGTTTGGGAACCCGAGTTTAGTCACCCTATTAAGATACATTATAATCACACAGAGCACACCAACTGCACATGCCCTATATGCTGCCCTGAAAAATATGGTACGGTGAAAGAGAAATGAAAATAGACTGAACAATATAACCAGTAAATTAAAGGAGACTTAAAATGGCGGAAGTAATGGCAGACGAAGCATCTTTCATGGTTACTATGAGTAAAGAGAAAAGAGATTTTACTTTAGATTTGGAATTGATTGCGTCTTTATCTCACGAATTAAATGCTAGTTTTTGTAGTTGTTTCGGAGATTATTCGCAAGTTGATTGGGATGATGCGCCTGGATGGCAAAAAATATCTTGTATGGATGGAGTGCTTTCGATCATCAATGGATCTGTGACCACTCCAAGCCAAAGTCATGAAAATTGGCTCGCATTAAAAACAAAAGAAGGATGGAAATACGGCCCGCAAAAAGATCCAGAAAAAAAGGAACACCCTTGTATGCTTCCTCATGCAAATTTACCATTATTTCAGCAAGTGAAAGATGAACTATTTTTCGGAATAGTTAATTCATTGAAAAAGTTATATAACGGCAAATGAAAATACGCGGCAAGATCATTCCCGTTAAATTCTCCAAGCCCGAGAAAATAATCCTTCGCGCTTCCGGCTCATGGTTCGGCTTACTCTCTGCGCATCTGCAAGAGCTCTCACGATTGCAACACCTTCCGCAATGGTACCGGGATCACGTTAAACTCGTCCGCTTTTACCGCCATCCGTTCTGGTTTGCTAGAAAGCCAATTGTTAAGAATGGCAAGATTTACATCCCGGTAGGCTTCTTCACCAAGCAAAAGCCCGCGGAGCGCGTGCGCATGATTATTCAGGCCGTAGCTACATCGCATAAGCAACTAGAGGTGGGCGGGTTCATGCCCTATAATGTAGGTAAGTTTGATTACACCATATTCCACGGTCAAAATGGCTTTCATGCGAAGTTCGCGCATGATATAGATGAGAAAACTAAGAATATTCTAGCTTATTGGATTCAACAATTTGGAAGCATCCAATGATTTTACAGCTCAATCCTCCTGTACCTGTTGTTGTTAAGGATACAGATGCTCGCGCTATAGGTTGGATAGATTATGGCACAGAATTTAGTCTGATTTGGATTTGTGCTTTAGAGAATGGTGAGTGTTGGCTTATCAGAAATGAGGAAATTAGATTCCCATACAATTGGACAATGAATTATGATGAGAGGTATCGATGATAGAAGAAATAAGAAATAGACAAATAGAAAACATGAGAGAGTTAATAGAGCGTGTTGAGTGTGCGGAGAAAGATAATCCTGACAGATTAGAAAGCATGGTCGATGAATTAGTCAATGCCATTCTTGCGCTCGAGCGCCAGCCTTATCCAGACTACGCTAAAGCCAATCGAGCACTTAACCGAGCTATAGCCCTTAGCAATGAGGAGTATTTGCATTGAACATAACAGAACATTTTACCTTGGAAGAACTCACCAATACCTCTCACCGTAATATTCTTAATGTACCAACAGATTATGTCATAATAAATCTTGGTCGATTGGCGAATGAACTTGAAAAAGTAAGGACTAGACTTGGTTTCCCAATTTTCATATCCAGCGGATATCGATCTCCAGAGTTGAATGAATTAGTTGGTGGATCAAAAACTTCAGCACATCTTAGTGGATTAGCTGCTGACTTCATCTGCCCGAGATATGGTGATCCTTTGGCAATCTGCAAGGATTTAATCAATAGCAATATTCAATTCGACCAATTGATCTGGGAATATAGTCGCTGGGTACATTTTGGGATAGCAGTTAATAATGGCAGAAAGCCACGTCGCCAAGTTTTGACTATTCATTCTCAAGCAGAAGGTTACCTGCCAGGACTTCAAGCCAAGGAGGTGGAATTATGACACCGGAAATCATAGCTGGAATTGTCGGCGCGATTAGTACACTCATTACCACACTCATAACACATATCGATAAAGATCCTGAAACATTGCGCCTTTTAAAAATACAAGATGTGAATCAGACGCTTGTCAATTTAAGTGAAGATTTAGATAATTTGATAACAGCCATTCACAATGAGGGGATTGATAAATGAAATATCTATTATTCTTATGTTTCGCTATGCAATCTTGCGCTTACATTTGTCCAAAACAGCAACCAGCGCCAATGTCAGCAGAATATTACAAAGAAAAATTGACTGGGTGTCAAGCCAATGAAGATGCAGCACTCACCATGCTTCATCAATACAGGCAAACCGTTATGGATTTGCAGACAAATTGCCATTAAGGCGTATTAAAAATTCCAGAGATTGGCTGAGTTGTACCGAACGTGCGCAACAGGATTGCCAATGCCCCTACAATAATACCGCCTACCGCTGCCTTCGCGTTGATCTGTGTAGCAACATAAGAAGCAATTGATCCGCCAATCGTAATCAGCCCTAACCAATTTATCTTACTCGCTATCGCCGGTTTCGCCACTACAGGTTGATTCAAAGCCATACACACCTCCAGTTTAAAGAAAGAAAAATCCAACTTTTGTTTCGCTTGGGCTAGTTGCCCATACCCCAGCCGTAGCCTGAGTAGACCTGATCTTACCAATAAGACGAATTGCTACAGCCGTTCGTGCGGTTCCAGAATATAACACATTGTCTAAATCAGCAGCAGTGGTAATTGCAGTCGTATTTTGCAAAGAACCATCCTCAAATATCTTAGTTGAGCAAACCGCAATTTCCACAGTACCAGAATTGTCAATCGCATAAACAAAAATGTCATGAGCCACACCGTTGGCATGCCCAAGTGTGGCGCCATTGGGAACGGTCAATAGTCCATAAGGGGTGGTATTAGGTGTTTGTCGTGCAGTATAAGCAGCGTGTGTAGCATTTGTCGGATCTCTAAATGAAATCGAACCGGAACCTGAACCTAATCCCACAGGACGACTGGCCCCGTCAGCCTGATAAAAACTTATCAATAAAGTATTAGCCGAAACTGTTGCCTGAAACCCAACATTTAGAATTAAATATGGTTGAAGCAACAAGTAAATAGCCACATCAGCAACTGCAACTGCCGCAGCACCAGCCGCTGCTGCCGCCGAAGCTGCCGCCGCCGAAGCATAGGATTGCGCGCTAGATATTGAAGCGATTGACGGGCCTATAGCGAGACCATTGCCCGAGCTATTTGTCGCAAGGGTGACGTTTGGAGTATTTATTGCGGAAGGTAATGTCGGGTTAAAAGTCGCAGATGAATAAGTATCTGACAACTTAACGGATCTATCTGCTTTCTCAAACAACTCCTGGTCATTCATTGTAAGACCGTCAAATACATCTTCATGCGAAGAGGCAAAGAATGCTGTTTGATTGCGTATGCTTGCGGTCTGAGTAAATGGACGGTTACGTTTTATCGTTAAAATATACCCAGTGGTTAGATTTCCAGCCACCAAAGTAATCGCTCCACCGGCAGACAATCCAACACCAGTCACCGTGTAATCCGTAGTAAGCGCAAGAGCCGTCTCTACATTGCTTGTGTCTCTTTTAGTGACAAGCAACTCTGTATTCGCGTTAATCTTAAACGTATAGGAGTAAGTTGCGGTCGTTCCATCTCCTGTGTAATCATTTCTATTTGTTGATGAAGAGATTGTCATAATAACTCCTTAATGTTTTTTCTTTGATGCCGGACCTGCCAGTGTTGCTCTATAAATACCTTCAAGCGGATTAGAAGGTTTTTGTTTACCATGTTCCCAATCATAAAGATACGAAGAGGTTTGCCAAGTTTGTTGCGAAGGAAAAGGAGCCAAAAGTTCTATTGAATCCAACAATGCCTTCGTCTCGTCTCTGGTTATTTTCTTTCCCTTTAATAAATGCATTGGAGTTACAATGGTTTTCCCTACTTGCTCCATAGATTGCTCACCTGGAATTAAATGTACAGTAGCATACTGCTTTCCATACTTTGAATAGTTTTCAACAAAATGCGCTAAATCCCTACCTGCAATTAAACCATGCGCAGCAAATTCTACTGGAGTTTCTGCCATCCATAATGCAAATTCTTTTGGATCTTTTGTTGGGTTCGGCATTTTACCTTTTATCATAGACATCATATATGATGGCATCATTGCAGTAGCCACTATCCCAGCAATCAATTGTGGTATGTTTCTGCTATGTTGGAATTTCAATCCTGTATCTGCCATCTGTTGTAGAGAAGAAGAGGCGGCAGAATAAAACATGGTTACGTTTTTCCAAAATTCAGTTCCTCTTTGGATTGACGCGAGATCCTTCGCAGATCCACTACCTTTAACCATTCTAACAGTGGAGCCTGCATAATCAATCGCAGCCTTTTCATCTCCAGCTTTGATGTTTGGCCCTGCCTCACCATCCATCGCACGTTCATAGGCACCGAACCAAAGAGGGGCAGAAACAGAAATATCAGCATACTTCATCATAACAAAACCAGTTTCTTGTATTTTTTCCAATCCAATATTATGAGCAATTCTTTCCCATTCAGTTTTAGTGCCAATGGCATTCAAAGACTTCTCATAAGTATAATAAATATCACGATCATAATTATTCATTTCAAAACGATCTTTCATCGTTTGGTCTCGTGACGTAATAAATTCCATATTTTCCTTGAAACTCAAAGGATCTCCATAAAATCTTTTTATCCCACGCATGGCATATTCAGAGCCAATTTCTTTGAAATTTACAGGAAGAGTAGATGTGTGAATGGCGGCACTGG
>Ga0193722_1000176_pt1 | contig 13893 bp, 6 predicted proteins | sample H2m1metaG_FD_143044 | JGI IMG/M metagenome (GOLD analysis project Ga0193722, IMG submission 143044) | Soil microbial communities from a riparian zone of the East river system, Colorado, United States - H2m1 | ecosystem: Environmental > Terrestrial > Soil > Riparian zone | place: USA: East River...
CCCGAAGGGGTGCCATATATCAGCACAGGGTGAAGCCCTGTGAATAAATAGCAAGTATGAAAATTTAGCCCTGAAGGGGCGGAATACGATTTCGCCCCTTCAGGGCTTCCGACACAATGATGATCAGGACGAAGGGCTTCGCCCTTCGCTATTGATTAGCGCCCTTTCAGGGCTTATTACTTATTCTGAAGGCGAAACAATACTTCCGATGTCAACACCTGCCCCGACCCATCGCGGTTCTCTTTTTTCACCAGCATATTTTCCGCGCCGCTGAGATAGATCCAGGTAGCCGCCGCAGTACCGGAAGGATCATAGAATCGCTTTTCGAAAACATAGACAGAATCAAGGGAAAGATCCGGAGTAACGGCAAAATGCGGCAGGACATCGCGCAGGCAAAGCTGGTATTTGCCTTCTTTGTCTTCACTATCCCGGCAAAATCCGGGTTTGCTCAGTTCGTACAACTCATTGTTGATAAAGAGAAGATTCTTACGGCGATACACGGAAAAGATCTGGTCGGGATTTTCTGCATCCTTCTGGAGCTGATCATATACCATCCAACTGCTCACATGCTGATTCTCGTAGGTCTTCGAAATGATCGTATAGTAGGATTTTCGGTGACTCACAAAGTCATTCTTTTCATAGGTGATCTCGCGAATCGACACCGCATCCTTATTGGCATAAATCAGTGAAAACGGAATAACAAAAAAGGTAAGCAATAAGTACAGAAACCCGGCCAGCCTGTATCTCAACGTAATTCTCCCCAATCCCTTGGCCAGCTTGATTGGAATCTCACGCACGTATGGCGTGGGGAAGAAAATAAGTACTCCAATAAAGTTAAAAAGGAAATGCGCAATCGCTATACTAATCGCTGCATTGGAATTGAACATGGCAGCCATGAAGGCGGTAATGGTCGTTCCCACGTTGGCCCCCATAATAAAAGGCGCGGCCGCACGAAGCTTGACCACTTTCTTCGCCACCAGGGGAACTACCAGGGACGTGGTGATGGTGCTGGAGCGGATGGCCGCCGTCGTCAGCAATCCCCATCCGAATGATTTCAGCGGACTCTTGAAAAAAAAGCGCTGAAATCGCTCTTGCGACCGAAAGCCCAGTTGATTGGAAAGCACTTTGCGAAAAAAGAGGATCGATCCAAACAACAATGAAATCGACAACACGGCGAGAACAAATCCATTTTGGATGTGGGAAACCAGGAAATTAACAATCGGACCAAAGCCATTGCCTAGCATCGAAAACTCGCCCTTCACCGGGCCGGTGGGCTGATTAAAAAAAGCCGAGGCAATGTATTCCGATAAACCGGACAGGAAGCCGTAGTAGTATTCCAGGGGAAAAAGGATGAAGACGGTAAGGAGATTAAAAAAATTGTGGTACGTACCGGCCGCTACGGCCCGCATGAACTCCTTTTTCTTGGTAATGAACCCCAACGACACAATGGTACTGGTGATGGTGGTGCCGACATTGGCTCCCATGATGATCGGGACGGCGCCTTCTATCGTCATCGAACCGGACGCAACCAGGGCTACCACCATCGAGGTCACGGCCGAACTACTTTGAATAAGTGCCGTAATCAGCAGGCCGATAAACAGCCCCGTGAAAGGATTCGACGTGGCCAGGATAATGGATTCGGCTGCCACCTTGCCGACGTGTTGCAGCGAAGAAATCATTAGATCCAGCGCAAAAAGAAAAATGAAAAGGGCCGCGAGAATGAAGGCCGTGTTGCGAAGAAAAATTTTCCACGGTACACTGCCTGTGCGGGACTCTTGCAGGGATGGCTGGTCGCTCATGGTAGGGCGTAAATATAAGAAGAGCGCTACACGTTGAGCTGTTTTAACAAAGACTTAATGAAAAAGAAATGATAGGAGCCGCCTACGGGTTTCCACCGCCTCCCAATTCACGGATTGCCAACCATGCCATCAGGCCCGGCCCGATGGTCAATGCCTCTTCATCAATATCAAAGGTGGGGGTGTGAACATACGAGGTAATGCCTTTTGCTTCATTGCGCGTACCCAAGCGATAGAAAGAAGCGGGAATAACGTGCGAATAATAAGCAAAGTCTTCGGAACCCATGGTTACATCCAAATCCAAAACATTTTCCTTTCCGACATATTCTTCGGCGGCCTTCCTGATCCTGCGCGTGAGTTCAGGATTGTTTTCGAGGTAGGGATAACCGTGCGAGATTTCCACTTCACATTTTCCACCCATTCCTTCTGCAATGCTTTCGGCCATTTTTTTGATTTTGGCTAATCCCGACTGGCGCCAAACTTCATTCAACGCCCGGAACGTCCCCGCTATGTTTACTTCATCCGGAATGATATTCGTTGCTCCTTCGCCGATTATTCTTCCAAACGTCAATACCGTAGGCTGTTTGGGACTGGCATTCCGGCTGATGACTTGCTGCAAAGCAATAATAATAGTCGCGGCGATCACCACCGGATCGATGGTGAGTTCGGGGGTTGCACCGTGACCTCCTTTGCCGATGATTTTGAGGTAGATCTCGTCCGAACTAGCCATATACATTCCCTCGCGAAAACCAATTTTGCCTACCGGAAGAAGCGGCATCACATGTTGTCCGATGATGGATATGGGCTTGGGGTTCTCCAGTGCACCATCCTTGATCATGTACGAGGCCCCTCCCGGGTTTTTTTCTTCACCGGGTTGGAAAATCAGTTTCACCGACCCCTCAAATTGAGTTTTGACCTCATTCAGAATTTTGGCCGTTCCCAGTAAGGAGGACGTATGCACATCGTGTCCGCAGGCATGCATCACGCCCGGGTTTTGAGATTTGTAAGAGACGTTGTTGGCCTCGTGAATAGGCAATGCATCTAAGTCGGCACGCAGAGCAATCACCTTTTTGGAGGGATTCTTTCCTTCAATGAGCGCGACGACACCCGTCTTGGCAACACCCTCTTGCGGCTTCAAACCAAAGGAGGTTAGTTTTTCTGCCACCAGCCTGGCTGTATCGAATTCCTGATAGGAAAGTTCAGGATGGGCATGAAGGTGCCGTCGCACGGCAACAGTCTCTTTTGCATATTCATTCGAAAGTTTTTTTACCGATTCAAGTAAAGACACTTAATTAGGGTTTGATTTTATTTGATAAGTATCTTTTCCGGCACGAGTATAGCGGTGGTAAAATATCTTCTTAATCGTGACAAATCCTTTTGGGCTTCGAGCTTTGTAAAATAATGGCCCACGGTTACCCGAAACTTGGGTTGGATGTACTGTAGATTTGCGATCAGTTCGGGCGTGTCTTCAATTATTTTCTGTTTCGTGTTCATAGCATCTTCGCGCTTTTGCCCGGAATAGATCTGAATGGTAAAACCGTCCACAAACCGCTTGGTCAGGTTGAACCGGTCGATGCTGTCGAGGATAGCATCTACTTTGGCATTGACATTCCTGGTCGGCTTTGTCACGACGGCCTGGAGGGGCTCCGCTTCCGGCATCGCCCGCGCCGTGTCTTTTGCAATGACGAACGTAGGGCGATGAATTGAGGTATCCTCGTGGTACGGTGCAAAGGATTTCTGGGCAGCACACGAGAAATTTAAAAGAACGAACAGAATTGCGACAATCGAATGTCGGATAACAAGACGCGGCATAACTTCAACATTCATTTCCATGACCGGTTTGCAGGCTACTCTTCAATGACAATGCAACGACCCGCTTTCACGTCGTCTTCTACCTTTTTATACTTCACGTCTTTCAATACGCGCCCATCGGGATATTGCACGGTGATCTTATCATTTCTACCGGCTACTTTATCGGATTTCACCGGCATGACCTTTTCTTCTACCGGCCGCTCCTGACCCTGCGGCTGACCCCCTCCCGACAGCAATGAACGAGACTCTTCTTTCTGTTCGTTGAGCTTCACCTTGCTTCGTTGCACCCTCGCCTCCTGCACTTGCTCGGGTTGCTGGACAGGGATGTCGGCTTTCATGAGAAAGGAAATGGTCTCTTCATTGACCTTGGCGATGAAGCGCTTGAATGCTTCAAAACCCTCAAACTTATAAATAAGGAGTGGATCTTTCTGCTCGTACACCGCATTTTGAACGGATTGCTTCAGGTCGTCCATATCCCGGAGATGTTCTTTCCAATTCTGGTCGATGATGGCCAGCGTAATCATTTTCTCCATGGCGCGAATCAACTCTGCATTGTTGGTTTCAACGCACTTCTTCAAATTAGCGGCTACCCCAACTTGCTTGGTTCCATCGGTAAACGGGACCAAAATCTCCTGAACGGTGGCGCCTCTTGTTTTATAAATGTCTTTGATAATCGGGATAGCCTTCTCCGCTACCTGCTTGTTCTTTTGCTCATACCGCGTCAATCCCTGTTCGTACAATTTTTCAGCCAATTCACCTAGATCCGCCGACTCTATTTCTTCCGCTGTAATGTGAAAGTCAAAGCCCAACGTACTGAGTACGTTCAGTTTGAAGTTCTCCACATTTTCCCCTGCTTTCGCGTTGGCCACCATGTCTTCACACGTATCAAAAAGCATGGTGAGAATATCCAATTGCAGGCGTTCTCCGAACAGCGCGTTTCTTCTTCGTTTGTAAATTACCTCTCGCTGTGAGTTCATGACGTTATCGTACTCGAGCAGGCGCTTGCGAATACCAAAATTGTTTTCCTCCACCTTTTTCTGCGCCCGTTCGATAGAGCTGGTAACCATAGAATGGGAAATGACTTCCCCTTCTTTAAGACCCAGCCTGTCCATGATGCGGGCGATCCGCTCCGGCATGAATAGGCGCATGAGATTATCCTCCAGCGAAACATAAAACTGGGAAGTACCGGGATCTCCTTGACGGCCGGAACGACCCCGCAACTGGCGATCAACGCGCCGCGATTCGTGGCGCTCGGTTCCAAGAATGGCCAGACCTCCGGAGCCGCGCGATTCCGGGGTAAGCTTAATGTCCGTACCACGGCCAGCCATGTTGGTCGCAATGGTTACCGTGCCAGGCTTCCCTGCTTCTGCCACAATTTCAGCCTCACGCTGGTGCTGCTTTGCATTTAAGACGTTGTGCTTGATTTTCTTCAGTTGCAACATCCTGCTGAGGAGTTCGGATATTTCTACTGAGGTCGTACCCACCAATACGGGACGGCCTGCTTTCGTAAGGTTAACGATCTCATCGACGACGGCGTTGAACTTTTCACGCATGGTCTTGAATACGAGGTCGTCCACGTCCTTTCGGGTAACCGGCTTGTTGGTCGGTATCGCTACTACATCCAGTTTATAAATATCCCACAATTCGGACGCTTCCGTCTCTGCTGTACCGGTCATCCCCGCCAGCTTGTGATACATGCGGAAATAATTCTGCAAGGTGATCGTGGCATACGTCTGCGTGGCGTCCTCGACCTTTACGTTTTCCTTTGCCTCTATGGCCTGGTGCAGTCCATCCGAATACCGCCGGCCATCAAGTACACGGCCCGTTTGTTCGTCGACAATTTTTACTTTACCATCGACGATGATGTATTCCGTGTCGCGCTCAAACAGGGTGTAGGCTTTCAATAGCTGGTTGACGCTGTGAATGCGCTGCGACTTGGTAGAATAGTCGCGGATGAGTTCTTCCTTTTTGTGGATACGCTCTTCCTCTGTCAGGCTGGGGTCTTTCTCGATTTTGTTGAGTTCGAGCCCAATTTCAGGAAGAATAAAGAATTTAGGGTCCTCACCTTCACCCGTGATCAGGTCAATCCCCTTTTCAGTCAAGTCAACACTATTGTCTTTTTCATCGATCACAAAATAAAGAGGAGCATCGGCCTGCGGCATCTCCTTTTTGTTGTCCTGCAAGTAGTAGTTCTCCGTTTTCTGAAGGATGTTCTTCGTTCCGCTTTCACTCAGGAATTTGATCACCGGCTTGTACTTCGGCATTCCACGGTAGGTCCGGAACAAGGCCACCCCGCCCTCCTTTTCATTGCCCTCGCTCAGCATCTTTTTGGCGTCGTTCAAAAATTGATTGACCAGTTTTTTTTGGGCGTCAACCAGTTTAGAAATCCTGGGTTTAAGGTCATAAAACTCGTGTTCGTCTCCTCGCGGAATCGGACCGGAGATGATCAGCGGTGTCCGCGCTTCATCCACCAGCACACTATCGACTTCGTCCACCATGGCGTAGTGGTGGCCGCGTTGCACAAGCTCTTCGGGCTCGCGCGCCATGTTGTCGCGGAGATAGTCGAACCCGAATTCATTATTTGTACCGTAGGTTATATCCGCGCGGTAGGCATTTCTCCGTTCGGGCGAATTCGGCTCGTGTTTATCAATACAATCACATTTCAACCCATGAAATTCGAACAGCGGTCCCATCCATTCACAGTCGCGTCTTGCCAGGTAATCGTTTACCGTCACAATGTGCACGCCGCGCTTTGCCAGGGCATTCAGAAAAGCGGGAAAGGTGGCGACCAGAGTCTTCCCTTCGCCGGTGGCCATTTCAGCAATCTTGCCCTCGTGCAACACCACACCGCCGATAATCTGCACTTCATAGTGGACCATGTCCCAGGTGATCAGGTTGCCGGCGGCCATCCATTTGTTGTACCACAGCGCTTTGTCCCCGTTTATCTTTACGTTCTCGTGTGTTGCCGCATAGTGGATATCAAAATCGTGTGCCGTCACTTCCAGATACTCATTCTCCTTAAATCGGCGGGCCGTCTCCCGGATGATCGCAAAAGCCTGCGGCAGGATTTCCAGCAATACTTTTTCCAATTCTTTGTTGCGCTCCCCTTCTATTTTGTCAATCCGGGCGAAGACCGCTTCTTTTTCGTTAAGATCCATTTCCGCGTTATCCGCAATTTGCTGGTGAAGGGCAGCCAACTGATCGTCGATGGACTTTAATTTCGTATTGATAACGGCCTGGATTTCCGTGGTTTTGTTCCGCAATTCATCGTTCGAAACCGTCAGGAGTTTTTCTCCTTCGCGAATAGCCTCCTGCACCAAAGGCATCACGAGCTTGATGTCTTTCTCCGACTTGGTCCCGAACAGTTTGGCAATTAGCTTGAACATGTAATTAAAGAGTTTAAATAGACTTTCCCGTTGCTAAGATCTCATCTTAACGCGACGGGAAAGGGTGCAAAGTTAAAAAGATTTCTCCGTTGGAGTTCTTTTGGACGGGTGTGCAATTAAAGTTCCAAATCGCCTTCAAAGACCATTTTGGCAGGCCCGGTCAGGAAAATCTCTTCAAATATGCCTGCCTGTCCGGTAGGCAGGCCTGCCTGTCCGGTAGGCAGGCCTGTCTGTCTGAATTTGAAGTCTACGGAAAGCCTTCCACCCATGACCTGTATTTCAATGGGCGAGACATACCCTTTGAACGCGGCGGCCAGGGCTGCCGCCGTAACGCCTGTCCCGCAGGAAAGTGTTTCGTTTTCTACCCCGCGTTCATAGGTACGAACGAAAAGTGTGTTGTTTCCCAATAATTCAACAAAATTGACATTCGTGCCACCGGGTCGAAAGCCCTCGCTGTAACGAATTGCTTTTCCCTCTTCTACAACGGGAAAGTCTTTTAGATTTTTTACGTACCGGATGTAATGGGGGGAACCCGTGTTAATGAAAATATCCCCATTCTGCTCTTTCCATTCCGAAACATCGTTCATCCGAACCCGGATAGAACCATTTTCCAGGATAGAGGCTTGATGAACACCATCATAGGCAGAGAATTTTGCTTTTCCATTTACCAGTCCCATGGAGGAAGCCATTTTTACAGCCGCCCGTGTACCGTTCCCGCATAAACTCTGCGAACCATCAGGGTTATAATAGACCATTTTGAAATCGAGCCCGGGGTCCTTTTCGATCTGGATCACCCCATCCGCTCCCACCCCGAACCTTCTGTCGCAGAGCTTCTCAATTTGATCAACGGTAAAAGGAACCTTGCCATCCCGGTTGTCAACCAGGATGAAATCGTTGCCGGTGGCTTGATATTTATAAAAGTGAAACTTCATTACTTCACGTCTTCGTAATCGACATAATCTCCCCCTTTGAAATTACTCGGTTTTTTGCCCTTACGGGGAGGGGTGTCAACATGAATTTTTCCGTCGGGTGGCCTGCGTTGGTGAGGTCGGAATTGCTGTGACGACGCACTGGAACGGAAGAGAAAGCCTCCTATTTTTGAAAGGATGTATAGCGAAAGGGCAAGAATCAGAAGAAACTTTAACATAGCAGCAGTATAACCGAATTACAAAGGTATAAGTTTTACCCAATTTGGGGGAATTCCAGCCCGGTTGGGCTTATCCTGTTTAATAGACGATTCAGCCGGGGTTCTAGTGTTTGGGGGCTGGTGCTTGGCGCTTCAATCGAATAAAACATAAAAAAAGGAATGTCATACCGGGCACGCGTAAGATATTCAATGAAAGATAAGTAATGCCTGACCCGGTATCCCGGGAAGGTCGCGCAATCGCATTTCATAGCTTCTTCTCCACCTTGATTGCTACTGGGTACCGGGTCAAATTCTATTTATCACTTCGTCGTCCATCTCGTGCGTGCCCGGTATGACATTTCATAGTATGGGTTTGTGCGGGAGAATGGGTCAAATCAGTGAGAATAAATACTGACCCCAGTAAAGTAATTGGATTAGTCCGAGAATCTCAAAACTACCAATCACTTTGCCTACTGCCTACTGGAATCCGCAACCAACACCCTACTTACTCAAGTACAAATTCCGCTCTGCGTAAATATTCATAAAGTAATCGTCCATGAGGTCGTCGATGAAGTAAATCGCCTCTCCCGTCGATTTCATCTCAGGGCCCAATTCCTTATTCACGTCGGGAAATTTATTGAAAGAGAATACGGGTACCTTGATGGCATAGCCTTTCTTGGTTGGCCTGAAATTGAAATCTTTTACTTTTTTCTCACCGAGCATCACCTTGGTAGCATAGTTTACATACGGCTCATCGTATGCTTTGCAGATGAACGGGACGGTTCGGGACGCCCGGGGATTGGCCTCGATGATATACACTTTGTCGTTTTTGATAGCAAATTGAATGTTGATCAGACCAACCGTTCGTAGGGCTAACGCAATTCGCTTCGTGTAGCTTTCAATTTGTTGGATGACAAAATCTCCCAGGTTGAAAGGGGGTAACACGGCATAAGAATCACCAGAGTGAATTCCGGCGGGTTCAATGTGCTGCATGATACCGATGATGTAAACATCTTCACCGTCACAGATCGCATCGGCCTCCGCCTCGATGGCGCCATCCAGAAAATGATCGAGGAGGACCTTGTTTTCAGGAAGGTGTTTCCAGATGTCAAGAATGTGCGATTCCAGTTCATGCTCGTTGATCACAATTTTCATGCTCTGACCGCCCAGGACATAGGAAGGGCGGACGAGCAAAGGAAACCCGATCGTCTTGGATACTTCAATCGCCTCGTCTGCATTGGTGGCGACACCAAATTCAGGATAAGGAATATTCAATTCTTTTAACAAGGTCGAAAAACTACCGCGGTCTTCGGCGAGATCAAGAGCCTCATAGGAGGTCCCCATGATCTTGACTCCGTACTTTTGCAGTTTCTCCGCCAGCTTCAGCGCCGTTTGGCCCCCGAGCTGCACGATCACCCCTTCCGGTTTTTCGTGTTGGATAATGTCCCAAAGGTGTTCCCAGAACACGGGCTCAAAATAAAGCTTATCAGCTATATCAAAGTCTGTGGACACGGTTTCCGGATTACAATTGATCATGATCGTTTCGAAGCCGCATTCCTTGGCGGCCAAAACGCCATGGACACAAGAGTAGTCGAATTCGATTCCTTGCCCGATCCGGTTGGGGCCTGAGCCCAGGACAATTACTTTCTTTTTGGTGGAAACAACCGATTCGTTCTCCGTATCAAACGTGGAATAGTAATAGGGTGTCTTTGCTTCGAACTCGGCCGCACAGGTATCCACCAACTTGTAGACACGGTTGATGCCCATCTCTCGCCGCTTCTTATGCACTTCACTTTCCAGGCATCCCAACAAGTGGGCAATCTGGCGGTCGGCATACCCTTTTTCCTTGGCCTGCCGCATCAACGCCAAGGGAATAGTCCCGATTTCGAATTTTTCAATTTCCTTTTCTACTTCGATCAGCTCCTCGATCTGGCCCAAAAACCATTTATCTATTTTAGTCAGTTTCTGGATGGTCTTCATGGAGATGCCCAATTTCATGGCATCATAAATATGGAAGAGCCTGTTCCAGGAAGGGTGCTCAAGACTGTATAACAACTCGTTTTGCTTGGTGAGCTCTTTGCCATCCGCGCCCAACCCGTTTCTGCGAATTTCAAGTGATTGACAGGCTTTTTGCAGCGCCTCCTGGAAATTTCGTCCAATGCCCATCGCTTCCCCCACCGATTTCATCTGAAGGCCTAATTTGCGGTCAGCACCCTGGAACTTATCGAAATTCCAGCGCGGAATTTTGACCACTACATAATCCAATGCCGGTTCAAAGTATGCCGTTGTCGTTCCGGTGATGGCATTCTTCAGTTCGTCCAGGTTATATCCGATTGCCAGCTTGGCTGCAATTTTTGCGATCGGATACCCTGTGGCCTTGGAAGCAAGCGCCGACGACCTCGATACACGAGGGTTGATTTCGATCCCTACAATGTCATCCGTTTCCGGGTTCACGGCAAACTGTACATTACATCCGCCGGCAAATTTGCCAATGCCATTCATCATCCTAATGGCGAGGTCACGCATGTTTTGATAAACCGTATCGGGTAATGTCATCGCCGGGGCTACAGTAATCGAGTCACCGGTGTGGATGCCCATGGGATCAAAATTCTCAATGGAACAAATGATGATGACATTGCCTATGCCATCCCGCAGCAATTCCAACTCATATTCTTTCCAGCCCATGATGCTCTGCTCCACAAGTACTTCGTGGATCGGCGAGGCGTGAAGGCCACGGTTAAGCGCCGCGTCGAAGTCCTCCGCTTTTTCTACAAACCCACCCCCGGTTCCTCCTAAGGTGTAGGAAGGCCGGATGACCAGTGGAAATCCAATCTCCTGGGCGATTTCTTTTCCCTGCAAAAACGAACTGGCCGTGGCCCCGTTGCAAACTCCTACGCCCAGTTCATGCATTTTCAACCTGAATTTCTCTCGGTCTTCGGTAGTCTCAATAGCAAGAATATCTACACCGATGATTTTTACACCATAATGTTCCCAGATGCCTGCCTTGTCGCAATCAATGCAAAGATTTAAGGCCGTCTGACCGCCCATGGTGGGCAACACGGCATCGATGTGGTGTTTTTCCAGGATTTCGCGGATGTATTTCTTTTCCAGGGGCTTCAGGTACACATGGTCGGCCGTCATCTTGTCGGTCATGATGGTGGCCGGATTGGAATTGATCAGGATCACCTCAATGCCTTCCTCGCGCAGGGAGCGCGCAGCCTGAGAGCCGGCATAGTCAAATTCGCAAGCCTGGCCAATAATGATCGGGCCGCTGCCGATAATCAGAACGGAGCGTATACTTCTGTCTCTGGGCATGTGTGAGGAAGGATTAGTGGAATCGGGGACAAAAATAAACACTGATGACCTCTGATTCAAGTGATTGCCCGGATTGCACTTGATTCTTTGCGCCTCCGCGCGAATTTTCACCGCAAAGGCGCAGAGGCGCAAAGGAGGCGCAATGCAGTGAATAATTTGTCTACTGTGATTTAACTACTTTTCTAACCAAGACCCGTTCGCCCACTTTTATTTTAACCACATACATTCCATCAACGAGATTTCTTACCGGAATCTCCCTGGAGACCCTGTCACTTCCGATTTGAAATTCCTCCTCGAAAAGGGATTGTCCCAGCATGTTAACCAGCTCGAGTTTCACGGAGGCTCCGCCTTTTTCGCTCAATTCAATCATTAATGGTTCACTGCGGAACGGGTTGGGGTAAATTGCGATTGGCTCAGGGTTGCCCTCCAATCCGGTAATGATCGAGATCGGGTTGGAGATAGTACTCTGGCATCCATTACTGGCGGTGACGGTTAAGCTCACCGTATCGGCGCTTATTTTTTTGTATGTGTGTGTCGGATTTTGGTCCGAGCTGCTCCCCCCGTCACCAAATTGCCAATACCAGGCCATGGCGCCTGTACTCTGATCTACGAATGATTGAGGTGAGAAGACTTTCATTTCAGCAGGGGTCGCGAATTTGGCCACCGGACTGGGATTGACCGTAATGGTGACAGGAGAGGAACTGGATTCACACGACAACGCATTGAATTTCACCGTAACGCTATAATCCCCGACCGTACTCACCTGAATCGTTTTAGTAGTCTCTCCCGTGCTCCATAGGTAGGAATCGGAAGGAGTTGCCGAGAGGGTTACGGATTGCCCGTCACAAAGTGTGGTCGAGCCTGAGGTTGTTATCCCCGGATTGGCCTTCAAAATAACAGCGGTGGGGGTCCGCACACTTTCATAGGAGCTGTCTGCGTTTGATACATAAAAAGTGGTGTCGGAGGTAAGCACCGGCGTCGTGAACTGACTTCCGGTAAAAAAAGAATTCCCTCCCGTGAATGCTTTGTACCAATTCAATTTCGTTGCCCCCGAAGCAAGGATAGTAGCGGGGGACTGATAACATATTTTCACGGTATCGACGGTTGGCTGAGGGGCCTTTAAGGTGAAGTTATAAATGGAATCGGCATAAGTTGCCGAGGTTTTCAACTCGTCAAAATTGACTGCCGCATGAAGGGCAAAAGCAAGGGTTAATTCCTGACCGGCTCCCAGGGTGTAGGGCCCGGACGAGACAACATGGCTCACATCCGTTCCACCACTGGTCGATAACCCGGCAGTCAACCGTTGTGTGGAGAGGGACGTAAATTTTTCAACATCGGTAAAGCCATCGTATAAACCGAAAGGATTGCCCGCAATGGCCTGGTCATTTTCAATGGCATAATATTGTGCAGGGCCGGTCAATAATTGAATTCCGGCATAGGGCTTCGCTGCGGTCTGTGCCGGATATACATAACCCAGTTTTTCGGCATCGTACCAGTTCGCCGCATCGTTGCTGGCGGTAATATCCCAATCGGCAAATATCCCAAAATGAAAATTGTTGATGGGTTGGGTCGTTGGGTTTTTGATCTTGTATTCAAGGATAACAAATTTATCGTAGAGAGAATCTTTCCATACCAGGCTTCTGTAGCGGACGACAACAGCCTGTTGTGCCACCACAAGGGAGTTTGAAAATTCGCCGAATATTTCAGAGTAAGAGCGATCCCCGGGGAAAATCTGTTTGATTTTTACCGTCTCAACAAAATCCTGATCAAACGTCGTGCTGATGCCCCGCACATTGTTATACAAAGAAGTCGACGACGAACCCATGATCAGGCCCATCTCAAACAGTACCGACTGCTCGTTAAAAATAAAACCGACGCCCTGTTTGCTGTTATCCGAGTCCTGATAGCCGATCCGGCCAATGGCGCTAACAGTAGTATTGATGAGGTTTGAATTCACATCAATAAAAGAAGGATTGACCAGAAGGAAAATGAGTTGATCATCCGAATAAATTCCATCGCTGTAATGGATGAGCAAATTAATCGTCGTATTCTCTGGTGTATTCGCTTTGATGCTCAATTCAAATGGCGTCAGCGTATTGGTAATGGTGGCATTGCTGGAAATAATACCCGGGTTCACCGTGTTTTTTGTGATGGTAACATAAGGCGATGTCGTGGATATGGAAACCTGAACTCCGCTGGAAGTCGGTTTCAGGTAATTGGTAAACGAGAAAGTAAGAAAGCCATTTTGCCCCGGTACCACGGCGAGTCCATTTTCATTGACAAGCCTGGGATGAGATGCCCGCACGGATGGCAAGTCCAATGTAAGGGCGCGTTGAATATCCAGCCGGCCGTTGCCAAGCTGATGGAGAAGATTGGGATTCGCGGCGTACAGGGCCTGATTGTCTGCACTCACCCGCAGTTGCTCCGACACCTGAACAGGGGTGAACGAAGGATTCGC
>Ga0193722_1000177_pt1 | contig 13892 bp, 9 predicted proteins | sample H2m1metaG_FD_143044 | JGI IMG/M metagenome (GOLD analysis project Ga0193722, IMG submission 143044) | Soil microbial communities from a riparian zone of the East river system, Colorado, United States - H2m1 | ecosystem: Environmental > Terrestrial > Soil > Riparian zone | place: USA: East River...
AGTTTTCGATGGCTGCCATTTTTCCATCTCGTCCTCGCAATCTGTGCGGCGGAGGCCCTGCATTTAAAGCCGGGGTCACCGACCCCGGCTACAGCGGCGCTTGCGCTCATCGTTTTGGCAAGCGTCGCCGCGTTGATCTTCCATACAACCGGTTCGGACGCTTTCCCGCTCACTTGGATTTTTATTGGATTGGCTGCGATTTGGGTTTGTTTGGAATTTTTTCTACGAAGTTCCGATTCTAGATCGTGGACGCCCGCCGGGATCACGTTTTGCGCCTTTCTCACCACATATCTCTGCGTTCCGACGAACGGTGGAGTGCCGCGCTACAATTTTTCTCAAGAACTGCTTAAACCTGCGCCGCTCGATGCACAGCGGCTTTATCTCAGTGTGTATCCATGGGCGGAGCTTACCTATTGTATAGCAAACAAACCGGGACCGGTCGGCCAAACGCTACGGCCGGGAAGCACCTCGATGTGGGCCGGATTGCGATTCATCAATGGCTACAGCCCGATCCGCGCCGCAGGGGTAGCACGCGAATTTGAAACAAGCATTCATGGTGAAATTAATCCCGATGTGGGAAGCCATTTACTGAATGATCAAGCCGGCAGAAATGGCCAGCTAGCTTTGATGGGCGTGGACGGCATCGTCGTTGCGCAAGAACTGAGTATCACGCCCCAGCCGAGTTCTGAATGGGAACTGGTTGTTTCAACCGAAGAGGGAAACGTCTTTCATCGGCGCAGCGCGCCGTTTTCACGCGTGCGCTCGGTTACCTCAATCGACTCACGGCCTAACGAGCAGTTTGTGCTGGCGACGATCTCACAGATTGATGACTCTCGAAACTTCGTCGAAGCGGACATTGATGTCCCGGCTGGTGATCGGTCTGCGCTTCTGACTTTTTCGCGTCCGTATTTCCGCGGATACAAAGCGCGCATCGGGGATCAGAAACTGGCCATCACGTCTTATCGTGGATTATTTCCCATCTTGGAAGTTCCAGCAGGTACACATGGTCGGCTTACGGTTGCGTATGGACCAGCTTGGTTGCTGTGGGGAGGGGGTATGGCTGCCGTCTCCGCATTGATCGTTCTGCTCGGTGTTGTCGCCGCGTGGCGTTACTCTTCTTCGACTCGAACGGAATCCTGCCCCTATGTCTTATGACACTCGCGGTGCCCAGAGTTCTTTGCCATTTTCGAGCAGTTCGATCACGCGTTTTAGTAAACGACTGGCTCCGCCGCCGTCGATGCTGCGATGATCGAAGCTTAAGGTGATTTGCGCTTCGGTTCTGGGGACGAATTGGTTTTTCGCTCCGTCCCAGGACGGAACTTTTTTGCTGGCGCCGAGACCGAGTAGCAAGGTTTGATCGGGAAGGGGAATAGGCGTGCCCCATTCCATTCCGAAAATCCCAAAGTTGGAAACGGTGGCGATGCCGCCGGCCTGCATGTCAGGCGAAATCCGCCGCTGTCGCGCGAGTTCGATCAATTCCTTGTATTTCGTCGTGAGATCGGCAAGCGAAGTTTTGTCTGCGCCACGAATGACCGGCACCATGATTCCGTCCTGGGCTTCCACAGCGATTCCGATGTCGAGCGAGTTTGATTGCACCACGCTGTTTCCGATGAATTTCGCCGCCGCGGCAGGATTTTCTGCCAGCGCAAACGCGAGCGCGCGCAGCGCGTAAAGACCGAGCCCGGGCTTCGGATCGCGCGATTGGCGATCTTGTAGCGCCGGATCAAGATTCACTGACGAACCAATTGTTGAAAGAGGACGTGTCCAACTCCGACGCATCGCATCGGCCACACCGGCGCGAATCTTGGAAGCTTCGTGCGCTGTCTGGCTCTCGATCTTGTGGAGGAAGCTTTCGAGGTCTTTGATCGTCACCCGGTTGCCGGCACCGGTTCCCATGATTCCTGCGAGATCAGCAGTTGTTAGCTGCAGTTCAGCCATGCGCGCGCGGACACGCGGCGACATAAAGGTCGCGCCTTTAGTGATCGCTGGAACGGGCAGACCGCCAGCCCGGTCGCCGTCGCCATCGCGCGCGGTAACCTTTCTTTCCCGCGCCGGAGCAACTTCCTGATCGGCCCGCGCAGGAATTTCTTCCGCGACTTCCATTTGCGGCGGAGGTGGCGACGCGTGTTTGGCGAAACGCGCAGCGTCTTGTTCGCTAGCTTCCACGTAGCCAAGCACCGCGCCCACTGGGTAAGTCTCCTTTAATTGCACTGTGATCTTGTCGATTTTGCCTTTGCACGGCGTGGTTACGCCCATGACCGCTTTGTTCGTCTCGACGTCGACGATTTCCTGATCGTCCACAACTTCGTCGCCCGGTTTAACCTTGATATCGACGATTGTGGCTTCGGCGATTGATTCGCCAAGCTGCGGCATGATGATCGGGACTTGCGGCATAGATTCTATTCTCGAAGCAACGCGCGCGCTTTTTCGACAATCTTTTTCGCGTTCGGTCGATGCGCGCTCCAGAGATTTGGATGATACGGAATCGGTGTGTCTTTCGCGTTGAGACGTCGGGGCGCAGCATCAAGCAGATGAAAGCCCTGGCTGGTGACCCGCGCAATGACCTCGGCGTTCGTGCCGCCCCAGGGAAACGATTCGCCGACGCAAAGCAGCCGGCCGGTGCGCGCCACCGATGCAAGCACGGTGTCGGTGTCCAACGGCTTGACCGTGCGTAGATCGACAACTTCAACCTCGAGACCTTCGCGCGCGAGTTCCTCCGCAGCGGCGAGAGATTCCTGCGTCATTGCGCTGTAACTCACGATGGTGAGATCGCGCCCTTCGCGCGCGATACGCGCACGTCCAGTCGGCAAACCTTTGTCCGGCAATTTGTCGGCCTTGAGATGGTAATAGAGATATTTGTGTTCGCAGTAAACGACAGGATCATCAATTGCTACAGCTTCTATCAACATCGTGTAAGCGTCCTCCACCGTGGCCGGCGTCATCACGATGAGACCCGGATAATGCGCGTAAAGCGATTCCATCGATTGACTGTGAAACGGGCCGCTTCCCTTTGTTCCGCCGGAAGGCAAACGCACGGTGATCGGCACCGGCACGCCTGTTCGCCAGTAATGCGTGCCTGCGTTGTTGAGAATCTGGTTCAGGGCGATGCTTGAGAAATCCGCAAACTGCATTTCGACAATCGGCCGCATTCCCTGTATGGCAGCGCCAATGGCAGCGCCGACGATTGCATCTTCACTGATCGGCGTGTTCAGCACGCGCTCCGGAAATTCCTTTGCCAAGCCTTTCGTTGCTTTGAACGCGCCGCCAAATGCCCCGCCGACATCCTGTCCGTAAATGAAAACGCGATCATCGTCGCGCAACAGTTTAGCCTGCGCTTCCCGGATCGCTTCGAGATAAGTGATGCTCATTATCAGAATGACGAAATCCGAATTCCGAATGACGAAACAATGACGAAATCCGAATGACAAGAAGCTGTGCCCAGAACATTCGTCATTTGAACCTTCGGACTTCCTTCGTCATTCGACATTCGTGCTTCGTCATTCATTCTCTTCCACGTGGTCGACAAGATCGCGCGTAGATAACGCGTACCAATCTTCTTTGTCAGCTTCCGGCACTGCTTCTTTTTGAGCGGTGGCAACTGCGTCGTCCACCTGCGCGACGGCGTCTTTGCGCCATTCGGCCAGCGTGTCCTGATCCAGCAGATTAGATTCGATAATTGTTTGCTCGGCGACCTTCACACAGTCCCGCGCAAACGCCTGACGCTTCATCTCTTCGGACACGTAGCTGGCGTCATCGTGTTCGCCATGACCGGAAAGTCGCAGTACGGACGCAACGACCAACTGTGGTGGACGCCCCGCACGCGCGCGTTTTACCGCGCCGCCAATTACATCCAGGCACGCGGCAAGATCGGTCCCGTCCAGATTGTAACCTTCGAATCCGTATCCAATCGCACGTTCCACCAAATCATCGCACGCAAATTCGCGGTCGTTAGCCGTTGAGTACGCGTAATGATTATTTGTCGCGACGACCACGAGCGGCGCCTGTTCCACCGCGGCAATGTTCATTCCTTCGTGAAACGCTCCGGTTTGCATCCCCCCTTCGCCGATACACGTGAGGCCGACAAAATCTTTCTCTCCCCTAAATCGCTTCGCCATCAAGGTGCCGACGGTCACTGAAACCATTGCGCCGAGATGACTGATCATCGCCAGTTCGTTATCGCGCGGATGCCCTCGATGAATATTGCCGTCGCGCCCGCGCATCGGGCCGAGGCGCGAACCGAGATAAGTGCGCGTGACGTCGACTAGCGGTTCGCCAAACGCAGATCGTCCGGCCTGGTCTCGAATCAACGGCGCAAAAATGTCGCCTTTTTCTAAAAACAAACCGCATGCGACGCTGACTGCTTCCTGGCCCTTACCGATGTAAACGCCGCCCGTAATCTGACCGCCGCGGTAAAGACTAACGAGCTTTTCCTCGAGCGTACGTGTCAGCAGCATCCAGCGAAACGCTTCAAGAAAACGCTCGTGGGGAGGCGCGGTTTTGTCCGCAGCAGCTTCGCCCAGCGATGCGGACGCGCGCTTTTTTCTTTTTAACTTTGCGGTCTGCTGCGCCGTCTGAAGCATCGCGTCATTTTAACCAAGATCGGCAACTGCGCGCAAAGTTTTTTGTGACTGTTCTTCTCTAGGGAGCACAGGCTGCTAGCCTGTTCTTTTCGGCAGCCTGCCGAAAAGTCCGTGGTGCAATTCCAATTTCGCTTCGCTCAAAAATGTCGTCGGCAAGCTGCCGACGATTGCGGGCCTGTTCGAATTCTTATTGAGGTTCAGCAGGCTGGAAGCCCGCTGGCCACACAGGCAAGATGCCTGTGCTACTAACGCGCTGCGAACGCGAGGCGCCGTTGCGTCGGCGCGTGCTCGCCGCCGTTTGAAGCTGCTTCGGTGACAGGTTGCGCTGGGGCAGTCAGTTTGACGCCGACCAATTTGCTCACGCCGCGCTCTTCCATCGTCACGCCATACAGGACATCAGCTTTGGCGATCGTCCGTTTGTTGTGGGTGATGATGATGAATTGGCTTTGCTGTACGAACCGGTCGAGGACGCGGATGAAGCAGTTAATATTGTTTTCATCGAGCGGGGCATCCACTTCGTCGAGAATGCAGAACGGGCTTGGGCGCACCATGTAAATCGCGAACAGCAGCGCGACGGCTGTCATCGCACGCTCGCCGCCACTCAACAGCGACACACTTTGCAATTGCTTGCCCGGCGGCTTGGCAGTGATTTCGATGCCGCAGTTCAGCGGGTCATTCTCGTCCAGCAGTGACAAGTCCGCGCGCCCGCCACGGAATAGCTCACCAAACATTTCCCGGAAATTCGCCCGGACTTGCTCAAAGGTTTCGGCAAATAGTTTCCGTGTTGTGGAATTGATGCGCGCGATCACGTCGAGCAGCTCGCGCTGGGAATTCGTAAGATCGTTGTTTTGCGCTTCGAGGAATTTGTGACGCTCCTCGAGTTCGTCGTACTCGTGCACCGCCTCGAGGTTCACTGGTCCCATGTTGTCCAGTTGCGTTCTAAGGTTGGCGATAAGCTGTTCCAGATCCGCGGGGGCGAGCTCCTCTTTCGCTGACACCACGCCTTCTCGTATGTCGATCTCCACGTTCTCCGGATCATCCGTGCTGGCGCGTTTTTTCCGTTGTGCACGCAAAACTTTTTCGAACCCGGGCTGATCTCCCGCAAATCCGCGAAGCTCGATCTGGTAGCTGCGGGAAATATGCTCCAGAAGATTGTCGATCTTCATTTGGAATTGCGATTCCCGGACCTGCTCCTGTGCGCGCCGATCCTGTAATTCGCCTAACGAGTCTCGCACACGCCGCAGTTCGCTTTCCCGATCGGAAATCGTGGCAAGTCTTGTGGCTCGCTGGCCGGCGATTTTCGCGCCATTCGCTTGTGCCTCGTCACGCCGCGTCGTTTGAGTGTTGATTAGCGTTTCAGATTCACGCGACTCCTCAGCCTGCGTAGCTAATTTCCGTTCGTACATCGCAATGTCCGCCTTCCGCACGGTGATCAACTCGGCCAGCTCGGCGTCGCGCGCGCTCATTGGTTCGCGTTGCGCGAGCAAGTTTTCATGCCGCTGTTGCTCGGTTGCGACGCTCAACCGTAGTTCATTGGTTCTCGCGGTGAGCTCTTCCTCGCGCAGCACGGTCTTTTTCTGCGCGGCTTCGAATGCGGCTAACTCGGTCTTTTGATTGGCCAATTGATCGCGCACCGATTGAAGATCCCGCTCCATGTGCGCGAGCCGTTCGTTGGCTGCCGCAATCTGGCGCTCCAAAGCGGTTTTTTCCGATTGCAACGTATCGATCTTGCGTCCGGCCTCGCCTAGTTCGCGCTGAAGCCGCGAAGCGATTTCAAGAGCGGTTTTCGCGTCGTCCCGCCTGGCGGAAACTGAATCGTGTTCCTTTGCCAGAGCAGCTTCTTCCTTTGCCAGATCGGCAATCTGCGCTTTGCGCTCGAGCAAAGAGGCCGCGCGGACTTCGCTGCTTCCCGTGAAAACGATTCCTTCTCGGGAAACATATTCGCCGGCGAGCGTGGCCATCGCCAGAGCAGGTTCTAGCTTTTTGCACTCGAACGCCTGTTCGAGTTCCGCAAAAATTACAACGTCGCGGAGCAATCGCGTGACGAGTGCTTCCAGCGGTTTCGGTGCACGCACCTTGTCAGTGGCCCACGCGAGCGCCTCCGGTGGCAGAGCTTTTTGTGCCGTTGGCGGCGCGACCACCGTTAGATTGGTGATAAACAGCGCGGCGTGTCCCAGCTTTTTTTTCTTCAGGTGCCCAATTATTCCGGAAACAACTTTCGCATCTTTTAAGATGATGGCGTGCAGATTACGGCCCAGCGCGGCTTCGATCGCCTGAATGAATTTTGGATCAACATCGAGTTGCGCAACGAGCGAACCGGCAATCGCGCCCCGGAATTCTTCAGGACCGTCGACGCCCTTGAGCAGAGCTTGCGAACCTTCGGCGAGGCCTTCACCTTCTTCATTCAGCTGACGCAACACCTCGAGGCGCGATCGCTTTTCGGCGAGAGTGCGATGGAGCGTGGCAAGATCCTGTTCCGCTTTAGCGAGTAGTTCCTCTTTTTCGCGAAGGGTGGTCTCGACATCGGCCGGTTGACGGCGGCCCGTTTGGAGCAGCACCGCGATTTGTCCGACGAGTTCTTCGCGCGCTTTTGTTAACGCTCCGATCTCTTTTAGAAGTTGTTCAACTTGTGCGTGAGTCAATTGACAGCGCGCTTTGGTTCCGGTGAGTTCCTCTTCGAGCGCCGAGGTCCGGCTTTCGGATCTCGACACTGCAAGTTGCAATTCTTGCAGGCGCGTCACGCGATCGCTGCGCTTCTTATAGATTTCTCCGGCCAGAACTGACAGCTCGGTCAGCTCAGCTTCCTTTTCTTTCAAGTGCTGCTCGATTTCCGCGATCGAACTGTTCGTTTGTTCGATTTGAGCCGCCTGCTGATTGCGTTTGTTTTCAGCGTCAACAACGTCGCGTCGCGCGCGTTCAATCAATTCGGTCAATTCCTGCGCGCGTTGACGGTTGAACTCGATCCGGTTGCGGTGCGTTGCAATCTCGCCGTCTAGTCCCTGAACTTCGGCACGGGACTCGGCGATCTCGACGTCGATCTTGTCCAGCGCGCCGCGTTCTTCAGCGAGCGCGTTTTCGCTGTTGTCGATGTTAGCGCGCGCGGTCTTCTCGCTGTCCATCAGACGCTCGATTTCTTTCCGCGACGCGGCCAGGTCGCGCTCCAGCGAAGCGAGCTGTTTGCAAGCATGATGTGTCTCAAGCACACGGAGATCTGTGTGCAACGCCTGATATCGTCGGGCTTTCCCCGCCTGCCGCTGAAGTGAGCCGATCTGGCGTTTGACCTCCTTGATCACGTCACCGATGCGCAACAGGTTCGCTTCAGTTGCCTCCAGCTTTCGGAGCGCCTCGCGTTTTTGCGTTTTATATTTCGTGATCCCGGCTGCTTCTTCGAAAATCGCGCGCCGATCTTCCGGACGCGAACTCAAAATCATGTCGATTCTGCCTTGCTCCATCATGGAGTAAGCGGTTCGCGCGATCCCGGTGTCGGCGAAAAGACTTTGAATGTCGCGAAGGCGGCACGTCGTTTTGTTCAGCAAATATTCGGAATTTCCATCGCGATAAACTCGGCGCGTCACGCGCACGTCATGCCACTCGATTCCGAGTTCTTCAGCGCAGTCGGTGAATGTGAGTGAGACCTCCGCAAATCCCACCGGCTTGCGTGTGTCGGCGCCGTTGAAGATCACGTCCGCCATTTCGTCGCCGCGAAGCGACTTGGCGGATTGCTCGCCGAGCGCCCACTTTACGGCGTCGAGCACATTGGATTTTCCGCAACCGTTCGGGCCGACTATCGCGGTGACGCCCTCATGAAAATTGAAGACAGTTTTATCGGCAAACGATTTGAAGCCGAATAGCTCGAGCGATTGTAAATGCATTTTGGGCCAAACCCCGGCCTTTGGAGCCTCAATACATTAGGCTCATTTGGGTTACAAGCGGAAAATCACACAATTTGAAGGGTTCCGTGGCCACCCGGCCACAGGATATTGTGGGTCCGCGACGATTGCGGTATCCTTTAGAACGCCCAATCTGCAACTCCCGCCCATTTTGAAAAACGCCAATCCCCGGCGCTCAGAGCTTAACTCGCACTCTTGCATCGGACAACTCAATCACTGAGGATGCGCCGATGGGAAATGAATCGACGAGCTCCCTCGAACAAGCCGAGCGCGTTGATCATCAATTGGTTCGCGGCATTGGAATTCCCGCTCTAACCGCGAACATCGTCAGCTCGACAATTGGTGCTGGAATTTTCGTGATCCCAGCGACGGTTGCGAAGGGACTGGGTTCCGCGGCGCCTCTAGCCTTCGTCTGCTGTGCGATCGCCATGGTCCTGTTCGTCACATGTTTCGCGATTGCCGGCAGTCGCGTTTCGTTGACTGGCGGTCTTTACGCGTATGTCGAGGTGGCGTTCGGGCGCTATGTGGGATTTCTCGCCGGGATGCTTTATTTTCTCACGGCACTCGGCGCAGTTGCGGGGGTGGTAAACGTATTGGCAAACTCCGTCGCCCTGGTGGTTCCGTTCCTCGGCGGTCCCGTGATGCGGATTATCGTGATGTTCGCGGTCTATGCTTCCCTCGTATTGATCAACATTCGCGGCGTCCGTGAGGGAGCCGGTGCCGTCACAGCAATCACAGTGGCCAAGCTTCTGCCCCTGTTGTTGTTCATTTGCGTCGGAATCCTTTTTATTCACACGCCGAACCTTGCCTGGAGCGGTTGGCCGAGCAGCAAGTCGTTAGGCGATGCCGTTATCCTTTTGATTTTCGCTTTCGTGGGCATCGAGGTGGCGTTGATTCCGAGTGGCGAAGTGAAGAATCCGGCGCGTACCGTTCCCCGTTCTGCTTATCTCGCGCTGGTGATTACGACGATCATCTACCTGATGATCCAACTCGTCGCGCAGGGAACGCTCGGTCCCGATCTCGCGAACCATCCCGCCGCGCCTCTCGCTGAATCGGCCGCGACATTCCTTGGCAACCTCGGCCGCATGATTCTTCTCGCGGGTGCGAGCATCTCCGCATTCGGATTTGTAACGAGCGATATTTTGAGTTCTCCGCGCATGATCTTTGCCTTCGGCCGCGACGGCGCGTTGCCGCAATTTTTCGCGCATGTGCACCCGCGCTATCGATCACCAGATGTCGCGATTGTTACGTACGCTGCGCTCGCGTTCGTGCTGTCGATTAGCGGCACATTCGAGCGGCTGGCGGTCCTTTCTAATGTCGCTGTTTTGTTGATGTATCTGCTGTGCTGCGCTGCTTGCTGGGTTCTGGTGCAACGGGATGTGCGCTCGGATGGTGCGCCATTCAATTTTCCTGGAATGAAAATTGTGCCTGCGCTGGCGATCCTCGCCATCGTTTGGATTCTCGCTCACGCCACGGTTCGAGAATTCCTCGTGACTGGAATCGTGCTGGCGCTGTCGTCAGTTTTCTATTTTGCGCGTACGGAGTTTCGCCGGAAAGCGTAGGCAAACGGCAAAAACCGATTAGCTTTTCGCCATGCGCGACAATTATCTCGAGGAGTATTATTCGTTCCTGCGGTTTCCAAGCGTCTCGACTGATGACAAGCATAAAGAAAAATTGGTCGAGTGTGCTAACTGGCTGGTGAACAAGCTCAACAGAATCGGTCTGCAAACGCAGCTTGTACCTACGAAACGTCATCCCATCGTCTGGGCGCGCAATGAACATCGGCCCGGGCGTCCGACAGTAATGATCTACGGCCATTACGATGTGCAGCCGCCGGATCCTCTGGAACTTTGGGATTCACCGCCGTTCGAGCCCGTCTTGAAGAATGGCTACGTGTTCGCGCGGGGTTCCACGGACAACAAGGGCCAAATTCTTGCGCACATTCTCGGAATTCAGGAAACGATCGAAGAGCATCGTGAATTGCCGGTGAATTTGCATTTGGTGATCGAAGGCGAGGAGGAGATCGGAAGTGCGAACCTCGGCCCTTTTCTCAGTCAAAATCGCGAGGCCCTGAAATGTGACGTGGCAGTCGTTTCCGATACGGGAATGATCGAGCGTGGCGTGCCGACCATGAGTTATGGCCTGCGTGGAGTGACCGCGCTCGAAGTCAAAGTAACCGGCCCGAAAATGGATTTGCACTCGGGCGTTTTTGGCGGGGCGGTCGCAAACCCAATTACCGCACTGGCGCAATTGCTCGCCACCCTGCACGATCGCGACGGTCGCGTGGCGATTGCAGGATTTTACGATCAAGTCAAACCACTCGAAGACTGGGAGCGTGAAGCATGGCGCAAACTTCCGGTCGACGGTGACAAACTGATTCGCGAGGAGACAGGTGTGCCTGAGCTTTTCGGGGAGACCGGATACAATTCAGTGGAACGCATCTGGGCGCGACCGACTGGCGAGATCAACGGAATCGGTGGCGGATACCAGGGGCAGGGGACAAAGACGGTGATCGCCAGCCACGCGTTTGCGAAACTAACGTTCCGTCTCGTTCCCGAACAGAGAGGCGATGAAATTCTGGAATTGGCGAAGACGCATTTGGAAAAGAATCTGCCGAAAGGCATCACGATGGAAGTTAACATGGGTCACAGCGGCCCGTGGTATCTCACAGACCCGCACTCGGCGATGGGCGAAGCGGCACAACGGGCGTTGCGCAAAGCTTTCAACCGCGACGCTGCGCTTATCCGCGAAGGGGGCAGCATCCCAATTGTCTCCGAATTCCGGGAAATTCTCGGCGTCGAAACATTGCTCATGGGACTCGCATTGCCCGATTGCCGCGCACATTCGCCTAACGAAAATTTCCCTCTCGAAAATTTCGAAGGCGGCATTCGCCTCAACAAAGCCATCCTTCAAGAGCTCGCGCAGTCGTAGCACAGACATCTTGTCTATGGGGCCGGCGGGCATCCTGCCTGCCGATCTCACGTTCTGTAACGTGCGCTGTCCTCTTGGCATCCGGCCGAGCTACTGGGCTCGAATCTCCGCTGAGGACAACGAACACTACAGGACAATTGGCGTTTCACAGAAACGCCTGTAAAAACTGATGGCATTCAAAACAGTAGTTAAATGGTTTTTAGCCGTTGCGATCGCATTCGGCGCCCCTCGAGCCGCGTATCCAGCCGAAGAGTCGTTAGGTACAAAAATCAAGAAGACCTTCGAGCCCGATCCAACGCCGAGTTCATCTCGCAAACACCGGAAGAAAAGAGCGACACCCACTCCAACTGCTTCGCCAAAATCAAAGAAAGCTTCGCCGACTCCATCCCCGACGCCGAAGAGCAAATCAAAGCGCAAGAAAACGTCTCCTACTCCAACACCGGAGGAATCGCCGTCGGCAACAGAGACTCCGTCCGCGAGTCCGGCGGAATCCCCCGAAGGCGGCCGAGGTAAAAAAGGCTGGCCTAACGTGAGTCTTTCGCCGGATGCAATAGAAGGTTACGAGAAGGACCCGCCAAAAGTTCGCCAAATCCTGGACGCCGGGCTCGCGCTAACAAAAGAAAATCTGGGTTACACTTATGGTTCTGCCGATCCCGCGAACGGCGGCATGGATTGTTCCGGCTTCATCTATTACTTGCTTAAGCAAAACGGCTTCCCCGACGTGCCGCGCGATTCCAGCCAGCAATATGTTTGGGTGCGCAAAGCCGGAAATCTGTATGCGGTCCTGAGTCGCAAGGAGGATTCATTCGAATTCGACGATCTTAAACCCGGCGACCTGCTCTTCTGGCGTGGCACCTACAACATCGATCGCGACCCGCCGATCACGCACACCATGATTTATCTGGGTCGCGAAAAACGGACGAACAAGCACGTCATGATCGGATCAAGCGACGGCCGCACATACGATGGCAAACAACGTTGGGGCGTCAGCGTTTTCGATTTCAAAATGCCGCCGCCACCCAAAAGTGGAGACGCTAAAATTAGTCCAGTCTTTGTCGGCTATGGGCGAATCCCGGGCTTGAACACGCAGAGTTCTGGCGAATAGCGTAAAAGCGCGAGAACGATGCGCAATGCAGCCTCTAGTTCGTACCTGGACGAGCGATCTGGCTAGCTTGCGCCCGATTGAAAACCTTTAGACAATTGTTTGGGTTTTCGAATCCTTGAAAACGGAATCGGCGAGCGCTGTGTCACGTCAACAAAGGGCCTTCATCAAACAAGGTCGTATCGCGCGACTTACACTCGTAGCGAGTTGTGTGATTTTAGTACCGCTACTTTCTTATTCTCTTGTTCAGAACAGGCTGGTTAGCAGGCTTAAGCTGTCAGGAATCGCGACCACGGCGCGAGTAACGAAGAAAAACGGGGCCGTTCTCGGTCAATACTGGAACGGCCGACCTATCGACAAGGCGATAATAACATTCAAGTACGACGTCGGTTCGGGAGAAGCCGTGGAAACTTGCCAAACTGTTACGAAGTCGTCTGTGGCCAATCTGAGCGTGGGCGACAAATTCACTGTTTGGCATGATCGTGCGTACCCGGACCGTGTGCTGACGCCTTGGAATGATGATCCCGATGCTACAGAGATGCGGATCATCGGCTTCATTCTGCTTCTTGTACTTGTCACGGCAGTGGTCTTCGCTGTGACCCGACCCCGAAAACCGGTCGAGACTGGCTGAATGGTTGTAGTCAGTCCTCTCTTTGGACTCAAGATCCCTCGCGAAAATAAACTCTATCGCTCATCTTTCGCTTCCATAGGATTCTGAGACGGTTTCGCTTCTGTTGCGGCAGTCGGTTGAACCGGACGCTGGTGAACGCGGCGTTCATATCCAATGAACGCAACCGCACTCAGAACCAGGGTCACAATCAACGCGACGCGCTGTTCATTCTTCGAGAGTTCGAAGATTCTCAGCAGGCGTTTCATTTCTTCGCGTAAGGGGTCGGATCGGTTATCCCGGCTTCGCGAAAGCCTTTGAGGCGCAGGAGACAGGAATCGCATTCGCCACAGGCGAGACCTTCCGGCGTCGGATCGTAACAACTGTGGGTGAGCGAAAAATCGACGCCGAGTTCGACTCCTTTGCGAATGATGTCGGCTTTGGAAAATTTGATGAGCGGCGTGTGAATCTGGAAGCGTCGGCCTTCTACACCGGCTTTGGTTCCGACATTGGCGACGTTCTCGAACGCTTCGATAAATTCCGGTCGGCAATCTGGGTAGCCGCTGTAGTCGATTGCGTTTACGCCGATAAAAATGTCATTGGCCGGAATCACCTCCGCCCAGGCAAGCGCATACGCGACAAAGATGGTGTTGCGCGCAGGCACGTATGTGACTGGAATTCCGTGCGCGATTTCTGTTTCCGAACGCTGCTTCGGCACGGCGACATCGTCCGTGAGCGCGGAGCCGCCGAAGACGCGCAGGTCGATTTTCGCGATGCGATGG
>Ga0193722_1000178_pt1 | contig 13844 bp, 10 predicted proteins | sample H2m1metaG_FD_143044 | JGI IMG/M metagenome (GOLD analysis project Ga0193722, IMG submission 143044) | Soil microbial communities from a riparian zone of the East river system, Colorado, United States - H2m1 | ecosystem: Environmental > Terrestrial > Soil > Riparian zone | place: USA: East River...
TCCATAGGTAATTAATAGTCCAGAGAAGGTAAATGCGTCAGAGAGCAGAAAAAACCACATCATGAGCTTGCCATAGCTGACGCCCATCGGGGAAACTCCACCATCCCATAGGCTTTCACCTGGTGCTGTTGTGGCTGTAGAATGTGCCATAGATCTAATTCGTTTTTCGCCTAATTTAACCAACAATTCAACGGTACAATAATAGGAATACAAATAAATAAAGCCAAAGACCGCTCAAAAAATGCCAGTAGGTTGTGCACATTTCCATCTGCGCCATGTTTTTTGAATGGACCTTATAGTTCCAGGTGGCGTTCAGCACAATCAACAGGAAAATAATGGCAGTGACCAGGTGCAGCCCGTGCAATCCGGTGAGAACATAAAGAAACGAACCTGACGGATTCCCTACAAAATAGACACTCATTTTCACCAACTCGCGCCAGGCCAATACCTGCCCGGCCAGAAAAATAATCCCCAAAACCGAAGTCGCGCTCACCAGCAATTTCACCCGGTTCAGATTATCTTTTTTTGCCGACCCGTAAGCCCATTGCATTGTCACAGAACTTAGCACAATAATGGCCGTGGTATAATAAAAAAGTTTCGGCAACTCAAAATAAACCCAGTTCCCCTCCGCCTGCCTAACAATGTAGGCCGAGGTAAAAGCCGCAAACAACATCCCCACACTGGCGAGGAACAGCCACATCGCAAATTTCTTCGGATGCATGGAAATCGGCTTCTTCGGTTCCTCAACAATTTTGAATTCGGTGGTCATTGGTGGTGGTTATTGGTCATTCGTTATTGGTCATTTGTGGTAGGTGGTAAACCCATTGGCACATCGGCACATTGCTAATTGATCATTCGTTATTGGATCTTATCTAATAAATACGCAATCTGAACAATCGGCAAGTACAAAAAAGATCCAAACATGAGTCGCAGCGCCGATTGACGGCTGCCCGTTTTCAGTAGAGAAAAGGTTTGAGCAAAGAAGGCAACGCCGCAAACGGTCGCCACGATGGCCGAGTCTAGTCCGGTGATCCCAAATTTGGCAGGAAGTAATCCAAGCGGAATGAGGAACATGGTATAGATCATAATCTGAACGGCCGTATTCAAATCCTTCCCACCGCCGGAAGGCAAAAGTTTAAAACCGGCTTTTTTATAATCGTCGTCCGACACCCAGGCAATCGCCCAGAAGTGAGGGAACTGCCAGATAAACTGGATCCCAAAGATGATCAAGGCCTCGTGTGAAATAGAACCCGTAGCCGCAATCCATCCCAGCAGCGGCGGAAATGCACCGGGAATGGCACCGACAAACACCGCTACAGGACCCACGCGCTTCAAGGGGGTGTAAGCAAAACAATACAAGACCATGGAGACGACTGATAAAAGTACAGTCAGCGGATTCGTATACATCCACAGTACGATCATACTGCAGACAAAACAAAGAAGGATAAAGGCGAGCGCTTCACGAACAGAAAGACGGTGTGTGGGCAAGGGACGGTTCATCGTCCGGGTCATCAGTTTATCGATATCTCTCTCCATCACCTGGTTGAGGCCAACGGACGCTCCTGAAAGCAGGAACCCTCCCAAGGTCAACATCAGAAGCGTCTCCCAATTCACCCGTCCCTGCGTTGCCAGGCCATAACCAAAAGCACAGGAAAATGCCACCAGAAAAGACAATCTCACTTTCAGCAATTCGTTGAATGCCTTCGCCTTAGCTAGGAAATGAATCGACCCGGAAAGTTGAATTTCTTGCGAAACCATATCACTTTATTAACACCTCTTTTTGCCTCACGTACATTCTAAAAAACAGCATTAATTGCAACCCCAATGCTCCTGTCGCCAATGCTAAATGGATCGGTTGCAGTACGGCGGGCACAGCCCACCAGGCCATCCCTACCCCGGTCGCCGCCGTCCCTAAAAGTAAAACTATTAGCCCAAGGGATAAAGGATTATTTTCTCCTGTTTTCACCAATTTTATTACCAAAATCAGATGGAGGAGCAATACAAACAATGAAAATGACCGATGGATCAGAAACGAAATCCCCAATTGGGAAATCCAGCTTTCCCGCATCACACTCAGCGTGGCAAGCCGGTCGATGGATTCCCTGACCTGTGTACCAAAAAAAATCTGAATCAACAGGGTCGCGATGCATGCTAACAATACCCCTTTCATTCCGGCAGACGCGCCGTAATCACGGCCGTCTTCACTGAGCCGCAACAAATACACAAGCAGCCCTACCATTACCAGCGCCAATAGCATGTGGACCGTCACGGTCCAGGTGGTAAGGTTGGTGGACACCACAATAGAACCGAACCATCCCTGCACAATCACGGCGATCAGTACCGCTAATGAAAAAATGAAAATAGAGGGATAGAACTTTCGCAGGCGAATTGACTTCCAGAACAACGCAATTATAAACAGGCCTATCGCTACCCCGACAAGGCGGTTCACGTATTCGATCCAGGCTTTGACGACATTGAAATCATCCTCAGCCAAAATGGATTTATCGTGCTGCATTTTTTCTGCTGTGGCCTCAAGTCCGAAGGCGCGCAAATACATCATGAACTTCTGATTTTTCTTTTCGCGGAAAGCGGAATTCAATTCTTTGTAGTTCTCCGGAAGCTGCTCTGCCGACGTCGGAGGTGTCCATCGCCCAAAGCATTTTGGCCAATCGGGACAACCCATTCCCGAACCGGTACTGCGGACGATCCCTCCTACCAGGATGAGAAAATAAACAGCGATCAGGGTACTGAAGCAAAGCTTACGAAATCCCCCGATCGCTGTTGAGTTCAAGTCTTGGTCTAAACCCCCGGCTTAGTGTTTCTTATCCTCTACCACAATGGCTCCACCATTACCCAACTCCAATTTGATTTGCTCGTTCTCATGGGGCAGGTTAGACTCCGGTGTTTCAGAATACGGAATATGCTGAGGAATGAAATCTTCTTTGGCGCCCGGCTTACTATAATCATAAGGCCAGCGGTACACGGTCGGAATGGCTCCCGGCCAGTTGCCGTGCTGGGGATGCTGCGGTGTTGTCCATTCCAGTGTCGTTGAATTCCAGGGGTTGGCGGGGGCTGCTTTGCCTCTGAAAATGCTGTATATAAAATTAAAGAGGAAAATAAACTGCGCCGCCAACGTTAGCATAGCCGCTATACTGATTAGCATGTTCAGGTCGGTGAACCCGCTAAAGGTCTCGAAATTGGTCCAGGAATAATATCTTCTTGGAAAGCCGGCGATACCAATATAGTGCATCGGGAAAAAGACCATATAGACACCGATAAACGTGATCCAAAAATGAATGTATCCCAGCCGGTCATCCATCAGCCTGCCAAACATCTTGGGGAACCAGTGATATACGCCAGCCAGCATGCCGAAGAACGACGCGCTACCCATCACCAAATGGAAATGCGCCACTATAAAATAAGTATCGTGCAATTGGATGTCTACCGCTGAATTACCCAGAAAGATGCCGGTGATCCCACCGGTGAGGAAGAACGAGACCAGACCGATAGAAAAGAGCATCGCCGGCGTAAACCGGATGTTGCCCTTCCACAAGGTAGTGACATAGTTAAAGATCTTTACTGCCGACGGAACAGCGATGATCAGGGTCAGTAAGGTAAAAATAGAACCCAGGAAAGGATTCATGCCGGTGACAAACATGTGATGAGCCCACACCACGAAGGAAAGGATGGTGATGAATAGCATGGATCCCACCATGGCTTTATATCCAAAGATGGGCTTTCGCGAATTGGTGGCAATGATTTCGGAGGTGATCCCCAGGGCAGGCAAGAGCACAATATATACTTCGGGGTGACCGAGGAACCAGAACAAGTGTTGAAACAAGATGGGGCTTCCTCCTTGATTCGGAAGCGCTTCGCCCGCAATGTAGATGTCCGACAAGAAAAAGCTTGTACCGAAACTGCGGTCAAAGATCAACAACAAGGCCGCGCTGAAAAGGACGGGGAATGAAAGCAGACCAATAATAGCTGTAAACAAGAAGGCCCAGATCGTGAGCGGCAATTTGGTAAAGGACATTCCCTGCGTCCTTAAGTTGATGATCGTGGTAATATAATTGATCCCTCCAAGCAAGGTGCTCACGATGAAGAGCGCCATCGCCACGAGCCAAAGCGTCATTCCCAATCCGGAACCGGAGATCGCCTGCGGTAGGGCGCTCAAGGGTGGATAAACCGTCCACCCACCCGCGGCAGGACCGGTTGACAAAAATAGTGAGGTGCCCATGACGCAACTGGACAGGAAGAAGAACCAGTAGGAAAGCATATTCATGAAACCCGAGGCCATGTCCCGGGCTCCTACTTGCAATGGAATAAGAAAGTTGCTGAAGGTTCCGCTCAATCCGGCTGTGAGCACAAAGAAGACCATGATCGTTCCATGCATGGTGACGAGCGCCAGATAGAATTCGGGGTCAATTTTTCCCTGTTCCGTGATCCACCCACCCAGTACGGGCTTTAACCAAGCCAGGCTGGCTTCCGGAAAACCCAGTTGAAGGCGAAAAATAACCGAAAAGATGCCACCCAGGAGTGCCCAGGCCATACCCGTAATGAGGAATTGCTTGGCAATGACTTTGTGGTCCTGGCAAAAAACATAAGAAGTCCAAAAATTGCCATGATGAGCATGTTCTTCGTCATGGTCATCGTGGTGGACATCTGCAGAAGTATGAATATGGGTAGTTGCCATGATGCGTAAATTAATTAGCTGATACTGTTCTTACTGAGCCGGCTGTCGCATTGTCGATCGGCAAGCCCGCTTTAATGATCGCGGCTTCCCGAAGTTCGGCCGGCACGCGTTTTAAATAATCCGGATTTTGTTTCAACCAGGATTCCTGTGAAGCTTTCCATTTTTCATAGACTTCAGGCTCATCTACTACCACGGGGAAGCGCATCGAGAAATGTCCTTTCCCGCAAATCTCGGCACAGGCCATTTCATAATTGAATTTGGGATTGCCCAGGGAATCGCGCATGTGCTGGGTGGTCACCGTGGGAGTAAATTTAAACTGAGTTACCATTCCAGGAACGGCATCCATTTTTACACGAAAATGAGGAAGGTAAACGCTGTGCAAAACATCCTTGGCCCTGATTTTAAGCAATACTTCCTTCCCGACGGGCAGATGCAATTCGAGTGACTTAAAATCGTCGAAGGAATTCTTGTCCCGCATATCCAGGCCGAATTCGTTTGACGCATCGATCAGTTTATAGTTGACGGTCCCGAGTTCTTTATCTTTTGTTCCGGGATACCGGGCGGTCCAGGCAAATTGCTGACCAATCAATTCAATGATTTCGGCATTTGGCTTAGCCGGGCCGGTAATATCATTCCAGACCCGCAGGCCGCGGAAAATCAGCAGCGCGAGGACAATCGCCGGAACAATCGTCCAGATAATTTCAAGGGTATGATTATCTGGGATGAACTCGGCTTTCCTGTCCTCTCGGTACTGGTATTTATAGGTAAACCAGAACATCGCAACGCTGATAATGATAAAAGCGATAACGGTAATCCACATGGTGACCCAGAAAAGACCGTCGGTGATTTTTCCATGGCTCGATGCCACCGGCAACGTATATCCGTCAAAATTCGCGAAAGAATACCACAGGAATCCGCCAATGCTGCCGACTGAAAAAACCATGAAAAGGACGGCATTTATGGAATTCCAGGAATCGACCTTTTTGACCTTTTCTTTCTCGCCCTTCACTAACCCTACCAGGCTGCTGATTCTGAAGATCATGTACAGAATGGCGAGTACCAGTACAACTCCTAACCCGATAACAATACTCATCATAGCTTTATCTTTTAATCAGCTCTTTTTCGATCAAATGTGATGATGCAAACTTTCTTCCATCAGCGGGTCATGTTTGGCCACCAGGGGCGCTTTTGCCAGACTGGAAAGGACTACAAATAAAAATCCTGCCGCAAAAATCAAGGTCATTCCGATCTCCAGGAACCCAATTCCGCCTTTTTCCTGCATGACGCCCGGGGTAACCAAATTATAAAAGTCAAACCAATGGCCAAGGAGGATAATGGGGCAAACCACCTTTAGCATGGAACTCTGGCGTTTTGCATCCCGGGTCATCAACAATAAGAACGGAAATACAAAGTTTAAGAAAAGATTGACATAAAACACCCAACTATAGGGTGGGTTTTTCAATCGTTCGACAAAATAGATCGTTTCTTCAGGAATATTGGCATAATAGATCAGCAAAAACTGGCTAAACCAGATGTAGGTCCAAAATATGCTAAAAGCAAACATGAATTTCCCTAAATCGTGAAGATGGTTGGCATTGACGATTTTCAAATACCCTGCACTTTTTAGATTAATAACAATCAGCGTAATCGCGGCCAAACCGGTCACCCACCAACTGGCAAAAATGTACCAACCTATCATTGTACTGTACCAATGAGGATCAATGCTCATCACCCAGTCCCAAGCCGCTATGGAAGAGGTAACGGCAAAGATAATCAGGAAAATAGCCGAGAATTTTCTTGCATTATACCAGTGTTCCACCGAACCGTCTACATCCTGCTCCAGCATTTCCTTCTTGATCCATTTGAAAAAAAGATACCACAAGCCAAAGAACACGACCATCCTCCCGATGTAGAAAACAGGAAACGTCCCGCTTTTCATGGGCCAATACCATAGTCCGCTTTTCCCCTGAATGATCTTATCGCCGCCCTCTTCAACCGGCTTGTATAAATCGGCGTGCGTCCAATGGAAAACGTCATGTTTTACGATAAACCAGCTGACTAACAACAGAATTCCGGCATAGGGTATCCAACTACCGATCGCCAACGGTATCCTTACTACCGGTATGGACCATCCTGCCTGAGCGGCATATTGAATCGCCACGAAAAACAATCCAATCATTGCGATCCCGATAAAATATACATTGTTCATCCATAAGGAGGCATATATTCTCTTGATCCAGGGTGCCGTTTCGTGATGTTGCCCTTGCCCTTCGGAAGCTGCCGCGGCGTCGCTTGTAGCCACCAGGTTTTTCGCAACTTCCACAGAAGCTTTCGCACCGGCTTCATGCTCTTCGTGTCCGCTGCGCATGGCCATGAGCACCCCAATTGCAAAGAGCACCACTCCCACGAAGGCCAGCACGACCAGTTTTGTTTTCGTCGCTCCTTTGAATTCGTATTTCTCGTCCGCTACCATTTGAGGTTTTTTGATTCGTTCGTAGTTATTTCTGTAACGATTTTACATATTTCGCAATTCTCCAACGGTCCTCCGGGGCCACCTGGGAACCATGCGCCCCCATCAATCCCTTGCCGTACGTGATGACATGGAAAATGTGACCTTCGGTTATCATCTTATAAGCATCCCCCTTCAGGTTGGCCACGCCTGGAAATTTGTCGGCCACTTTTCCATCACCCGCGCCCGTTGCTCCATGACAATGCTTGCAATACGTTTCAAATAGTATTTTTCCCGAAGCCAGTACGGCCTTAGAGGAATCCATGGGATTGATCAGGTTGTTGGCGAGACGTAAGCTGGTCGTATCGTTCGAGGCACGGTATGGCAACCATCCGTTGGGTGTCCTCCGCACCGTATTGGGAGGCGGTACACGCATGTTCATGTGGAACGGGTTGTATTTATTCGAATTGAAATATTCCCCTCTTCCATTGTCCAGCGCATTCACCCAACGGCCCGCGTTTTCATCGGTGATTTGAGTAAGCGGCTCGTAGGCTACAGAATGATACATGTTGGGCGCGTACTCTCTGCCGGCGTAATCGCCCTTGCCCTGGCAGCCTGCCAGCAACCCGGCGGCAGAAACACCCATCATTACCTTCTTTATCACTTGCATCGTGTGCATGGTATTAAAAATTCTTTTCGTTTACTTCCTGGGCCCCGCTGTCTTTTAATATCCTTCCAATATCGCTCTTGCTTAATTTGTTCGACCCCAGGTCGATGGCCATCACATGTTTATCGTCCGTGCTGCGCAAATCAAATTGGCGCGGCCAGTGATACGGCTTCATGTCGCTGACGATCAGGAACGTGGCGACCATACCCAATGCGGATAGCAAGACCGTCAATTCAAATGTGACGGGGATGAAGGGTGGAAGGGACGCAAAGTTCTTCCCGCCGATGATCATGGGCCAGTCGTAACCCAACATCCATATCTGCATGATCAAGGCCAGGGCAGTACCCGTCAAGCCAAACATAAAGGCGGCGATCGGAAGCCGTGAACGTTTATACCCCAGCACTTCGTCCAATCCGTGCACCGGGAAAGGCGAATACACTTCCTCGATCCTGACGCCCTTCTCGCGGATCTGTTCCACGGCATGAAGAAGAACATCTTCATCGTCAAAAATTCCAACCAAATAGTGTTTACTCTCCATGATGGTTTACTTCTTCTTTTTTTCGGACGTCGATTTAATAATGCTTTTTACTTCGGCCATGTTGATGACCGGGAAGAACTTGGCAAAGAGGAAAAATGCGGTAAAGAACAATCCAAACGTGAAAAGGTACTGGCCCACATCGAACCTCGTCGGGTAAAACATGGCCCAACTGGACGGCAGGTAATCGCGGTGCAGCGAGGTCACAATGATCACAAAGCGCTCAAACCACATTCCGATATTCACGACAATCGAAAGGACAAAGGTGGCAACGATACTCGTCCGGATCTTCTTGACCCAGAACAACTGCGGTGAAATTACATTGCACGTCATCATCGACCAGTACGCCCACCAATACGGACCGGTAGCACGATTGATGAAGGCATATTGCTCGGCGGGCACCTGGCCGTACCAGGCGATAAAAAACTCGGTTATGTAAGCGATCCCCACAATCGATCCAGTGATAATGATGATGATGTTCATCAATTCAATATGATAGATCGTAATGTAATCTTCGAGCTTAAATACTTTTCGCGTTACAATAAGTAATGTCAACACCATGGCAAAGCCTGAAAAAATAGCCCCCGCAACAAAATATGGCGGGAAGATAGTCGTGTGCCATCCCGGAACAACGGAGGTGGCAAAGTCCATGGACACAATAGTATGAACAGAAAGTACCAGCGGAGTGGAAAGGCCGGCCAGGATCAGGGCTACCGATTCATAGCGCATCCAAGTGCGGGCTCCACCGCTCCATCCAAAACTCAGGGCATTGTAGACTACAGCCCGGATCTTATCGCCGGAGCGCACCGCCCGGTCGCGGATCACGGCAAAGTCAGGAATCAGGCCCATGTACCAGAACACCAGTGAAACGGTAAAGTACGTCGAGATGGCAAACACATCCCATAAGAGCGGCGAATTGAAATTTACCCAGAGCGAGCCGAACGCATTCGGAAGGGGAAGTGTCCAATAAAATCCCAGCCAAAGGCGACCCATGTGGAACAGCGGAAAACTCGCCGCACAGATAACGGCGAAAATGGTCATGGCTTCTGCCGCCCGGTTGATCGACATCCTCCAACGCTGGCGGAACAATAAAAGAATAGCCGAAATCAGAGTCCCTGCGTGACCGATACCCACCCACCAGACGAAGTTGGTGATGTCCCAGGCCCAGCCCACCGTTTTGTTCAAACCCCACACGCCAATGCCCACCCACTCGACCATGCATGCGCAATACAAACCATACAACAGGAATACGAAAGAAATACCAAACGCTATCCACCACAAGCGGACAGGCTTTCCTTCCACCTGCCGGCTAATGTCTTCTGATACATCGTGAACGGTTTTTCCTCCGGTCACTAATGGTTCGCGTATCGCTGAGGTGACTTGCATAAGTTCGTTGATCCGTTATCTAAATCGCTAATAAATTAACCTGAGTTAAGCGTTTTCTTTTTCCTTGTCTTTGTTCCTGATCTTGGTGAGGTAGAAAATATTGGGCTTTACACCAATTTCTTCCAACACCCGGTATGCCCTGGGATTCCCGATTTTCTTGTCGATGCTGTAGTTCGGTTTCTTGGGGTCGTGCTCGATCTTCAGCAGTTTGCTGAGGCGGCTTTCGGGATCATTCATATCTCCAAAAAGAATGGCGCCGGTAGAGCATGCTGCCTGGCAGGCGGTAACAACATCTCCGTCTTTAACCGGTCTCCTCTCCTTCTTGGCGTTGAGCTTGCTGGTTTGAATCCGCTGGGCACAGAATGAACATTTCTCCATTACGCCGCGTGAACGAACCGTCACTTCCGGGTTGAGCACCATCCGGCCCAGGTCCGTATTCATAGCAGGATTCGATTGATAGAACTGCTGATTGTCGTGGTATTTAAACCAGTTGAAGCGCCGTACCTTATAGGGACAGTTATTGGCACAATAGCGCGTACCTATACAGCGGTTGTAGGTCATTTGATTGAGGCCTTCCGTGCTATGTGTTGTTGCCGCCACCGGACACACCGTTTCGCACGATGCATTGTTACAATGCTGACAAAGCATAGGCTGGAAAACCACCTCCGGATTATCCGAAGCGATCTCCAATCCTTTAAGATCGCCTGACTTCGCATCACTCGTATAATATCGGTCGATCCTCAGCCAATGCATCTCTCTCCTTCTCAGAATTTCATCCTTCCCCACCAGCGCAATGTTATTTTCAACATTGCAGGCCACCACACAAGAACCGCACCCGGTACAGGTGTTCAGGTCGATGGCCATACCCCAGTGGTGGTTCTTATATTCGTGACCTTTCCACAGACTCACTTCACTGGGGGCCACTTTTTCATTCCATTTGGAAACCTCCTCGTCGACACGGCCTGCCCTCGGATTTTTCTTAAACTCGCTCAATACGGACTCCTGAATCACATTCTCACGGCCCATGTACGTTTGATGGGTCTGTGTCTGAGCGATACGGTAAGGTTCATCTGATTTTTCAATCGCAACGCCTTCCAGGATACTCATCGTCAAGCCGCCGTTCAGCGTGGCCATGAACGGATAGGCATTCACACCAATGTTCTCGGCTACCTTCCCCACTTTCGTTCTGCCATAGCCGAGCGGGAGACCCAATGTTCCTACAGCCTGGCCCGGCTGGATCACAACCGGTACTTTCACGGTCTTGCCTCCCACGGTGAGGTTGGCCAACTGTGTCGTGCCGTCGTTCATAGTGAATCCCTTGGCAGTCGCGTCTTTTTGCGATATCGTTACATAGTTATCCCATGTTGCTTTTGTGATCGGATCCGGTAATTCTTGCAGAAGGGGGTTGTTGGCTTGTGAGCCGTTGCCCACCCCATAGTTTTCATAAATGGACAATTCAAACCCGGGATTGTCTGCTTTGTAACTGCCGCTGATGGCCGTCGCGGCCGCGTTTACATCGCCGGCGAAGGAGACGCCCTTGAATTCGTCGGCGCCCAGCTCATACACACCATTATATAAGCACTGGTCCCAGAAGGTCTGCAAATCCGCCGTTGTATTTTGCTTTGAGTAGAACCAGTTTTTCCAGTTCTCCTTTACTATAGTGAAATAATCAACATTCGTCTCGCCCGACCAGATGAGGAAACTTTCCTGCGCCTGCCGGGATTTAAAAATCGGAGTAATAGCCGGTTGCGACAGGGAGTAAAAATTCTTTTTCGGCTCTGCATCGTTCCACGATTCCAGATAATGATGATCCGGAGCTTTGATTCCCGATGCCGACGCCGTTTCATCTTCCGTATAGGAAGTTGAAACCGTCAGGGCCACGTTCTTTAATGCAGCACCCAACTTTTCACCCAGCGGGTGATCATACACCGGGTTGCTGTTGTAAAAAATAATGGCATCGACCTTCCCTCCTTCGACGTCCGAAATGAAATTCGCCATCGCCTCGTCGTTGCCTTGCCGGAAATTGACAGGGATATGGGGCAAAATGGTTGAGCCGTAACTTCCCAACATGACATTGATGCCGTTAACTACTACCTGAACGGCCTTGTTGTTGGATCGGGAAACCACCAGGGCTTTGCCGCGGCTTTCCCATAAATCATCTGCCGCTTTTTCGAGGTTGGCAATCTTTTCAATACCCGCCGACAACACCGGCTGTCCGGCTTTGGCAGCAATCAGGTTATACAACTGAGCGATCACCAGTCCTCCCTGGGAAGGTTTTATGGCCGTCCGGTAATCGGCATTGGCTCCCGTCAGGGAGAGGTTGCTCTCAAACTGATAGTGCCGCGACATCTCCCGATGATCTTCATTGATCTCCCGGGTGGACGCATACTGTTTGGCAAATTCAATCGGGGAAATCCACGTGCCCAGGAAATCAGCGCCGATGCCGACGATGACTTTCGCCTTACTAAAATCATAGGAAGGGATAAAGGCGCTGCCAAACGATTCTTCATTCGCCTTCAGCATTCCGTAGTTGGAATTCTGATCGTATTGAATATGCTGTGTCGTAGGATAGGATGCCTTGAATTTTTCGAGCGCAAGCCGGGTACTGGGACTCAGTATGGTATTGCTCACAATTTTTATCTGTCCGCCTTTGCCTGCAATTCCGACAAGCTTCTCCATTACTTGCTTATCCACATCTTCCCAGCTCGCATTTTCATTTCCAATCTTGGGTCCGCGCAAGCGATAGTTGTCATATAGAGAAAGTACAGAAGCCTCTACCTGTGCGCTGGTTCCTCCTTTCGTAACACCGGAAAGACTATTCCCTTCGATCTTGATCGGACGTCCTTCGCGGGTCTTTACTACGATGCTGCAATAGTCGCCTCCATTAATATAAGTAGAGGCGTAATAGTTAGGAATGCCCGGATCAACGTCTACCGGCTTTTGAATATACGGAATAGCCTTGCGGATAGGAGTTTCGCAAGCAGCCAGGGCAACGGCAGACATTCCGAACCCCATCATTTTCAGGAAATCCCTGCGCGAATGGCCAGGGTCTTGCTCTACCCCAAGGTCAACGAATTCCTTATCGGCATGTTTTACAAATCCGGGGTCGTTCTTCAGTTCTTCAATGCCTTTCCAGTATGTCTTTTTGTTACTCATAGAACCGTTATCCGTTATTCGATTTCCTCAATTCGATACTTCGCCGTCTTTTACGATCAATAGTGACATTTCCCGCATTCCAGCCCGCCGATATCCTCTACTTTCATTGGCCCTTTATTATTATGAAGTTCCAGCAACTTATCATAATAAGCGTTGCCCTTCGTATTCACATCTGTTTTTCTGTGGCAATCAATGCACCACCCCATCGTCAGCAGGGAGTATTGTTTCACCACATCCATTTCCTTGATCGGACCATGACAGGTAGCGCATTCAACACCGGCTACGTTAACGTGCTGGGCATGATTGAAATAGGCCAGGTCGGGCAAGTTGTGAACGCGTACCCATTCAATTGGTTTTTGTTTGCCGGTATAAGAAGCGGTAACCGAATCATAGCCAATGGCCGCATAGATCTTCGCGATCTCCGGAGAGCCTTTCTTGATCTGCGAATGGCAATTCATACAGATGTTGGGGGAAGGGATGTTGGCCTGTTTGCCTTTCATCACTCCGGTATGGCAATACTTGCAATCGATTTCGTATGTGCCTGCATGCAACTTGTGGGAAAAGGCGATTGGCTGCTTCGGCTGATACCCTTGTTGTACGCCGATGGAATACAGCCCATCAATGACGCTTTTGAAAGCAACCGCTGCGACGACAAAGCAGACCAGGAAGATAAATCCCCGGCTTTGCATGATGGTGCCGAGTGTAAACGGCGCGCGAACAACTTCTTTTTCTTCTGCAGGCAGCTCCTTTTGATCGAGGTATTTTTTGAGAGCAGAGATAATCAGGGCAAGAATGATGACCAGCAGGATCAGGATCAAAAGCATTCCGATGAGGATGGCATCGAGGTAGGCTGTCGGAACGGAGGGCTCGCCTGTAGCCGGTCCCGCTCCTGCTGCAGGGGCTGCGGCAACATCGGGTTTCGCCGCTTCTTTCACGTACGCCGGGATGCTCAAGATCT
>Ga0193722_1000179_pt1 | contig 13778 bp, 12 predicted proteins | sample H2m1metaG_FD_143044 | JGI IMG/M metagenome (GOLD analysis project Ga0193722, IMG submission 143044) | Soil microbial communities from a riparian zone of the East river system, Colorado, United States - H2m1 | ecosystem: Environmental > Terrestrial > Soil > Riparian zone | place: USA: East River...
CGTGTAAGGCGACCATTTTAACTTCGCCTGTTCTGCGCGGCTGCCCGGAACATCGCCGACCTGTTTCAGGTCTTCTTCTCTGATCGTGTAAGTGGTGTAAGTCACCGGCACCTGATCGAGCATCCACTGATCCACGGCGCCGGTCTTTGGCATGGCCTGCGCATGCTTGTATGAGATGAGCGCCTTCCGAAAAAATTCGCCCATTTTTCCGTCGATTTTGCCGGGGCCAAAATCGTTGTTGTCCAAGAAAATCTGCAGCCGTGTCGCCGTCTCCTCGTCGTAATTCGGCAACGCGACAGGATAAACTCTCGGCGGCGGTGTGGATTCGGGTGTCGATGTCGGTGCCTCCTGTGCAGATGCAAACACGCGCATTAAACCGGATGCGAGAATGACCCAAACGAATTTCATCGGCGGAAGTTATGCGTGCGAATGCGGCGGCCGCAAATGCGATCTCCGATTCCTGATTGGAAATACTTGCCGGGATCGGTGATCCCGGCCGGGCGTAGGCTCAAAGACCGGCATCATCGATGCCGGCTACAAGATCAGCAATGGATGTCGTTTCTACCGATCAGTTACAACAACCGCAGAACTGTTTGTTTTTATCTGATCACTCACTCTTTGGATTTGGAGGTCTTGTTCTTTGGCATGCGCAACAACAGTTTGCATTTGCTTCTTCAGCTCTGCGATTGCCGCTTCCTGTTCCTGAATCTTGCGAGTTTGTTCCTGCACTTTGCGGTGCTCTTTGAGAAATTCATTTAGCAACATCGCGTTCACCGCGTCGTAGCGCACGGTATAGATTTCGCCGTCGTTATCGCGCACCACCAAGTCGGGATCCACCTGAGCTACCTCCTCCGCGATTAATCCAAACTGCGGCGTATTTGTGGCATCACTCTTGTAGTGAAACGTTACCGGCGTAAGCGCCAGAATGGCTTCGCTGACTTCGTGCATCGGTTTAATCTCGTTCTTGAACCGCTTCGAGGAGCTCATGGTGCCGAGCTGGCCTGCCCCGTCTATGAGGACCGGTATGGCGTTGTTAACGCCAGTTATTGCCCCGCGAATGCCGGCGATAAATGTTCTATCCTGTTGTACATTACCAATACGAATCGTACCCGACTCGCCAGCAACGCCCGCGTTGGCGATATCGATATTGCTATTGCCGTTGGTAAGATTGCTACCGGCCGAAGTACCTAACGCGATATTGTTGCCGCCAGTGGTATTAAAAAGGGTAGTTGCACCGATGGCGATGTTGAGGTTGCCCCCGGTACCATGTTGGAGCGCTTGAACTCCAACAGCGATATTGGCGTTGCCCATCGTGTTATCCTGGAGCGCTTGATAACCGATGGCGGTGTTGCCGGCGCCGCTACTGTTGCTAAACAGAGCACTGTCCCCGACGGCCGTGTTCTGGCTGCCGTCAACGTTACTAAAGAGCGCATTAACACCGTTGGCCGTGTTGCTGTCGCCAATGGTATTGGTAAGGAGAGCGTTAACGCCATTGGCCGTGTTGAAGTCGCCCTCGGTGTTGCTCACAAGCGCAGAATCGCCGTTGGCCGTGTTCTGGAAACCGGTTGTGTTGTTAAAGAGCGCTTGAAAACCGGTGGCCGTGTTGCTGTTGCCTGACTCATTGCTAAGGAGCGCAGTATTACCGTTTGCTGTGTTCCGACCGCCTGTGGTGTTGCTAAAGAGAGCTGCGGCCCCCGTGGCCGTGTTTTCTCCGCCGGTCGTGTTGGCAAAGAGCGCCTCTTCACCAATGGCCGTGTTGAAGTTCCCCATCTCGTTGGCAAAGAGCGCAGAACCACCGATGGCCGTATTGCCGCTGCCCTCTGTGTTGAGCGAGAGCGCTTGGGCTCCAATGGCCGTGTTGCCCTCGCCTATCGTGTTGCTCTGGAGCGCAGCAGAGCCGTTAGCAGTGTTGTCGACACCGGTATTGCTCATAAGCGCTCGAAAACCAGTGGCTGTGTTATCGACACCATCAGTGTTGTCTCGGAGCGCTTCAACGCCGATGGCTGTGTTGCCACTGCCGGTGGTGTTGCTAAAAAGCGCCAACACTCCATTGGCCGTGTTGCCGGCGCCCGTGGTGTTGAACAAAAGCGCTGCGACGCCAGTCGCCGTGTTTTCGTCTCCGTTGTTCAACGCGAGCGTCCCAGCGCCCACGCCGGTGTTGAAGCTGCCGGTGGTCAGAGCCCTGAGCGACAACCAACCGATCGCTGCGTTGAATCCGCCGGTCGTCTGGCTAAGAAGAGCGTTCTGCCCCTCAGCCGTGTTGCCTCCGGGATAGCCGCCGTCCGGGGGCGGTACAACCCCGAACCCATTCGGGGCAAGCTGCACCGCTAACCAGCCAAGGGTAATCGCCGCGAGCGGCGCATGAATAATTCTCGTCATCTTTTTCATTTGTGTGTTCTCCTTCTAGTTTGGTTCTATCTATTGTCCGCTCGGCGGCCGCCGCGGAGGACGTTCGCCAATTCATCAATGATTGTTGACAACTGTCTGTAGCGGCGGTGCGCCCACGTCAATTTGCGCGGTCAGGTTCTGCAGACCCGCCTTCAGGGCTGCGATTTCTTTCTTCAGCTCCTGCACGGTCGCGTGCTCTTTGAGAAACTCATTGAGGAGCATCGCGTTCACCTGGTCGTAGCGCACGCTGTAAGGGTTTCCGTTCTCGTCGCGCACGATCAGATCAGGATTCACTTTTTCGACGTCCTCGGCTACCAGGCCCCACTGCGATGTGCCTGCGGGATCTACGTCCTTCTTGTAACGGAAGGACACGGGTTTGAGAGCGAAGATCGCTTCGCTCGCTTTGTCCATCGGCTTGATATCTTCCTTAAAGCGCTTTGAGGAAGTGCTCGTGCCGAGCTTATTGGATGAGTTGATGAAAACCGGAGTCCCCCCGGCAGACGTTTGGTTAAAGATTTTGCTGATGTAGCAACTGTTGTCCACGTTCGCACCTACCGCGCCGATACAGATAACGTTACTAGCCGTGGTGACTCCGTTCCCGGCAGAAAGGCCGAGGGCGATATTGCCGACGCCAGTCGTATTGGCTGAGAGCGCCGCGAACCCCACCGCCGTATTACCTTCACCAGTACTTGCTGATAACGCGCCGGCGCCGTCGGCTGTGCTGTGGTTGCCATCACCGTTGCTAGCTAGTGCGTTACTTCCCGTTGCGGTATTGCCCTCGCCGCCGATATTGCTCAGCAGGGCGTGAAATCCCGCAGCAGTGTTGTTTATGGCAATGGTATTTGACGCAAGCGCTGAGACTCCGGTGGCGGTATTGAAGTTGCCCATTGTGTTGCTGATGAGTGCTTGTGAGCCATTTGCCGTGTTGTTCGCTCCGGTTGTGTTTTGGGAGAGTGCTTCAAAACCGGCCGCCGTGTTGTCGTTGCCGCTTATATTGTTCAAGAGCGCCTGATACCCATAGGCAGTATTGTAACTGGTGGTGTTGACGAAAAGCGTTTGAAAACCCGTCGCTGTGTTGCCGTCGCCGGTTGTATTCGATGACAGCGCGCCTGTTCCGATGGCAGTGTTGCTGCTCCCTGTCATGTTGTTGAGAAGCGCACCGTTCCCCGTCGCGGTATTGAAACCGCCAGTCGTGTTACTCTGTAATGCGCTGACCCCGGTGGCAGTATTGCTAGAGCCGATCGTATTGAGTAAGAGCGCAGCGTCGCCGATGGCCGTGTTGAAGCTGCCGGTGGTGTTAGTAAAGAGCGCGCTAGCCCCAGCAGCCGTGTTGAAGAAACCTTCTGTGTTGCTGAGAAGTGCCAACGCTCCATTGGCAGTGTTTTGGAAGCCGAAGGTGTTAAGCAAAAGCGCTCCCGCGCCAGTAGCCGTATTTTGGTCCGCGGTGTTCAAAGCGAGCGTCCCCGCGCCGACGCCAGTGTTGAAGCTGCCGGTAGTGTCGCTGAAGAGCGAAACCCAACCAACTCCTGTGTTGGCAGCGCCGGTGGTGAGACTTTTGAGGGCATTTTGCCCTTCCGCCGTGGTGAAGTTGGGATAGCCTCCATCCGGTGGAGGCACGACCGCGAAACTTTTCGGGACTGGCGCCGAAAACGTGAAGTAGACAAGTGTCATGAAGAGTAGCGGACTTGCTGGATTCAAACGAATTGCTGATTTCATAGTGATTTTCCTCTCCCGCCGCTTTGTTGCCTGGATGTTTGGGTCCGAAAGAGTGAAGACCCCAGCGGGAGACGGGTCCTCGACCCGGTCAGACCAACGTGGAGCAGAGCTTTGCAAAAAACTCGCCAGCTTGTCGAGATTAAAAACCGTCAGGCTGCTGTGCAGCGTGTGTTTACCTCAATAGCCGAGTCGCGTGCGCGGCATGAGCGTCGCAGACGCTGAGAGCACCCTCGGTGCTTTCCGGCGCTACAGCACCGGTCGCAATGCGACCGTTGATTCAGCTGGCAAGAGCCATTGCTCTTCAGTGGCGAGTGCCATCGAATCTGCTCCGCCGTATCGCGGGGCGTCACTTGTCCAAAGTGTTTCCCATCTGAAACCGGACGGTGGGGCAAGCAAAGGTTCCCCGGCAGGTTTCAAAATCTGCCGCTCTCCAAAATTCACGATGAGCAGACGATCGTCTTTTTGCTCCGAAAAATATCGGAGAACAAAACTCGCTGGCCCGAGGACGGCGCCGTCGATTCCGCCGGAACTTTGCAGCCGAAATCGCGAATCTTCTCGACGCAATTTCAGGAGATCGATGTGCAGATCGTAAAGCTGGCGATTCTTTTCGCGCTCTGAAAAATCGAGTTTGCACCGTGAAAACGTCTGTGGATCATCTGGCGCAGGTAAGCTCCTCAATGTCTCCTCCTCGGTAAGCGATAAAAATGGCGCCAGCAATTCCGCGCGACCTTTGCGAATTCCATCACTTACGGCTGCATCGCCGACGTCCGCAAAAAATAGAAAAGGACTGGACGCGCCGAATTCTTGGCCCTGAAAAAGCAATGGTGTCGACGGTCCGAGCAGGAGAAGAGCGGTGATTGCGCGATAGCGTGCGGGGGAAGTTTGAAAGCGCGGTCGTTGGCCGGGGCCGGTGTTTGCGATTTGGTCGTGGTTTTCGATGAAACAAACAAACGTCTCCGCGGGAACGCCGAACGCCGGAGTGCCACGCAACATTTTCTGCCACGAAAGCGCCTGCCCCTGATACAGGAAACCATATTTTGCAGCGGAAATAAATTCCTGCGGTCTGGAGGAGTAATCGCTGAAATATCCGACGTTTTGACCGGTCAAAGCCACAATGGCGCTGTGGTGAAAATCATCATTCCACATCCCATCCAAACCGTCGCCGCCTTCATCCTGCGGTCGTGTCATCCTGGCCTCCTGCAGGTCGTTCTCGGCGACAAGAATAATGGAACGCGAACCCGCCGCCTTACGCGCGGCGCGACCTACTTCGCCAATGATGTATTCCTCGGACCCGTCGCGAATGGCGTGGGTCGCGTCGAAACGGAAACCGTCGAAATGAAATTCTTCGATCCAATAACGGCCGTTTGTGATGAAAAATTCGCGAACTGGTCCCGAATTTGGACCGTCGAAATTAATTACGTCCCCCCATTCGTGTCCTTTACCGGGAATCAGATAGTCTTCGGAATAAACGCCCAGATAATTTCCGTCGGGTCCGAAATGGTTGTAAACGACGTCCAGAATTACACCGAGGCCTAACGAGTGCGCGCGGTCAATGAACGCGCGCAAATCATCCGGTGTTCCATACAAATGTGCAGGCGCGAAGAGATCGACGCCGTCGTAGCCCCAGCCAAATTCGCCGGGGAACTCCGCGACCGGCATCATTTCGATGACCGTGATTCCGATGCGCGCCAGCTCGGGTAACTGCTCGGCAGCGGCGCGCCACGTTCCTTCCCTGGTGAATGTGCCGATGTGCATCTCGTAAAAGATCTGGCCTTTAAGTTTCAATCCGGGCCAGTCCGCGTCGTTCCATCGGAATATTGTCGGATCCACAATGCACGAAGATCCGTGGGGCCCATCGGGTTGAAAACGCGACGCCGGATCGGGATAAAAATTCTCCGCGCCATTCAGGCGAAAACGGTAGCGAGCGCCGGAGCCTACGTTGGCTGCGCCTGAGAAATATCCGCCTGACTCGGCTGTCAGCGGATAAAATTTTAGTTTCGCTTCCGTAGCGCCTTGCAAAACGACATCAATTTTCCGCGCTTTCGGCGCCCAAACGCGAAAATGCGTCTGGTTTTCATCGACTAATTCTGCGCCAATGGGGTAGCGACGTTTTACGCCCGACATCGGTTACCAAGATGCGAGCGTGCGCTAACGAAGCAACCAAGGAACGACGGCTTCCCAGCCGTCGCGCCTAAATTTCGACGGCTGCCCAACCCGTCGTTCCTTGGCACATCGCGCTTGATCGGCTTGGGCAAAACGCTTCACAATGCCGCGCATGAACGAAAGCGGATCAAAAATCGAGATCTTCAAGCCGTTTGGCGAAGCCTTCGAGTTGATGAAGCGAATTCTGTTTCAGCCGTTTGATTTGAAAAAATGGCTCGTAATCGGTTTCGCGGCCTGGCTTGCAAACCTTGGTGCGGGTGGTGGCGGAATCGGCAACTTCAACTATCCGGACAACCGGCGGGAAGGCGCGCAGAAGTTCAACGAAACGATCGGCCAGATTCCACAGCCGGTCCTCATCACAGGTATTTGCGTTCTGATTTGCGTCGTTCTTCTGCTCATCGTCCTGTTTGCGTGGCTACGCGCGCGCGGACGATTCATTTTTCTTGACTGTATCGTTCGCAATCGCGCTGCGATTGCCGAGCCGTGGAAAGAATTTCGCGCAGAAGGAAACAGCTTCTTCCTGTTCTCACTGCTCGTGGTGCTCGTTCTCATCGCTGTGATCGTGATCGCAGGTCTTGCACTCATTGTGCCGTTTATTCCAGGGGGCGATCAGGCGCAACCTGGTCTCGCATTTTGGATCGGCCTGTCGCTGTTCGTATTTGTCGCGGTCTGCCTTGCTTTCGTCTGGGCCCTGGTCTCTCAATTGATGGTTCCGATCATGTATCGGCAACGGTGTCGCGCGCGGCTCGCGTTTGCTCAAACCGTGGACTTGGTAAGCTCCCATCCCGGGCCGATCCTGCTTTACGTTTTATTCCTTCTGCTGTTAGCAGTCGCGGCGGTTATGATTAGTTGCGCCGTAACATGCGCGACTTGTTGCATCGCTGCGATCCCGTACGTCGGCACAGTTATCCTTTTACCAATTCCAGTAACGCTTGGTGCGTTCTCGTTGTTGTTCCTTCGGCAGTTCGGTCCCGATTACGATGTATGGGCCGGCTTCATGCCGCCGGAATTTTTGCCTGTGTTGATGGCACCGCCTGTGCCTTCGGGAACTGAAGCAGGCTAACTAACGAACCAAATACAAATCGCCCGAATCAAAAGGCTAGACAGATAATCAGCGTTTGAATAAACAGACGGCTATGAAAAAACCATTCATTCTTTGTTGTATCGCGCTGCTTGCGATAGCTCCAGTCTGCTTTATTCAGGCGAAGCCGGCGAAGGAAGGCAAGCCGGCTGCGAACGAATCGACGATCAGTGATCGCGAAAAATCCGCGTGGGAAGCATACAAGAACAAACAAGCAGACGCATTCAAGGCCCTGATGTCGAAAGAGTATTACGGCGTCTACGCCGAAGGAGTGAAAACTTTGGACGTTGAGCTTGCCGATATGGCAAAGACCGATCTGCGCGATTACTCGTTCTCAGAGGTCAAGGTGGTCTTCCCGCATCCGAAGATGGCTGTTATGACGTACAAGGCGAAGGTGCAGGCGACCGCTGACGGCAAGGACATATCCGGCACGTACAACAGCGGAAGTGTTTGGATTCAACAGGACAAAAAATGGGTCGGCGCCTTTCATACTGAAGCCAAGACGCAGTAGGGGCCAGCGGTCAGAGATCAGACATCGGAAGTCAGACATCAGATTGCAGGCTCATGCCGGCGGTTAAGGATGTTCGTTATGAGAATTGCAAGACAACTCACGTTGCTCGCAGCCTTAGCGGCATTGGCCGCTCTATTAAATACTCTTAAAGCGCAATCTGCCACGCCCACGATGAAAGCTGTTGTCATTCACGAGTACGGCGGCCCAGAGGTTTTGAAATATGAGGACATGCCGCGACCAGAACCGAAAGACGATGAGTTGCTCATCCGTGTCGTTGCGGCTGGTGTAAATCCGGTCGATGGCATGATCAGAGAGGGAATGTTCGCTAAAGAGGGAAACCGCGCCTTTCCTATAATTCTCGGCGGCGATGTCGCAGGCGTTGTTGAAAAAGTTGGAAGTAAGATCACAAAGTTCAAAGCGGGTGATCCCGTGTTCGCGTACGTCAGCTTGGACAACAGCGGCGGTTACGCGCAATACGCGTTGGTCACGGAACGCGAAGCGGCGCCCAAGCCGAAATCGCTCACGTATATGGAGGCGGCAGCGGTGCCGATTGTGGCCATGACTGCTTGGCAGGCGTTAATCGACACTGCGAAGCTGAGCGCCGGTCAGACCGTGCTTATCCATGGCGGTTCAGGTGGTGTGGGCTCGTTTGCGATTCAAATTGCCAAGGCGCGCGGAGCGAAGGCGATCGCGACGGCTTCAACTGCGAATCAGGATTTCCTGAAACAACTCGGGGCAGATGTGGCGATCGATTACACGAAGCAAAAATTCGAGGATGTCGCTAAAGATGTTGATGTGGTCCTTGATTCGATTGGCAGGGATACACTCGCACGTTCATATGCCGTGGTGAAGAAGGGCGGCATCATTGTTTCACTCGTTGCGCGTCCCAAAGAGTCCGAACTGGAGAAACACGGCATTCGTGGCACGGCCCTGAATGTCGAGCCAAATTCAGAAGAGCTCGCCGAGATCGGCAAACTGATCGATGACAAGAAAATTAAGGTAATCGTGTCTCAAACATTCCCACTTTCGGAAGCGATGAAGGCGCAGGAGCAGGTGGCGACTGGCCACACCCGTGGGAAGATCGTTCTCAAAATCGCGGACGAACCGAAGTAGCCAGACCGAAAAATATCGCTGTCATGTTGAGCGAAGCGCTGCAACGAAATGCGAAGCATGAGGCCAGGCCTTCAAACACATCTGATCGTTCAGGCTGATGCACCGCTCAAAAATGATCAGAGATTGAAAGCCTGGCCTCGCGGACTTCGTCCGCTACGTTGCAGCTTCGCTGCGCTCAGAATGACATTCAAGCGGGTTGCGATTTACATGGTACAATCGGAACCATGAACTGGGATGCGGTTAGCGCCATCTCGCAATTAGTCGGGTCGCTAGCTGTCGTTTTGTCTGTGCTCTATCTCGCCGTGCAAGTGCATCAGAGCACACGTGTGGCCAAAGTCGCCATGCAAGACGCCGCGGCAACGGCCCTGCGCGAGGTGACGAAGCCGTTGATGGAAAACGCCGAGCTGGAACGAATCTGGCGCGTCGGGCTCGAAGATATTAGCGCACTCTCAATTGAAGAGCGGGCACGATTTTTCCATGTTGCTTACCAATTCTTGAAAGCGTTTGAGAGCATCCATTTTCATCATGTTTATGGAATGATGGACATGGATCTTTGGGAAGGCTGGCACGGACTCCTTCGACATTACGTCTTCGCGCCGGGCATGGCTCATTACTGGAAACTTCGGCCTGAGGTTTTCTCCGAACGGTTTCGCAATTTCGTTAACTCGCTCGAACCACCGACCGACCAGCGCACGGTGGGCACGCTCTTCAAAGAGTAGCAAAGCTAAACTGCATGGCTCGCTTGTGTTAAAAAACATGCGCTGCCGTGAAAAGCGATGCGAGGACGCCTCGCACTCCAAAAGCATTTCGTGCAAAATCCGAACGAGGTTGCCGACTTTCGCGCAAGCTTTGAGAGTGCGCACGCGTCCTCGCGTCGCTTTCGTGAGCACGGTTTCGTGAAGCGCTACTTACACGGTCCCGGCACCGGGATCACGAATTTGCCGTCCTTCTCGGCGACAAAGTTCTCGGAGCTGCTGGAGGAGCTGCCGTTTGCGTCCTTGTTCTCAACCTTGATCACGAGCTTTTTTGTTGGTTTGAGATTCAGGCAAACTTTGCCCGTTGGTCCGTCCATCGGCGTCGTCGCTTTTTTAACGTCCTCCGGCGTGAGACTAACAAGCTCAATCTTCGAAATTTTCTCTCCGACGCTCCCCGACTGCATCATTTTGTAAAACTCGAGGGCCTGGGGATCTGAGCCTTGTGTGTAAAGGAAAGACTCCAGGGTGGCTGTGTCCTTGCCTTCCAATGCTGCTTTGTATTTGTCAGTGAATGCTTTCTCCTGCTCAGGCGAAGCGGCGACTATGCCGAACGCGAGCGTGAGCACGAGTGCGCCAGCTACTGTAAAGATTTTCGTTGAGGTTTTCATGGCCGCCACCGTAGCTGGCTCGAATTCCGCTACGCAAGCCAATTCGAAAGAGAAAAATCATTGCTGATTCCCGCTGCGCGGGCTATTCCAATCTGCCCGTCCGGGCATCGATAGATAGCTAGTGTCATGTTGAGCGAAGCGAAACATCTCGGTTTATTCTTGTGGGCGAGTGGTCCAGAAAAGATCAAAGATTTTTCGCTCCGCTCAGAATGACATACGTGTTCGACTGTTAGTTTCCCGATGAACATCCACGAATATCAAGCCAAAGAGTTATTGCAGAAATTCGATGTGGCTACAACGCGCGGCAGAGTCGCGACGACACTCGATGAAGCGGAGCAGATCGCGCGCGAACTGGGCGAAATCGAGATTGTTGTTAAGGCACAGATCCACGCCGGCGGACGCGGCAAGGGCAGTTTCAAGAACGGATTTAAGGGCGGCGTGCATGTTCGAAAAACGCCTGACGAAGTCCGCGATGTTGCGGCGAAAATGCTCAGCCAAATTCTGGTGACGCACCAAACCGGGCCGACTGGTCGTCTGGTGAACAAAGTCCTCGTGGCAGAATCGGCCGATATTGCGCGGGAAATCTATTTTGCCGTGCTGCTCGATCGCGCGACCGCTGCGCCTTTAATTGTCGCCAGCACGGAAGGTGGTGTCGAAATTGAAACCGTTGCCGCGAAATCGCCCGAGAAAATCATTCGGGAACCGATTGACCCATTAGCCGGCCTACAGCCATACCAGGCGCGCAAACTGGCAAGCCAACTCGGTTTCGAATCATCGCAGCTAAAGAACGCGTCAAAATTATTCGAAGGACTTTATCGCACTTTCATTGCGTACGATTGCTCGATGGTCGAAGTCAACCCACTGGTCGTTACAAACAAAGGCGAAGTCCTGGCGCTGGATGCCAAGTTTAATTTTGACGACAACGCGCTGTATCGGCATCCGGAGATCGCTGCGATGCGTGACGTAGCTGAGGAAGATCCTCGCGAAGTCGAAGCGTCAAAACATGGGCTCAATTACATTGGACTCGACGGCGACATAGCGTGCCTCGTCAATGGCGCCGGACTGGCCATGGCTACCATGGACATCATTAAGTTTTACGGCGGCGAACCGGCTAACTTTCTCGACGTCGGCGGCGGCGCGACGGAAGAGCAGGTGACCGAAGCGTTTAAAATCCTGATCGCCGACAAACACGTGAAAGCGATCCTCGTCAACATTTTCGGCGGGATCATGAAGGTGGACATCCTTGCGCAAGGCATCATCAACGCAGCAAAAAGCACTAGGCTATCTGTGCCGTTGATCGTTCGTCTCGAGGGGACAAACGTTGAGAAAGGAAAGCAGTTGTTGAAAGAAAGTGGCGTCGCATTGATCGCAGCGGACGATCTCGCTGATGCGGCGCAGAAAGCAGTTGCAGCGGCGAAAGGCAAATGAAAATAACTTCTGCAATCGCATTTCTTACCGTATCTGCAGCGGTTTGCGCGGAAGAACTTCCGCGCAAAGCAAAAGGACCGCGTGAATCGTATCCAAACGTCGACGTGATCTACGACTCGGTGACAATGCCTGACGGCAAACGCTTGCGCAGCATCATCACCAAGCCGCGTGACGCGAAAGAAAAATTGCCGGTCATTTTTCTCACCGGTTGGCTGAGTTGCGACTCGGTCGAAGCGCCGGCCGACACGAAAGATACGATCGGATTGATTTTGCGCGGCCTCGCGCAAACGCCAGGTTTTTGTCTGTTCAAGATTGATAAGCCGGGCGGCGGCGACAGCGACGGCGATTGTTCACAAACCGATTTCGACACGGAGCTTGCCGGGTACCGCGCGGCGTTCCGCGCGCTGAAAAATCACGACTTCATCGACTCTGACCGCGTGTACATTTTCGGCAGCAGCAACGGAGGCGGATTCGCACCCTTGGTTCCAGAGACGGAATCAGAACAAGCGCGGGTGCGCGGCTACATCACGATCGGTGGGTGGGTCAAAACGTGGTTCGAGCACATGCTAGACATCGAGCGGCGGCGTTTTGCTCTGATGAAAAAATCGCCGGGCGAAGTGACTGATCGGATAAAGGGCGCCACCACACTTTATTACGAGTGGTTAATTAAGGGCCGCAGTGTTCCGGAGATCTTAGAAAAGCCGGAGCTTGCAGAACTATGGCCCGATGGGAAAGACCAAACCCATCTTTACGGACGACCGCTGAAGTTTTATCAAGACTTGCAGAGGCTGAACCTGGCCGCTGCCTGGTCTCGTGTGAAGGTTCCGGCGCTAATCTTGCACGGACAATACGACTGGATCATGGGTCGCGAAGATTCCGAGCTGATTGCGCAAATTGTGAACGCAAACGTTCCCGGTGCGGCGCGTTTCATCGAAGTGCCGGAAATGGGCCACGGCGGCCAGCATTATCTCAGCATGGCGGACGCGTTCGCAGGGAAACAGGTGCCGTTTGATCCGAAGATTATTAGCACCATGACAGATTGGTTGGAACAACAACAAAGAAAACCCGCAGGATGAAAATCAAGGAAATCGGTTTTGTTGGCATTCCCGTTACGGACATGACTAAAGCCCGCGCGTTCTACGAGAACGTGCTTGGTTTAAAGCCGGATCCGGAAATGACCGGCGAGAGATGGACCGAATACCCGGTCGGGACGGGTGTGATTGCGATCGCTAGCGTCGGCGGTGACTGGCGACCATCTGATCAAGGCACAGCGGCAGCGCTGGAGGTTGAAAGCTTGGAAGGAGCAATCGCTCGGCTGAAAGAACACAAGATTCGGTATGACGAGGTTGAGTCACCCGTTTGCCGAATGGCGATCATTCAAGATCCCGATGGTAACAAATTGATAATTCACAAACTCAACCCGAAAACGAGAAAGGAATATGCAAATGATCACAAATGAAGTGGCCTTTGTTGCCATTGCGGTGTCTGACAAGGAACGCGCGCGAAAATTTTATCAGGAGACGCTGGAGTTAAAACCTACGAACACACAAATGGATGGCGGGTGGGTCGAGTACGATCTTGGCCCGACCACGATCGGAGTCGGTTGTCACCCGGCATGGCAACCTTCGCGCGATGGAACCACCGTCGCGTTTGAAGTGGGAGATTTTGATGATGCGTACGCGAAGCTAAAACAACGCGGTGTGAAATTCGATATCGAAAAGATGGAGACGCCGGTCTGCTGGATGGCGCAATTTCGCGACCCGGACGGAAACAAGCTGGTGATTCACAAACGGAAATCGAAGTGAGGAAATCAATCGCTGAGGAACACAGGAAAGCAGGAAATTATTTTAGTACGGCCGGTCCGGCTTGGAGTTCCTGAGTTCCTGCTTTCCTGAGATATGTCTGTATTGGTCGATAAGAACACGCGACTCGTTGTGCAGGGCATCACGGGCAGCGCGGGTGCATTTCATACCCGGCAGTGTATGGAGTACGGCACCAACGTGGTTGCCGGCGTC
>Ga0193722_1000180_pt1 | contig 13777 bp, 8 predicted proteins | sample H2m1metaG_FD_143044 | JGI IMG/M metagenome (GOLD analysis project Ga0193722, IMG submission 143044) | Soil microbial communities from a riparian zone of the East river system, Colorado, United States - H2m1 | ecosystem: Environmental > Terrestrial > Soil > Riparian zone | place: USA: East River...
CCGCTGGCATGAAATCGTAAAGGATTGGCGCGGTGTCTCGGAAGAGACCACAACCGGCGTGCATCGACTCTACAAGATGCATCAGGAAAACCGGCTACTCGTTCCTGCTATCAATGTGAACGATTCCGTCACCAAATCGAAGTTCGATAATCTTTACGGCTGCCGGCATTCGCTGGTCGATGGATTAAATCGCGCGCTGGATGTGATGCTTTCTGGAAAGGTCGCCGTGGTTTGCGGTTACGGCGATGTCGGCAAAGGCTGCGCGCAATCATTGCGCGGTCAGGGGGCGCGCGTCGTCATCGCCGAGATTGATCCGATCAATGCGTTGCAGGCGGCAATGGAAGGCTATGAAGTGACGACTGTCGAAGAGACGCTCGGTCGCGGCGACATTTACATTTCTGCCAGCGGCAACATCGACGTGATCACGTTCGATCACATGCAACGAATGAAAGATCAGGCGATCGTCGCCAACATCGGCCACTTCGACAACGAGATTCAGGTCGATGCACTCAACACCGCCAAGGGCGTGAAAAAAACCAATATTAAGCCACAGGTGGACAAGTACACGTTCCCGGATGGGCACGAGATTTTCCTTCTCGCCGAAGGCCGACTCGTGAACCTCGGATGCGCGACCGGTCACCCGAGCTTCGTCATGTCGAACTCATTTTCGAATCAGGTTCTGGCACAGCTGGATCTCTGGAAGAATCGCGACACTTACAAAGTCGGCGTTTACGTTCTGCCGAAAAAACTCGACGAAGAAGTCGCCCGTTTGCACCTGGAAAAAATCGGTGTGAAGCTCACCAAGCTCTCCCCAAAACAAGCCGACTACCTCGGCGTTTCAGTCGACGGCCCGTTTAAATCAGAGCATTACCGATACTAATTCGGCGTCTCGAGCGATTTGTGCGACGTGCGGGCGACGTGAACGTAGCTGCAGTTCGATTCTCCGCCGCGTCGCCATCTTCCCGAAATGTGAACGCGCTGGTTTTTGTTTGCCGCGTCGGTGAGGATTTTCGTTTCCCGCATCGGTGCCGCGAGCGAGACTGTTGATTGTGTGGCGTGAAAATCGAACATAATTTGGGGCGTGCACGGCTCACCGGCATACAGCGAAACCCGCCCGACTTGATCAAAACGCGAGCCGAATGCAGTCGCCTTGACCTGCGCCGCCGGCTTTTTTATCTGGGCGCAACCTGCCATTCCGGTCATAACGGCCGCTGTAGCGAACACATTTAATAAGGACTTTTTCATCCTAAGCGCTTCAGAAAATGCCTTGTTCACTGCTCCTCGGCGTGAACACGATGCAGCAGACGATGAACGAACGGCGCGAGCAGCACGGATACGATGCCGATGAATGCCAGGCCCGAAAATAAAGCATAACACGACGCGAAAATTTTCGCGGCGTTCGTCTTCAAGGGATCCACAGGACCCATTCCCCCGAGGATCATCGCCGCATTGAGGAGCGAATCGATCCAGCTCAAGCCGGCAATGTGATGATAGCCGATAACGCCGCCGCCAAGGCCAACAGCCAAAACTCCAAATCCTGCCAGCCAGTGTCGCGCAACGCGCTTGAGAAATTTAGCCCTGCTGAGAAGAGGCTGTGTTCGATGCTCGTACATGTTGGCGACAGATTTTCTAATGTTTAACTCCCGTATCGAACATCGCGACTTTTCGCGCAAGATGAGCGGAGTAATATCCGCGGTAACGTTTTTGCAATTCCGGTCGCTGCCAGTCCTTGCCCGTGACAATTTTGCGGCAATTGGCCGCGCCGCATCTGCATTCAACAGAGTAATCATCGTCGTCCGTCGTCGCCCAATCGTGCGTGAGTTCTTCACCGGCGCAGATGTCGCGCATCGCAACGAACGTGATCTCGCCGCGTATTCCGAGATTCGCATCGCACGAGTGATTCGAATATAACATCGAGAGCTCTCGCTCTTCATCGGTTACCGGCGCAATGAACAGATCGTCGTCGATCTGAATTTCCACCGGTCCGAGCCGTGGCGTGATTTTTTCGCGCAAAGTTTTTCGATCAACAATGTGCCCGCCTTTCACCGCCACGATCTCGTCTTTGGCAATGTCTGCAGTCGCAAACAAGCCCCGTCCGTGAATTTTACTTTCGCGCACCTTCGTTTTAGGCGAGCGATAAGACAGCCGAATCATCACGCAAAATAGTCAAGGTGAAACGCGTTGTCCTCAACGCGTTGGCAAATATCCCGAAAGCTTTCTTGGCCGATATTTGCACCTGCATCGCTTTTGCCATCGTCTTCGGAGAAGCGGATCCACCCGCGGTGCTCTGGCGCCTGAGCGATTTGAAATTTTGCGGCCGACACAGCCGCCTCTACAGTTGTCGATCTTATAATGAAAGCCCGTCCAGCCGCGGTCATTTTCATTCTCGTCACAGTGACGCTCGACATTTTGGCGATGGGTTTGATCATCCCCGTTTTGCCCAAGCTGATTCTTGATTTTCTTGGCGGCGAGATGACCGATGCGGCAAAATGGAGCGCCCGGTTCGCTGTAGTCTTCGCACTGATGCAGTTTTTCATTTCACCCTTGCTCGGAGTTTTGTCAGATCGGTTTGGAAGACGCCCGATCATCCTGCTCTCAAATCTCGGTCTCGGATTGGATTACATCGTGATGGCGATGGCGCCCACGTTGAACTGGCTTTTCCTCGGCCGAATTATTTCCGGCATCACGACTTCAAGCATTCCCACCGCGATGGCTTACATCGCCGATGTTACGCCGAAACAAAAGCGAGCTGCAGCGTTCGGCCTCATCGGCGTGGCATTCGGCATTGGATTCACGTTCGGTCCGGCGATTGGTGGATTGGCGGGCGATGTCAATCCTCGTCTCGCGTTTTGGATTGCAGCAGCTCTTAGTTTAGCGAATTGGCTCTGGGGTTACTTCTTCGTTCCGGAATCCTTGCCGCAAAATCAGCGAAAACAATTCGAGCTGCGGCGTGCGAACCCGGTGGGCTCGCTTACGCTGTTGCGCTCTCATCACGAACTTTGGCGGCTGACCACGATCCAATTTCTGGCCTATCTCGCACACAATGTCTTTAGCGTCTGGGCACTTTACGCGATTTATCGCTATAGCTGGAGCCAGGGAATGATCGGACTGTCGCTCATGGTGGTTGGGGTCGTCACCGCCGCGATTTCCGGCGGACTGACCGGCGTAATGGTAAAACGTTTCGGCGAAAGACGGACTCTTTACATTGGCCAGTTTTTTGGATCGGGCGGAATGTTAGTCGCCGGCTTGGCCAAAACGGGCGCGTGGTTGCTGGCTTCGATCCCAATCATTTCACTGTGGAATATTTCCATGCCAGCCGCGCAGAGCATGATGACTCGTCGCGTCAGCGAGCGCGAACAAGGCGAATTGCAAGGCGCGCTCCAGAGCATGCGTTCGATCACGTTCATTATTGGCCCATGGTTGTTTCTTCGGATTTTTGGATGGTTCATTGATCCGAAAAATAGAATTCACCTTCCTGGCGCGCCCTATTATCTGGCAGCAGCTCTTCTTTTTACCGCGATGTTAATGTCAACACGTATCAAGCAAGGACCAGTCGAACCAGAAACGGCCATGCCGCAGAACGTGCCATTGGCGCCACCGGAAGTCACAGCGACCGGCGCTGCACCGATTAGCGAAGCGAAAGAAAACATTTGAGCATTCGCATGACCTCAGCGATTGAATTGGTGTGAGAGCAATTGCGCGTTGCCTGATCATTGCAATTGCGATCTGCTCCTGGTTTGCCATTTCAAATCATTGTGCGTTCGCCTCGCTGGCAACAAAGACAGACTCGGTGACAATCGGGTGCCCGTTTCATTCCAAGCCTGCGAAACAAGAAAAGCCGTCAACTGGAGCGCAGTGCTGCAAAATTTTGCGCGCTGTTGCTTCGGTTCCGGCAAAGAGCTGGTCTCGCGACGATGCGCAGTTCTCCGAGGCCGATCGTTACTACGATGAGAACGCGCTCACTGCGTATTCGCAAACAACGCTGGCGCCTCTGTTTCTAGACACCGGGCCGCCCGATGCGCGTTCGTTCGCTGAATTGACCTTACAGCGGAGCCTTCTCGCTCACGCTCCACCGTCGGTAGCCTAGCGAATTCCGAAAGTTTTCGGGGTCGCAAATCTCCCGCTGTCGCGGCAGGCGTGCCGCCTGCATTTGCCCAAACCGCCGCAGCCGACACGGCCGCCACTACAGAAGACGTACGACCCAACATGCAGAAACGGATTTTTATTCTTATCAGCGCGATAGCGTTGGCGATGAGCGCCGACGCACAGGTACGGGCGACTGATCCGTTCGGCTCGAGCTCAGGGCAGACTCTCAATCACCCGGGCACAGAACACGATCACCCGCCTTCGCTTACCTCCGGTGTGGCAGGGGACCGGGAGCATGCAAAAAAGCAGAAATACACTTGCCCGATGCATCCGGACGTTGTCACGAATCATCCCGGTAACTGTCCAAAATGCGGGATGAAACTCATGCCGATGGAAGAAAAGAAAAAACTCCCAGCTCCGAGAAATCGCGAGCAGCCGCTCAACGTCCAACCCTCAACGCCCAATCATCAGTCACATTTGTCCCATCAGTCTCATCAACTGAACGGCCACGAGATGCACATGCAATCTTCCATCGACCTTGCCGACCCTATGAGTCGCGAAGGGTCTGGAACTAGTTGGCTGCCGGATTCGTCGCCGATGTACGGTAAAATGTTCATGTTCGGTGAGGACATGCTGATGCTGCATGGCGCGATTTTTCCACGTTACACCAACGTGAGCACACGACGCGGCGACGACCGCCTCGATGCGCCAAACTGGATCATGGGAATGTATTCGCATCCGCTCGGCGACAGTACGCAGATCGGCGCGCGCTTGATGATGAGCCTCGACCCCCTCACTGAAGGGGGACGTGGTTATCCGCTTCTCTTTCAAACAGGGGAATCCTGGCACGACCAGCCGCTGCACGATCGCCAGCACCCGCACGATCTTTTCGACGAACTTTCATTGAGCCTCTCACAAAAGTTCGATCACGATTTTAGCGCGTATATCTATTTCGGTTATCCGGGCGAACCAGCACTCGGCCCGCCCGCGTTCATGCATCGGCCATCGGCAATGGATGATCCCGACGCACCAATCGGCCACCACTGGCAGGATTCTACGCATATCACCTTCGGGGTGGCCACTGCTGGTCTGGTCTGGCGAAACATCAAAGTGGAAGGAAGCATTTTTACTGGGCGCGAACCAGACGAGAATCGGTATGACTTCGACCAGCCGCGCTTTGATTCTTACAGCGGCCGCATCTCCTGGAACCTCACCAAAAATCTCGCGCTGCAAGTTTCGTACGGCTACATCAAAAGTCCCGAAGCGCCCGAGCCTCAGATAAACATCCATCGCACGACTGCGTCGGCCATTTACAATCTGCCGCTCGGTCCCGATAGCAATTGGTCGAACACGTTTGTGTGGGGCCAAAACAACGCCACTGGTGAGGGCAAAACACAATCCTTCCTGATCGAATCAAATTACCAGCGCGGCCACGATACGGTCTATCTGCGGTGGGAGCGCGTGCAAAAATCCGGCCACGAACTCGTCCTCAATCCGTTAGATGAATCGGGTATTTTTCCCATTGGCGGCTACACGATCGGTTACGTCCGTGACTTGTCGCACGGCAAAGGCATCGACATTGGTCTCGGCACCCAATTCACGATCAACGACAGCCCCGATTCTCTCGATCGCTACTACGGCGACGATCTCGGCTACGCCTTCCAATTTTTCCTGCGGATCCGCCCATCACTGCATGGGCACTAGGCGCACCAGAATTTTTGAACGGAAGGCAAGTCCGAAGGATTTCGTGAGCACGTGAAGAGACGAAGAATCTAATTTCGGCTTGGTAGGAATTCAGAATGAAACAAAGAAGTAGTCATGCGTGCATGACGACTTGCTATAGCCGCGCCCCTGTGAGGAGCGTTAGCACAGGGCCGAGCGCTGTGGCTACAGAATTGTCTATTTCGGTGTCTCAAGGCAGGGTGCGGTTTTGAAACCATCCCTCCTTGGAAACTTACGGATTATTGAGAACTACATTGTCGCGGGCTTGCTCATTTCGAGATGCGCGCTCACCTTTTGGATTTGTGAGGCTTGCTCTTTGAGCTGTGCCGTGACAGCCGCCATTCCCTTCTCCAAATCCTGCACTTTGCGGTGTTCTTTGAGGAACTCACTAAGCAACATCGCGTTCACGGCATCGTAGCGGACGGTGTAGATCCCGCCGTCGGCGTCGCGCACTACCAGGTCTGCGTTTACCTCTGCTACTTCCTCGGCGATTAAGCCAAATTGCGCCGTATTCGTGATGTCGCTCTTGTAGTGAAACGTTACCGGACTAAGCGCCAGGATCGCTTCGCTGGCTTTGTCCATCGGTTGGATCTCCTTTTTGAACCGACGCGACGAGCTGGCTGTGCCGAGCTGACCCTGCGAGTCGATCAGGACTGGCACTGCATCGGCGTTTGCTGTCGTCACGCCGCGAATGTGGCCGATAAAGCAACTATTGTTCACGTCCCGCCCGCCGGTACCGATACAGATAACGTTACTGGCTGTAGCGACGTTGACGCCTGCTGCAGCACCAAAAGCAGCATTGTTGGCCCCAGTGTTATTAAACAGCGCAAAAGGACCCACAGCCGTGTTGTCAACACCGCTCGAGTTGTTATAAAGGGCCTCATAACCGATGCCGGTGTTTCTGTCGCCGGTGGTATTGTTAAACAGTGCGTTGTATCCGCTCGCTGTGTTGTTGTTCCCCGTAGTGTCGTCAGAAAGCGCAAAAGCACCACCGGCTGTGTTGCCGTTGCCGGTGATGCCGTCGTCGCCGCCGTGAAGCGCCGACTCACCGACACCCGTGTTGGATGAGCCGGTGGTGTTCCTCCAGAGCGCAACAACTCCGATGGCCGTGTTGCTGTCGCCCGTGCGATTGTAGAAAAGCGCATTACTACCAATCGCAATGTTGGCGCTGCCGGTGGTGTTACCAGCAAGCGCTAATTCGCCGATGGCAACGTTTAATTCGCCGGTGGTGTTTCCATAGAGCGCCTCATCGCCGACAGCCACGTTGCCGTCTCCGGTAGTATTGCTAAACAGCGCCTGCTCACCGACAGCCGCGTTGAAACCGCCCTGGCTGTTATAGAGCGCTTGCACCCCGATAGCTGTGTTGCCCCCAGAGTTGCCGTGAAAGAGGGCTTGGTAGCCGACGGCCGTTTGGAAAAGGCCGCTTGTGTTGCTATACAGCGCTTGAGAACCGATGGCCGTGTTGTAGCTTCCAAGGAAGCCGTCGCCAGAGTTGCTATACAGCGCTTGGTAACCGTAGGCGGCGTTGTCGATGCCCTGGGTGTTGCTATAGAGCGCCTGGAAGCCGTCAGCCGTGTTAGATGAGCCGGTCGTATTACTAAAAAGCGAAGACCAGCCGTGCGCGGTATTGTTCGAGCCGGACGTGCTCAAATTAAGTGCGTCTACGTTTTCGGCCGCACTGTTCCCATTGCCGCGGTCTTCGGAGGGCGGTGGTTTCGCCTGAGCGATTGGCGCAAGCGCAAGCCACGCGGCGCCGACGACTAGCACAGAAGCGGTCGCGATGGGAATGAAAGTGGACCCCGAATACTTTCGGAGCCGCGCGACAGATGTTTTGATTACTGTCTTCGTAGATGTCATTGTCTTTTTTCTAGTGTGTGGTTGTTAGTTTGCAGTTGGATTCGATCATTGTTGCCCAGTAAACACCAGCCTTCGCCAGCTACGGCGGCACGAAAAGGCGCGAAGCTTTCAGCGATAAGTATCTTTCTCTTTCCGTCGTTAGTGTGTTTAATGGGCATCCTCTTCTTCATCCGTGCCCTCAGTGTTATCCGTGGTGAGTCCTCCAATCTTTATGGATTGGCGACCACTCGCGGCGCGGTTTTGCTTGTCTCAATCTGGGCGCTCACCTTCTGAAGGCCCGATGTCAGGGCTGTGATTTGCTTTTCTTTTTCGGCGAGCTTGGACTGCAAGTTCTTCTGTTGCTGCGCAATGGTTGCTTCCAACTTTTCGATCTTGCGGTGGTCTTTGAGGAACTCGTTGAGCAGCATGGCGTTGATCTGCTCGTAGCGGACCGTGTGCGGCTTGCCCTTCGGATCGCGAATTATCAGGTCAGGATTTACTTTTTCCACTTCCTCAGCCACCAGTCCAAACTGCGGTATGCGCTGCGGATCAATCTCTTTCTTGTAACGAAAACTCACCGGCTTAAGCCCCAGAATGGCTTCGCTGGCCTTGCCCATCGGCTTAATCTCATCCTTGAACCGCGCCGAGGAGTTGAACGTGCCCAGCTTACCGTCTGAATTTACAAAGACCGCAGCGCCTCCGGAGGCTGTTTGCCCACTGATTCCGGCAATAAAGGTTTGTGTCTGTGTCACGCCGATGCGGATGGTGTTGCTCTCGCCAGCCACACCAGGGTTGAGGATGTCAATATTTACATCGCCCGTGGTCAGATTACCGCCGGCGAAATCGCCCACGGCAACGTTAACGCTGCCGGTGGTGTTGTTAAAGAGCGCGCCTCCGCCGATGGCCGTGTTGCTGTTGCCGGTGGTGTTACTGAAAAGCGCACTTACCCCGTTGGCCGTGTTGCCTCCGCCGGTGGTATTACTTAAGAGAGCGTCAACACCATTGGCCGTGTTGTTCTCGCCGGTGGTGTTGTTTAAGAGCACCTGAAAACCGCTGGCCGTATTATCCTGGCCGATGGTGTTGTGGAAAAGCGCCTGATCGCCAGCGGCCGTGTTGTTGCTGCCGGTGGTGTTGTTAGCGAGCGCGTCAAATCCGTCGGCCGTGTTCTTGCTGCCGGTGTGGTTGGTAAAGAGCGCTTGCATACCACTTGCCGTGTTGAACTCGCCAGTGTCGTTTGAAAAGAGCGCACCTTCACCGGTGGCCGTGTTGAAGTTGCCGGTGGTGACGTTAGAAAGAGCGAACGCTCCATGGGCCGTGTTGTCGCTGCCGGTGGTGTTGCTAAAGAGCGCATTGACACCGGTGGCCGTGTTGTCGAAGCCGGTGGTGTTGTTGAAAAGGGCGGATGCTCCGTTGGCCGTGTTGTCGATGCCGGTGGTGTTGCTAAAGAGCGCTTGAAAGCCATTGGCCGTGTTAGCGCCTCCTTCGGTGTTGCTAAAGAGCGCGAACGCTCCGTCGGCCGTGTTGTTGCCGCCGGTGGTGTTGCTGAGGAGCGCCCCCGCGCCAGTGGCGGTATTCTGGTCGCCAGTATTAGCAAGGAGCGTTCCGGCACCAACACCCGTGCAGAAGCTGCCGTCGGTAAGGCTTAGGAGCGAATATATCCCGATTGCCGTGTTGTATGTGCCCGTGCTACGGCTCAAAAGGGCGTTGGTTCCCTCCGCCGTGTTACCTCCCGGATAGCCTCCGTCTGGTGCCGGAACGACTGCTTGCGCAATTTGGGAAAGCGCAACGATGCCAAAGGCCAGGAGTATCGTTGTCAATGTGATGTTGCGATTTTTCATGAGGTTGATGTTCTTTCGTTGTTTTAGCATCTCTGGCCCTCGTTGTTGAGAAGCCATATTTGCCTGTTCATTGATGTACTGCCCCAATTTCGGCCAAAGGTAACGCGGAAGAGCGGGATTTTTAAATCTGGGAAACCGCGGATCCACCGATAGCACGGATAAGAAGGCTGCACCCGATGTAACTCCGAAAGTTTTCGCGCGCAGGCGATGTAACCTTTTTTAACGAATCACGTCTGGCGTTTCCCTCGGCGCGAGAGAAACGGCGATCTTGTCGAAGCACGGGTTGCCGCGTGTTTCGTGGGCATCCTTTTCTTCATCCGTGCGATCCGCTGCCTGCCCGCCGTAGCTCTCAAGGCGAAGGCGGGTTATCTGTGGTGAGTCTTCCAATCTTTATGGATTGAGCACCATTCGCGGCGCGGGCTTGCTCATTTCGAGATGCGCGCTCACCTTTTGGATTTGCGCTGCCTGCTCTTTAATCTGCGCTGTGAGAACCTCAATTCCTTTCTGTTGCTGGTCGATTCTCGCTTCCTCTGTTGCTGCTCTGGAGTTGAGCTCACTGATGCGGGCTTGTTGTTCCTCGACCTTTTTGTGTTCTTTGAGGAACTCGTTAAGCAACATGGCGTTCACCTGGTCGTAGCGCACGGTGTAAATCTCGCCGTTCTCGTCCCGCACCACCAGGTCCGGATTTGCCTCGGCTACTTCCTCGGCGATTAAACCAAATTGCGGCGTGTTTGTGTTGTCGCTCTTGTAGTGAAACGTTACCGGCCTAAGCGCCAGGATCGCTTCGCTGGTTTCGTCCATCGGTTTAATCTCTCTCTTGAACCGGCGAGAGGAGGCCGCCACGCCAAGTTGACCGTCCGAGTTTACGACAACTGTTGAACCTGAAACGTTCGTACCAAAAATGCCGGCGATAAAGGTTCGTGTCTGTGTCACGCCGATGCGGATGGTGTTGCTCTCGGCAGCCACACCAGGGTTGAGGATATCAATATTTACATCGCCCGTGGTCAGATTACCGCCGGCGAAATCGCCCACGGCAACGTTAACGCTGCCGGTGGTGTTGCTAAAGAGCGCGCCTCCACCGATGGCTGTGTTGCTGCTGCCGGTGGTGTTGTTTAAAAGCGCCTGATTACCGCTGGCCGTGTTGCCTCCGCCGGTGGTGTTGTTTAAGAGCGCCTGAAAACCGTTGGCCGTGTTGCCTCCGCCGATGGTGTTGCTGTAAAGCGCGCTTACCCCGGTGGCCGTGTTGTTGCTGCCGGTGTTGTTAAAGAGCGCGTCAAACCCGTCGGCCGTGTTCTTGTTGCCGGTGGTGTTGCTAAAGAGCGCTTGCGCACCACTGGCCGTGTTGAACTCGCCAGTGTTGTTTGAAAAGAGCGCACTTACCCCGGTGGCCGTATTGGCGATGCCGGTTGTGTGGTTAGAAAGGGCGAACGCTCCATGGGCCGTGTTGTCGCTGCCGGTGGTGTTGCTCAAGAGCGCTTGAAAACCATTGGCCGTGTTGTCGCTGCCTTCGGTGTTGCTAGAGAGCACATTGACACCGGTGGCCGTGTTGTTGTTGCCGGTGGTGTTGCTAAAGAGCGCCTGGACACCGGTGGCCGTATTTTGGATGCCTTCGGTGTTGCTAGTAAGTGCATTAGCACCGGTGGCCGTGTTGTCGATGCCGGTGGCGTTGCTCAAGAGCGCTTGAAAGCCATTGGCCGTGTTTTGCTCGCCTTCGGTGTTGTTAAAGAGCGCGAACGCTCCATTGGCCGTGTTGTTGTCGCCGGTGGTGTTGCTTAAGAGCGCCCCCGCGCCAGTGGCCGTGTTTTCGTCTCCCGTGTTGGCAAGGAGCGTACCTGCGCCGGTCGCCGTGTTGAAGTTGCCGGTCGTGAGGCTCAGGAGCGAATACATACCAACCGCATTATTGTATACGCCGGTGGTGAGGTTCCCAAGGGCGTTGGTTCCCTCCGCCGTGTTACCTCCGGGATAGCCTCCGTCCGGCGCCGGGACGACCGCTTGCGCTATTGGCGAAAGCACAACGATGCCAAACGCCAGGAGTATCGTTGTGAATGTGATGTTTCGATTTTTCATCAGGTTGATGTTCTTTCGTTGTTTTAGCATCTCTGGCCTTCGTTGTTGAGAAGCCATATTTGCCTGTTCATTGATGTACTGCCCCAATTTCGGCCAAAGGTAACGCGGAAGAGCCGGATTTTGAATCTGGGAAGCCGGGGATTACGCGGATAGCACGGATAAGAACCGGCACGTCAAACCACGAATGAACACGAATCAAGAAGGCAGAAACCATTTACAAAGAATTGGTGGTCAGTTGCGTCCATTCGTAGTTAACACTTCGTAAATTTCGTCGTTATCGGTGTTATCCGCGCAATCCGCGGTTAAGTTCATTTCGGCGCGAGGGAGGCGACGATTTTTTCGAAGCGCGGATCGCAACGCAGCGGGTCCCAGAAGGGCAGCAGCTTCAATTGGCCATAACTGACGGCGGGGGTCGGAAGGCGGATGGCATGCGCAAGCTGTTCGCAGGCGAGAGCTCTGTCACCAACCGATGCAGCGATTCTAGCCAAACCCACGATCATACGCGCGCCGTTGGTCACATCCTTTTCTACCGGAAGCAGCTCCACGGCGCGTCGGCCCTCGCGCAGGGCTTCCTCTTTTCGTCCCAGTGCGGAGTCGATCAAACCAAGCACGCATAGAACACCAGCATCGTCAGGATCGGCGCGAACCAGTTTCTCCTGTTCCGCGCGCGCACGAGTGAAAGCGGCGCGTGCTTTGGCATCGTCTTGTTTCATCTGAGCGATGAGACCTTCTACAAAGCGCGGACTGTATTTTACCACCTCGTTACCAAAACTTTTTTCGCCGCGCGCCGCTAAAGCATTGTCAGCAGCAGCAGCATCGCGTTCGGCCAAAGCGCAGGTGAGCCATTTATCGACGATATCTGGAATCGCGCCAGGATTCGTAGCCCGAATTGAATCGATCAATTCATGCAGGGGCCGGGTATCTGCTTTCCAATCCAGTTCCACGAACGCGCGCGACGCTTTTAAATAGACGTCATTTGGCCTGATCGCCAACTCGCGATCCACAACTCCTTCTTCCTCCTTATAGCGCCGAAGATAGTTATAGCTAAAGGCGACCTGCCGCAGCAAGATGCTGTTGCGTGGGTCGAGCTCAATTGCGCGCTCGAAATAGCGTAACGCCTCTTCTTGATTACCGCCCGGGCGGTGACGCTCAATGTAACCCTTGAGCGCGAATAACCGAGCGTCATTGGGCAGGCTTTGGTGAGCAATTCCCAGTTCGGCCAAGGCTCCATCATAATCGAAGTATCCTTCATAAAGATGCTGCGCAAGGGCCAGGTGTGCTTCGCCCGCATCGGGACGTAACCGAGACGCTGCCTCGATCGCCGCTTTAGCTAACGCCAGACGTTCGGAAGTGCGGTCGAACCGATAGAAGTAAAGATGGTCATGAACCCAGGCAAGTTGGCAGTACGCCTGGAAAAAGGTTGGATCGTGCGCAACAGCCTGGTTTAGCAGATTGGCCGCTTGCAACAGATACCCTTTCTCAGTACTGCTCGAATTCCAGGCCAGAATGGGATTTTTGGCGCGGCTATAAAGATCAAAGGCTGTCAGATCGGCCGTTGGTGGGCGCTCTATAGCTTGTCTTTCAGCCGGCGAAATTTTGGCGTGAAGGCGCTCTGCGACCTTTTGTGCGATCTCGCTCTGGACCGCGAACGTGTCTTTCAAATCGCGGTCATATTCCTCTGCCCAGACGTGCGAATCAGTGCGGGCGTCGATCAACTGGGCGTTTATGTGAAGCCAGGCTCCCGTCTTGCGGACGCTGCCTTCCAATACGTGGGATGCGCCCAGCTCATCGCCGATCTGACGCGTATTGTGCTTGCCGCGAAATTCCATCACGCTAGTGCGGCTGATGACCTTGAGAGCGGCAATCTTCGCCAGCTTCGTCAAAAGGTCGTCCTGAACGCCATCAGCAAAGGAGGCGTCCTCCTTGTCGTTGCTCAGATTTTCAAATGGAAGCACCGCGATTCCAGCTGCTGCGGGACGGCGGAATAGGTCGCTTTTCCAAACGATCACACCGACCGTGGCTATTAGTGCGAGCGACAACGTGATCACGGCAGCAATAGCTGGCTTCCTTCGCACCCATTTTTTTCCACGAGCAAAAAGTCCAGTGCGTCGCGCTTGGATTGGCTCGTGTTTTAGCCAGCGCTCAAGGTCTTCGGCCAGCGCGAGAGCAGAAGCGTAACGGCGCTGCGGATCCTTCTGGAGACACTTCAGACAGATCGTGGAAAGGTC
>Ga0193722_1000181_pt1 | contig 13772 bp, 15 predicted proteins | sample H2m1metaG_FD_143044 | JGI IMG/M metagenome (GOLD analysis project Ga0193722, IMG submission 143044) | Soil microbial communities from a riparian zone of the East river system, Colorado, United States - H2m1 | ecosystem: Environmental > Terrestrial > Soil > Riparian zone | place: USA: East River...
TCCAGGTGAGGAGAGCGACATGAGCGGTCGTGTGTTCTCGGCGGGTGAATCCACGAACGTTTTCACTCCCCACGATGAGGCGAACAATCCGATCCCTTTCGACAAATCCAATCCACTTTGGGCAAAATTGAATACAGGTCGCATCCGCGTCACGGTCGAGATCTGTTATTGCTCGGCGCTCGACGAATGCTGGATCTTGCGCGGTGGCGGTACGACATTGAGCACTACAACCTCGGTGCGTCGCTGTCCGACTCGGTCGGCGGTTACCTTCCAGCAGTAGTCAGCGCACTATCGCAGATCTGGGGCCGGATTCCGTGGGTCGCGATATGAACGGAAGGCGGCAAGCCCGCAAAGAATGACGCTCGATCCGGAGATGTGCTTTTCATAGCAAAATTGTAACTTTACTTCGCACCAATCTTGGAGACGCTCGGTGAGCGCCAAGTCCGTTAGGCGTCTCCGCAAAAAAAGAGCCACCTGACCCGCTTCCCGCCGGGTATGGCCGCGCGCGAAGGGCTTGCTCGCACAACCCAAGGTTTGGAAGCTCGAAAGTGCTCAAGGAGAAAAAATCATGACAGCTGAAACGACAGCAACGCGTCCGCCCTTGCCTCCGTTCACTCGCGAGACTGCCATTCAAAAGGTTCGCTTAGCAGAAGATGGCTGGAACACTCGCGATCCGGAAAAAGTGGCACTCGCTTATGCAATCGACTCGCGCTGGAGAAATCGCGCCGAATTTCCGAATGGACGCCAGGAGATCATTCAGTTTCTAAAGCGGAAGTGGGCGAAAGAGCTGGACTACAGGCTCATCAAGGAACTCTGGGCGTTTACAGGCAATCGCATCGCCGTACGCTTTGCTTACGAGTGGCACGACGACTCGGGCCATTGGTATCGCTCATATGGCAACGAGAATTGGGAGTTCAATCCCGACGGGCTCATGGCATTTCGCTTTGCGTCCATCAACGATCTCCCCATCTTGGAATCAGATCGCAAATATCACTGGCCGCTTGGTCGTCGCCCGGATGATCACCCGGGATTGAGCGAACTCGGTTTATGACATCAGCATGGCGATTATGAAAAACCTTCACGGAACGCTTGTCGGCGGCTCACCCGCGAGTCCTGCTCGCGGCATGAACGCCTAACAAATCACCGCGCTGGTTAGAACAGAGCTACAAATGAGAGACACGATGATGGCTAAACAGGTTCTTCCGACGCGACGATTGTGCGGGTACTGCCGCGCCTAACGACAAACAAAGGCCGTAAATGGAACGAAATCAGAAGACAGTCATCATCACCGGAGCATCGCAAGGCATTGGCGCTGGCATCGTCAAAGCGTTTCTCGAGCACGGTTATGATGTCGTAGGAACCGCGCGCAATGCGACGAAATCGAAGGAGCTTTCGGCTTCTGATCACCTCGCGTTAGTCGACGGCGACGCAGGTCAATTTGAGACGGCGCAGAGGGTTGCGGAACTCGCGATCAAAAGGTTCGGCTCGATCGATGCCGTGATCGCGAACGCCGGCATCTTTTTGGTGAAGCCGTTCACGGAGTACACGGCAGATGACTTTCGCGCTCTCGTCTCGACCAACCTTGCAGGCTTTATTTACGTCACGCAGCTTGCCGTCAGACAGATGCAGGCACAGGGGACCGGCGGCAGCGTGGTGGGCATCACTGCATCGCTGGTCGATAATCCAATTGCCGACCAACCCGCTTCTCTTCCGATGATCACTAAAGGTGGCCTGAACGCAGGATTGAGAAGCCTGGCTTCTGAATACGCGAAAGAGCACATTCGATTCAACGCGGTAGCGCCCGGGACCGTCGACACACCGCTTCATGCCAAGGCTTCGAAGGATTTTTTGAAAACGCGTTCGCCGATGGGCTCAATCACCACCGTTGAGGACATTGCCGCCGCCGTGGTTTTTTTAACAGAAGCTCGCCAGATCACAGGAGAGGTGTTGCACGTGGATGGCGGTGCGCACCTTGGCAAATGGTAACTCGCAAAGGTTCTCGGTCGCCGAGCGCAGAGCAGAGATTGAAAGAACTCGGGATTAAGCTCCCGGTGCCACCTGAGCCGTTCGGGATCTATGTGGAAGCGGTGCGGACGGGCAATCTGCTTTTTCTGACTGGGATGCTTCCAACAGACGGGCGCGAGGCGAAGTTTATTGGGCGGGTAGGCGCGGAGCTCGATGTGGCCGCGGGGCGCAACGCGGCTCACCTCGCGGCGCTCAATGTTCTCGCGGTCGCGAGAAAACATTTGGGTTCGCTTGACAAGGTGACGCGCGTCGTCCGTCTCGGTGTGCTGATCGCTACTTCGGGAGATGTCCGCGATCAGCCGAGGGTCGCCGATGGCGCTTCGGAGTTGCTACAAGACGTCTTCGGAAAAGAGAAGAACCCTTGCCGCCTCGTGTACGGCGTCGCGAGCCTGCCGCTAGGTACCCCGGTCGAGCTCGAAGTGATCTTTGAGGTAGCGAATTAAGGCGGAAGTAGGAAGTAGTTTGCGTATGAGATAAATCGCTGTCGATCTCTCCTCTCAACCGAACCAAATAAAAGAAAAAGAGTATTGATCATGGACATGAAACTAGAGATTGGGTTCCTGCCTGTTTCCGATGTCGATCGCGCCAAAGCATTTTACGAGAAACTGGGGTGGCGGTTAGATATCGATTACGTCGCGAATGAAAAATTTCGGATTATACAATTTACCCCTCCTCATTCAGAGGCGTCGATCATCTTCGGCAAGGGAATCACATCCGCCGAGTCTAACTCGGCGGACAGCTTTGTCCTCGCCGTGGACAACGTCGACGCCGCCCGCGACGACTTGATCGCCCGCGGCGTCAACGTGAGCGAGATTTTCCACTATGCCGGTGGCCCCTTCAACAACTCATTAGAGAACCCACGCGTCGGCGGGCGCGACCCGCAGGGTCGTTCCTATTTTTCGTTTGCCTCGTTCGAAGATCCAGACGGAAACGCCTGGCTACTCCAGGAGATCACGACGCGACTTTCCGGTCGTGAATGGAAAGTGACGCAAGCACCGGCGCTAAACGTTGCAACCCTTGCCGAGCTCCTCCACGAGACGGAGGAGCACCACGGACAATATGAGAAGACGCACGCCAAGCATAACTGGTGGGACTGGTACGCGCCTTACTTGAACGCGCGGCAGAACGGTAGGAACCCAGAGGAGGCAGCCGTCGCCGCCGACCGCTACATGGAGGAAATTCTTCATGTTCCTCCCCGATGACGCCGTTCGATTGGCCATTCCCATGCAATGGCCAATCCGATCACTAAGCGCGACGCTAGATTGCGTTTCGATTCCATCTTTAGGAGGGAATCAGGATTCACTCTAAGGTGGCAGTGCAAAATCCCACACTCGCGCAGCGACCCCGACTGAAATAGAGATAAGGTCAACCATGCATCCAACTACGTACACCGCGAAAGCTTATTCCGCCTCCAGTGAAACATCGCCGCTGGCCTCAACGAAAATCCAGCGTCGTGATCCAACCGATCGCGACGTGGAGATAGAGATCCTCTTCTGCGGCATCTGTCACTCCGATCTTCATTCGGTGCGCAACGAATGGAGTGAGTTCATGGCCACGAATTATCCAATCGTTCCCGGGCATGAGATTATCGGTCGGGTTATTAAGGTCGGGTCGGCAGTTACCAAGTACAAGGCAGGCGATCTCGTCGCGGTCGGTTGCATGGTCGATTCGGACGGTACTTGCCACAACTGCAAAGCAGGCCTTGAACAGTTCTGTCCGAACATGGTCCTCACTTTCAATTCGCCGGACAAGCACCTCGGCGGCTTTACCTATGGTGGCTATTCTGAAAGCATCGTCGTCGACGAACACTTCGTTTTGCGCGTTCCGTCTAATTTGAATCCCGCCGGTGCCGCACCACTGCTTTGCGCTGGAATCACAACATACTCGCCGATGCGCCACTGGGGTGTGGGCAAAGGCAAGAAAATCGGTGTGGTTGGTCTCGGTGGGCTTGGTCACATGGCCGTGAAGTTCGGCCATGCGTTCGGAGCCCACGTTGTCGTGTTTACCACGTCGCCTAACAAGAAAGAGGACGCGCTGCGCCTCGGCGCAGACGAAACTGTCATATCCCGCAATGCTAACGAGATGGAGAAGCACGCCGGCAGCTTCGATTTCATCATCGACACCGTCTCCGGTAATCACGACATCAACGCCTACATCAATTTACTCGGTGTCGATGGCAATCTTACGATGGTCGGCGCGCCCGCGGAGCCTCTCGCAGTCCCGGCATTCAGCCTCATCGTGCGGCGTCGCAGTTTCTCGGGCTCTGCCATTGGTGGCATCGCCGAAACGCAGGAGATGCTCGACTTTTGCGGGACCAATAACATCACCGCCGACGTCGAAGTGATTCCTATTCAGAAGGTCAACGAAGCCTACGAGCGATTACTCAAGTCCGATGTGAAGTACCGCTTCTCCATAGACATGGCTTCGCTTAAGTCGGAGTGACCAATCTAGTTGGTAGTTGAGACCTGATTCACTTTCGGAGTTCAGAAAGATGAAAAAACGCAAACTTGGAAAAACTAACCTGGAAGTCTCTGCCATCGGACTGGGCTGTATGGGAATGACCTTTGCGTACGGTCCGCCTGGCAACAAACAGGAGATGATCGCAGTGATTCGGTCGGCCGTTGAACGCGGCGTCACATTTTTTGATACTGCCGAAGTTTATGGTCCGTACACAAACGAAGAACTCGTTGGCGAAGCGCTCGCTCCGTTTCGCAAGCAAGTGGTGATAGCCACCAAGTTCGGGTTCGAGTATAGTGACGGTGATACGCGGCCGGGAGCGGCAGGCCTCAATAGTCGGCCGGAGCATATCAGGGAGGTTGCTGAAGCCTCGCTCAAGCGACTCCGGACCGATGTGATCGATCTGTTTTATCAACACCGTGTTGATCCCAAAGTGCCAATCGAAGATGTGGCAGGAGCGGTGAAGGAGCTCATTGGGGAGGGAAAGGTGAAGCACTTCGGTCTTTCTGAGCCAGGAGTACAAACGATCCGTCGCGCACACGCGGTGCAGCCCGTCACTGCAGTTCAAAGCGAATATTCGTTGTGGTTCCGAGATCCTGAGAAGGAACTGCTGTCGGCGCTCGAGGAACTCTCGATCGGTTTTGTCCCGTACAGTCCGCTTGGAAGAGGCTTCCTCACTGGGAAAATGGACGAGAACACAACGTTCGACAGTTCGGACTTTCGCAACACGCTCCCTCGTTTTACGCCGGAGGCTCGGAAAGCGAATCAGACTTTGGTCGATCTGCTTGGCGAGATCGCAAAACGCAAGAAGGCGACCCCGGCTCAGATCGCGCTTGCCTGGTTGCTCGCGCAGAAACCGTGGATAGTTCCAATTCCCGGAACTACGAAACTAAAGCGGCTGGAAGAGAATATCGGAGCAGCAGAAGTCGAACTTACGCCAGACGATCTTCGCGAGATCGAAAGTGTTTCCTCAAAGATCAAGGTAGAAGGGGCTCGATATCCCGAGAAGCTGGAACAAATGACAGGCCGGTGAGGTCACAAGTAAGAAAGAAGTCAGAAGTAAAAAACTTCGACGTCGGTCAATCTTGTGAATTGTGTTTAAGGATTTTCGCGACTTTCTCGATTGTATTCCAATTGCGGTTGGTTGCTGGCACGCCGAGCAGCTTCTCGATTTTGCCGAGGTAACTGATTGCTTTCATCTGCCGCCGATATAGCCCCAAAACAAATCTGTCTTCGATCCCAATTATCCTGAGCACCCAGTCGTCGTCCGAAGGCAGGCTGACAGGTAGAGGCGGCGGCGAGGGAAGGCGTTTGGCCAGAATATTAACAAACCGCGTTATGTCCGGTCCTGCTGGTTGCCGCGCGAATGGATCCTTTGATGCAAGCTTGATGACTTCGCGCGCGGGACAGATCATGATCTCGCATTTGAATGGCAGCTTCTTTGCGATTGCTGCGCGCAGAGTCGATTCACTGGCATCTTTGCGGACCACAAATGTTCCGACCGCGCCGATGTTGATCACACCGAACTTCGACAACTGTTTCGCGAGCAGCGCGGGCTGACATCGATTAGCTCCGCCGACATTCACCGCACGAAGAAAAACGACCCACTTCATAAGGTAATAGTCAATGGTTGAGAGTTGAGAGTCGCAACGAGCAAGGGATGTGGGAAGTCAATGGCGTTGGAGCCGGATTCGTGCAACCAGATGTTGCATGAGAATGATGTCGATCCTGCCCGTCAGCGTTCTAGTTTTGGTAGCAGCGAGTGCGTCAGCACAGCCAACGATTGTGCGCAAAGAGTTGTACAAAGCCAACATTGGGACACAACCGATCTCGATCGTCGACGTGCGCGAAATCGTTCTTCAGCCGAAGCAGATAGCGGGACTGCATCGGCATCCCTGTCCGGTAATTAGTTATGTCGCGGAAGGCACAATCAAGTTTCAGATTAGAGGAGAAAAAATGCAGCTCATTCATGCCGGACACGTTTGTTATGAGCCGGCCGGCGCAATCATTGAGCATTTCGATAACGCATCGGATCTCGAGGCCGCGAAATTTATTCCATACTACCTGCTCAACGGGCAAAAAGAGTTAATCGAAATGCTTCCTGCTACTCAGATTAAGCCGCAGTAAATATCGGAAAGTTAACGTTCGATGTTTTTCGAGATCCGAATCCGCCGGCTTACGGAAGAGCTCTTCGTGCTGCCGCCGCCTTCAGATCCTTTACCGCGACACTGGGTAATGCATTATCGATTGTCGTCTGCCCGCTGCCTTCGGAGCGAGCCTACCGCCAGGCGCCGAGGATGGCGCCCATCGCGACAAAGGCCACGACGTGGTAGCCGCCATTGACCAGGATGTAGGTCCACGAACGATTCTCGAACAAAGCAATAATACCCAGTCCCGCTGCGACCCAGCCGACGCCAGCTAGCGCTCCGGCGGTCATTCCCCACACGACTGTGGTTTTAGGGTCGGCCAGAAACATAGCCAGGTTTGCGGATATGACGAGCGCGAGAATGAATGAGCCGCCGAAGGCACGGGCTTTGTTGAAGCCTGCAACCTGTTCTTCGCTAAATCCATTCACGCGCATCCAGACTTTGCCGAACAAGACCGGCGAATACCAAAGGGCGCCGATCACAAACGTAGAGAGAGCCGCCGCGAAAACGGCCAGCCAATTGATTTGATTAGGATTCATTCTTCCACTCACTAGCGAAACAGTGCCGGAGTGTATTGGAAGAATTTTACCTAGCAGCGAATCGGCACAAAATTCGGGTATTCCGGGCGTTCGTTCAGATAATCACTTGGCGTCAATCCGCAGAATTCTCTAAAGTCATTGATGAAGTGAGCCTGATCGTAGTAGCCGCAGCCAGTCGCGATCTCGGTCCAGCGCAGCGGGTGGCACTGCTTAATCTGGTTGATCGCGCGTTGAAATCGAAGCACGCGGCAAAATTTCTTCGGCGTCATTCCTACTTGCTCGGTGAAGATTTCGATAAGCCGTCGCCGGCTGAGCCCAACCTCGGCAGTCACTTTGCCGACCGTAGTACCTTCCGGCTCGCGCTTGAAAGATTCGAGTGCGTGACGCACGGCGCGATGACGCGGAGCAAAGCCGCGCCAGCAGGCGAGCAGCGCATTCTCAAGAATGCGAAATTTGGCCGCTCGGCCGGACGCTTCGAGTAATTGATCGCGCAAATTTTGCGCTTCGCAGTTCCAAAACGTGTCGAGTTCCACGACGTTATTTCGCAATTCACACAGCGGCAGACCGAAAAAGGCACTCGCTCCGCCAGGCCTCAGATGAACCCCGATCATTGAAGCATTCGGCGCGGTGTCAATGACGATGAACTCGGAATGCGGCCCGGAGAGCCAGCTCCGGCGATAGCTTTCGCGCGGCTGATAGCTGATTGGATCGAATATATGCCGCTTCTCGTCGCGCAGATTGATGATGATCTCCATCGAGCCATCCGGAAGAACACGCTCGAGGCGATGATCGGCGTAAAAGCCTTCATGAAACCAAAGCATCTCGATGAATTGATCTAGTGGCGGTCTCGGGATGTGAGTGGCGTAGATCATTGCCGCTACGCTTGTACACGCTGCGTCGCGTAAGCTCGATACTGAACTTGCGCTGTCATTACGATTTCTCAAAACGAGTCGCGCAGTAGGCGTGCGGTCTTTGCTCGCGTTGCAATAATTTGGGCGAAGCTTTCCTTGCTTTTACTAGCGCGCGTTGTCACCGCCTACTTTGGATTCACTTATTGTTTCTGCTGATCAATCGAAACCTTCAAACGAGATTCGTTTGAATGAATTGCGGGCTGGCGTGGATATCAATCTGACGCAGGACAGTGTCCCCCGAGTTAACAAATCGGTGCGGCGTATTCGCGGGAATCACCACGATACCGCCGGATTTCACTTCGCGCGTGTCGTCGCCCACCGTGATGGTGGCGGCGCCTTCGAGTGTGAACGCCACCTCGACATAAGGATGCGTGTGCAATGGCGGGCCCTGGCCGGGTTTCGCGCTGACGATATACGCCGAGAACGGCGCACCCTGCTTTTCTCCCACGAATTCATACGACATTCCAACAAACGGCAACTGCTCGAGATTTAGAAAGGACATAAGAAAGTGACGACTGACAGGCGACGAGTGAAGTAACGCAGATTACACGGATTGAATGACATTTGGCAATTGCTGCAGGGCGAAATTTCCAGGCGTCTCCCGTCTTCTTTATTTTTGCCTGGGCTGACTCTCCCGCGCGATAACGACTGCACGCTGCAGCACTTCGTTAGCGGGAGTTTCGACTGCGGGTATGGGAATGGCGATATCAGGTGTCACACCGCGTGAGCGCAGATCGCCGTTGGGGCGAACGATATGCGCTTTCGGGTAACAAACGACGATTCCCGTCTTCGGGAGCGTGAATTTCTCCATGGCGCCGTAGGTCGTCGCCATGTCCGATGTTTCTTCGCCGAGAACGGTTCCGAACTTGTAGTCTTGCACGAGAGCGGCCACCGCAACGGTGTTGGAATAAGATTGCCGGTCGATGAGCAGAAACACTTGCCCGCGGAAACGCTCGTCTTTGCGCGGCTGGGCGAGCGGCATTTCGAAATCAACGATCTCGCCGGGGCGCGCCTTCGCATACATTTCTGCGTACTGGCGCGATACCGGTCCAGCGGCAGCAGCATCATTTCGGATGCGGTCTGCATTGGCCTTGGTCGATTCGGGACTCACCCGCACCTTGAATTGCGAGAAGAAGCGGAACGGTTTGTCGGCGAACCACGCGATCATCATGTCGCTGAAGAGATTGTCGCCGCCGGGATTTGCACGCAGGTCGATGATGAGGCGATCCACCTTTGCGGCGTTGAATTTGGCAAAGGCATCGTCGATGAAAGTGCGAAAGCCTGAAGTATCCCACGCCTCCGCTTCGGTTTTGGCCTCCGCATTGTAAAACGGCCCCGGGCGTAGATAGCCGACATTGTTTGCGAGGATTTTCGTCTCACGCATCGGTCGATCGAGCTTGAGCGCGGCCGGCTGGGCAGCGGCGAAGGCTTTCATCTCGGCGCTGGTAAGCGCCGGAACGCGCACCTCTTGGGTTTTGCCGTCGAATTTGCGTACCATAAGATCGAACGCGGCCGTTTCGCCAAGTTCAACCCAGAGGTAGATCGAGAAATCGAAGTCCATGAACGAATGCGCCATGTAAGGAGTCTCCGCCGAGACGTGACGTTCCGTCCGCTTCAGCCACTCCTGCATCCTGACTCCATTTATCTTCAGGATTTCGTCACCGCGCGCGATCGCATTGATCCCACTTTCGTTTTGCGCGACAATCGTTTTTCCATCCACGACGCGAATGGCGAGTGGAAACGCCTTGCCGCCATCTTCTAAATATTGGGTCCATATGGCGCGCGGAAGATCCACGCGCGTGTGTCCCATGCGCACCAGGGAAGCGAATTCTTCGAAGCGTATTTGGGCCTCGAGCAACGTCATCGGCTTGTTCAAACCGGCCAGAGTGTCGCGATACGCCCGGTCTAGTTCGGTTCTCGGCGTGAAGGCGTACAGATCGAACGCCGCCGATTGCAGTCCCTGGTACATGGCTGTGAAATCAGCGCGCAGTTCGGACGGGGTGAAGCGTTGTTGGGTGTCGGACTTCCTTCCCGCGAAAACAGGCGAGATAACGGATGCTATCGCAAGCAGAAATACCAACCGTGAAAAAGCAAAGGCTGTCCGCTGAATCATCGTGTTCTCATTTGTTCCAATGAGATGCACTAGGACCGCGACTGGATTCAGAAATTGCTAAAGAGCATTCATCAGACTTCCCAAGCCGGCAGAGGATCTCGGCCAGCTTGGCTAACTCGGATGGCAGCCTGACATCCAAACACTGCTCTGCCAGCTGCAAAGGAAGAGAGAAATCTTGACCAAGAGCGACTAACAGCCTTTGACTAGCGTTGCTTGTAAGGGCCGAGCGCAATGCGAAACAAGGAAACAAAAGGGAATCTCAGTGTCCAGGCGATTGCTGGGACTCATGTCGTGCTTCTCGGGATTGATTTTCCCGAGCAAGATTGCCCGGGTCTACGTGGATTTGCCTTGCGACGAGAAGATCATACTGAGGGAGAGAAATATTGGCTGTCCGGATATAAGACTTTCAAAAGCGTAGAACCATTTCCACCTCCAGGGATACTCTACTCAACGCGGCAACATCCTATTCAAGGCTTCACGTGGTCGGATTTTTCCGCGAAACCGGAGCATGATTACACGTATGAAGTGTTTGCCCTGAGAGGCGTGCCTGCGACTCCGCAAGAGGCCGAAAAAGTAGCCGTCAAGATTCGGACTGAGAGTGAGCATGGCAGGACCAATCATGTGCATTTTAACCGCGGGGCCGCAGCATCGCAGGAGTACACGCGGTTGTTTGGCGACAAGCGGCCCGAGGAAGTGGGACCGTCGGCGTTCACATGGCTTTCGCGCGGCGCAGCCGAATCCATCGCGGAGTTCATTGGGCGTGCCGTTGGACCAGGTTGGGGACTGCGCGTCGGCGCTTACGAATTCACCGATGAGACTGTGCTCAAAGCGCTCGGCGCTGCCCGCGACCGCGGTGCCGATGTGGCGGTCCTTTATCACGCAAAAAATGACGAACAAAAGATCGCTAATGAGGCGGCCATCCAGAAATTCGGCCTGGAGAATATTTGCCAGCCCCGCAATGCGCAGGGCCTGACCCTTTCACATAACAAAACCATCGTGTTAATGAAAGCCGGCGTGACACAAGCAGTGCTCACTGGCTCGACCAATTTCAGTGTCGGAGGAATTTATGGGCACAGCAACGTTGTGCACATTTGCGAGAGGGATGATGTCGCGGCGAAATATTTATGGCTGTGGAATGAACTGAAGAAGAACACGCCGAAATCTGGGGATGCAGGCGTGCTGGCCGGTAAGACGCCGCTTCCAGGCGATCCGCTCGCGAAACAAATCACTCCTATTTTTAGTCCGCGCGATTCTATGCAGGCATTGGACTGGTATGCGGAGGAGGCCAAAGGCGCGAATGACGCGCTGTTCATGACGTTTGCCTTCGGCATGAACGAGCGTTTCCAGGATGCGTACCGAACTGGAACCGCCAAACTGCGTTACGCGTTGATGGAAGCGATGAGCGGACCGACCAGGACCAAAGAGCAGCGCCTCGCCAACGAAGCCGCAATCATCAAGCTAAGGAAAATGAAAGCGAACAAGTTCGCGATTGGATCGCGCTTAGGTAAAGGCGCGTTCAACCACTGGCTCGTAGAGCAGCTCTCAGGTTTGAACGTTCACGTGCGATATCTCCATACGAAATACATGCTGGTCGATCCGTTAGGCGCCAATCCGCTGGTAGTTTCCGGTTCTGCGAACTTTAGTGACGCTTCGACTACCAATAATGACGAGAACATGCTGATCATTCGCGGCAACCCTCGCGTTGCCGATATTTATCTTGGCGAGTTCATGCGTCTCTACCGCCACTTTGCATTCCGCGACTGGCTTACGCAACATCCGGGAGCCGACGAAGTGCAAGTCGGACATCTCGATGACACCGATCAATGGTGGAAGCGCTACTTTGGCGACAGCTTCGAATCTCGGCAACGCAGCTACTTCGCCAGTTAGATTATTGTAGTGGCGGCTGCCCGCTCGCGAAGACTTTCAGAATGTTAGCCGCGATCCGTGACTCAAAATTTTGCCGCCTCACGCGGGGCGATACACGGCATAACCTCGAGGCGGCGCCCAAAGATCGACCCAGCCTGACTCGTTAGTCCATTTTTCCTCCGGCACCCCTGCGTCATCGTGACCGCGCCACGCCGCTGGAGCAAGCCGCGTGCTGTTCCACCGTGTTTGAACCCACGTGCCATTCCAACTACCTCGGTTGTTTAACACAAAAACCAGTCCGCTCTGGTGACCGTCGCCCATCCGTTGCATGACATAGAGATCGTCGTTTACGAAAAGCACCTGCGCCGCGCCGGCAGCATGTTGTTCGTGAGCTTTAATGAGCGCCTTGATACCGCTTTGATTATTGGGCTGGGCAAGATCCCAGTTGAAGTAATCCTGCCAGAAGACGCACGGATAACCTTCGTGCGTAAGTATAAAGGCGTAAGCGAGCAGCTTGTCATTAATGAGCGGACTGTCACGCACCACGTCGTGGTTTTCGACGAAAGTGACAGCTTGCGCGGGGCGGTCCCATACCAGGACTCCGCGTTCTGCGAGATTGCGGAGGCTGAATCCATAGCTGTCGCACAAGTCACGCAGACGCCAGCGCAGCGGGAAATCAAATGCACCGACCGGATTGTCCGACCACGCATTTGCTTCATCCAGCCAATCACCGATCGTGCGTTCACTGTCCCAGCATTCACCGACGGCGTACGGTTTGAAGCTGGTGCTTCCGCGCAGGGCCCGCAGTTCCTGAATCGAGCGAACCATCCAGCCGCCATAACCCTTGACCATGTCGTAGCGGAATCCATCGAACCCAACTTCTTCCAAGAGCCAGCGGGCATAGTTGATGAGCTCGGTGTAAACCAAAGGCGTCCGATGACAAAGGTCCGGCATATCGCCGAAAGTCGCGCCATCCCAGGTCTCGTACTGGCTTGGATGAAAGCATTTCCAATCGCGCGGAAATTTGCCGCTGCTTGGGTCGAACCTTGTCCAGCGCGACAGGCCGTCGATCGGATTCAGTTCCTGGGCATCGCCGCCGCTGTTATGATTGAATACCAGATCGGCGTACACTTGCAGCCCGTGTGCGTGAGCAGACTGGATCAGGTCGAGCAATTCTGTTTTGCAACCGAACCACGTAGGCACGCCGCCTTTCTGATCGAACTCGCCCAGGTCATAGAAGTCGTAGGGATCGTAGCCCATCGATTTCCATCCGGCGGCTTTGTTTGCGGGCGGAAGCCACAACGCAGTGAAACCGGCTTCCGCGATGGCAGGTAGTCTTGATTTGATAAACGTCCACCATTCGTGCTCCCGGTTTTCTGCCTTGGGACAATCCCAATAAAATGCTTGTAACATAACACCCATAACTCGCGTTCCTTTCGGCCTGAAGCGGCGCTGCCATGCTACACACCCAGTGATGACTCACAAGCAGCAATCAGGTTACAAAATCGAGGCGTTGTGATAAGAACAAATTGCGAATGAAGAAATCGGTCGTCTTCGGTTGTGTTGGTGCGCTGTTGTTAATCGGGTTCCTCGGATGCGAAAAGAGGAGTGGCGACGCCGTCGTGATCGGAAAGGATTACGTCGCGGCTGTGAAGCAAGGCGAGGAAATCAAAGATCAACGGGCGACCAATCACGACCAATGGATCGTAAAAGT
>Ga0193722_1000182_pt1 | contig 13767 bp, 12 predicted proteins | sample H2m1metaG_FD_143044 | JGI IMG/M metagenome (GOLD analysis project Ga0193722, IMG submission 143044) | Soil microbial communities from a riparian zone of the East river system, Colorado, United States - H2m1 | ecosystem: Environmental > Terrestrial > Soil > Riparian zone | place: USA: East River...
ACATTACGTTTATCGACACCGTGCGCGATCAGCACCACTCTCAGCCCTGAAGCAAGGTGGCTCAGGACGAAGAAGACGCCGAGCGCGTAGTGAGGCAGCAGACGGATATTCCATGCGTCATGAATGAGCCCAGTCGGGGCTCCAATCGCGAAATTCCAATCCGTCGGTATGCCGAGGAAGCTTCGCGCGTAGATGAAGACCGAGTTCATGTGGCCGAGAATGAACAGTGAGAGATAGGCTCCCGAAGCGACCTGATAGGTCCGCTGGAAGTCATGCGCTGCGGCGCTCCAGCGCCATGCCAGAAAGAGGCCGGTGCCGATCTGGAAAAGCATGGCCGCCACCAACAACGGTTCACCTACGGCAGATCGATAAACCACGCGTCCAATCTTCATAACGGCCGCATGCGCATCCGGCCCTATCAAGCCGAACAGATGATTAGTGAGATGAAACACCACATATAGGGACAGGACCGCGGCCATTACCCCGTGGACAACCCGCCAACCCCTGATTGCAGGCACAGCTGCAGCGACCGGATCTCGGGCAGACTGCGACCAGATCGCGATTGCGAGCCAAATCGCGCACCAGACGACCTCGTCGGGAATAGGGCTTTTGATCAAGGCCTGGACAACGCCGAGAAAGACATAGAGCGTTGGCGACGCCACGCTGGCATAGGCGAGGCGTCTTGGACCGGGATTGGACGCGGGACGACAAGCCAGAGCGATCCCAAGAAACGGCACGACGAACGCAACGACCATGATGAAGGCCGCGCTGGCGATTGCGAGCGGTGGCGGGCTTACGGGCTGCGTGCCGACGATGGCATGAAAAGCGTTGAGCAGAAATGGATAACAAATCGCCGCCGCTGCGGGAACCAGAGCCAAATAGTCAAAGCGCTTCTTAAGAAACCTTCTGCGATTCTGCGGTCGAACGAATGCTTCCATCATAAGCCTATAAAGCAGCAACAAAGGAACCAGTGTACGAGACGACTTCCAAGACAGGTTTGAAAACTTGCCTTCGCGTATCACGCCGCGCGGCAAGCGGCAAATAACAATCGTCTATCGACTCTATGGCGAGAGGTGATTTCCGTTGCCAGCGTTGCAAGGTCATTCTCCAAAGCATCGTCGGACCGAAACTTTCAGTGCCGAAACCGACACGCGGAACACGATGCGAGCTTGAGAAGCCAGGAGGCTCGATATGCAAAGCAACGACGCAATTGAAGTCGTCGCGCCTCTTGGCGGTAGAATCAGCGAAGTTGCCTTATTCCCGAATGCGGCTGCCGTTCTTGCGGGCGCTGCGGGTGTATTGGTGGAACCGGGTCGGATTTTTCACGCCGCCGGACGGCATCTATCATCGCTTGAGAGCGACGTCGCCCTGTTCGTTAGGAGGATCGAGATCCCTGTGATTGGCAGAGATGGTGAAATTGCCGGCGTGCCGTGCCGCAACTCACCGCCGAGCAGCGCCTCGCGCTCTCAATTGCAACATTCTAGGTCCTTGGGTAGACGGAAGTGAGTGCGACTGACAGAACGGAGTATCCGGCTCCGGCGACCCGGCTCGATCGCGGTTCGTTTCGCCGCCTTGCACGATGGGGCGGCGCACCGATCGGTATGCTGTTCGCGCTCGCGCTCGCTGGCTGCGATGAGAAGGCGCAATCGCAGGCGGCCGCGCCTCCGCCACCGCCGGTGACGGTGGCACAACCGGTCAAACGGACCGTCACCGACTGGGACGAGTTCACCGGCCGCTTCGAGGCGATCCAGGAGGTTCAGGTCCGTGCCCGCGTCGGCGGCTTTGTCACCGGTGTCGAGTTTAAGGACGGCGACATGGTGCATGCCGGCGACCTGCTCTACATCATCGACCCTCGTCCGTTCGAGGCGGTGGCGACGCAGGCCGACGGTCAGCTTGCCGATGCACGCGCCAAGGCGGAGCTGGCCAAGCGCGAGCTCGATCGCGGTCTGACCCTCGTGCAGACCAGCGCAGTCTCCGAACAGGTGGTCGACCAGCGTCGTCAGGCCTTGCAGGCCGCCCACGCCGCCGAGACCATCGCCGAAGGCGCGCTCAAGGCCGCCCAGCTCAACGTCGAGTTCACGCACGTGGTGGCACCGATCACCGGCCGCGTCAGCCGCCATCTCGTCAGCGTCGGCAATCTCGTGTCAGGTAGCGACAACGGCGCCTCGACGCTGCTCACCACCATCGTCTCGATGGACCCGATCTACATCTATTTCGACGTGGACGAGGCGACCTACCTCAGGAACAGCAAGCTCTGGTTCGAAGGCAAGCGGCCGAGCTCGCGCGACACGCCCAACCCGGTGCAGGTGGCGCTGACCGGCGAAACCAAGCCGTCGCATGAGGGCCATATGGACTTCATCGACAACCGCCTTGACGTATCAACCGGCACGCTGCGCAGCCGCGCGGTGATACCGAATCACGACCTTTCGATTCTGCCGGGCCAGTTCGGCCGCGTGCGGCTGATCGGATCTTCGCCCTATGAGGCGCTGCTGTTGCCGGATACGGCGATCGCGACCGACCAGTCGCGCAAGATCGTGTTCGTGGTCAAGGACAACGACACGCTGGAAGCGCGCGCGGTCGAGCTAGGGCCGCTGTATGAAGGCCTGCGCGTGATCCGAACGGGCCTCAAACCCGAAGACCGCGTCATCATCGACGGCCTCCAGCGTGCCCGCGTCGGCGCCAAGGTGGCTCCGCACAAGGGCGAGATCGGCGGCAACAATTCATGAATCTCGGACGCCTCTCCATCAATCAGCCTATTCTGGCAATGGTGCTGTCGATCGTGCTCCTGATCGTGGGCGCGATCGCCTATCGGACACTGCCGGTCGCCGAATATCCGGAAGTGGTGCCGCCGACGGTAGTCGTCACCGCGCAATATCCGGGCGCGTCCGCGCAAACCATTTCCGACACCGTGGCTGCTCCCATCGAGCAGCAGATCAACGGCGTCGAGGACATGCTGTACATGTACAGCCAGGCGACCTCGAATGGCCAGCTCACCATCACCATCACCTTCAAGCTCGGTACTGATCTCGACAAGGCGCAGGTGCTGGTGCAGAACCGCGTCGCGATCGCGCAGCCACAATTGCCGGAGGAGGTGCAGCGCAACGGCGTCGTCACCAAGAAGGACTCGCCCGACATTCTGATGGTCGTCTTCATGCTGTCGCCGGACGACACCCTCGACCAGCTCTACATCTCCAACTATGCGTTGCTGCAGGTCCGCGACCAGCTTTTGCGGCTCGATGGCATCGGTGACATCACGATTTTCGGCGCGCGCGATTATTCGATGCGGCTGTGGCTTGATCCTGACAAGATCTCGAATCTCGGCATGACCGCAAGTGACGTCGTCGCCGCGATCCGCGCCCAAAATCTGCAGATCACCGGCGGTCAGCTTGCGAGCCCGCCGATTGCCGACCGCGCCTTCCAGCCGAACCTCACCTTCGTTGGCCGGCTGAAGGATCCATCCCAATTCGAGGACATCGTCGTCAAATCGGGCCAGGACGGCCGCATCGTTCGCCTGCGCGACGTGGCGCGGATCGAGCTCGGCGCGCTCGACTATTCCACCAACAGCTTCCTGTTGCGCAAGTCAGCGGTGGCGATGCGGGTGACGCAGCGGCCAGGATCGAACGCGCTTGCGACTGCCGAGGGCATCAAGGACACGATGGAGAAGCTGAAGCCCGGCTTCCCCAAGGGGCTGGACTACAATATCGGCTATAACCCGACCGAATTCATCGCCCAGTCGATCCACGAACTGATCAAGACCATCTACGAGGCGATGCTGCTGGTCGTTATCGTGGTGCTGGTGTTCCTGCAGGGCTGGCGGCCGGCGATCATCCCGATCGTGGCGATTCCGGTGTCGCTGGTCGGAACTTTTGCGGCCATGGCAGCCCTCGGCTATGGCATCAACAATCTCACGCTGTTCGGCCTTGTGCTCGCGGTTGGCATCGTGGTCGACGACGCCATTGTCGTGGTCGAGAATGTCGAGCGGCATCTCGCGCAAGGCTTGAGCCGGCGCGATGCCGCGCTGAAGACGATGGAGGAGGTCGGCGGCGCACTGGTGTCGATCGCGCTGGTGTTGTGCGCTGTGTTCGTGCCGACCGCGTTTCTCGGTGGCATTACCGGGCAGTTCTTCCAGCAGTTCGCGGTCACCATCGCGGTCGCGACAGCAATCTCCTGCTTCTGTTCGCTGACCCTGTCGCCGGCACTGGCTTCGCAGATCCTCCTTCCGCGCGAGGAGAAGCGGCCGCCGGCCGCCTGGAATCTGATCGCGCGCGGCTGGGAATGGTTCACCAGGCTGTTCAACCGCGGCTTTGACTGGCTGTCGCATTTTTATGCTGACGTCGCAGGCTTCGTGATCGGGCATCGCGTGGTGATGCTGCTCGTGTATGTGATCCTGATCGGCAGCGCCGGCTGGCTGCTTGTCACCACGCCCCAGGGCTACATTCCGGCACAGGATCGCGGCTACGTGATCATATCCGCGCAACTGCCGGGCGCGGCCTCGCTGGCGCGGACCACCGAGATCGTTCGCAGGATCGAGAACATCGCGCTCGATACGCCCGGAATTTCGCATATCGCGGTCTTTGCAGGTCTGTCGGGAGCGACCCGCACACAGGCGAGCAACTCGGCGGCGTTGTTTCCGGTGTTCGAAGAACCGGAGGTGCGCCTCAAGAAGGGGCTGAACGCGCGGGTGATCACGGCGGATCTGCGCAAGCGGCTGTCAGCCATCGAAGGCGCCTTCATCATCGTGATCCCACCGCCGCCGATCCCGGGCATCGGCACCGGCGGCGGTTTCACCATGCGCATCCAGGACCGGCAGGGCCGTGGTCCGAAACTGCTGGCGGCGGCGACCGATGAACTCGTCGCAGCGGCGCGCAAGTCGCCGCTGCTCCTCGCCCCCACTGTGTTCTCGCCGTTCTCCGCGAACACGCCGCAGGTCTTCGTCGACATCGATCAGGTCAAGGCGCAGAAGCTCGGCGTTCCCATCCAGAACATCACCGACACGATCCAGACCTATTTCGGCTCGACCTATGTCAACGACTTCAACCTGTTCGGCCGCACCTATCACGTCACCGCACAGGCCGACCTGCCGTTCCGGAAGGAGCGTCCTGATCTTGCGCGGCTGCGGACCCGCAACGCCAATGCCGACACGGTCATGCTCGGCAGCGTCGTAGATTTCAAGGACGTCTCGGGCCCCGATCGCGTCGCCCGCTACAATCTCTATTCGGCGGCCGAGCTGCAGGGCGAAGGCTTGCCGGGGACGAGTTCGGCGACCGCGATCGCCGCTATGAAGAAGCTCGCCGAGGATACACTGCCGAGTGGCTTTTCCTTCGAATGGACCGACCTGTCCTATCAGCAGGTCACCGGCGGCAACGCCGGATTGTTCGTGTTCCCGATCTGCGTGCTGTTCGTCTATCTGGTTCTGGCCGCGCAATACGGGAGCTGGAGCTTGCCGTTTTCCGTCATCCTGATCGTGCCGATGTGCTTGCTTGCCGCCACTATCGGGGTGCGCATCATGGGCCAGGACGTCAACATCCTCACCCAGATCGGCTTCATTGTGCTGGTGGGATTGGCCGCCAAGAACGCGATCCTGATCGTCGAGTTCGCTCGGGACATCGAGCTCGAGGGCAAGCCGCGCCTGGAGGCGGTGATCGAGGCCTGCCGGTTGCGACTGCGGCCGATCCTGATGACCTCGTTCGCCTTCATCCTCGGCGTGCTGCCGCTCGTGATCTCCACCGGCTCCGGATCGGAGATGCGCCAGGCGGTCGGCGTCGCCGTGTTCTTCGGCATGCTTGGCGTCACGCTGTTCGGCCTGATCTTCACGCCGATCTTCTACATGGTGGTGCGCAACCTCGCGGAAGACAAGAACGAGGGCAAGCCAACCCAGACGACGGCGGCCGCGGCGGAGTGAGTTGCGGTGACGCCGATGCGCGATGAAGCCGGAAACAACTCGCGCTCGCTGCGCACGTGGATCAAATAGTACGCAACACAGGCACCCATGCCGGCGGCAAAGTGGTCGGCTCGGTTCGCGTGCCGCTGAACTCGTCGGACTTCTCCTCCTTCCTGCTGCAGGCGCAGAGCTCGAAGGCGAAAATCGTCGGTCTCGCCAATGCCGGCCAAATAGACCTTCCGGTTTGCGAGCGTAATATGCCTGGCAAGAAAACCAACCTCCCAGAATATGGGATAATTTGTCCAGGCTGCTTTAGGCCCCGCACGGCTGTTGTCGCACGGACGCGCGCAGGCCGTCGTGATCACGCTGGGTTATCGACGACATGCCCCATCTGAATGACGCTTGGGCGCCGTCGCCGAATACTGTGCTGCCGTGTGAGGCAGGAGGACGGGCGATGGCGACGACGGTTGAAGGCCCTGTTGGAAGTCACGACAACGACTGGACGTCTGCAGAGACTGCCGCCGGGCGCAACGTTGGCCTCTCCCTTTGGAGGGGCGTTCGAGGAAGGTGCCCGCGCTGCGGGCGCGGTCGCCTGTTTTGTGCGTTTCTCAAAGTCGACGACCACTGCTCTGTCTGCCGCCTCGATTTCACCGACCACCGAGCCGACGACCTGCCGGCCTACTTAGTGATCGTCATCGTCGGACACGTCTTGGTTCCGGTAATTCTCTGGATCGAGTTGGACTATGCACCGTCGCTGGCGTTTCAGCTTGGCGTCTACCTTCCGATTACGGCCTTGGCCTCGATAGCTCTCCTGCAGCCGGTCAAGGGCGCCGTCGTGGCGCTGCAATGGGCGCTCAGGATGCACGGCTTCGGCGCGCACCCGCCCGACGAACTCCAGGCTTGAGGCGGAAGGTGCCTCAACAGAACGACGTCGGAGAAGCGGGCGCGAGCGCCAGCAATTTCATTCGCAGCATCATAGCGTCTGACGTCGAGACCGGCCGCACGCGCGTGGTGGTCACGCGCTTTCCACCCGAGCCGAACGGCTTCCTCCACCTGGGGCACGCGAAGTCGATCGTGCTGAATTACGAGCTTGCGAAGGAATTCGGCGGCCGCTGCAACTTGCGCTTCGACGATACGAACCCGGCAAAGGAGAGGGTGGAGTACATCGACGCGATCAAGCGCGACGTCCAGTGGCTCGGATTCGATTGGGCGCAGGGCCTCCACTTCGCCTCCGACTACTTCGAGCAGCTCTACGCGTGGGCCTGCCATCTCGTTCGCATCGGCAAGGCCTACGTGGACGACCAGTCCGCGCACGATATCAGAGAGGGCAGGGGGACATTGACGAGCCCTGGCCGGAACAGCCCGTTCCGCGACCGCAGCGTGAAGGAAAATGCTGAGTTGTTCGCGCGGATGCGCGCCGGCGAGTTCAGGAACGGCGAGCGGGTGCTCCGCGCGAAAATCGACATGGCGTCAGCGAACCTCAACCTGCGCGACCCCGTCATCTACCGTATTCTCAACGCCAGCCATCCACGCACCGGCACGGCCTGGCACATCTACCCGAGCTATGACTTCGCGCACGGCCAGTGCGACGCCATCGAAGGGGTGAGCCACTCGCTGTGCACCCTCGAGTTCGAGGACCACCGACTTCTTTACGACTGGTTCCTTGACAACCTCCCGGTGCCATCGCGACCCCGACAGTATGAGTTCTCTCGCCTGGGTATTACGCATACCGTCCTCTCAAAACGCGCGCTGACGGAGCTAGTGCGTGACGGCCACGTGGCGGGCTGGGACGACCCGAGGATGCCGACGCTTGCAGGCCTGCGCCGACGCGGCGTGCCTCCCGAGGCGGTGCGTCGGTTCATACGCGGCGTTGGAGTTTCGAAGGCCAACAGCACGGTCGACGACGGTGTCCTAGACGCAGCGATCCGGGATGTCCTTAATGAGCGGGCTCCCCGACGGCTGGCGGTGCTCAAGCCGCTCAAAGTGACAATCGAGAACTACTATGCGGGCCGGATAGAGGAGTTCGACGCGCCAAACCACCCGGCGGACCCGGCCTTCGGGACGAGAGTCGTCCGGTTCTCCCGCGAGATATACATCGAGCAAAACGACTTCCACGAGGCGCCACCACACGGTTTCCGGCGCCTCGCGCCGGGCCGCGAGGTGAGGCTCCGCTACGCCTACCTCGTCACTTGCTATGATGTTGTGAAGGACGCAGCAGGCCGTGTGGTCGAGCTACGCTGCGCCTACGACCCCGACAGCAGGGGTAGCGCCGGCGCCGGCGGGCGAAAAGTCGGAGCGACAATCCACTGGGTCAGCGCCGTGGATGCGTTGCCAGCAGAGGTCAGGCTCTATGGCCGGCTCTTCTCAGCAGCGAGTCCGAGCCCGACGGACCTCGCAGCCGACCTCGACCCATATTCCATGCATACGCTACGCGGCTGCCTCGTCGAGCGCGCAACCGCCTCCGATCCCAACGGCGAGGCGTTGCAGTTCGAGCGCCAAGGCTATTTCAGCCACGACGATGATTCCCGCCCCGAACGGCTGATCTTCAATCGAACCGCTTCGTTGCGCGAGAGCCCGGGAAAGCCGCCGACAGCACGCCTCGACCTTCTCAGGGGCACGCGGAGGCAATCGAGATCGTCTTCGATCCCGCGGTCGTAAGCTGCCTGGCGGGCTTGATGGCGGTCCATTCACGGTCGGTGAGTTCGTAGTGCATGATTCGAGCCCTCGCTTCCAGGGCTTGGACCACGTTCCGGCACGAGGCCTCAACCGACTCTGCCACAGTTCATTTGGGTCGCTATCCACCCAGAAGCGGACTCGTTATGCTCACCTTGAGTTCTTCCGGTTTTGGACCCGTTGCAGAAGTCGGGTGACCAGTCTTGTTGTGACGCACAACATTGCCTCTGCGGTATGATACGGTACGAATCGTCGGGCTAGGAGTGGTCCATGAGGCGGATAAGGGATCAGGTGAGTTAGGTCAGCCGCTTCCGAAGGTGGACGGGTCATGAGTTCTAATCGCCTCCGGAGGTAAGGGCGGATAGCCTGGAAACTTGTAGCAGCTCGGAGGGACACACATACTTTGGCTGGGCTGAATGGTGACATGGTGGCTCGTGCGGAAGTGATGCACCGTTTCGGCATTGGCAGAAGCACACAGGGTAATCAACAGGCCTAAGGCCAAAGCGGAACGCATCCTAATCACTCCGTATCGAACGAGCCCCGATCATGTGCATACGAGCGGCCACGATCCCAAGGTGTAGCGGCTTCACGACCGATCAAATCGGCGGGATCATGGGCACGCCGGGGATGCGAGAGGAGATGTCCCTGATGGACGCCTTCGATCGGTTCTGGCCCGCAGCGGACATTCTGTCGAGTTCAGAAAATCAAACTGACAGAAACTAGACTCTCAGGCGTCTGTCCCAATTTTACCGCTACGGAATGTCTGCTTCTCACGTACGTAGATGGTTACTAACCGCCTTCCATTCGTTCTGCGAGGAGGTTAGAAATCCCGTACACCATTCGCGTCGAATTCGTTCAAAGGCTCGTATTGTTGGGCAACGATGTTGTCCACAAGGGTGAGCGTTCGGTTATCGAGGATGATCCAGCGGTCATTGTCTCGAACCAGGACCACCAAGTGTATTTCGCTCGGACGGCTTACGCCGCGAAGCATTACCAGACGCCTATCGCTGGCAGCTATCCCAAGTTCGCCGAGCGCCAGATATTTCACAATGGCGTAGCTCTTGCAGTCTCCAGGCTGGCCGAGTGCCGCTAGTGGTGGAAGCCAAGGCACGATCCCACGAGTTGATTGGATTGCACCATTTATGCCGCGATTGAGATGACCGATCATCTTGCGCCCGCTATGCTGGCGTGCCTCATCAATTATTGCGAGCAAGCGTTGCGCAGCGGCAGAGTCGCAGTTCGCATTTATCCGACAGCGGGTGATTTCAACTTCGTCTTTCGCAAGTTCTGTCTGGAGGTCGCGCCAAAGCGTGATCAATCCGGCCGATTGCGAAGGTGTCGTAGCTACCCCGAAGGGTTCTACAGCGTGTGCTGGAGTAAGCACCAGCGTCATGATCGCAACGGCGGAAGCAAGTTTCATCGCGAGACTGTGCAATGCCTGGGCAACGATCGCTGGTGCCTTTTCGACTTGCAATCGCTCGCCACGCCGTCGTCCATAAGCGTCGGTCATCACTCCATCCGTTTTGGGTCTTCATCATGCTCCACTGACCTATTTGCCTCGGCTGGTACAAGCGCGGCAATTGGCGAACGGGATGACTGAGCTAAACCAAGGTGTGAACAAATGACGCGCTCATCGGAGGTGCTGATTGGCAGCCCGATCCTTACCCGGGAAACGCGAACTCGTGACGCGATCAAGCCGTCATTTCGGGCCGGTCACTTCCGCTGCGGGCCCATTGCGGACATGGCATCGGGTTTGGCGGATGTCGGCTTCTGACCCTGAATGAACGTCGGCAACTGGTTTCGCATACAATAGTCTGGCCTCACCCCACCGGAAATGCGGGCTATGCCACTGCCGCGATCGCGCGTTCTATCTCCGGCGCAAGTGTGGCTTGTGCGGCATGAACCTGGAGAAGATCGGCCCACCGCATGTCTTTATAGTTGAAGCCGCGCGCGAGCGTGGGCTTCACCACCATGAAGTAGGGCGACAAATCGAAGTCGCGCGGCGCGTAGAGTGATGAGTGACGGATCTCGGCGACTTCGCGCCGCGCGGACTGATTCTCGATGTACGTGATCTTGGGCAGGATCGGGTACCGCACGGCGTCGAATGCCTGCGCAATCAGCGACGAACAGATGATGCGGCTCGCATCGCCGGAGCCGAGCGCGATGGTTCGGCGACGCCAACACTGCGTCAGCGGGCACGGGAATAGATAGCGCATGAGGTCGATGATGTTCTTGAAATCGTATCCGAGACCAATGCGCTCGAATGCGTAGCGGCAGACCTGTTCGCAGTCCGCGTCGCTCAGGCCAACTGGCCGGCAGATGCGGGTTTGACAATGCAAATATTTCGACAGAGGCGCTGACACAACACCTTCGTCGACATTGGCTTCGATCAGGACGTGGGGCTCGCCGTCGGTTGCGGCGCCCGCTATCGGCCCGACGTACAACGCCGAATGCGACCAGGTCGATTGAGTGAGATATTTGATGCCGCCGGAAATACGACCTTTGCCCTCGACCAGCAGGACGTCACCGGGTCGAAGCGTATCGCGTAAGGCCCTCGCCGCATCATCCGAGATGAGCGGCTCGCAGTGACTCGCCGGCTTCTGCAGCCGGGCAATCAAACGTTCGACGTTGTCGAACATCCAGCCCATCCCTCGTTCCTTTTTGGCGCGTTCCCGTATGGCAGTTCCAGACGATTGTCCCATCGTTATCCAAGCATAGTCACAAGCATAGTCAGGAGAGATGGACCGGGCCATCGCACGGAGGTCGATCTGTGCACTACATTTGTTTGGGGCGAGCATACCTAAGTTTAGAATTGACCACCCGGGCCCTTTCCCAGTGATGGGAATGTCGCACCTCGCCTGGCAGCTACCTGGCGGTATCGGTCCATCAGCAAGGTGTGGACGCTGGATGACAGACTCCAAGCGCCAATATCCAAGGGGACGCCCGTCATAAGGACGCTGCGTGACGTTCTATGGCGCACTTGCCGTGCTCACCGTTGGCCGACAATCTTGCAGCTGCGACGATAATGAGAGCGTTGTCTGCTGCAGTGCATGAGTCTGCATATGGCCCGAAATCGCGCGTCGATTGGCCAAGATCGAGGAAACACTGAGCGTAACCCCGCGTCCGTGTCAGCTCGGATCGAGTGGCGGGTCGGGGGATTTGGCTTCGTGCCACCACCAGACCTGAGTGTGCAAGAACAGCTTGATCGTTACCCACGTGTAGACATCCTGCCCCATCTGCAAAATAGCGATGTCTTTCCCTCTCTTACCTCGGTCCGGCATCCGGTCGGCGACGTGGCGCACGACAAATCCACCGTAGGAGCGGCGTCATGGTCAAGGACTTCGGCGCGTTGGCACGCGCAACCTCGATTGGTCCAAGGGCGGCAACGGAAGTCTCTGCAGATGCGGCTGGTGGCATTCCTCGCTACGGCATCACGCGGCGCGGCGGCAATAACGATCGTCTATCGACTCTATGGCGAGAGGTGATTTCCCTCGCCGGCGTTGCAAGGTCATTCTCCAAAGCATCGTCGTACCGAAACTTTCAGTGCCGCCACCGAGACGCGATGCCAGATTGAGAAGCCAGGAGGCTCGATATGCAAAGCAACGACGTAAACGCAGCCGCAGTGAATGGTAAAGAGGCCGCCTATTTCGGTGTGCCGTGGGAAGATGCCTACGGATACGCACAGGCGATCAAGGTTGGTGACACGATCCATGTCTCCGGCCAGCTCAGCCACGACGAGAAGGGGAACCTGATCGCGCCTGCTTCTCTCGATGAATCCGGCAAGCCGGCCGAGTTCTCGATGATGGAACAGCAGATGCGGGCGACCTACGCCAATGCCGTCAAGCTTTTGGCGCGCTTCGAGGCAACGCCGGACAACGTCGTCGAGGAGACGCTCTATGTCCTCGATGTCGACGCCGCATTCGCCGCCGCGGGCAAGGTGCGCAAGGAGGCCTACGGCACGGCACGACCTCAGTGCGCCAGCAACCTGATCGGTGTGACGAGACTGGCCTTTCCCGAACAGCTCATCGAAATCACCTTCAAGGCTATGCTGTCGGGAGCAGAAGCGAAGCCGCGGTGATAAATCCCCGATGTTTGGAGTTAACGAAATCATGACACAAGGACCTGGAACCGCGAGGGCAATGCCCGACATCCTGATCGAGCCGAAGGATTGCGCCTTGGTGCTGGTCGATCAGCAAGCCGGACTTGCGTTCGGCGTGGGATCGATCGATCGCCAATTGCTTCTGAACAACGTGATCGCTCTAGCGCGCACTGCCACCGTTTTCGGCATGCCGATCGTGGCGTCCACGTCCGCCACCAAGGTCTACAGCGGTCCCCTGATGCCCGCGATTCACGCCGCGATTCCCGAAGTGGTCGCGATCGACCGCCGCAACATGAACATGTGGGAGGACGACGCTGCGCGCGGCGCGATCGTGGCGACCGGACGGCGGAAGCTGATCTTTTCGGGGCTGTTGACGGAAGCGTGCGTGACTTTTCCGGTGCTCTCCGCTCGCGCGGCAGGGTATGAGGTACACGTCGTCGGCGACGCTTGCGGCGGGCTCACTCCGGTCAGTCACGATCTGGCGATGCGACGGATGGAAGCGGCGGGGGCGAAGCCGACGTCGTGGATCCAGGTCCTACTGGAACTCCAGCGCGACTGGACCCGGCATGAGACCTATGACGGGGCGCGAGCGATCGTGGAGGCTCACGGCGGCGGATACGGTATCGGCCTGGCCTATGCACGGGATATGATCAAGCCCGCGTAAGAAACGCGCCGATTATCCACCGGAGTTGTTCCTGCGCCCCCGGGCGCTGGAGCATGGGGCTAGGTTCCTGGCGTGGGAAATCGTACTGCGAATATTTCATCCTAAAAGCCATCTGAAAGGAACTCTACGATGACCGATGTCAATGCTAATGCTATCGACAGTAGTGTAGGTTCGCGGCTCCTGTTTTCATTGTTCATTGTGGTGCTGCTGTCGTTCGGTGCGTACGCCATTTTCGTCTCCGCTCCCGCGACACGGGCCAACGCGAAAATCCAACTCGATCGCGAGATTGCAGCTGAAGATCTCGCATTCTGTGAAAAGTTCGGAATACGCGCGGACACCAGCGACTTTGGTGTGTGCAGCCAACAGCTCGCGATTGTTCGACAAGAGCAAGCCGACCGGGACAGTGCCGCAGCTGCAGGTCTTCCCTAGCTGTGAGCTTTCAGGAGGTTG
>Ga0193722_1000183_pt1 | contig 13734 bp, 14 predicted proteins | sample H2m1metaG_FD_143044 | JGI IMG/M metagenome (GOLD analysis project Ga0193722, IMG submission 143044) | Soil microbial communities from a riparian zone of the East river system, Colorado, United States - H2m1 | ecosystem: Environmental > Terrestrial > Soil > Riparian zone | place: USA: East River...
GCTCTCAATTTTCCACGAGGCTGGCGGGATGGAACCGCTCCGCGCAAAATCGATGAAGCTTACGGGCTATCTCGAATTTTTGATCGAACAAATCGGTTCAAACAAATTCTCGGTCATTACTCCGGCGGATCCGAATGCGCGCGGCGCTCAATTATCGATCCAGGCGCACGAGCATCCAAAGCAGTTACACGAAGAACTCGTCGCCGGCGGTGTGAAATGCGATTTTCGCGAGCCGAACGTGATTCGCGTCGCGCCAACTCCACTTTACAACACCTTCCACGAAGTCTGGCGGTTCGCCCAGATCCTCGCCGCTCACAAATGAGCTGCGCGGGCAGCCCTGCCATTTTTTGCGGAATAGTTGTAGCGGCGTTTGTGTCAAACGGCGACCGGAAGAGTCATGCGCTTTACGTCGATAAACAGCTCAAGGTTCTGAAACGATGGAAAACTTCATCTGCGTGCAATGCGGGACGCAGTTTGCTGAGACGGCGGAACCGCCATCGCGCTGTCCAATTTGCCAAGATGAACGGCAATTCGTCCGCCACCAGGGGCAGGAATGGACGACGCTCAAGCGGCTCGCGGCTAGTCATCACAATCGCCACCACGATGAAGCATCCGAGCTTCTGGGCATCGGAACGGAACCGGAATTTGCGATTGGCCAGCGCGCTTTACTTCTGCAATCGCGCGGAGGAAATCTGCTCTGGGACTGCATCTCTTTGCTGAACGATCAGACAATCGCCGAGGTAAATGCACGCGGCGGCATCCGCGCCATCGCGATTTCGCATCCGCATTTCTACTCTTCGATGATCGAATGGGCCGAGTGCTTTGACGCCCAAATCTTTTTGCATTCGGCCGATCGCGAATGGGTCATGCGCAAGAGCCTGCGTATTCAATTCTGGGAAGGATTAACGCTGTCACTTTGGGATGGGCTAGAGCTAATCAATTGCGGGGGTCATTTTGAAGGCGGCACCGTGCTGCACTGGCCAACAGGTGCCAATGGCAAAGGCGCCTTGCTAACGAGCGACATTATTACCGTCGTGCAGGATCGACGTTACGTCAGCTTTCTGCGGAGTTATCCCAATCTCATTCCGCTTGGAGCCTCGGCGATCCGCCGCATCGTCGAAAGAATCGAACCTTTCTCATTCGAGCAGATTTATGGCGGCTGGTGGCAGGCTAACGTTCTTGCGGATGCAAAAGCAGCCGTTGCGCGATCCGCCGAACGCTACCTGCGTTGGATCAGTCGTTAGGCTCGCATTTCTGTAGCCACCGGCCTGCGGCCGGTTGCACCGATAGATTAGAGCAGACGGCCCACAGGGCCGTGGCTACAACGCTTTCATCCAAAAGCGATTAGTTCTTCAACAATTCGCGGCAACGCGAGCGCAGCGGGCTCCCGCACTAACCGCGTCGCGAATCGTGAGAGCGGCGTTTCCTCAGGATTCACTTCAATAAGTGCGGCGCCATCGCGGCTGCCACGGAGCGCCCAATCGATTATGTAACCAAACGTGGCATTCGTTCCGGCAACGATCACGACGTCGCAAGCTCCGCAATCGAGAAAATCTTCAACTCGTTCCAGTTCGTTCCGCGACAGTTGTTCGCCGAACCAGACTACGCCCGGCCGCATGAGCGCGTGGCAATCTGGACAGGGTGGAACGTTGAGATCGCGTTCTGAGGTAGCGGCGATTGACCTCAATCGCCCATTCGTGGGCTGAACGACAGAAGCGTCGGGCGGTTCGGGTGAACCGCCCCTACCTAGGTACGAAAAGTCGCAGCGCGAACAGCGCGTAACGAAAATGTCGCCGTGAATTTGCACCATCTTTTCTGCCGCAACACCAGAGCGCACGTGCAGATCATCAACATTCTGCGTAACGAGCAGGAACTCATCCGCGCGTTGTGCAAGTTGTGTAATTGCTTCATGCGCAGCGTTCGGTCGCGCAGTACGAATGCGCTGCCGGCGCTCGCGATACCACTCCCAAACTAATTGCGGATCGCGCGCGAACGCTTCCGGTGTCGCAAGTTTTGTCGGATCAAGATTCCGCCAGTAACCATCCTTTCCGCGAAAAGTCGGGATGCCGCTTTCAGCCGAAACACCCGCGCCGGTCAGGACGAGTACACGCACGACGTAAGATTGAGAAGAAGCAGCGATTTCCAAATCGTCATTCGGCAACCTTCAGCGCTGAGAGACTTAATGTTGCCAGCTCACGCTCGGCTTGCCACACTCGCGCCCATGAGCAAGAGGACAACAGAGATTGCATCCGGCGCTGTGCGCGAGATTGAACCGGAATTACGAGAACTTTTCACCAAGATTGTCGAACGCGATCCGCGCGAAGCAGTAAAGATGCTCGAGCCGTATCCGGATGAATTCGTCGTTAAGATGCTCGAGCTGCTTAATCCCGCGGCAACACTGAAGATCCTGCAACGCTTCGCTCCATCCCGGCGCGAGACGATTCTGGCCACTGCTTCTACCGAAACCACGCAGCAGTGGATGCGCAATCAAACTTATCCGGAACGCACCGTTGGGCGGCTCATACAGCCGCCTCTGGCAGTCTTCCGCCCGACAACGACCGTCGGCGAAGCTACGGAGCAAATTCGCCGGCTCGCGAAAAAAACGATTATCACCTACGCGTTCGTGACGGACGAACGGGACAAACTTCTCGGGGTAGTGGTCATGCGCGACATGCTATTGGCGCAACGCGAGCAACGCCTTGATGAGATCATGCTGCCCGATCCGTTCTATCTAACACCCGATATGTCGTTGCCCCAGGCGATGAGAGCCGTGCTGGTTCGGCATTATCCAGTGTATCCCGTCTGCGAAAAATCCGGGCAACTCCTCGGCCTGGTGCGCGGTCAGATGCTGTTTGAAGCGCAGGCGGTCGAGTTAAGTGCGCAGCCGGGCGAAATGGTCGGTGTCGAAACAGAGGAACGACTTACTACGCCTTGGACGCGGAGCTTAAGATTCCGCCATCCGTGGCTACAGGTAAATCTGTTCTGCGGCCTGCTTGCCGCTCTCGTTGTTGGATTATTTGAGCACACAATCGATCGGATCATTGCGTTGGCGGTGTTTCTGCCTGTGCTCATTGGCCAGGCTGCGAACACCGGGGTGCAGGCACTCGCGGTGTGTTTGCGTGGTATCACCCTGGGTGACCTGAGATCTGGGAAAGAACGTCTGCTTCTGGTCAAGGAAGCTTTGTTAGGGACATTTAATGGCGCATTGACCGGACTTACGGGTGGCGTCGCGATGTTCATCTTTGCCAGGATGATAAAGAGCCCCGATGCGCTAATGCTTAGTCTTGTGGTGTTCCTTGCCATCACCATCAGTTGTTGTTTCAGTGGTGTGGCTGGCGCAATGGTTCCGTTGGTAATGAAAAAACTAGGAGCTGATCCCGCAATGGCGTCCAGCATCGTCGTCACCACTTTCACCGACGTTGGTTGCCTGCTCGTTTTTCTTGGGCTGGCTGCGGTACTGATTTAACCAACGGAAGTCAGCGCGTGCTGAAAAAGATGGCCTTACGGGCGGCGCTGCGTTATCAGTCGCGCACTATGAAACAAAAACTTGTCGTTTTGGTCCTCCTTACATTGTCCGCCTGGTCTCCGGTTTTCAGTGCTGCAGACACTCCCGAAACGCGACGCAAAGAAGCCGAACGTTATCTCCAGGTTAGCCCTCCAAAGGCGTTGTTTGAGGACATGGCTGATAAAATGGCTGAAACCCTTCCGGCGGATCAACGTGAGCAATTCAAGAAATTGATGACTACCCAGGTGGACATTGCCGCATTATCCAAAGCGATGATCGATGCGATGGTAAAAAATTTCACAACTGAAGAACTGAAGGCGTTGGCCGATTTTTACGGCTCGCCAGTCGGAAAATCAGCGATGCAAAAATTTGGTGCTTACATGGCAGACATAATGCCGGTGGTGCAAGCTGAGGTCATGAAAGCCGCCTCAAAGATGACCCACTGACTACGCGAATTAGTCGCTGCCGAATCAATCGCCCCGCTGAGATTCGCAGGTGGAACGCGTTGTCCTCAACGCGTTGGTAAATGGAGACGGCCCGCCCTCGGGCCGTTGGTCGGCGGTGCGAAGGCGCCGGCTCGAGCATCGTCTTCGGAGAAGCCGATCCACCATTACCAAAGGACCTACTCCCAACCGATTTGGCGGCCTTTGTTTTGTTGCTCTAGCCAGCTCATCAACGGCTTGAAGTATTCCATCATCGCGCGAGTGGAAATATCTTCGGCAGTCGCTTCCTTTAACACTTTGCGCCAATCTTCCGTGCCGCCTTTTTTCAAAATGTTGTTCAGCCACGTACCCACTTCCTTGTTATCGGCGTAGTTACATGATTGCGGCGGCTGATGCAGAATTTTGTGCGCGATGTAGTCGTGCAGCTGAAACTTAAACACGGTCGCGAACGCGTAATTGTAATAATACGCCGGAGTATCGTTGATGTGCGTCTTGGTTGCGGCATCGCAAAACTCTTCGCCGCGCGGCTGCGGCGGTTCGATGCCTTGAAAATCGCTGACGTATTTCCACCAGCGCGCATTCCATTGGTCCGGCGGCAGATTGTGCGCGTAGATGTCGGCCTCCCAATGCGGCATGGTTCCGCAGGAAAAATAAATGAACGGCACCGAGCGGGCGAGAGCGTCGTCCAGAAGGAACGCGGTTTTATCCGGCTTGAAATCGGTAGGTAAAACGCCGCGCGATTGCAGATAAGGGACCTGACTGGAGGCAAGCGAAATCAATTCGCCTACGCCTTCGTGGAATCCAGGCGCTGCTCCAAGTCGCAACAAGTATGGAACCTCCGGCCGCGTGTAAGCCTTGTCGTAGTAGCCATGCCCGAGTTCATGATGCGCGGTAAAAAACCACCGCGAATTCGGCTCGATGCTTTGCAAGGAGCGAATGTCATTCTCAAGATCGATATGCCAGCAGGAGGCGTGCGTGTTTTTCTTCCGCTTCGAATCCGGCGGAACCGGATACAGATCTGATTTTTCCCAGAAACTTTGCGGCAACGGCGAGAACCCGAGCCCCGTGTAAAATTGTTCGGCCGTCTTAATGATCCATTCCGGTTTTCGGCCTTCGAAATACTTGTCGATGTTCGCTGCTTCAACGAGACCCGGCCATTCCTGTCCCCAGCGATTGCTGATCCAGTGCGCAGGGATTTTCTTCGGCACCGGCTGGTGGAATTTCTCGGCGAGCTTGTATTTAGCCCAAGTATGCAATTGCAAATAGAGCGGACGCAATGTCGCCATCCAGTCGTCGAGCATCTTGAGCATCTCGTCGGTGGTCATCCCGTAGGCCGCGACTTGGAGCGAAAAATAATCGGGATACTTCATCTCTTTGGCGACGCCGTTTCGCAGGTCGCGCAGTGTCAGGAGATTTGGTTTTAACGCCGGCCCGATTTCCTTCGACGCTTCCCAAACTGCTTTGCGCTCGGCAAGATCGGTCCTCTTCTCGAGTTTATTGTCGATTTCGTTGGCCGTGATTTTCTGGCCGTTAAGCTTGAATTCGAAGCCGTTCATAAGCGACGCCTGTTTCGTTTCAGCGGCGACGCGCTTGGAGACCAGCTCAGGATTTGTCATCGGTCCTTCCGCTGCGTTTAACAGCAGCTGTTTCAACTGACGCACGGTAATCTCGCTGAGTTCCTTCTGGTGCGTCAGCAGTTCGCGCGCTTCCTTGATGATCGCAGCATTTCCGTTGAATGCGGCGTACGCTTTACCGGTCGCCTCGGCTGCGGCGTCGTGCTCCGGTGTTACGTCAGTAACCGCAGTCCACTGCGTTTCGCTGTTCACTCGATAGACAGCCTGATACCCGGCATTCGCCAGCGCGAGAAAACGATCCGCGCGCTGTTGGATAGGCGAAGCTGCGAACATCGAGAAACGAAAGAGGATTAAGAGTAGGGGGAAGAGGAAGCGGAAGAATTTATGACGATGCATAGGCGGCAACGTAGGTGAAACAAATGTTGTAGGGCAAGCGCTCCGCTTGCTGTGCGCTGCGACTTTCTTGAGATCTTGACCTAAGTCAGTCTGAGATCCGTTGCTCCGGGTTCGGGATGTTTATAGGAGAGCCACAAAAACACAAAGCCGACAATCGGCATTAGTATGTCGATTGGAAGAACCAGTCCCACGTTTCCGGGCGAAAAATTGTGCGCGACGATCATCTGGTAAATGTGACCGCCGGCCGCGCCCAATGAGAAAGCCCAAGGTGGAATCAGTGTCGCGAAGCGAAACGGCAAGCTCGCTTTGAACGCGATGACTCCTGCAATTCCCACGCCCAGACTTGCGAATCCCACCTCTGCCTGAAACGGACTGTTTTCCCAGCCGATAAACTTTGCTGCCACATCCCCGAACAACACGTGAAAGACGAAGTTGATCAGATTGTTTATTCCAATCGCGAAAAGCAGATGGTACGAGAGAAACGCTTCGCTCACTTCGCCGATTCGCAGCGGTTTTGGCTTATTAAGGAGCGATATTCCTGCGGCAATCAGACCGATGATAAAAAGGTCACGGAAGTAATTGCCGACGAAAAAAACCAAAGCTGAAGAGAATTTCGAGGCATCCATGGAGGCGATGCTAATTGCGTCGCTCGAGGATTGTGAAGCGAAGAGTGCTCACCGGCGTCTAGCTTCCCGCAGACTCTGCCGGCCCGCTTTTTTCGCCTGAAAGCAAGTCAACACGAACTATTGGATCCGTCGGCAGCACGATTGGGCCTTCCCAGCGTAGAAAACCAGCCGGCGCGGGATTGGTTAGCCAGATTTTTGTGTCGGGCATAGTAACAAAGAATTTTGCGATGAACGGAATTTCCGGATGAACGATGAAGCGATCGCCCTTTAGCGAGCGGTCCGACATTTTCATACGGTCAACCCCTCCGTGAGAAATTGTCACTGTTACAACTTGTGGGCCAAGCGTTGGGAAATCCGAAAAACCGACTGCCTTGAGCTGAACCTGTTCGCCACTCAGTAGGCGTTTGCGCAGATTACTTAAGGCAACGCTAAACCCAAACCCGGCAAACGTCCGGCCCGGGTCAATCTTAATCCTTTTTGACACATCCTTATGATCTTGGCTGATGCGCGCGCTCGGGATTCCAGACAGAAAATCCACAGAGAACTCTCGCTGCGACCTTCCATGTTTCGATTCTTTCCAGGACCATTTTTCCTGGATCAGCTCTGGTTCTTGTCGAAATTGCGAGTGTTCCTCATAGACTTCGCCGGCGGAAAATTTGTAAGTGATTACAACGTGTAGCCGATTGTTTTCTACCCATTGCCGGAATTCGCCGTCAGCGAGTTTCTTCCCGTTGACGTCGCACAAGCCGGGGTACCCGTGCGACGCAGCCGCCGGCTCAGTCACTTTTAGTGCAAAAACTGGCGCCACGATCATTCCTGCAGCGACGATTGAGAAAACAGTTACTAGCTTTCTTGTTGCAAGCATTCTGTACCCTTATCGGCGTTAGCTGGAACCACGGCTGCTGGGTTTCACCGCAACGTTCTGCGATTTGGTAACATCGCTGTTACCAAGCATTCAGATTTCTAATCGACAACTGGTCGAAGTGTCGCTATCCTATTGGGCAATGAGCGCTGATACGGTTTACTCAGCAGAAGCCGCAAATAGCTCGCGGTGCATCTTCGCGTCGGCGCTCGGAATCTGGCGATAGAAAGCGACCGTTTTTCAACGGACGCTGATTCATTTCTCTCGAGCAGGAGATCTGTCTCTGCGTCTGTCGAAATAAATCCAACCACTTATGATCAAATGTTAATTGTAATGAAACCCAACGCCACGGCATCGGAGATCGATGCGGTGGTGAACGTTGTTGAGGCAGTCGGCTTCCGCGCGCATCCCATGCCGGGAGCGACACGAACAGCCATCGGCATCACAGGCAATGAAGGCCCGGTCGATGGCCGGCGTTTCGAAAATCTGGCCGGGGTTGCCGAAGTGATCCGCGTTACGAAGCCATACAAATTAGTAACACTCGATCTACGACCGGATAAAACCGTGGTTCGCGTCGACGACGCGGCGATTGGCGACAGCGAGCTGGCAATCATAGCCGGGCCCTGCGCGATCGAGAGCCGCGAGCAAGCCTTCGCAATAGCAAAAATTGTCCAGCAAAGTGGCGCGCGTTTTTTCCGCGGATGCGTTTGGAAGCCTCGAACGTCGCCTTACACGTTTCAGGGCGTGGGCGATAAAGGCTGGGAGATCATGTCGGCTGTTCGCAAGGAGTTCGGGTTGAAGATCGTGACTGAAGCCGTCGAGGAATCGCATGTCGATCTGATTGAGAAGCAGGGCGACGTAATCCAAATCGGCGCTCGCAATATGCAGAATTTTTCGCTTCTGAAGCGCGCTGGCCGATCCAGGTTGCCTGTCCTGTTGAAGCGCGGCATGGCTGCAACGCTCGAGGAATGGCTGCTCGCGGCGGAGTACATAATGGCTGAGGGAAATTACAATGTCATCCTTTGCGAGCGAGGCGTGCGCACGTTTGCGCAGCACACGCGAAACACGCTCGATCTTGCGTCGGTGCCGGCGATCCGGCGCATTTCGCATTTGCCGGTGATCGTTGATCCTTCGCACGGCACCGGCACGGCGTACATGGTTACGCCTTTGGCAAGAGCCGGCGTGGCAGCCGGCGCAGACGGTCTCATGATCGAGGTTCACAATCGACCCGAGCTGGCGCTATCGGATAGCGCACAGGCGCTAACGTTTTCGGAGTACGCGCAGCTCATCGCAGAAGTTCACGCCATTCACCAGCTCACCGCGTCAGAAAAGAAAAATACGTAATATTGCTGTCATGTTGAGCGAAGCGAAACATCTCTGGTCATTTCTGAGGCGGGATTGGTCCAGAAGAGGATCAGAGATTCTTGCCCCGCGACTGCTGGATCGGAATGACATGTGTGAAATCGAAAAATGCTTCTGCTAATCGACAACTACGATTCATTTACGTACAACCTCGCGCAGTATTTCGGCGAACTTGGATGTGAGCTTGTCGTTAGGCGGAATGACGCGATTTCGTTGAAAGAAATTGGCGCATTAGCGCCTGAGCGTATCTGCATTTCGCCAGGGCCGTGCACACCGCGCGAGGCGGGGATCACTAAAGACGTCATTCTGGCGTTTGGCGCACGGACTCCAATTCTGGGTGTTTGCCTGGGACATCAATGCATCGCCGAAGCATATGGCGGAGAAATCGTTCGCGCTTCGCGGCTGATGCACGGGAAGGCATCGACCATTACGCATAATGGGAACAGCCTCTTTTCCGATTTGGCCACGTCGTTCGAGGCTGGGCGATATCATTCGCTTGTTGTGAAGCGAAGTTCATTGCCTGGTTGTCTCGAAATCACTGCAGAAAGCGACGACGGAGAAATCATGGCGCTCTGCCATCGCGAATTCGCCGTATACGGAGTGCAGTTCCATCCCGAGTCCGTGCTTACCCGTGATGGAAAGAAAATCCTTGCGCGATTCTTGACGCTTGTATGACCGCAATGGCGCAAGTCACTCCGACTTTGGGCGAATTCATCGAGCTCGCGAAAAAGGGCAACGTCATCCCTGTTTTCGCCGAGTTCATCGCGGATGGAGAAACGCCAGTTTCAGCTTTCAAGAAACTGGACCGCGGCGGTTACAGTTTCCTTTTTGAGTCCACCGAAAAGAACGATGTCTCGGGCCGTTTTTCGTTTGTGGGTGTGGACCCCCGCGTGATTTTGCAAAACTATGGGCGCGAGATTCGAATCATCGAAGACGGAAACAAACGGCGACTCGAAACAAGCAGCGATCCCCTCGATGGGGTGCGAAAATTAATGGCGCGTTATCAGTTCGTGTCGCGCCCCGAATTGCCGCGGTTTGCGGGTGGCGCTGTCGGATTTATCGGCTACGAGGCGATCCACTTTTTCGAGCCCAAAGTTCCACTGGCCCAACACGATGAACTTCAACTGCCTGAGGCGCTGTTCATGGTTCCGAGCGCGCTTCTGGTTTTCGATCACCGGCTGCGCAGCTTGAAAATCATCGTCAACGCATTTCTCGGCGACGGTTCGCCGGAAGAGATTTATGCCCGCGCTGTGGAATGCCTGGCTTCGATTAAGCAACGGCTGAGGCAACCAGTCGATCTTCGTCTCGTTCCGGTCGTGGAAGATGCAGAACAGCCGCTCCCACGAAGCAATTTCTCTCGCGAAGAGTTCGAGCGCGCAGTAAAGCGAGCGAAGGAATACATCGCCGCAGGTGATGTCTTCCAAGTCGTTTTATCGCAACGATTCGAGTCGCCGTTCGCCGGCGAACCACTCGATTTCTATCGCTGCCTTCGGTTCATCAATCCTTCGCCGTACATGTTTTGTCTCAACTTCGGAGCCGATTTTTCACTCGTCGGTAGTTCGCCTGAGATGCATGTCCGCTTGGCTGACGACAGCGTGGAGATTCGTCCAATCGCGGGGACACGCGCTCGCGGTCTGACTCCGGAAGAAGACGAAGCCAACGCCGCTCAACTGCTAGGCGATCCCAAGGAGCGGGCCGAACACATCATGCTTGTGGATCTCGCGCGGAATGACGTCGGTCGCGTCGCAGAATTCGGTTCCGTTCGCGTAACAGAGTTCATGCAGATCGAGCGCTACAGCCATGTCATGCATATCGTTTCGAATGTAGTGGGGCGTTTACGCGCCGATGGCAGCGCATTCGACGCAGTGCGAGCGACCTTTCCTGCCGGCACTGTCTCGGGCGCACCGAAAATCCGCGCGATGCAAATTATTAGCGAACTGGAGAAAACGCGGCGCGGCTGTTATGCAGGCGCGATCGGGTATTTCGGATTCAACGGAAACGTCGATTCCTGCATCGCACTGCGCTGTGCCGTATTGAAAAACGGGCACGCGTACTTCCAGGCCGGCGCGGGCATCGTCTCCGATTCGGATCCGCAACGCGAATACGAAGAAACCGTGATCAAGGCGCGGGCAATGATGAAGGCGCTCGCAATGGCGAGTCAGATAAAAACGCAATGAATCCGCAGCCGATGGTAAGGGAAACGAGCAATCTCGATCTTCGCGAGACCACGATGCGTCTTGTGCGCGGAGAAAATCTTTCACGGGCCGAAGCGGCGAATTTTCTCGATGCATTGCTCGATCCAGTTGCCACCGATACGCAGATAGCAGCGGCGCTCATCGCTTTGACGGCCAAAGGCGAAACGGTCGACGAGCTTGCGGGCATGGCTGAAGCGATGCGCGAACGCGCGACCCCCCTGCATTCGCGGCACGAGCGCTTCATCGATACGGCAGGAACGGGTTCGAGTGCGGCCAAACGGTTCAACGTTTCAACAGCCGCAGCATTCGTCATCGCGGGTGCCGGCTTGCCTGTAGCGAAACACGGTGCGCGCGCTTCAACATCGAATTCCGGAAGCGCCGATATGCTCGAAGCACTGGGTGTGAACACTGCCGCCTCTCCGGAAGTCGTGGAACGCTGTCTCAATGACCACGGAATTTGTTTCATCTTTGCGCCACTTTTCCATCGCGCGACCGCTCGTGTCGCACATGTGCGCCGGGGTTTAGGCGTGCATACCACGTTCAATTTGCTAGGTCCCCTAACGAATCCGGCCCATGCGCCTTTTCAACTTGTGGGCGTGTGGGATCATTCGCTCGTTCAGCGGGTTGCATCCGCACTCGCGATTCTCGGCGTGAAACAAGCGTGGGTCGTTCACGGCGCGGACGGGCTGGATGAAGTGACGATTACAGGCGAGACCTTTGTCGCAACGTGTTCGGCGGGCGCCGGCGTGAAGACGTTTACAATTTCGCCCGAGGACTTCGGACTGCAGCGCCGATCCATTGATCAACGCCGCGAAGGCCCGATTGAAAATGCACGCGTGACCCGCGCAATTTTCGACGGCGAAAAAAACGGCGAGTTTGCTGTGGCCCGCGATCTGGTCGTCATAAACGCTGCTGCGGCGCTGTATCTCGCTGGCGTGGCGAACGATTTTCAAAACGCAACAGTAATGGCGTGTGAAAGCATCGACAGTGGACAGGCGCTATCGAAGGTGGAGGCGTTGATTCGCGAGACAAATCGGAGCTGATGATGACCGATATTCTCTCCGAAATTGTTGGTCGAAAACGGGAAGTCGTAGCGCGCCTTCGAGGCGATTCGGCGGCTCAGGATTTTCGCGACCGCGGATTGGCGATCCGGGCAAACGCGACGCCGCATCTATTGTTGCGAGCACTCGAGTCGAACTCAGGAGGAGTCAATATCATCGCAGAATTTAAACGCCGGTCGCCATCGGCAGGGACGATCCGCAGTGATCTGTCCACGACCGATGTCGCCACTCGTTACGAGCGCGGTGGCGCCTGTGCGATCTCGGTCCTTACGGACGAACAATACTTTGGTGGTTCGATTCTCGATCTCGGCGCGATTCGCGAGAGCACGGCCCTCCCGCTCTTGCGCAAAGATTTTATCATCGACGAAATCCAGATCTACGAAGCGGCTGCCGTCGGTGCGGATGCTGTGTTGTTGATCGCAGCAGCTCTTGACGACGCTGCGTTAGCAAAACTGCGCGCGACCGCGGAGGACGAACTCGGTCTGGATGCCGTGATCGAAGTGCACACGTCACAAGAGCTGCGTCGAGCGGTGATGACGGGTGCGAGGCTCATCGGAGTCAACAATCGCGATCTGCGGACGTTTCTAACTTCATTGGATACGAGCGAGCGTTTGATCGCCGAAGCTCCCCGAGATCGAATCATGATCTCCGAGAGTGGATTACAAAATCCGAAGTCTCTGCGCCATCTCCGGGCGCTTGGCTTCCGCGGTTTTCTTATCGGCGAAGCGCTAATGCGCGCGCCCGATCCCGAAGCGGCGTTGCGCGATTTGATCGACAGGACAATCGCGAAATCGCAGTGATGACGACGACACTACACCGAACTAGCGATCGGAAAATTGTAGGGCGTCTGTGTCAGACGCCATGGCGTTTCACAGAAACGCCCTACAACTTCTGATGAAGCCGATACAAATCAAAATCTGTGGTGTCACGAATGCGAGAGATGCAAAAACGTGCGTCGAGCTCGGCGCAGACATGATTGGGTTCAACTTTTACCCAGCGAGCCCGCGTTACATCGAGCCGACTATCGTTCGCGGAATTGCGGACACGCTCCCAGCACGAACTTGCGCCGTCGGCGTTTTCGTCGATGCGGATCCAGCAGAAATTCGCGAGCTCGCCAAAACTGCCGGCGTTCGATGCGTTCAATTGCATGGACAGACAACGCCTGAATCGTGCAACGAACTGGCGCGAGAATTTCGCGTGATTCGCGCGCTCTCAACCGATACGCGATTTGAGCCAGACCACGCAGCAGCGTTTCCCGATTGCGATGTGCTCATAGATGCGTATCACCCCGAGCTGCGAGGCGGCACGGGTCAGACGTGCGATTGGTCCGCTGCGCGGGCCGCAATGCTCTACACGCGATTCCTGATTCTCTCCGGCGGATTAGACGCGCAAAATGTTAGTCGAGCAATCGCGGCGGTGACATCAGCTTCTGAATAAAATGATGTTCTCAACCAATTGGGGCATTGCCATGCGTGAAGTCTACGCGGCGCGCTGGGGTCGCCTCGCCCTTCTCTCTCCCTTTGGGAGAGACGGACGCGCCAGCGCCAGTGAGGGCAAAGGAGTGGGTTTGGGAGAGGGGGAGGGTCCGGTTCCGGCACGCCGCCTTGAACACTTCGAAGCGGTATTCTTCGGCTCGAAGACCCCTCACCTTATTCCTCTCCCCTTCTGCAAGGGAAGAGGCGACAAGACGCACGCGTGTGGGTATCGGTG